>Ga0209164_1001024_pt1 | contig 43476 bp, 34 predicted proteins | sample MTBNYHSulfiMetaG_FD_187458 | JGI IMG/M metagenome (GOLD analysis project Ga0209164, IMG submission 187458) | Enrichment culture microbial communities from rom New York Harbor, USA that are MTBE-degrading - MTBE-NYH (New York Harbor Sulfidogenic)... | ecosystem: Environmental > Aquatic > Marine >... | reverse complement strand
GTCGGTTCAATATTTTGCTATCATGTTTCTTCACTCGAAATGCTCCTTTTTTAAGGTTAAATGTTTTTGCTGAAATTCATTTTAACCAATATTTGCGGGCATTTCGAGTGTTTTTTTGGTAAAAACTATCTTTATTGCACTTGGTTAGGGACTAGTTATGACAACCCCATTAAAACTGTCTATAATATATCTGTCTTTTAAGGAACACAATACCAGGAAAAACAATTCGCTCCATAATTAGAAATCACTTTTATTGTTTTACCAGAAGGGAACTCTCTTATTGCAGTATACCATTGCTCAGGGTTACCAAATCTTCTTGGCATTGTATCCCAACACAAAAATACTTTTTTGTCTGGAGATAATGAAATTGGTGGATATTGCCACCACCCTAATTTGAATAAATATTTTTCTTTTTTTGATTTAAGATTATATAAATAATACTTCCTTTCCTTCCTTATAAGCAGTTCGGTTTCCGATACCCAATCCACTCCTTTGCCCCCTGTTATTTCTTGTGAAGTATTTGTGCTTAAATCAAATTCAATAACCATATTATCCTTGCTGATAAAATAAACTTTATCACCTTTGTTATTCCAGGAAGGCGTCGAAGGATAATCAAAACTGCTTGCCAGTGGATATATAATTTTTAGTTCTTTGGTTTTTAAGTTATAAAGATATAACCCCCCAACTTTATCATCTTTGGATTTAATCGGGGATACACCTAAAAAGGCTAAATACTCTTCATCTGGACTCCAGGAAAATAAATCATTACCACTTCTGTTAATATTTGCGATTTTATTTGAATCGGAATCGATTATAAAAAATCTACGATATTCTGCAAACGCTAGATACCGTCCACTTGGGGAGATGCAGGGAATAAAATATTTCGCTCTTTTCCAACGGCTGTCCAAAACCCATTTGTAATTTACTAAATCAAGCTTATAAATCGATTCACTATCACTGGAAACTGCAATGCATTTGGTAATATTTTCTGGATACCCATTTGGTACTGATACCCATAATAAACAAAGCAAGAATAAAATTATCTTAGACCTCATTTTTATCTCCCTCATCTTTCGATTATCTTATATGTGCAGGGTTTATGTATCCAGGCGTGCTTACTTTCATACAACATGATTCGACCGTTTCGGTTGCCCAATCCCAGCAATTATAAAAAAAGAACTTATATCGGTTACGGGCACCCTTTTTGATGTTCTTTTGGACACACTCACTTACTTCTTTGCAATCCCAACATTCACAATCACCGCCGGCAACTTTTTTAACTGGAAAACACTTTATCCTCGGATCTCTCCATCTTGGCTCTCGTTGAACATGTGCTGTCGCCTTAGTATCGTCAGGGCCAACAGTAAACCCCCAGGATTCAGGTCGACTACCGATTGAGTTACCTATTTTTAAAAAAGCATGAACATAGGGTCTTAACCAATTAGGCGAATAGGGAGGCATGAATGCGGGGGCAACCACACAAAATTCAATATTGCAATCCAGACCAAAAACATCAGTGAATATCAATGGGTTATTTTTTGCATAAGTAAAAAGATTAATCCCTCCATCCAACCCAATCGGATCCGCTTCCACATACCTCCCTGTTTTTGGATCGTAATACCTAAACCAATTGTAATGTAATCCCATCTCTACATCAAAGTACTGGCCTGGAAATCTGAGGTTATTGGTGATTGTCGAGCCCGGAGCGATCGTTGCTTCACCGAACGGATCATAAACAGCGCTCCAAACCACAGCGCCGGTGCTATCCGTCATCAGTTGCGGAGTTCCCAGATGATCGTTATGGTAATAATACACATTTTCTGGAGTTCCTGCAACTATCATAGTGAGGGGCTGGCCATTCAAATACACATAGTCTTTTTGCCAGGTCCCGCTGCCATCGTATTCGGCTATGAGCAGGCCATTTTGGTCATAAATATAAAGAGTGGTGGTTACTCCCATCACCTTCTTCGTTCTCCTTCCCAAGGCATCATAAGTATACTGTCCTAACGTAATGCCGCCTTCCGAAACGCTCACTAATCGTTGAGAGTAATTATAAGTGTAAGTTCTGGTAGTGCCGTTTTTAACCTCGGTGATTAAGTTTCCAGCCGAGTTATAGGCAAAACTCGTACTGCTTCCGTTTATGGCCTGGGTAAGCTGGTTATTATTATTTTGGTAGGAATAGGTAATGGTTTCGGCAGTTGTTACCGGTAACGCTCCCATATTGCTTATCTGGGTTACGTTCCCGGTTTTATCATACTGGTAGCCCCGGTTTAAAACCGTTCCGGCAGAAAGGCCGGTCAGTTTATAATCAGTGTCATAGTCATTGGAAGCCGGAAGGTTGTTGCCTAACTGAAGCTCTGCCAGCGGTCCAAAGGGATAGTAGGCAATTGCAGTCGCCAGGGTTGTTGTGGCTTCTCCCATCAGGCTATCAACCTGGGTTATCTGATTAGCCTGGTTTAAGGTATAGGTAATTTCTCTTCCATTGGGGTAAATGATTTTTTTAAGGTTTCCGTTTTGGTTGTACTGGTACTGAGTAATAAACGCATGACCTTCCATGGTCTTTTGTTCCTGAGTGAGGTTTCCTTGTTTATCATACTGAAAGGCCAGGGTTCCGCTGAGGTCAGCAATAGTGGTCAGTCTTCCGATGCCATTGGTGCCGGTATCATAGGTATAGGCAATATCCTGGCCGGTGCCGGGCAGATCAGTGGTTAGGATTCGGTTTAAGGCATCGTAAGTAAAGTTGGTGATAATGCCGAGGGCATCAATTTTTTTGATCAGGTTTCCGGCTTCATCATACCGGTACTCGTTAATCCCGGCATCCGGGGAGGTGACTTTCAGCATCCTGCCAAAGTCATCATATTCGTACGTGGTTATTTTATTGTTGGCATCAGTTACCTGGGTCAGGTTATCCTGGGGATCATACGTGTAAGAAGTGGTGATACTTCCGGGCTGGGTGACGGTTTTGAGGCGGTTTAAGGCATCAAAAAGCGAGGTGGTTTCTTTGGCTTTTTCGTTAATGGCGCTAATTCGGTTTCCGTTTCCGTCGTATTCGTATTCCTGGTAGGTACTGTCCGCGTGAATGAGTTTCCACAAGCGGTTATAGTCATCATAGGCAAAGGTGGTGCTTTTTTTGGTGGCACCGGCGATTTCACCTTCGTGCAAAGTTTCACCGGTTTTGTTTCCTTCGGTGTCATAGGTGTATTGGATGCTGTCAATGGCCTGGCTTTGATCGTCCGGCCCGATTCTGCGGGTGATGGAGGTAAGCCGATCCGCGCTGTCATACTCGTAATCAATGACTCCGCCTCCCGGAAGTTTTATATAGTCCAAATTACCGTTGGCCTCGTAAAAATTACTGGTTACCAGGTCTTCTCCGGAAGGCCCGGCAGCCACGAGCGTAATTGAGGTTACGCGACCCTTAAAATCATAGGTATAAAGAGTAACCGGGCCGTTGGGGTCAATGATGGAGCCGACCCGTCCGTAGGCGTCATAGTTTCCGTAGATGGTGGTTTGGCTTAAAGGGTTGGTTACCTGATAGAGCATGGCCCGGTTGTTTCCCTGACCGGATTCATCCGGATAATAAGTGTAAGTGGTTACGTCAGTGACATCAATTCGGGGTCCGTTAATACTCGTTATCTGGCCGTTGCCGTTATACGTATAGGTGGTGATATATTCTGCCTGAATGATGTTGCCGTTTAAATCGCGGGTATAGCCTTTTTCCATCAGCCGGTAAAGGTTGGGGGTGGGGTCTTCATTAGGAATAGCATCGCCGTCATCATCATAGTCATAAATAGTTTCCTTGTTTCCCGCTCCCAGAATACCGGGTACGATTCTGGTTAAAAGCACATTTAAATCAGCATTATACGAAGAGGTGGTTATTCGCTGTTCCGAAGTTTCCAGGGCTTCAGTCATGGTTTGCGCGTTGCCCCAGGCATCAAAATTGGCATACTGGATAATAATGTTATTTCCGTCCTCGGTTTCGAGGAGATTGCCGTTGGTTTTGTCATATTTATAGATCTTGGTGGAACTGCAGGTTCCTCCGCATCCTGACCCGGTGATGCTGATGGTTCTTTCATTACCGGAATCGGTGATCTGGTATTCAGTCTGACGGTTTAAGGAATCGGTAACCGTGGTTTTCCAGGTTCCCTGGGTGGGGGTCTTCCAGTCATAGGCAAAGGAATAGTAACCCTGAGTTCCTTCCTGATGAAAGCTTAAAAACCGGTTATAGGCATCGTATTCATAGTACGTTGCATTACCGTTTTCATCCACAATTCGGGTAAGGCTGTGTTTATAGTTCGGGTTTTCAAAATAATAGAGAATCTGAGTTGAGTTTGGATAGGTTGCCTGAATCAGATTATCGATGCGGGAATAATCATTACCATTGGGAGTGGAGTAAGTAAAAAGGACTTTTTCACTTGGGGTCTTCAGGTTATACACTGCCTGGATTCGGCCGGTATATTTTTCGTTTATTACTTCGTGGTCAAAACCAAAACCATTGCCCCATTGGTCGGTTATGGTGGAGGGGATTTCTATCCAGACATTAGAAGCCCACTGATAACTTGCCCAACTAAAGGTAAGCCTCCGGCCTTTGCTGTCTTCTATCCATTCGGGCCGGATGAACTGGGTGTTATCGTCAAGGGTGGAGTTAAATTGAATCCGGCTGCCATCTTCTTGCTTAAGGGTAAAAGTGTTGTTTCCATTATCCGTCAATTTAAATTGCTCGCCCGGGGTGGTTTGGCTAAAAACACCGCTGCTTTCGGTAAAATTGACGATCTTTCCGTCTGGTTCGCGGAATGCTATTTTCCGGTTTGGGGAGGTGCCGCTGATGGTTAGGCCATAGTTAAAGTTATAGGTCCAGTTGTAGCCCAGGGGACCGCGAACATATCGGTTGTCTCCCATGCTTCCCAAAAGCGAATTGTAGGTTCGGTAAAATTCAAGTTTTCCCGAAGGAGTATCAATACTTAAGTCAATTTTACGATAGGTTTTATTGCTGGTGGTGACATTGGTGGGGTTGCCCCACTGAACCGGGCAGCTATTATCCCGGATTGAAGGGAGGTAGCAAGAGGTGATATCCGGCTCATCAGGGGTACAGTAACAGCTATCGTTATAAGTTGAAAGGCTAAGTTGAAGAATGGTATTTTGATAGGTCTTGGGCACAGTGGCGCTCACAATAAACTCCAGCCCGCTCCAATCATCTTTATACGTACCTGTAGCCGGATCGTAAATTTGAGGATAATTAGCAACATAACTGCCGCCGATCTCTCCCAGATCAGTAACCTGGCCGGTTTCAGGATCGATGATTGACCCATAGACCTGAAACCAGTAATGAAGCGCCACCACCGGCCGGCAATTCAAGGTAACCCGAAGCTTCCAGTTGTTTGTGGTTTCGTTTTGTTCGTCCAACGCTGCCTGGGAATTATAGATAAGCTGAAGAGCATGAGCACGGCAAGGGGAATAAATAATAATTGGAAAAAGAACCAATAAAGATAAAAAAAACCAGGTGGTTTTTTTTAAATTCTTCATTTTCCCCTCCTCTTTTTAAATGGTTAAGGTTTAAAGCTGAAAGTTGAAATATCAAACTCTAACAAACGTACCAAAATTGGCATTACGACACAGTCTCTTCTACAAAGATGACCTTGAATATCCAAAAACAAAAAACACCTTTCCGGCTTTTAATGCCAAAAAGGTGTTTGATTTTTTTTGTTGGCTGTAAATTGTCATTACCCCTCATCCCCCAAAATAAAAATTATTTACCGGCTCCCCACGGTAATACTTTTTACGGAGTCATGTGACGTACAAATTTTTAAATATTAAAATTACCAATGTCAAGAGTTTTTTGGTATAAATAAAAAAATTTTTACTAAGGACATCTTAATTTTTTCATGGGTTGTGATAGTGATTGAATTTTTCCTTTAATATGATTATAGTTTAAAAATAGAAAAAGTTATTACTTCTAACACGATAAATAAAAAACATGCCTTATCCGCATAAGCCTCAAAAAATTTCTGAACTTGATCTCTTAGAAGCCTCGAATCTTTTCCAAACCATTGCCGAAATGGCCAATATCGGTATTTTGGTTTTAGATGATTATAACCGCATTGAGGTTGCTAACCGCATGATTGCCCATTTTATCGGTTACGAGGTTACCGCCCTATTGGGCAAAAATTTTACCGACTTTTTAGACGAAAAAAATCAAAAACTCTTTCAGACTCTCAAGGAAAAAATCGATACCTATTCTACCAGGATATATCCTGGTATCGAGCTTATTACCGCGTATGCCACGAACGTCGTTACCGAATTGTGTTTAACGAGTTATTTAACCCAGTCGGGGGACAAAAAATACTTGATTTATCTTCGCGATATATCGGTTCAGTGGGATCTCACAAGAGAATTACGGGAATCAGAGAAAAAGTACCGTGAGTTATTTAACCGCGTTGACCAAGGAATCTTTGTCAGCAGTAAAGAAGGGAGATTTGTTGATTGCAATGCTGCTTTGCTGAATATTTTGGGCTATGCCACTAAAGAAGAATTTCTTAAAATGGATATTATTAAAGATTTATATTTAACCCCCGAAGACCGAAAAAAGTACCAGGAAACTATCGAGCGAGACGAATTTGTGAAAAATTATGAGGTAATCTGGAAAAAAAAGAATGGAGAAAAGATTCCGGTTTTATTAACCTCTCACGTGATTAGGAACGAAAACGATAAGGTGGTCGGCTACCAGGGCCTGACCATTGACATTTCCGAGCGGATCAGGATGGAACGTGAACTGGAGGAAAAAAACCGGTTTTTTTCCAATCTTCTCGAAAGTTCGGTAGAGTGTATTGTCGCGGCCGACACCAGGGGAAAAGTAATTTTTTTTAATAAGGCCGCTGAGAAATTAACCGGTTATACCGCCGAAGAAGTTATCGGTAAAATTTATATCACTAAGTTTTACCCTATAGATGTAGCGAAAAACATCATGCGAAGATTGCGAAGCGATGACTACGGCGGTCGTGGCAAATTAGATAATTTTCGAATCATTTTGTATGGAAAAGACGGGGTAGAAATACCGGTCAGCTGTTCGGCCTCTATTATTTATGAGGGAGATAAGGAGCTTGCCTCCCTCGGGCTGTTTACTGATTTGCGCGAGAAACTTAAGATGGAAAAAGAACTGCAAGATACCCAGATGCGCCTTATCCAAACGGAAAAAATGGCTTCACTAGGGAGTTTGGCGGCCGGAGTAGCCCATGAAATCAATAACCCCTTAGGAGGCATCCTGATCTATGCCAGTCTGCTTATGGAGGATTTTTCAGATCAAAACGATCCCCGAGTTCAGGATCTGAAAAGGATTGTTGAAGAAGGAACCCGTTGTAAAGATATTGTAAAGGGCTTATTAGAATTTGCTCGCCAAAGCGAATCAAGATTTGAATCCGTAGCTATTAACAAGGCGATTGACGATGTTTTATTTTTCTTAGAAAAACAGGCCCTTTTTCATAATATCCGGACGATAAAAGAGCTCAATTCTGACCTTCCGCTCATTCAAGGCGATCCCAATCAAATAAAACAAGTACTTATGAACATGATGGTTAATGCTGCCGAAGCAATGAGTGAAAAAGGCGGCACGTTAACCATCACGACAGGAATAAATCCGGATGGATCTTCAATTGTTATTTTTTTTAAAGATACAGGACCGGGAATACCTCCGGCAATACAATCGAAAATTTTTGACCCCTTCTTTACTACCAAGGATGTTGGAAAAGGCACGGGCCTTGGTCTGAGTACTTCCTATGGGATTGTCCAAAGTCACCACGGCGCCATCGAGGTTGAGAGCGCGCCGGGAAAAGGAGCTACCTTTAAAATAATCCTTCCCATTACGTTCGAAAAATTTCAGGAATAAGCGCTGTGAAACAAAATTCAGAAGATGCTATTCAAGTCCTGGTTGTTGATGACGAAAAGATCATGCAGGACAGCCTTTCCCGCATTTTAACCAAAGAAGGGTATGAAGTCAAAACTGCTTCTTCGGGAGAGGAAGCAATTGAAAAGTTTGATTGTGAATCTTTCGATATCGTCCTGCTCGACATAAAAATGCCGGGCATCGGAGGCATTGAAACGCTGAGGCGCCTCAAAGAAATGGACCCGGCAATAACGATTTTAATCGTAACCGGTTATCCATCAATTGATTCCGCTGTCAGGGCAATCAAATTGGGGGCTTATGATTATATCACTAAGCCGTTTACCCCTGATGTGCTCCGGGTCGCGATTAACCGCGCATTAGAAAGAAAAAGCCTTCTTACTGAAAATCTTCAACTCCGCCGGCAATTAAAAGCAAAAAATGAGGCGGACGTAATTGTTGGTCAGAGTGAGGTGATGAGGAACATCTATGAACTGGTACGGAGGACTGCTCCCACAGACAGTACCGTCTTAGTTACCGGTGAAAGCGGCACGGGTAAAGAGCTTATTGCTCGTGCAATCCATACGTATAGCCTCAGGCAAGACAAGGAATTCATCACCGTGGACTGTTCTGCGCTCGTTGAAACGTTACTGGAAAGCGAACTTTTCGGTCATGTCAAAGGTTCCTTTACCGGCGCGATTCAAACTAAATACGGAAGCTTTGAGTTAGCAAATGGCGGGACCTTTTTTTTCGATGAAATCGGAAATTTGAGCCTTGATATTCAAGCAAAACTGCTCCGGGTAATTCAGGAAAAAGAAGTTAAACCCGTGGGAAGCGAAAAAACCCTCAGAGTAGATGTCCGGATCATTGCTGCTACCAATCAGGACCTCAAACAGGCCATTGCCCGAAAAACTTTTCGTGATGACCTTTATTATCGCCTCAATGTTTTTCCCATCCATATTCCCCCGTTAAGGGAAAGAAAAGAAGATATCCCTTTGTTAGTAAACCATTTCTTGCAAAAGTATAATAAAAAACGAAAGATTCCGGTTACTCAGGTCGCACCCGAGACGATCCAACTTTTGATGTGTTATGACTGGCCGGGTAATGTTCGCGAACTGGAAAACGCTATTGAAAGAGCGCTTATTTTGGAGGATGGAGCTACCTTATTCCCCCGAAACTTTCCCTGGATGGAAGCCCAACGGACCACCAAACCTTTGACTTTTCCCCCGAAAGTTTATCATCTCGAAGCAATAGAAAAACACCACATCCTGATGGTACTTAACGAAACCAAAGGCCATAAGGGAAAGGCTGCATCCTTGCTCGGCATCGACCGAAAGACCCTCTATACTAAAATAAAAAAATATGAATTAGGGTAAAAATTTGGGTAATTTTTCCACATTGTTACTATTTTCCCTGTTTTTACTATTTACAATTATTTCAATATATTAATTGATATTTACAATTTCATGGGGCTATTTTACCCTTACGCCCAAACAAAATAGTTATTCCCTCTTCTTTCTACCTTTCTTTTATCATCGTTTAACATGCTAAATATATTAACTTTATTACTCAATCACCATATTTCATACTTAGTTTAGATATTGGTATGATTCTTGATATATATGTTATGCAAAATTCTACACAAATAAAAAACGTAAAACTCAAATTTATGAAGGGACCTGTCAATTGAGATGGATGGAATGGAAAGAAAAAAAATTCTTATTGTTGAGCCTGACAAAAAACTGGCGAAAAAAATCTACCTGATCTTACGAAAGGATGGGTTGACCGCGAATACAACCGAGCAAGCATTAGAATCTATTCGCACCATTCAAAAAGAACATATCTCCGTTTTGGTGTTTGACGTAGACGTGAAAGACATGGCCTGGGATGTAGCCGTTGCAATTATAAAAGAACTTGAGCCTGGTTTGCCGATTATCATTACGTCTACCCACAACACGCCTGATCTCGAAGCCCGTATCCTTCGTCAGAAACCTTTTTACTACCACGTAAAATCATTTGGTACGGAAGAGTTATTATTAGCAGTACAAAATGCCATCGAGAAGCCCGTGGCTCGTTGATGGGTAACGCGTCCCACATTAAGGGAGGGAGCTATTATGCATTTTGAAAGCCTGTTAGATGCCAACCAGTTCTTAATCATCGCCCAGTTAGAACCACCCAAGGGGATCGACACCGCTCAACTCGTGAAGTCCGCCGACAGTCTTAAAGGAAGAGTCCATGCTGTTGTAGTGCCGGAGATGAGCGGAGCTATCATGAGAATGGGTTCACTTGGCGCTTCCGTTTTATTAAAACAAAAAGGTTTAGAGCCCATCGTAAATTTTCATTGCCGCGATCGTAACCGTCTGGCGCTCCAAGCCGATCTTCTCAGCGCTTTTTCTTTAGGTTTAAAAAATCTTTTGATCAGTAAGGGAGATGAGATTACCAGTGGTGATCACATTGAGGCGAAGCCGGTATATGACCTCGGTGAAATTGCTTTATTAGAGGCTATCAAAAAATTCCAGAAAGGGACCGACTTGATCGGCAATGAACTCTCAGGGGTCCCTAATTTTTGCGTGGGATCAGAGGTAAATGCGGGATTACAAAGAGGAGCGCTGGAATTAGAGATTCTCGGAATGGAAAAAAAGATCAAAGCTGGCGCAAATTATTTTTTTACTCCTCCTTTGTATGATTTGAACGTTTTTGATAATTTTTTAAAAAAAGTATCCCCTTTTAAAGTCCCCATCTTTCCCCAAGTCATTGTCCTCAAATCAGTGGGCATGGCCCGGTTTATGTCCCGTCATATAGAGGGTGTGGTGATTCCGGAAGAAATAATTGACCGCTTGGGGAAAGCTCCTGACAAGATCAAAGAAGGGATTGCTATCGCCGCGGAAACCATCCAAAAGCTGAAACACCTCTGTCGAGGTGTACTGCTTGTGGCCATTGGTGAGGAGGAAAGACTTGCAGCGGTAGTTGATCAGGTAGAAGGTTAATGGAGCCGTAAAAAGTTGAAAGACGGCGCAGTAAAAAGCTTCAGATGCAAGGCGCGCAAATCCGAAGAAATGAGGCGTACTTACCTGTACGCCGCAATGACTGAGGATGCAGCGCAACGCCGCAGATGGACTTTTTACGAAGCCGTGTTTAAAAGGACGCAAGAATGGAAACAAAGTTGATTTCTTTACCCGTTACTGTAAACCGAGATACCCGATTTCGGGATCTGGTCGTTGAGACAGTAGGAGAAACAATCTTCAGCTGTTATCAATGCTGTAAGTGCTCGGCTGGATGTCCCGTTGCTTTTGCCATGGACCTTCTTCCTCATCAGGTAATACGATCAGTCTTGTTGCTCCAAAAGGGGAAAGCTTTGTCTTCCCGAACCATCTGGATCTGCGCTTCCTGTGAAACCTGCACTACCCGATGTCCGAATGAGATTGATATTGCCAAGGTTATGGATGTCCTGAGACAGATCCAGGTTGAAAGCGGAACAGGGGCAAAAGAGCCAAAGGTTCCTATTTTTCATAAAACATTCCTCAATACCATAAAAAGATTCGGTCGAATCCATGAACTTTCTCTTTTGACAAATTTTCTCCGCAAAAGCGGTGGTATCAGGGATAATTTCAAGAGCGGAGAATGGAAAAATGACTTAAGGTTGGGAATAAAAATGTTTCTCCGGGGGAAGTTAAAATTATTGCCTCCCTCAAAAAAAGGGGTAGAAGAATTACGTAAGCTTTTTGACCAGGCCGAGGAACATAAAAAATCATGAAAGTTTCTTTCTTTCCTGGCTGCTCCCTGGAAGGAACAGCGCGAGAATACGGTGAATCAATTGACGCGGTTTCTTGTTTTCTGGGAATCAAACTCGAGGAACTACCCGGCTGGACCTGTTGCGGAGCAAGTGCCGCTCATTGTACTAATGAGTTTCTTTCTGTCAGCCTTCCGGCAAAAAATTTATTATTAGCTGAAAAACTTAAACACGATCTGGTTACTCCGTGCGCGGCGTGTTTTAGCCGTCTCAAAAACGCAGAAAAAACTCTCATCAAAGAATCTCAAAAAAACGGCGCTGCTACTCCGTTTAGGGGAGAGATCAACGTTCTCCACCTTCTGGAGTTTTTCTCCCGAGAAGATTTAATTGAGACAATAAAAGAGCAGGTCAAGCGACCCCTTTCAAACTTAAAGGTAGTGAGTTATTATGGCTGCCTTCTTGTCCGACCTCCCCAGGTTACCGACACCAAGAATTGGGAAGATCCTCACGATCTGGATGATTTAATCTCTTTATTGGGAGGGGAGACTATTTTTTGGCCTTATAAGACCGAATGCTGTGGGGGGAGTTTAGTTTTAACCAACCTTGATATTGTTCGGAGATTGACTGGCCGGATTCTCGATATGGCGCAGGAGGCGGAAGCTGACTGCATTGTCACTGCCTGCCCGCTCTGCCAGGCTAACCTGGATACTCGTCAAAAAGAAATCGGGAATGCTAAGGGGGTTAGCTATAACCTTCCGATTTTTTATTTTACTGAACTTTTAGGATTAGCCTTTGGGCTTAAAGGTACGCAAAAATGGTTTCGCCGTCATCTCGTGGACCCTCGGCCTTTATTGAAAGCAAAAAAATTTATCTAACGGGCTGTTGAAAAACTCATAACATATCCAAAGTGTCATGCTGAACTTGTTTCAGCATCTAATAAAATTAAAATGTTATATGACCCTGAACCAAGTTCAGGGTGACAAAACAATACTTTTTCAACAACTTGCTAATAAGATGAGTTTCGATTTTCAAGATTTTTAAGAGTTCAAACCTTAAAGAAAAGTGCTGCAAGGAATGAATCAAAAAATAGAAAACCAGCAAAATCAAAAAAGTCCGGTCGGGGCAGTACTCGTGGTGGGGGGTGGCGTGGGTGGTATCCAAGCCTCACTCGATTTAGCCAATAGCGGGTTTAAGGTCTATATGGTTGAGGAAGAGTCGGCAATCGGGGGAAAGATGGCGCAGTTGGATAAAACCTTTCCCACCAATGATTGCTCCATGTGTATTATTTCTCCAAAATTGGTTGAGGTTGGTAGGCATCTCAACATTGAGATCCTCTCCTATGCTGAGGTAGTAAAATTAGAAGGAGAACCAGGAAACTTTTCCGTTCAGGTTAAACAAAAACCACGATTTATTGAACTGGATAAATGTACTGGATGCGGTGATTGCGCCAAGGTTTGTCCGGTGGAAGTTCCGAACGCATTTGATGCTCATCTGATCAACCGAAAGGCTGCTTATAAGCGCTATCCTCAAGCCATCCCCAACGCTTTTGCGATTGACAAGCTGGGGGTTTCTCCTTGTAAAGCTTCTTGTCCTGCGGGAATCCATGTGCAAGGGTATGTGGCTCTCATCAAACAGAAAAAGTTCAAGGAGGCTTTGGCATTAATCAGAAAAAACAATCCCCTTCCGGCAATTTGCGGGCGGATCTGCACCCACCCGTGCGAGACTGCTTGTTCCCGGAAAAGGGTTGATGACCCCCTGGCGATAATGTACCTAAAAAGGTTTGTTTCTGATTGGGAATATACTCAGGAGGAACCTGAAGTACCAATTATTGAAAAGAAGCGGGAAGAAAAAGTGGCAATTGTGGGAGCCGGCCCAGCTGGTCTTTCAGCGGCTTATTATCTGTCATTAGAAGGCTATCCAGTAACGATTTTTGAGGCCTCTTCAGAACCAGGAGGCATGATGGTGTGGGGAATTCCCGAATACCGGCTTCCTCGGGAAATTCTCAAGAAAGATATCGATTTTATTAAACGGTTAGGAGTCAAAATCAAAACTAACACCCCCATTGGACCTGACCTCACTCTCGATGATCTTTTTAACCAAGGGTTTAAAGCCGCTTTCTTAGGAGTGGGGGCCCAAAAAAGCATGAAACTGGGTGTAAAGGGAGAAGACCTTAAGGGAGTAATTCATGGAATTGACTATTTGAAAGTGATCAATGCCGGCAAAGACCTTCACCTCGGTGACCGCGTTGCCGTGATTGGCGGAGGAAATGTGGCGATTGATGTTGTTCGGACCGCGCTTCGCAAGGGCGCAAAAGAAGTCTTTATCCTCTACCGTCGAACTCGGGAGGAGATGCCCGCTTTGCCAGAAGAGATTAAAGAGTCAGAAGAAGAAGGGGTTAAGATCCATTATCTTGTTGCTCCTCAAAAAATTCTCGGCAAAGAGGGAAAAGTCACCAGGCTTGAATGTCTGCGCATGGAATTGGGGGACCCCGATGAAAGCGGAAGACGTCGGCCAATCCCAATCGCCGGATCCGAATTTACTCTTGACGTAGATTCGGTTGTTCCCGCCATCGGCCAATCGATTGACCTGTCGTTTCTTCCCCAGGAAAGGGAATGGAATGTTGCTAAAAAAGGAATGTTGGTTATTGATCACGTTACCGGTGCGACGAATGTCGCAGGAATATTCGCTGGTGGAGATATGGTAACCGGACCGGCAACCGTGGTTGAGGCTATCGGTGCTGGTCGTGAAGCTGCTATCTCCATTTCCCGTTATCTTCAGGGAATTGACCTCTACGAAGGCAGAGGGAAAAAGCTTCCGGTCGCCGAGAAAATCCCTGAGGGCGTAAAAAAACATCCCCGTCATCATCCGGGTCAAGTTTCGGCAGCCGAAAGAATTAAAGACTTTCAGGAGGTACAAAAAGGTTTTTCCGAGGAAGAAGCACTAACCGAGGCTTCCCGGTGTCTTAACTGTGGAATCTGCAGCGAGTGTCTCCAATGTGTGGAGGCATGCCTGGCTAAGGCAGTAAACCACTCGATGACCGAAAAATATCTTAACCTTACCGTTGGCTCGGTTGTCGTTGCTCCTGGTTTTGAACTCACTGATCCTTCACTCCGGAAAGAATACGGGTATGCGCACTATCCGAATGTGATTACCAGCCTGGAGTTTGAAAGGATTCTCTCTGCCTCTGGCCCTTTTCAGGGCCACATCTGTCGTCCTTCAGATCATGCAGAGCCGAAGCGTATTGCCTGGATACAGTGTGTCGGCTCCCGGGACCCTTCCATCAACAAAGGTTATTGTTCTTCGGTATGCTGCATGTATGCCATTAAAGAAGCCATTATTGCCCGCGAGCACGACTCTGAAGTAAGACCCACCATTTTTTATATGGACGTTAGGGCGCATGGCAAAGGGTTCGACCAGTACTATGAAAGAGCCCGGGATGATTACGGCGTCCGTTTTATTAGGTGCCAGATATCAAAAATCATAGAACGTCCTAAATCCAAAAACCTTCTGATGACCTATGTTAATGAAGGCGGAAAAATAGTTGAAGAAGAGTTTGACCTGGTCGTGCTTTCTCTCGGAATGAGTGTTTCAGAAAAATCCCGAAGCTTGGCACGAACGCTTGGTATCAAACTCACTCCGTATAGCTTCTGCCAAACTGCCTCTTTAAGTCCCCTGGAGACGTCGCGACCGGGGGTGTATGTTTGCGGGGCATTCCAGTCACCTAAGGATATTCCGGAAACAGTCTCCCAGGCAAGTGGGGCCGCTGCTTTTGCCTCAGAGATTATCTCTCCTGCCCGAGGTGAATTAGTGACCAAAAAGGAGTTGCCTCCTGAACAAAGTATTGCCGGCGAAGAACCAAGAATCGGAGTTTTTATCTGCCATTGCGGCATCAATATTGGTGGTGTCGTGGATGTCCCCGCAGTGAAGGAATATGCTAAAACCCTTCCCCATATTGTTTATGTGGATGAGAACCTTTATACCTGCTCTCAAGACACCCAAGCCAAAATCAGAGAAGTTATCCGGGAAAATCAGCTTAACCGGGTGGTAGTCGCCTCTTGTTCACCCCGGACGCATGAACCCCTCTTTCAAGAAACAATACGGGACGCGGGGCTCAATAAGTACCTCTTTGAAATGGCAAATATTCGGGATCAGTGCTCTTGGGTGCATATGGATAAAAAGAAGGAAGCTACCGAAAAAGCCAAAAATCTGGTACGGATGGCAATAGCTAAAGCGAGCTTAACGGAACCATTGCGTGAACAAGAACTGCAAATTAATAAACGAGCACTCGTGGTTGGAGGTGGTGCTGCGGGAATGACCGCAGCATTAGGGTTGGCCGATCAAAGATTTGAGGTTGTTCTGGTCGAAAAAGAAAAACAGCTGGGGGGAAACCTCCGTGATCTCTACTACACCATCCACGGGAATAATGTTCAGGAGTTTATGCATTCGCTGATCGAAAAGGCACACAATCATCCTCTCATTCAGGTGATCTTGAACGGTGTGATTGTGGATGCCGGGGGTTTTAAGGGAAACTTTAAAACCGGTATCATGTCCGGCCCCGGCATGGCTTACCGTAAAATCGAACATGGCGTCACGATCATTGCTACCGGTGGAGAGGAATATAAGCCGAAAGAATACCTGTATGGTCACGATGAACGGATTATGACCCAACACGAACTGGAGGGGAAAATCGCTCATCAGGAAGTTAACCTTAAAGACCTCCAAGAAATAGTAATGATTCAATGCGTGGGTTCGCGAATCCCCGAGCGACCCTATTGTAGTCGGATTTGCTGCAGCACTGCGATTAAAAATGCCCGCAAAATCAAAGAAATAAATCCGAAGGCCCAGATTTATATTATCTATCGAGATATTCGTACCTATGGTTTTTTGGAGGACTACTACACAACAGCCCGGAAAGCAGGGGTTATCTTTATCCGGTATGACTTAGAAAATAAACCTGAGGTGAGCCTTGAAAAAGAAGGCCTTCGCGTCTCGGTCTATGATCCTTCATTACAGGAAACCATTGTTATCAATTCTAATCTGCTTATCTTAAGCGCCGGTATTATCCCACGGGACAATGAAGAACTTGCCACCTTAATGAAGTTACAGCGCACTCAAGAAAACTTTTTTCTCGAAGCTCATATGAAATTGAGGCCGGTTGATTTTCCCACTGAAGGAATTTTTTTGTGTGGTCTGGCCCATTCGCCTAAATCATTAGACGAAAGCCTTTCTCAGGCCAAGGCCGCAGTTTCGCGGGCCTGCACCATCCTCGCTCATGATACGATTATGGTAGGAGGAATAGTGGCTCAGGTCGAGGAAGAAAAATGCGCGGCGTGCCTTACCTGTGTTCGCGTTTGTCCCTATAACGTGCCTTTTATCAATGAGCGGGGGGTAGCGCAAATTGATGCGGCCATATGTCAGGGCTGTGGTTCCTGTGCTGCTGAATGCCCGGGAAAAGCGATCCAACTCCAGCATTTTAAGGATGAGCAGATTATTAGTAAATCAAGCGCGTTGTTTAAGGAGAATGCTGCATGAGCGAATTTCAACCGGAGATTTTAGCTTTCTGCTGCAAGTATTGAGCGTATTCAGCTGCGGACCTGGCAGGTTCGATGAGACTCTCGTACCCGACAAACATAAAAATTATTCAGGTCCCCTGTACCGGAAAGGTTGATGTGCTTTATCTTTTAAAAGCATTCCAGCGCGGTGCTGATGGAGTTTATGTGGCCGGATGTATGGAAGGAGACTGCCATTTCCTTACCGGAAATCTTCGCGCCCGAAAACGGGTGGAATACGCCAAAAAAATTTTAGATGAAGTTGGGATCGGAGGTGAGCGGCTCGAAATGTACAATATGTCCGCAGCTGACGGCCCCCGGTTTGTAGAAGTTGCCAAGGAGATGACCGAAAAAATTAAAAAACTCGGTCCCAATCCAATAAAACTTTGTGCAGGCGCCGCGTCAGAGGAAAATACACAAAAAAAAACAGACGGTGTTGCTTAAACGAGGTCACCATGGTTGAAACGTTTTGTGAGGAGGCATGACAATGATTATTGGCAAAGCTAAACCAATTAAAGACGTCCTGGCGATGATTGAAAACCATTCAAAAATAATTATCGCCGGATGCCGCGGCTGTGTGACGGTTTGTTCTGCTGGGGGGGAAAAAGAGGTAGAAATTCTTTCCGCTGCCCTTTCCCTGGCAAGAGAAAAAAACGGCAAGCCCATCGAGATTAAAGAAGTAACCCTGGAACGACAGTGCGATTCTGAATACCTTGAAACGATCCGCAGTTTTGTGGAAGAGTATGAAGCGATTGTCTCTATTGCCTGCGGTGCTGGAGTTCAGTTTATGGCTGAAAAGTTTCGGAGGATCCCCATGTACCCGGGGATAGACACCAATTTTATCGGCGTAACCGAAGCGCAAGGGGTGTGGACGGAACGCTGTCAGGCCTGTGGAGACTGTAAACTTCACCTTACGGGGGGAATCTGCCCCATCACTCGTTGTGCCAAGAGTCTTTTGAATGGCCCGTGTGGAGGTTCTTCAAAAGGAAAGTGCGAAGTAAACCCGGAGCTTGACTGTGGGTGGCAGCTAATCTATGACCGGCTTAAAGAGCTGGGCAAGTTAGATCAATTAGAAATTATTATTCCCATTAATGATTGGTCTACCAGTCGGGATGGAGGACCTCGAAAAATTATCAGGGAGGATTTAACGCTATGACGTCCGACAGTCGTTTAGAAAAAATTCTATCGCGAAGAGACTTTGCGGTAACCTCAGAATGCGGTCCTCCCCGGGGAGCAGATCCTGAGGTCATCCAAAAAAAAGGGGCGCTGATCAAAGATTTCGTGGACGCGATCAATGTCACCGACAACCAGACGTCGGTAGTACGGATGTCAAGTTTTTCTTCCTGTGTTATCCTGAAGCAGATGGGTATCAATCCGGTTTTACAGATGGTAACCCGGGACCGTAACCGGATCGCTATCCAAAGCGATATCTTAGGAGCGGCTGCCTTAGAAATCAATAACATCCTTTGCCTTTCGGGCGACCATCAGAAATTTGGAGACCATGCTAAGGCAAAAAATGTCTATGACATTGATTCCATCCACTTACTCCAAACCGTGAAGCAGATGCGCGATGAAGGAAAATTTTTGGGGGGTGATGACATTAAAGGGAAGCCCCGGTTTTTTATTGGCGCCGCGGCGAATCCTTTTGCCGACCCCTTCGAATTTCGGGTTATTCGGCTGGCAAAAAAGATCGCGGCCGGAGCTCAGTTTATCCAGACCCAATGTATCTATAACCTGGATCGTTTTAAAAAGTGGATGCAGATGGTAAGGGATCGGGGGCTTCATGAAAAAGTGCATATCCTGGGAGGGGTGACGCCGATGAAATCCTTGGGCATGGCGAACTATATGAAAAAAATGGTTCCCGGCATGGATGTTCCCGATGATTTGATTGCCCGCTTAAAAGGAGTGCCCAAAGAAAAACAAGCCGAAGAAGGAATAAAAATATGCGTTGAAACTATTCAGCACCTGAGAGAAATAGAGGGCGTGCGCGGTGTTCATATCATGGCGATCGAATGGGAGGAGATGGTTCCTCGAATTGTACAAGAAACTGGACTTTTGCCGCGGCCTCAGGTTAAATAAAAGGAAGAGAGAGATTCTAATTATTTCCTCTCTCCTGAGGAGGGTAAGTTCGACCATTTGACCTTTTGACACTGCGACTTTTTACTCCCCTTGAGAGGATTGAGGTGAGGGGGCATTATGTTATGCTCTGATTAACAAATAGGCCAAAAGTATAACCTCTAAAGAAAGGAGCTGTTTCATGGCAAAGATATTAGTTGTTGATGACGATCCTGATCTGGTAGAATCGGTAACGGTCTCACTGGAAAAGAAAAATCATATTGTCATTCCCGCCTACGGTGGAATTGAAGGCCTCGAAAAGGCCAAAAAGGACAAACCCGACGCCATCATCCTGGATGTGATGATGCCGGATAAAAATGGTTATGAGGTATGCAAGGAGTTGAAGGCTGATCCGGTATGCCAGGACATCCCCATTTTGCTTTTGACTGCGGTGGCTTCAAAAATTTCCACTACCACTTACACCCATCGGATGGGGATGGAAACTGAAGCCGATGACTATGTGGACAAGCCGGTAGAACCAAAAGAACTGGTCCGCTTAGTAGAACGGTTGTTAAAAAAATAGGAAAATTAACCTTTCTCATGAATGACCGTCAAGACGTTCATATCTTAGTAGTGGATGACGAAAAAATCATCCGGGAAGGTTCCGAACGGATCCTCACCAAAGAGGGCTGGAAAGTAGAAACTGCCGAGAATGGTGAGAAGGGCTTGGGGCTAATTCAAAGGGAAAATTTTCAGATCATTCTTCTTGACCTCATGATGCCCGGGATCAGGGGAATGGAGGTATTAAAAAGGGTCAGGGACGATTATCCCAGGCTTATCGTGATCGTCATTACCGGATACGCCACCATTGATAACGCCGTGGAGGCAATGAAAAATGGCGCCTACGATTTTATCGCTAAACCCTTCACTCCGGACCAGCTGCGGATCGTTGTCAGAAGAGCGGAAGATAAGTTAAAACTGGAGCACGAGGCCGAACTGCTTCGGCGCGAGCGGGAAAAAAGCCTTAAGGACATTGCTTATGAGAAGAGCCGGACGCTCACCATCATCAATCAAATGGCTGATGGAATCCTGGTCACTGACAAAAATGGCTCCATTGTCCTTCATAACCCCGCAGTCACCCGTGTCTTTGGATTGGAAGAAACCTCTCCGTTGGGCAAGCATATTTTTGACTGCATCAAGAGTAAAGAGCTCACGCAGATGGTCGAAAGCGTACTCAGTATGGGAGGCTCCAATTCTCCCCAGGGAATGGCCCAAGAACTGTGTTGGGGGAACCCACCCAATATTTTTTTTATGGCCCATGCTGCTCCCGTTCGAAATGAAGAGGGCGAAGTTCTCGGTTCTGTCACTATCTTCAATGATGTCACCTGGTTTAAAAAGCTCGACCAGATGAAATCTGATTTTGTGGAAATGGTCTCCCATGAACTCCGCTCACCCTTAAGCTCCATTCGCCAACAGGCTTCTCTCATTACCGATCGGCTGGTCGGTGATATCAATGAAAAGCAAAGTGAAATACTATGCAGGGTCCTCGCTCGGCTTGACGGCTTACTCCTGATGATCAATAATTTACTCGACCTCTCCCGCATTGAAGCCGGAGGCCTCATCCAACAAATAGAAAAAATCTTTATTCCGGAAATCATTCAAAGTGCCATTGAAGTAATGACTCCGGAGGCAGAAAAGAAAAATCTTCATTTTGAGGTAACGTGTGACCCGCAGTTATGCACAATCCATGCTGATCGCCAAGGCATGGAAACAATTTGTACTAATTTGTTAAGCAATGCAGTAAAATATAATCAAGAAGACGGAAAAGTTATTATTAGTGCCCAAAACCGAGGAGAGTTCGTTGAGATAAAAATAGCCGATAGCGGCGTAGGGGTCTCTAAAGTTGATTTGCCTCATATCTTTGACAAATTTTTCCGCATCCGCACCGAATATACCCGCAAAGTGATAGGGAGCGGTCTGGGCCTTCCTTTAGTAAAAGCGATTATTGAAGCCCACCTCGGCACCATCACGGTAGAAAGCGAATCAGGAAAAGGGACCACCTTTACCATCCTTCTTCCACGGGGTATAAATTGAAGCAGATTTCTGGATTCTTTCACCCCCTCTTTTACCTGCTCTAAGATACGCAACTGATTAAACCACATTTATTTTTCACAGTTTTTAAAATAAACTTTTGTCCCTCATGCAATACTGACCATGTCCCACAAGTCAATTGCTGGATACCGGGGCAAACCACCGCATGGGAGGCAGGGGCGAAGAAAATCCGAATTTTGAAGCACAAAATTCAAAACAAATTCTAAACTCGATTATTCCAATGTTCAAAACATCCAACTGGGTCTTCTTGATCGCTTTCGACAAAGTCTGTTTCGGTCATTTGAATTTGAGGATTTGGTTATTGTTTCGTATTTCGGACTTGGAATTTCGAATTTACCCTTAATCAGTCAAAAAATCCCGTTCCCCACCCCTTGTGTCCAGCAGTCCCATTTATGGGTAAAAATCAACATACGATAGAGGGCTTATTAAAGGATATAAGATCAAAGGGAAAAATGGAAACCAAAAAAAATTCTTAAACAAATAACGTATTAAATTTAAACAAAATTTAACAGAGAAAATAATAAGTGGTCTTCGAATTTCTCCTGCTTAGATAATGAACAGAAAAGGAAGAAAAACACCGTTTACAAACCCTGTTTATTAATGATAATTGTCATAAAATCAGTAAGTGATAAATAGCCTAACAATTTTATTATTTTTCTTTTTAATGTCTTGTCCGGGAAATATATAAGAAGCACGGTAAATCCCGTTAGAAAATTTTCTCATGGATTTACCCCTCTTGTGAAAAAGCGTAACCATCTTTAATTTTACCTCGCGCTTCCCTCACCCGGTTAGATATTTAAGACAAGCGGGGCATTTCTAACGGGGTAAAAATTAATAATCATTTACGGAAAAGGCTACAGTTTCTGACAAAAAACATACTATCAACTGACAATAATCATTTTTTAATGTTAAAATTCATGGCATATAGTGCCGAATTAATTAATCTTTTTTTAAAAAAATGCAAGGGTTTTTTTATTTTCTCCCTTTTTACCCCGTTAGAAAGCCCCACTGATTGCAGCGGGGATGACGGTTAGCGAACACAGGGTTTAATGCCCCGGATGAACCTTTCTGTCAAAAAGTAGAAGACTTTCTAACGGGGATTACTTTACGCCAAGGGAACATGTGCTGTGAAAATTGAAGAAATTTTATCCCAACACAAACCAGCTCTTGTTAAAAAATGGTTTCACCTTGTTCTGCGAACCTATCCAGAGGAAACCGCCTTGTTTTTAAAAAATGAAAATGACCCCTTTGCGAATCCGGTTGGCTCAACTATTTTGAAGGGAATAGAGGATTTGTTTGAAGGACTTATTAAGGAAGGTGATCATAAACAAATTTCTTCCTTTTTGGATCGCATTATCCATATTCGAGCTGTCCAAGAATTCACCCCCGACCAGGCGCTTTCCTTTATCTTCATGCTCAAAAAGGTGATTAGAGATGAGTTTAAAAAAGAGCTTAAAGAAAAAGAATTGTTCGATGAGCTTTTGGCCTTTGAGTCTAAAATAGATGAACTGGCCCTGGCGGCTTTTAATCGGTATGTGGAATGTCGGGAAAAAATATTTGAACTAAAAGCCAATGAGGTAAAAAATAGGTATTCGGGTCTCGTAAGAAGATTAAACCGTGTATATGATACACCAGAAGAAACTAAAACAAATCATACAAAAAGTGAGGCACAATAATATGATTTTTATTATGAGCATCATGTTCCCGCTTGCTATTATTTTGCTCCTTTTACTCTTTGTGTTAGGAGGCGTTAGTTATACTCATCTGGAGAATGTTTTTGGAATTTTTATACCCTACCTTGCGATAGTAATATTTTTAATAGGATTTATTTATCGCATCCTTAGCTGGGCAAAATCCTCGGTCCCGTTCCGGATCACTACCGTCTGCGGTCAGGAAAAATCTCTTGACTGGATAAAAGCCAACCGCTTGGAAAGCCCTTTTAACACGTTTGATGTCCTCAAAAGGATGGCGCTTGAAGTGCTTCTTTTTCGGTCTCTTTTTCGAAACACAAGTAGTGAGATAAAGGAAGGACCCAAGTTAATTCATTGGTCTGCAAAATGGCTCTGGCTGGCTGGGTTAACATTTCACTGGTCATTTTTTATCATTCTTACCCGTCACCTTAGATTTTTTACTGAGCCGGTGCCCTTTGCAATACAACTCATTGACAAGTTAGATAACCTTTTTGAGATCGGTGTTCCCGCGCTTTATTTAACTGATGCTCTTATTGTGGCAGCAATAACTCATCTCTTCCTTCGAAGAGTTTTTGTTCCTAAAATGCGTTACATCTCCCTTCCGGCTGATTATTTCCCGCTTTTTCTTCTCTTTAGTATCATCGGATCGGGCATGCTCATGCGCCACATTTATAAAGTGGACCTCATCAAGGCAAAGGAATTGGCATTAAGCCTCGTGAGCTTCCGTCCCGCAATTCCCGAAGGGATTGGCGCTCTATTTTATGTCCATCTCTTTTTTGTTTGCCTTTTCATTGCCTACTTTCCGTTCAGTAAGTTGATGCATCTGGGCGGAGTCTTCTTAAGCCCAACCCGAAATTTGGCTAATAACAACCGGGCCAAAAGACACATCAATCCTTGGAACTATCCCGTAAAAGTTCATACCTACGAGGAATATGAAGATGAATTTAGGGACAAGATGAAAACCGCGGAAATCCCGGTGGATAAGGAGTAAAAAATGTCCGAATTAGCAGGTGTTCCAAAACCAGAAGAGCTCTTAAAGATCGATTATCAGCCGCCCCGAAAAGGCTGGATGGATACGCCGGTGAAATTTAAACCCGGCACGTATAATTATCCAGCTGCTTCCAAGAACCTTAAGGTCCTTGATCTGCCTTTTTCGAGGGAGTGGTCGCCTACGGAGGAAGACTGGAAGCTTCCGGAAAACTGGAAAGAAATCGTCCTTAAAGGTATTGCGGAGCGCTTAAGCAAATATCGATCTTTTAAAATTTTTATGGACATCTGCGTCCGGTGCGGAGCCTGCGCGGACAAGTGCCATTTTTTTCTTGGCTCCGGCGACCCCAAAAACATGCCGGTTTTAAGAGCAGAACTTCTCCGATCAATTTATCGTAAAGAGTTCACTGCTGCGGGAAAGGTCCTGGGTAAACTTGCCGGAGCAAGAGAATTAACTCCCGCAGTCATTAAAGAATGGTTCTATTATTTCTATCAGTGCACCGAATGCCGGCGCTGTTCCGTCTTTTGCCCTTATGGCATTGACACCGCGGAAATCACCATGATCGGACGAGAGCTTCTTTATCTCCTTGGTTTAGGTATAAACTGGGCTCTCGAACCAGTGGCAAAATGCTTTATGACCGGAAATCACCTTGGTATCCAGCCCCATACCCTAAAAGATACCCTCGAATTTTTTGCTGACGACATTGAAGATATTACCGGAGTTCGGGTTGAGGTACCCATCAACAAAAAGGGAGCGGATATCTTGTTTGTCACTCCTTCAGGTGATTACTTTGCGGACCCCGGAACCTATACGTGCATGGGCTATCTTATTCTTTTCCATGAGCTTGGACTTAACTATACCTGGAGCACCTACGCTTCGGAAGGAGGGAACTTTGGCCTCTTCACTTCTCACGAGATGATCAAACGACTCAACGCCAAGCTCTATGCGGAAGCCAAGCGGCTGGGAGTAAAATGGATCCTGGGCGGAGAATGCGGCCATATGTGGAGAGTCATTCATCAGTACATGGACACCATGAATGGCCCGGCTGATTTTCTTGAAGAGCCGGTCTCTCCTTTCACCGGGACCAAATTTGAAAACGCCAAGGCAACCAAAATGGTCCACATCATGGAATTTACTGCGGACCTCATTAAACACAACAAATTGAAGCTCGATCCCAGCCGAAACGACAAGCTGAAAGTTACCTTCCATGACTCCTGTAACCCCGCCCGGGCGATGGGCATTCTTGAAGAACCCCGGTATGTCATCAAAAATGTCTGCAAGGATTTCTATGAAATGCCGGAAAATACCATTAGAGAGAAAACCTTCTGTTGTGCCGGGGGTGCGGGTTTAGGCAATGATGAAAACATGGAGATGCGTCTCCGGGGAGGACTTCCTCGAGGAAATGCCGTCAAATATGTGCAGGAAAAACATGGGGTAAATCGCCTTGCGTGTATGTGCGCCATTGACCGTGCCACGCTCATTCCCCTTTGCGATTACTGGGCTCCCGGAGTCCAGGTCATTGGAATCCACGAGATGGTTGCTAATGCTTTAATGATGAAAGGGGAAAAAGAAAGAAAAACTGATTTGCGGGGTGAACCGCTCAAAGAAGTGGAGGAGTAATCGCATGTATGACACTGGCAAGATCATAACCGGGCTTATTATTTTTCTCTGTCTGATAACCTTCCCTCTGTGGTATGATGCGATTACCGGAAAGGCGGCCACGAAACCAGAGTTAAAAATCATAACCAAGGAAAAGCAGTGTGTCGAGGCTACTCCTTATATGAGAGACTCCCACATGAAGCTTCTTATCCAATGGAGAGACCAGGTGGTGAGAGAAAATAAGCAGCTTTATAAAGGTATTGACGGAAAAACGTATACGATGAGCCTTACCAATACCTGCCTTAACTGCCATTCAAATAAAGAGCAATTCTGTGACCAGTGCCATAACTATGTTGGGGTAGCACCAACCTGCTGGAACTGCCATATTATCCCTGAGGAGAAAAGTTAATGGATAACAGTAAACGAACTTTTTTAAAGGTTGCCGGGTTTTCTCTTTTAGGAATTGGCTCTAAGCCCATACAAAAAGCCTTAGCCGGCAATGAAGAACCGAAAATCTTGCCTAGTCCGGAAGCCCTCACCGGAAAACGCTGGGCCATGGTTATTGACATGAAAAAATGTAAAGAGGACTGCCGGGACTGTATCAACGCGTGTCATCAAGTCCATAATGTCCCTGATTTTGGCAATCCTAAAGACGAGGTGAAGTGGATCTGGAACGAACCCTACGAAAAAGCTTTTCCCGGCGAGGAGAACGAATATATCGAGGAGTATATTGATACGACCCTGAAGGGAACTGAGTTTATTACGCTCTGTAATCACTGTGATAACCCGCCGTGTGTCCGGGTTTGTCCTACCAAAGCTACCTGGAAGCGGGAGGAGGATGGGATTGTCATGATGGATTATCACCGGTGTATTGGTTGTCGTTTCTGCATGGCAGGTTGTCCTTATGGATCAAGAAGCATGAACTGGAGGGACCCCCGACCCTTTATCCGGGAAACCAATAAAGAATTTCCCACCCGGACAAGAGGAGTGGTAGAAAAATGTAATTTTTGCAGCGAGAGGCTCGCTAAAGGTCTTATCCCTGCTTGTGTTGAAGCGTGCAAAGAAAAGGCTTTAGTTTTTGGCGACTTGGAAAATCCAAACTCTGAAGTGCGGGAGCTTCTCCGTTTTCATCATACCATTCGACGAAAACCACAATTGGGGACAAGGCCTCAAATTTATTACATCGCGTGAGGAAACTATGTTAGAAAAAGCATTAACTGGAAGTAAAAAATATTGGGCTTTATTATTTCTCTTAGGGGGTATCATTGCTGTTGGCTTTCTTTGTTACTTAAAACAATTAAGCTATGGTTTGGGCATAACCGGAATGAGTCGGGATGTGTCCTGGGGTCTTTATATCGCTCAGTTTACCTTCTTGGTAGGGGTTGCCGCATCCGCGGTTATGGTGGTCTTACCTTACTATTTGCATCGCTATAAGATATTCGGAAGGATCACCATCTTAGGAGAATTCTTGGCCGTCGCTTCAGTGACCATGTGTGTAACCTTCGTTGTCGCTGACCTGGGACGACCTGACCGCGCTTTTAATGTTTTGCTCTACCCTACTCCAAGTTCGATCCTTTTCTGGGACTTGGTCGTGCTTAATGGTTATTTATTGCTGAATATCGTGATCGGCTGGACGGTGCTTGCAGCCGAGCGGGCAGATGTCCCTCCACCGAAATGGGTTAAACCTTTTATCTATCTTTCCATTCCCTGGGCGGTCAGCATCCATACCGTGACTGCCTTTATTTACGCCGGGCTTCCCGGAAGGGGGTTCTGGCTCACCGCGATTATGGCGCCTCGCTTTTTAGCGTCAGCCTTTGCTTCTGGTCCTGCGCTCCTTATCCTTTTAGGCTTTATCGTAAGAAAATTTTCCAAGTTTGATCCCGGAAGAGAAGCCTTCCAGGCCTTGGCTAAGATTGTAACCTATGCGATGCTTATCAGTATCTTTTTTATTCTCATGGAGCTTTTCACCGCATTTTACAGCCAAATACCCGAACACATGCGCAACTTCCAATATCTCTTTGTCGGTCTTCACGGCCATACTAAACTCGTCCCGTGGATGTGGTCTTTTGTGATCCTGGCCGTAGGCGCGACATTTCTTTTAATTAATCCGAATACCCGAAAAAATGAGAAGACTTTGGCATTGGCGTGTGTGGCAGTATTTATTTCACTGTGGATTGAAAAGGGGCTTGGATTAGTCGTTACCGGATTTATCCCCTCACCTTTGGAAGAAATAACCGAATATACCCCCACGGCACCGGAAGTATTGATCACCCTCGGGATCTGGGCGATAGGTTTTTCGATCCTTACCGTGCTTTATAAAATTGCGGTCTCGATAAAAGAAGAGGCCGGAACTTAACCAGCTTTATACCAAGTTGCCGGTATATTAGCCTTTTTTCTCTTCCCGATAGAAGTTTATGAGAAATTCAGAATCACCGGGAGAAAGATCAAAACGAAGGATCGCCTCGTTGATAAGTTTTTTAAGCGATTGTTCCGGATCTTCTTTCAGATTTTCCGAAATCCATTTAACCGCTTTCCTTATATGTTCGCCGTGGGGTAAAGCCTCAGACATAGACCGAGCCTCCTTTTAAGATTTTTAGTATCTGTACCATATTAATACAAGCGCATTTATTGTTTTTACATTTTATCACCCTGAACTCGTTTCAAGGTCTCATAATGGATTGGTTTTAGAGGCTGAAACAAGTTCAGCACGACACTTCATTTAATGCGTTGGCATTAGTACCTCATTTCAATAAAGAAAACAAGCCACTTCATGCCCGGACTCTTTCATTTCTAAAGGGGGGTATGTTTCTTTACAGATTGACATTACGTGGGGACACCGGGGATGAAAATGGCAACCCGCGGGCGGGTGAGAAGGGTCAGGCACATCGCCTGATACCGTAAGACGAATTTTTTTGGTTTCTGGATCAGGTATGGGAACTGCCGCAAGAAGAGCTTTCGTATAAGGGTGGAGTGGTTTGTTATAAAGCGTCTCACAAGCAGACATCTCAACAATCCTACCAAGGTACATTACCGCTATCCGGTCGCTAAAATGATGAACCAGATGAAGGTCATGAGAGATAAAGAGGTAGGTCAAATGAAACTTTTCCCTCAGGTCAATGAGAAGGTTAATTATCTGGCCCTGGATGGAAACATCGAGCGCGGAAACCGGCTCATCCGCTACAATTAATTTTGGATGCAAGCTTATTGCTCTGGCTATCCCTATCCGTTGGCGTTGCCCTCCACTAAACTCATGAGGATACCGTTCCGCGTCCTGGGCACGAAGCCCAACCATTTCAAGGAGGTCACTGACTTGTTTCTTCCTGTCATGTGTGCCCATGTGATAGTGAATCTTAAACGGCTCCTCAATAATGCTCCCGGCCTTCATCCGGGGATTCAGCGAGCCATAAGGATCCTGGAAAATAATTTGCATATTCCTCCGTAAACCCCGAAGTTCTTTTTTACTCAAGGCAAGAATGTTTTTCCCTTCAAAGAGAATTTCGCCCTCGGTTGGTTCTATGAGGCGAAGAACCACCCTCCCCAAGGTAGTTTTGCCGCACCCACTCTCGCCTACTAAGCCTAAGGTCTCTTCTCGGCTAAGCGCGAAGCTCACTCCGTCAACTGCTTTGACGGGGTTACCCTTTTGCGCTATGAGTCCTCCCTGAGCCGGGAAGTATTTTTTTATATTTATAACTTCGAGAAGATAATCCATAATCCAAAACCTAATCTAATACCAAGTCGCTTTCATTTGTATATCTTTGTTGGCTCCTCGTCATCCTCCTCGACGTACTTAAATGTACGCCTGCGTCGATTCCTCGTCGCCGCCTCAATCTATTTTTGAATGCAACTTGGTATAAAAAAACTGCCGGGCGAGGCAAGCCTCGCCCCTACATTTGCCTATTGTCTATAAATCTCGACTTCTATGACACTTTGACCAATGACCGGGAACAACTTCCTCAAATTCAGGCTCCACTTCTCGGCATATATTTATAACCATATCACAACGAGGATGAAATTTACACCCACCAGGTAGGTTGAGGGGGTCTGGAACCTGTCCCGGTATGGTTTTAAAGCGTGATTTTCGCTTTTGGTGATACGGAAGTGACTTTAAAAGTGCACGGGTATAAGGGTTGCGCGAATGACGAAAAATTTCTGAACCCGGTCCATATTCCATGATTGAACCTGCATACATAACCGCAATCCGATCTGCCATCTCCGCAATCACCCCTAAATCATGGCTAATCAAGATCAACGCCATATTTAATTTTTGTTTTAAATCCCGAAGCAGATCTAAAATTTGCGCCTGGATGGTAACATCAAGGGCCGTCGTGGGTTCATCAGCAATAAGAAGCGCCGGCTCGCAGGAGATTGCCATCGCAATCATCACCCGCTGCCGCATGCCTCCGCTCATCTGGTGAGGATAATGCTTAATGCGTTTCTCTGGTCCGGGTATTCCTACCATTTGAAGCGCTTCAATCGTCTTCTCATAAACTTCTTTTCTTTTTAAACCCTGATGGAGGGTTATCGCCTCGGCGATCTGATTGCCGATTGTAAAAACGGGGTTAAGCGATGTCATAGGCTCCTGGAAGATCATCGAGATTTTGTTGCCTCGAATTTTCCTCATCTCTTTTTCGCTTAATAAAAGGAGATTGTGCCCCTGAAAAATAATGTCTCCCTCAACAATTTTTCCGGGTGGAGAAGGGACCAGGCGAAGCAAAGAAAGGCCGGTTACGCTTTTGCCAGAACCGGACTCTCCCACAAGACCGAGCGTTTCCTTCTCTCCTACATGGAGATTAATCCCGTCTACTGCCTTGACAACCCCGTAGTCAGTATAAAAATAGGTCTTCAGATTTTTAATTTCTAATAAATTCATTCTGACTTCTGTCTCCTGACTTCCGTCTCCTTAAAGACTATAACACCCCGCCTCATCTTTTTGTCCTACGCAACCACTGGGCAACAATCCTTTTTATCTATCTCAACCTCGGATCAATTGCATCCCTTATCCCTTCACCCAGCATATTATATCCCATCACCGTGATAAAAATTGCAAATCCTGGGAAAAAAGAAAGCCACCACGCAATCTCAATATTATCCTTTCCCGCGGTAAGCATGTTGCCCCAGCTCGGATCAGGTGGCTGAATGCCGATGCCCAAAAAGCTGAGAGCAGATTCGATCAAGATAGCGCCCGCCACTCCTAAGGTAGCATTAACCAATACCGGGGCTAAGCTGTTGGGAAGAATATGCCGGAAAATAATTTGGACGTCCTTTCCTCCTAAGGCGCGAGCAGCTTGGATAAAATCTCTTTCTTTCAAGGATAAAAATTCTGCTCGCACCAGCCGAGCCACTCCCATCCAACTGGTAAGACCAATCACCAGCATAATTTTCCAGATACTCGGTTCCCAGAAAGCGATCACTGCCAAGATCAGAAAAAAAGTGGGAAAGCAAAGCATCACATCAACAAAACGCATAATTATACCGTCAATTGACCCGCCGTAGTAGCCGGCTAATGCTCCTAAAAACACCCCGATCGCTATCGAAATGCTTACTGCCACAAATCCTACGAGCAGGGAAACTCGCGATCCCCAAATAATACGGCTTAAGACATCACGACCAAGATCGTCTGTTCCCATAAGGTGTTTTTTTGATGGAGGTTGAAGAATCTCTTTGATCGTGATGGCATCTTGATCATAAGGCGCTATGAACGGAGCAAAAACAGCAAAAATAAAAAGCCCCGCAATTATAACGATCCCACTCACTGCCAACTTGTTTTTCTTAAACCCTTTCCAAAAAAGCCGCCAAGGAGATTCCGGAGTGTTATTTTTTATGGTTTCGATTTTCACGTTTCCCATTTCACGTTTTGGGCTTTTAATTTTTACCCTTTGATATTGTTTCGAAATGTCAGACTTGGACTTTCAAATTTTTTCACACAATTATCTTATCCTGATCCGTGGATCCACTAAAGCATAAGAAATATCTGCTAACAGGTTGCCAAACATAGTCAAAAGCGCCCCGATGACCAGTTCACCCATGATCACGGGGTAATCTCGCATCATGACCGCACTATAAAACAACTGGCCCATTCCCGGAATGGCATAGATGGTCTCAAAAATAACGCTCCCTCCGATAAGCCCGGGCACCGAAAGACCTAAAATAGTCACCACGGGTAAAAGCGAATTCCGAAGAGCATGCTTGTATATCACCTTTGATTCCGAAAGCCCTTTTGCCCTCGCAGTGGTAATGTAGTCCTGGCGAATAATTTCCAGCATGTTCGATCGTGAATACCGGGAAAGTCCGGCTAATCCACCAAAAGCAGAAACAAGCACCGGCATAAGCAAATGGGCTGCCCGGTCTTTCAGCTGATTTAAGGGAGAGAGATATTCATAGTTAATAGACTTCAGCCCAGAAATAGGGAGCCAGCCAAGATGGATGCCAAAAAGGATCATCAAAAGCAAAGCCAACCAGAAAGTAGGAATGGCAAACCCGATAAAAACAAAGACTGTCGTGGAACGATCAAAAAAAGAGTTCTGGTAAACCGCGGAGAACACTCCCAGCGGAATAGCAACAAGGAAAATTAAAAATATAGAGAGAATGTTAATAAAAATGGTAATGGATAACCGTTCTTTGATCTTATCCAAGACGGGACGGCCATCAGAGGAGAAAGAGCGGCCCAGGTCAAGCGTGACCAGGTGTTTCACCCAGTTATAGTATTGGATATGAAGCGGCTTGTCCAAACCGTAAAACTTACGGAGCCGCTCGCGGGCTTCAGCCGTCATCTTGGGATTGAGGTCAGTTTGGATGGTTACGGGTGAACCCGGAGCCAGATGAATAACTAAGAACGAAACAATAGTGATCCCGAAAAAAAGTGGGATCATACCGAAAAGTCTTCTCAGGATATACTGTACCATCAGGGTCTTGTTCTCACTGTGTAAGCAACCACGTTAAATGTGAATCGTAAAAAGTAAATTGTAACACCTCTCCCTTCACTTTTTACTTTTTACTTTTTACGTTTTACGTTTTACGATTTATCAACCTCGTTCCTCGCTCCTCGTTCCTTTTTCCCAGGTCCTCACGGCTGAATCATATATTTCTGCTCTGATTTAGTAACATACCATTTAACAAAGTTATAAGTTATTCCTGCTGGGGCCGGATCAATGCCCCGGAATCTTTTGTGGATAATCGGGAGCGCATAAGGAACATAAAGAAACACATAGGGCTGATCTTCCGCTAATATTTCTTGAATCCGGAAGTAGGCCTGCTTTCGTTTCTCAAGATCAAAGGTGTGGCGGCCCTCCATGATCAGACGGTCTACTTCTTCGTTTTTATAGGATATAAAGTTTAGCTCTTTATAGTGAGTTTTGCTCGAATGCCAAATGTCAAAAAGATCCGGATCTTGCCCCATGGTCCAACCCAAAATAGTAGCATCAAAATTTTTCTTGTCTATATACTCATTAATAAAGGTAGCCCATTCAAGAATTCGAAGTTTTATTTTAATCCCAACGTCGGCAAGTCGGCGCTGAATAATTTCCGCGGTCTTCCTTCGCTCGTTGTTTCCCTGGTTAAGAATGACCGTGAATTCAAAATGCTTGCCATCCTTTTCTAAAATTTCATCCCCATCAGTATCAATCCATCCTACTTCCTTCAATAAGTTTCTTGCCTTTTCAGGATCGTAAGGAAAAGCTTTTACCCCAGGGTTATACTGCCAGGTCCCGGGCTTGTAAGGCCCGGTTGCGATCTCACCCAAACCCAAAAGAACCCCCTCAAGGATCTCATTTTTATTAATGGCGTAAGAAATCGCCTGGCGGATCCGTTTGTCCTGAAACAGGGGGTTTAATAGATTAAAACCCATATAGGTGTAGGCAAATGCCAAATATTTATATTTTCGAAAATTCTTCTGAAACGTTTTTGTTTCTGTCTGGCGCAGGTATTGGAGCGGGGAAAGACCCATAAAATCAATGTTGCCGGCCTGCAGTTCTAAAAACATCGTCGCGGTATCCGGAATTATTTTATAAATAAATCCATCAAGAAAAGGCCGGCCTTCAAAATAATCATGATTGGAAACCAGCTCAATCTTTTCCCCGGCTTTCCATTCCTTAAGTTTATAGGCGCCATTGCCCATCGGCGCTCTTGTTAACGGTGATGTGGTGATGTCGTGCCCTTCCAGGATATGGTTAGGCAAAACCACCACATAACTCCAGGAGGCCAAACCCGGGGCAAACGGTTTTTTGTACTTGACCCTAAAGGTGTATTTATCGATCACCTCAGCCTTGTCTACCTCCTGAAAGTCTCCGGCATAGGCAGTCGGTGTATTAGGGTTAATGATCGTCTGATAACCAAACAACACATCGTGAGCGGTAAATTCCACCCCATCCTGCCACTTAACCCCTTTTCGCAGATGAAAAGTAATCGTGAGGTTGTCCTGAGAGATATCCCAGGACTCGGCCAGATCACCCACCAGATTGAGATCCTTATCATACTTAACCAGGCCATTGTAACAAAGTCCTGCGATATCATGCGAGGCGCTGTCCGCGGCAAGCATGGCGATAAGGTTGCTGGCATCACCAATCGAACCTTCAATGATGGCATCTCCATAGGCCGGAGCTTCAGAGGTTGGTTTTTGAGCTTCCTTTTTGCTTTGCTCAGTTACTTCCGAACGCTCCCCACAGCCGGTAAAAAAAATAAAACACAATAAACCAAAAACCAAAAAAAAATTTTTCATCTGATTCGACCTTATAATGTAGATGTTCTTCTTGTTAATGGTTGCGGAATAACTCTTGAGTAGACCTTCTAAGGTTGAGTAATAACTCTCTTCCCTGGCATCCCCACGACTGGCGACTTCGTATATTTTCTTTAGATATGATTTAAGCATTTCTCTACTTTTCTGCTGTTTGTAAGTCAGGCCTTTGTCTTTTTATTAAGCCCTTCTATGCTATCCAATTCCGCGCAACTGATAACCTGTCAAAATTTAACACACAATGTTATCATTTGACGGATATCAAGAAAATTTTCTTTGTCCCGCCTTATAACGCGCTTTAGTTCTCAAAACTTTTTTCTTAATGAAAAGCAATACTTGCGAAAGTTACCGCCCCATTGCCGGCCGGGTCCCTCCATTGACCATAGTTGAGGAGCTTTCCCGAACTGTTTTCAAGGAGGCGAAGAAGAGCATAAATCGGCGGAAGGCCGCAAATATTCCGCTGATCATTTTCTTTCCGGACATATTCAAAAAAACTTTCCGTATCACCTTTTATCACATACTCAAGCATCTCCAAATCTTTCCTCTTAACATCCTCCATAACCGCCTCAGATACGAGGAACTGATGTCCAAACTGTCGTCCCACATGAGCCAGGTCCGCACTGGCCACAAGGCATATCTTGCGGCCATCTTCGCGAATTATCTTATTCAAGGTTTCGATAAAAACATTGATCTCCTCGCTTTCCTGGGGATAACCCCCGTGGGAAATAATTTCACAAAAAGATCCGCAGAGAATGGGGACAATGCGCAGATTCGGATTCTTCTCAAACAGACAGTGGAGATAAACCGCCTGCAACTCAAGAGAGTGTTCGCTGCGATGAACAAATTCATCAATAAAAAAACCATTTCCCAAAACGCTTGCCAGCCGACTTAAAATATCCTGGTCGGTTTTGAGAATACCGAGCGGGGTTTCAAAGTCTTTTTCAGTGAGCACAAAATACTTTTGCGTTGCCAGATGTGAGGTGCCTAAAAGAATGAAAACATCATGGTCAGAATGTTCCGCTACCTCCTTATAAGCCCAGGCATAGCAGGGCCCTCCCCGCAAATAGTCTATGTGCGGAGCGATAAATCCCTTCAGACCATTTAATAAAATCTGGGGCCTTGGCCCCTGTCCTGGTCCTCCTTCCAAAAAATAAAAGCTCTCAATCTGCATTCGCAATTTTTCGGGAACACTTTCATACCCACCTCCGGCAAGCATGGGTTTACGGATTGATGTTTGAAAAAATTCCTCCTCTACATTTTTTTGGTACTCTCGAAAATGCTCACTGTCAAGAAGTAAAGCGCTGTCCAGTTTTTCCATTACCTCAATGATCTGGTCACTGTAAATGAGTTCCCCAAACCTCCGCATATACTCAGCCTGGATATCCCGGATAGAATGCCCGCCATCAAAAAGACTGACTATAAAATAAGCGCTCCGAGGAAGAAAAACTACATTTTCAGTAATCCTCTGAGGATCGCGAAAACAGATGAGGTCCTGTCCTTGCATCTTTACGGGAAACGCATCAATATTCCTGAGCTTTGGATAGTCCATAAATTTTTCTACTTATAAAAAGTCCAAGGGCCGAAGAGTCGAATGGTCGAATAGTTGTGCCACTTTTTTTCCCCGTGAAACGTGAAACGTTTTTATTGTCCCCTGCTCCCTGCTTCTTTAGGGTAACTGAGAGAGGTTGTTCAAATTCCCCCTCTTTCGAAAAGAGGGGGCAAGAGGGAGTTCCTTTTTTTTATTTTTACTAACCCCTCTAACTCCCCTTTCTCAAAGGGGAGGACAATTTTTAGTATTCAGCTAAAACACATCGGCTGAAAAAAGGTAAATCTCTGTGTCCTTTTCTTTCCACGCATCTTTGGAGAGACCCGCTTTATTGCAGGTATGTTCCAAAAACGTAACCCTATCCCACCCATATTCTGTGGCCACCTGAGGGAGAAGAAGCCCGGAATAGAAACCCTTTACCATATAAAGCCCGTGTTTGCCCACCTCAATTGCATTAATGTCCGTAATTTTTTCAAAAGGGGTCAGCACAGAAATTTCAATATCTATTTTGTCAAACTCTTTTCGGCTCAGGGGAGGAAAACGGGGGTCTTCAAACGCTGCCGCAATCGCCATGTCTTTTATATTTTCATGAAGGGGATGGTCAGCGCGGATATGCCCGATACATCCTCTAAGCATACCTTCCTTGTGAAGCGAGACAAAAGCGCCGCGCGGTTCTTGCAAGGTTGAGGAATCTACTTGAAAGGTAGGGGTAGGTTTGCCCTCCAAATGGTTTTTGATCGTTTCCTTTACGATCCGGTAGAGAAGCTCTTTTTCTTTTTCATTCAACCCCAGGTCAACACCTACTGCCTTTTTTTCCGTTTTTTTGGCATCCTTCTTTTCTTCTTTGTATATAACCCCTGCCGCATATCCCACAACCCCGCTATAGTCTCCACTTACATCTCCGGAGTTAGCGTACTTTACTACTTTGGCTTTGTTTGCTCGAAGGTGTTTACCAATAAGTAAAGCAGTGATGATCGGTCCTCCGCCGCAAGCCTCAGTTTTATGAAGCTTTATGTCAAAGGCTAAACCATGGGGGTCAAAGGCGTTAATCCGGTCTATTACTTTCTGGTCTAAATCTTGTGCCATATTTTGGGGGTGATAATGAGAAAGATCAGAGCTGGCAACAATCAAAATATCATGGGTCTTAATAACGTCAGATAATAATCGGGCAACCGCCTCACATGTCTCAATAGCTTGGTCTCCCATAACAATCGGAATGAGCTTAAAGTCCTTGAGAACTGTTTGAAGAAAAGGAAGTTGAACCTCTAAAGAATGCTCTTGGATGTGAGCCTGAGGATAATGAGTGATTAGGGAAGTTTTTCCTATAATCTGGTTAACAATCTCGTGGGCGACCGGCACAATTCCTAAGGGAGTGCGGTATCCTTTTTTTGTGTCAACCGACGCGCCCGGAAAATAAGCACGGTGGCTCGGAGCGAGGATCATGATCGTTTCATAGTGCCTTCCCACTATCTGTTTATAGGCAAAAGCAGCAACCTGCCCCGAATACAAATATCCTGCATGAGGAGCAATAAGGCCGATCGGCTTTTCAGAAATAATGTGACCATCCGGCACATTATTAAAATAACCCTTAATTTCCTGAGCTAAAGCTTCTGGGTTAGCCGTGTAAAATGACCCCGCCACGACGGGCTGCCGGATATCTTTTTCGGGAATCGCGTTAGGCTTCATGTTATCCTCTCCTTTGCGAAAAAGGTGAGTTACCTGAGATCAGTTTACCGTCTTACCATAATCCCCGTACGCCCTGACTCTTGCCCCTGCTCTCTCCTGCTAAACCCTTATTTTTTAAAGATACCATTATCCAAGGGAAAAAAAAAGTTAATTTATTCAAACAACGCTTCCACAAATTCCTGAGCATTAAACTCCCGAAGATCTTCCATCTTCTCCCCAATGCCGATAAAACGGATGGGGATTTTAAGCTCATTACTAATCCCTACAATCACCCCCCCTTTGGCCGAACCATCGAGTTTGGTCAGCACAATCCCCGTATAACCGAGGGCTTCTTTAAACATCGTGGCTTGCGCAATCGCATTTTGTCCGGTAGTAGAATCTAAGACCAGTAATACCTCATGAGGAGAACCCGGATACTCCCTTCCCATAATCCTTTTTATCTTCTTGAGCTCTTCCATAAGGCTTACTTTGGTATGTAACCTTCCTGCGGTATCCACAATCAGCACATCAACATTCCGGGCTAATGCCGCGTGAATCGCGTCATAGGCAACCGCCGAAGGGTCGGAACCTTTCTTCTGCTTTATCATTTCGCAGCCCACCCGTTCTCCCCATATCTCAAGCTGCTCGATCCCTGCCGCCCGAAAGGTGTCTGCTGCCGCTAAAAGGACTTTTTTCCCTTGAGAGCGCATCTGATGAGCAAGCTTGGCAATGGTGGTGGTTTTTCCCGATCCATTTACCCCGATCACCATGATGACAAAGGGTTGAGACTGAGAAAGATCGAGCGGATCCTGTCGCTCTGCAAGGATGGCAAGAATTTCTTTTTTTAAATACTCTCGCAGGAGATTCTTTTTATCATATTCCCCATGCCTTACCTTTTTTTGAACTTTCTGAATCAAGCTTAAGGCAGTCTGCGGCCCTACATCAGAAGTAAGCAGAATTTCCTCAAGACCTTCAAAAGTATCTTCATCAATTTTTTTCCGGCCCAGAATCAGCTCATCAACAGGCGTTACCAGAATCTCATGAGTTTTTCTGAGGCTTGATTTGAGCCTTTCAAAAAAACCCACCTTCTCCTTCCCGGCTTGGTCATGTTCTTTATTATTTTTTTCTGCATTGTTTTCATTTTTTTCAAAAGAAAACCGTCCCAAAAAACCTTTTGACTTCAAATCGTTATCCATTAACCCTCCCGCGTCGTGAAGCCGATAACCTCATGGTAGTATTCCTTCAATAAACGAGTGCTATCATGCCAAAAGTATGGCGTAACTTTTTATATTTTTATGAAATCTGGTGTAGTTTTGATTTACCAAATAGGAAAAATTGGGTCAAGATATTTGTGATTTTTCGAAGAGATAATCAGGTGGATTCAGGAAGTGTTTTTTTAATATTTGTATCATTATGCTCATTTATTTTCTTGACCCGACTCTGATGAGCCTCTTTTAAAACATAAAGCAGGGTATCCAGAGAACAGGGTTTGTGAAGATAACTAAAAACCCCTTGCTTTGTGCTTCGGATCGCTGAATCAATTGAACCGTGGCCGGTCAGAATAATTACTTCCACAAAAGGGTCTTCTTTCTTTAATAAGTTTAGCAATTCTTCCCCTTCTATCCCGGGCATTTTTAAATCAATCAAGGCAACGTCATACCTTTCTTTGCGTGCGGCCTCAATCGCTCCGGCCCCATTGCCCACGGAGGTAACCTCGAAATCTCTGAACTCAAGACGTTTGCATAAAGCCTCAAGAAATTGCGGTTCATCGTCTACGAGAAGCAATTTTATCTTATCTGTCATATCTTTATTCCTTTTTCCGTTCATCCTTTTCTGCCGCAAAACGGGTTTAATTATTTTTTATTGAAGTCTCGATTTTGATCTTATATTTTTCAATTTTAGACTGAAGGGTCGGACGAGAAAGGCCGAGAAGTTTAGCCGCCCGGACACGATTACCACTCGTGATCGAAAGAGCTTCGCTTATAAGGGCGCTCGCGAAATGATCCATACAATAATCAAACATATTCTCATTCATGCCGGAAACCAGGTTTTGCCGCATCCATTGTCGAATCGTCTCCATCGCCGATTGGTCAGCCATATCCTTTTTCATCCCCTCACCATGGAGGGCCTGGGAGATTTCTTCCGGCCGGATCGGCCCGCCCCGATTAAATATCAATGCCTTCTGGATGGTATTGCTCAACTCCCGAACATTTCCCGGCCACTGGTAGTTGGCCAGAATATTTTTTACCTCATCCGGCAAGCCTAAGTTCTCAATGTTCATTCCTTTGGCAAACCGGGAAAGAAAATATTCCGCAAGCAAAGGAACATCGCTTTTCCGATCACGAAGCGGCGGGAGCCACAGGGTAACCACTTTAAGACGATAATAAAGATCTTCCCGGAAACGACCCTCGGTCAGAGCAGCCTCTAAATCCCTATTGGTAGCAGCAATGATCCGAACATCCACCGGAATAGGTTCTCGACCCCCCAGACGTTCGATGCTTCGCTCTTGGAGAAGACGCAATATTTTAGCCTGAATGCTTAAAGGCATATCGCCGATCTCATCAAGAAACAGAGTTCCACCATGGGCCTGTTCAATCTTCCCAACCCGGCGGTTGATCGCCCCGGTGAACGCTCCTTTTTCATACCCAAAAAGCTCACTTTCGAGCAGTGTTTCCGGTATGGCCACACAATTAATAACCAAAAAAGGTTTATTGACCCGGAGGCTGTGCTGGTAGATAGCGCGCGCAACCAACTCCTTTCCCGTTCCTGATTCACCGCGGATTAAAACGGTGGCATCGGTTGAGGCCACCCGACCAATCGCTTTATACAACTCCTGCATCAGACTATGTTTTCCGATGATAGCCTCTGAAGCTCCGGGAGCTGGGTAACCATCCATCTCCACTTTAGAACGAACAAACTTCCCTGCCTCAAGCGCTTGATCAATTAAATTAAGCATGACGGGAATTTCAAACGGTTTGAGCATATAGTCGAATGCCCCCAGTTTGGTAGCTTCAATCGCTGTCTCCGTGGTTCCAAAGGCAGTCATAACGATCACCGGAATCTTAGAGTCAATATCCCGAATTGTCCGGAACGCTTCCAGGCCGTTCATTCCGGGCAGGCGTATATCCATGATCACTAAGTCAGGGATACGTTTTTTAATCACCTCAATTCCCGCTTCACCCGTACAGGCAGACAAGACCACATGGCCTTCTTCCGCCAGAATATTCTCAAAACTCTGTCGCAAATTAAAATCATCGTCAACGATTAATATATTGCTCATTGTTCCTCTTTGCCTATTGGAAGGTTAATGATGAACGTTGCCCCCTCCCCTTCGCGAGATTGCAAATCCAGCCATCCTCCATGTTCGGTCACAATTCTTTCTACAATGGTCAATCCCAGCCCCGTGCCTTCTTCTTTACAACTAAAAAACGGCTGAAATATTTTTTCCTGGATTGATGTCGGGATGCCCGGCCCATTATCACTCAGGGTAAGCACCAACATTCGCCCCATATCCTTCTTTTCAATTTCTTCCTCTGAAATCATAATGAAACCACCACTCACCATAGCCTCACAGGCATTGATAATCAAATTAACCATGACCTCTTTTAATTGTTCCGGATCAGCCAGGATCTCCGGTAATTTTTTTTGCCGATTCAGTTGAATAGTCACTCCATAAGCCTCGACCCGGTGACGGAGAAGTTGGAGAGCATTGTCCACGATATCAGAAGGGCTCACCATTTGCATTTTGAGTTTCGGTGGACGCGAAAATTCAAGAAAATTCCGAACGATGGCGTCAATATGACGAATCTCCTCGGAAACAACTGCGAAATCTTCTTTTTGGGTTTGAGAAAGCTCGAGGTTGCGCTCCAAGGAAAAAAGGCGCATTTTCACGGAAGTAAGGGGATTGCGAATACTGTGGGCCACCCCAGCAGCAAGATTACCCACTAAAGCAAATTTCTCCATGTCTTTAATAAGTCCCCGAACCTGATGGCTGAGAGCCACCACCTCATTTTCCGGTTTTCCCCACTCGCCTGACCGGTCGGTTTCAAAGGCCAGCTTTCGAAGCGGATCAAGGATCTGGGTCATTAGGATGATGGTTAGGGTAACACTGAGAATAACCGCTATCGACATAGCAGTTACCGCGATAACCCGCAGACGTTCTGCCTGGGTGCGACTCTCATTTTGGGTCGAATTTATTCTGGTTTCACAGAAAATTTTATATTGGGCGAGCAAATCCATTATTTTAAAGAATTCTAAGCGGGCATCTTTGTTAAGTTTTAAACCCGCCTTCTTTTCCTGGGCCATGAAAAGTTCAATCACGTGGTCTTTAATCTTTATGTAGCTATTATATTCAAACTCGATTTGTTCAATATACCCCTTATCAATGTCAGTAAAAATGTATTGTTTTGCCTTCGTGAGCTCTGTTTTAAAATTCTGGCGATATCGGTTGAGTTGGTTAAGCCATTCCGAATCTCCGTCAAGAAAATAATAAGAGACAAACCCTTTTTGATTCACTAAATCTGATTCTAAAGCTCCTACTGCCCGCAGCACCCCCACATCCTTATCAATGAGATTGGTAAAGAGCGCCTCTATACTATAGGTATACCAAATCATCACCAGGCCGCCCCCTAATATTATACCTAACAAAACTATTAAATTCGAAAAAATCCGGGCACGTAAACCAATCTTGTTTAAAATCATCGTATGCCCCTTAAATGCAACCATTTTTCAATGAACTACCCCGCGCAAGCAGCGGGGTATCAAAGAATTAAAATTCTGTTATTCCGCACTTGATGCGGAATCCAGAAAGTAAGGCAAAGCGACTAAACACTTTTTTATTAGTCCCTGATGCCCACCCTCTGGATTCCCACTTTCGTGGGAATGACGTGTGATAACCCTGTAGCAAGCTACAGGGAATTATCAAGTTAAAAAACTACCCCCGGCAAAGTCTATCATAAGAAAAGCCGGGGGTAAAGTTTTCTGTCTTTGTTTTTCGGAGATCGTCTATCTCCTTAATTTTAATATCTGTTCGCCTTCTTTGCTCTCGTGAGAAATAAGCTTTTGTTTTCGATATGCGTCTACAGCTTAAAACCGATGAGGATAATGCTTCCGTAATACTTGAGTTATCGTATCTTTAAGGTTCGTTATATTATTTCCGTCTTTTTCTACAAACCCGGCCGCTCTCTGAATAAACGAGTTGGTCGTTTCACCAGAGGGCAAGGTATGCACAAGCAGCGGGATAAATTGATTCGCGTCTTGGAGTCGTTCAAATACTCTTAATTCATCCGCATAGGGAATGTCAAGATCAATGATCAAAAGATCAGGAGCTTCGTTCTCTATGATCTTCAATACTTGCCGGCCATCACAGGCTAAGAGGACTCGGTAACCATCCGTAATGAGTTCTCGTTGTAAAAATTCTCGGATATTTCGATTGCGGTCGGCAACTAAAAGGGTAAAATTTTCTTTCATTCGCACCACCTTTAAAAACTTACCTAAAAGGAAAGCAAAGGTTATGCCAACCTAAAGCAACACAATATTCAGGGGTTAATTATTACTAATTTTTTCGTTTATTATTTTTCGCTCATCTTTTAACAGAAAATAATAAATTCCTCAGGTTTTTCAGACGGCAATAAGAAAAAACCTCGTTTTTTTTTGAAAATTCTAAAGTCATTTTTTTGTTCATCAATCCTTGCAACAATTTTTTAAGAGGAAAAAGAAAATATTTTTCATCAACTTTTACAGCCTGTAAAAACTTTTTATCTTTTTAAAAACGAAAAACCCGCCTATTGGGGGAAGACTGTTCTGCGGAGAACTAAATAGTCGTCCCTGAAAAAGTCGATTTACGAAACGGGAATAACTGTTTTTGTGAATAAGTGGCTATTCATTTCGGTATCCCGACCGAATTTGAGCCAATAAATTATAAGCAAAAAGAAAGCTCGCAGG
>Ga0209164_1001023_pt1 | contig 43483 bp, 46 predicted proteins | sample MTBNYHSulfiMetaG_FD_187458 | JGI IMG/M metagenome (GOLD analysis project Ga0209164, IMG submission 187458) | Enrichment culture microbial communities from rom New York Harbor, USA that are MTBE-degrading - MTBE-NYH (New York Harbor Sulfidogenic)... | ecosystem: Environmental > Aquatic > Marine >... | reverse complement strand
AATATTTTGACGCTCTATACCGGTATCCTGCTCTTTCTGCTCTCCGCTGTGGGGGTAGGGCTCATGATTTCTTCACTGTCGGTCACGCAGCAACAGGGCTTGCTGGGAGCGTTTCTGTTCATTGTTCCTTCCATAATCTTGTCCGGTTTTGCCACACCGATTGCCAACATGCCGGAGCTGGTGCAACGACTTACCCTGCTTAATCCGCTCAGATACTATCTGGTGATATTGCGCGGAGCCTTTCTGGAAAGCTCCTCTTTTTCACTGCTCATCAATCAGTTCTGGCCGATGGCAGCGATTGGAATAGTCAACCTGAGTATTGCGAGCTGGCTGTTTCGCCACCGAATGTATTAGTGTGAGTATTAGAAATGCTTCGGTTGTCGCCATCGGCAACTGCTTTAGGATGAACTGTCGATCGATGCTGAGCTTTGGGCGGCGTTGCCTATAGCATGTTTTCCGTCTCGATGCCGAGCGCCTTGGTGCGCTGTATCCACAGCTTCCGGGCCAACACCCGCATATCTTCAACATTGTCTCTTTCATCTATGATTTCAATGCCAATCAATGTCTCCACCAGGTCTTCGAGCGTCGCCAGCCCCCTGGTTCCCCCATACTCATCGACGACAATGGCAATGTGCTGGCGGTCTTTGAGTAGACGATCCAGCAACATCGATAACGATACTGATTCCGGAACCGCAAGTATGTCACGCTTCAGCGATTTGAGCGGTTGGTCGCTTCTATCCTGCGCCTTCTTCAATAGAACGTCGTCTCTGAGAACAAAGCCGGTTATGTGGTCGATATCGGTCGTATAGAGCAGTAGGCGGGAAAATGGAGTTTGAGCGATCTGCTTCAATGCCTCCATTATGGTTAGATCTTCCGGGAATGCTGTAATTACGGTGCGCGGAGTCATGATATCGGTTACATTCAGCAGGCCAAATCGAAACAAATTCCGGATGATCCGGGATTCGTTGCCATGAATGTGGCCGGATCTTTCTCCGATCCGTGCCATGGCGATGAACTCGTCTCGACTGAAAATGTGCATGCTCTTTCCGCCCGAAATGAATCTTGTCAGTTTCTCCGAGATCCACACGATCGGGAAGAGAGTTACGATCAGGCTTTTCACAAAAAAAGCAGTCGGTCCCACCAGCTTGGACCAGAAGACGGCGCCTATCGTTTTAGGAAGGATTTCGGATAAGAAAAGGATCATCAGGGTCATGACCATCGAAAACAGGCCAAACCAGGCGCTTCCAAACACGACTGCAGCTTGCGCTCCAGCTCCGATAGCGCCGACCGTATGTGCAATGGTATTGAGTGTGAGAATCGCCGCCAGAGACCGGTCCACGTTATCCTGCTTCAATTGCTTCAATAGAGCGGCACGCTCCGGCCTTTTCAACTTTTGGCCTTCAATATAGGAAGGCGTGATACTCAGGAGCACGGCTTCCGCCACTGAACAGAGAAATGAAATAATCAGCGCCAGCAAAACAAAGGCAATCAACAGTACAACAGCACTGTTGGTAGGTTCGATCAATGAGGTGTCAGGACCTTCTGCGCCATGGGTGAAAATCGAGCCAGCCAACATCGATGCCAATACAAGCGCCGACAGCCAGTGCGATCTTTTCAGTGACGGTTTCATAGAGTTGTCGTGTCTCCTTATGATGAAGCCGGTTAACGCTCTCAGAAAGGCGGCATTTATGAGATTGGCCTCTTTGCTTCTGTCTTCATCAGGTGCGTTTGGACCTCGGGGCAATGGATTTTTTCATGATCAGTGCCTCTTCAGACCGTTCGCAGATGTCGAATCCAAGGTTATCGAACAGGTGGATCGAAGCCAGGTTGGACGGTGCTACCTGCGCCTGAAAATTGATGGCAGCACCGCATTTCTCTAAACAGGCCAACAGTGTCTGGAGAGCGCTCGAGCCGAGATGGCGGCCCCGATCATTTGGATCAAAGATTTCCATGGACAACCACAGGGTTTCTCCCAGCTTTATGTTGTAAAGTCCGACAAAGCCGCGGATAGCGGTTTTGTCACCGTTTTTTGATTCGATAAGGTAGAATACCGGGAAAGTCCTGCAGAGCCATTGCCTGAAAGACCACACGTTTCTCGGGACGGCGACCGTTGCCCGGGAGCCCGCCGGTGCGCGTTCTCGAAATAGACGAGTTAGAGTGGGTAGATCCTGCAACCGCAACAGGCGTAGGTCGGAATGATCGCTCCTAACGCAACGTGGAATCCGAACAAGCTTGATTCCCATCATGACTTTTTAAGACCATATCTGCTCGAAAGAGTCTTTTGGCTGATCGCTCTGGCATGTTTCTTGTTATCGGCAATAAGAATAATCATTGATTGGGCTTTCAGGAAGAATTTATCTTGTGAGGTCAGAGGGGACTCTCTGCCCTCCTCGCAAATGTCTTCTGGAGAAGCACTGGCCGTATTTACGGCCAAATGCCACAATTTCCCTTCAGGCGGCGTCGGCAGATCGATCTCCACTTCTTTGTTTTCGGCATTGAAAAAAATGCAGAGCTCTTTATCCGGACACTCTCCTTTTCTGTTTTGAGCGTGTATGACGCAGCCCAATGTTCGACCCGCTCCTTCCCAAACAGGCGGCCTGGCGTCGGGTCCCAGCCACGAGATCTCTTTTTCGGTGTAGAATTTTTCGGCTTTCAGAAGTTTGTGCCGTTTGCGAAATTTAATGATCAGCTGGGTGAAACGATAAATTTCATGATGTTTGCGCAACAGAGTCCAATCATACCAGGAGATTTCATTGTCCTGGCAATATGCATTGTTATTACCCATTTGGGAACGCCGAAATTCGTCACCTCCCAAAAGCATGGGAACGCCGCGGGAAATGAAGAGTGTTGCGAGCATGTTTTTGATCTGCCGGGTGCGGATACCCTCAATCTCGGGATCGTCGGTAGGTCCTTCAAAACCGTAGTTATGACTGTAGTCATGATCTGTGCCGTCCTGATTCCCCTCACCGTTTGCTTCGTTATGTTTTTGTTTATAGCTGACCAGGTCATTGAGAGTGAATCCGTCGTGGCAGGTGATGAAGTTGACGCTGTTAAGAGGCTCTTTGTTAAGGTGCAGATACAGGTCGGCACTGCCACAGATACGACTGGCGAAAGCACCCGTCATACCCCGGTCTCCGCGCCAGAAACATCGAACATCGTCCCGAAATCGGCCGTTCCACTCTGACCAGCGCTGGCCGGGAAAAGAGCCAACTTGATAAGCTCCACCCGCATCCCATGCTTCAGCAATCAGTTTAACATCGCGCAAAATAGGATCCTCTGCAATGGTTTCGAGCAAAGGAGGGTTCGAAAGCAGCGTCCCGTCCTGGCCTCGACCAAGGACAGAAGCGAGGTCGAATCTGAAGCCGTCGACATGCATTTCCACAACCCAGTAGCGAAGGCAATCGAGTATGTATCCCCGCACCACCGGGTGGTTGCAGTTGTTGGTGTTGCCGCAGCCGGAATAATTCCGGTAGAGGCGCTGGTCGCTGTCCAGCATGTAGTAGATGCTGTTGTCCAGACCGCGAAAATTGAGAGTCGGACCAAGCTCGTTGCCTTCAGCCGTGTGGTTGAAGACAATATCCAGGATGACTTCTATGCCAGCGCGGTGCAGCTCCCTCACCATTGTCTTGAATTCGACAGCCTGGCAACCGGGACTGGTTTGAGTTGAATAGTGTTCCTTTGGCGCAAAGAAGGCCACCGTGTTATATCCCCAGTAGTTACTCAAGCGTTCGCCCGTGAGAGGATTCAGCCGTTCCAGCTCATCTTGATTGAATTCTTGAACCGGCATGAGCTCCAGTGCGGTTGCGCCGAGCTGTTTGAAATACGGGATCTTTTCGATCACTCCCAAGAAAGTCCCCGGATGGTTGACCGCCGACGAGGGATGAATGGTCAAACCACGCACGTGGGTTTCATAGATAATGGTATCAGACCAGTGCAGTTTAAGGGGGCGGTCACCCTGCCAGTCGAATCCGCCATCAACGATCAAGCATTTGGGGCTGTGGCCTGCATTATCCTCCTTCGAGTAGGAAAGATCTTTGAGGCTCGACCTCAAATTATACCCTCGCGCCTTTTTGAAATCCCAACGACTGGTTCCTTGTAGTGCCATGGCATACGGATCGAGCAACAGTATGTTTCGGTTGAAGCGGTGCCCCTGCTGCGGCCGATACGGGCCGTGAGCGCGAAATGCATAGAGCTGTCCTTCGGCGATGCCTTTTACCCTGATGTGCCAAATATCGCCCGTGTGGTGAATTGAGGGGTCCAGTTCCAAAATTGCTGAAGGTGTCGTCTCCTCCGGGCCAGCGAACAGCTCCAACCAAACTCTGGTTGCATGGCGGCTGAACAGGGCGAAATTAATACCGCCGTCCCGTTTGTGTGTTCCAATGGGAATTGGACTGCCGATGTCGACGCTTAATGTTGTTGTCATATTTACCTGTTAAAACCTCCAATTCCATATAACGGGTTTTCCAACGTGTGTGATCTCAAGACGCTTCGAGTCTGAAGACTACACTTCCTAAAATCAGTTTTGTGTTGTCCGTACACGAGATATTCAAAAAACACGCCATAATTTTGAGGATTTCGGTGTACAAGGAATGGTCAGTTTGTTCAAGGATGAGTCGTTGGTTCGCTGCGAAAAGGCGAGAAGTCTCTCATGAGCAAGTAAAAAAAGCCGATTAGGCTAAAATTAACTATGCCTGTAATAAAGAACCCATTGGCGAAGCCGGTTGCTCGAATAACGGGTCCCATAGCCGCCGAACTGAGCATCATGCCAAAATAGATGCAGGTGTTGTAGCCGCCCATCGCAAGGCCGCGTGCGCTTGGCGGCACCGCTTCCGCTATTAGAGCTCCCACCGAGGTAAAGGCCAGCCCCATACTGGCTCCGTATCCAATTGAGAACAGCAGGAAGCCTGCTAAATTTAATGCTAATCCAAACCCGGCCATGCAGGCAGCAAAGCCAATGAAGCCCAAGAAGACAAGGTTTTTCCGGTTACGGACTTTGTCACTCAAGTGACCAAAGGGGATCCTGGAAACGGCATTTGCCAGTCCCTGGACGAAAAACACCATGCCGATTTGTGCCACGTTCAATCCTTGATTTTGAGCGTGCAGGGGCAAGAAAGTAACAAACATGCCGAGGCCGAAGCATCCGCCCAAAGTTGCGAGCCAGCAGCCGAGCAGCGGACGGTTATGGATCAGTGCGGTTGCCGTTCCGGCCGGCTGTTTCTTTTGATCTTTCTTGCTGGCGAGCAGGATTCGTGAACGCGGCAGCAATAAAACGAGCAGTCCGAACACAGCCATGATCAGAATTGCGGATACCAAAAAGACGCTTCGAAAGCCCAATCTCTGGGCCATTAAGCCGCCGATGGCGGGGCCAAGCGTCATGGACGAATAAAGCGATGTCGTATACCAGCCATAGGATCTTCCCAAATGGGTGACAGGGGAAATGTCTGCCACCAGTGACATCATTGTAGGACCGAAAGCGGCCAGACCGACACCGAACAAAACGAAGATCCATACCAGCTGGGCGGGGCTCCGGCTGAAATAGAGCAGAAATGATGTGAGGGCGAGGATGAGCAGCCCGACAGCTGCCAGCAGCTTTCGACCGATGCGGTCTGAAAGAATGCCCAGGGGCAGTGACAAAACTCCCGCCATGCAAAGGAAAGCCGAATTAATAAGACCTATCTGTACCGTGTCGGCGCCGAGTGAGTGGGCGTAGAGAGGCACCACGGGAAGGCGCATATGGGAGCCCAGGTAACCGCCGAAGGCCACCCCGCAACAGATGACCAGAAGTGCTGTGAACGAAGGCAGCGTCAATTCATCAACCCCTTGTATCCCTTTGTGTTCTCGATATCATCTGATTGAGCGATTTTGTTTTTCTACCGGACAGTTGAGATGTCTTCATGCACCGCTTCAGTAATTGCGGCGACATGATCTTTTAAGCGCGGTTCCAGAAACTCGATCTCGTCAGCTTCCACCAAGCCGTCTTCCACAACCAGCCGAGCCAACGGAAGCCACTCTTGCGCATTGAAGGAGCGCAAAACCTCCAGTACTTCACTGCTCGAAGGCAGATGAGGATAGCCTGGAGCCTTTTCAGCCCACGAATGAAGAAAACCGGTCAGGATTCCACGCAAGCAGTCGGGAGCCGCCCATGCCAGTTCACCGGTGCCGTCAAATCGATCCAATCGCATGCGCAAAGAGAGGTTGAGAAAAAAATGGACGATGGCAATCCATAAATCTTTGTAAGACTGCCCGGGGGAAAGCAGGCAGCGATAGTCGCGCACGGTAATCAGTCGCAGATCGATGTCCGCACCGCTGCGCTTCACGACAAAGTCGCCCGCAGCGTGGTGCCAGGGATAGATCTGCTGAAACGAGCTTCCGTCCAGGTAATATGTCAAAATGGCGGCAGCCCGACTGTAAAGCGATAGAGACTGCACTCTTCCCAAGCGGCTGCAGGTCGATCCTGAATCCCACACGCTTATGGCAGGAATCGGCGCAGCATTATGAGATGAAAGATGAAATTCGTGATAATCTTCAAACCATTCCGCGACAAAAAGCTTCAGGGGCATGCGACCATTTTGCTCGTCATGGTAATCAATCTTGCCCTTCAGATAGGGAATCGGCAAAAATGTGCGATCGAAGTTTCGAGTCAACTTGCCGAGCAGATCGTATTCATTCTCCAAAAAGGCGTGCTGCTCAGGCTGTACTGCAACATTTACCGCAAATGAGGACAGTTTTTCGGCCAAGTGTACATTCAACCTGATTACATGATAAAGCGCGCCATGTTTCTCACTTATCAGTTCGACGCGCTTGATTTCGTGCAGGGAGACGGTACGGTGAAGGTGGCGAGACAAGACGGTCCGCAAGGTCTGGAATGAATCTTTGGATAGGAACTGAGAGATCGCGCCGAGGTAGGGCCCATATGAAAGAGAAGGCGTTTTGCTTCTCGAACTGCCGGGAAGCGGGAGTCGCGCGCGCTTCGATGTCAGCGGCAGCAATCCGTCGGGTGTGTCGATTAAAAGCCGCATGGCTAAAAGAGGGAGCATGAATGAAATTCCTTTCCACTGATGAAGAGATCCCTGACACATAGCACGAGCGATCTTCCAGGACAAACAAGAAAATCGGGAATGCCGGCCCTCTCTGAAGGATGTTGGCCTTAAGCGTTAGAAAGCCGAAAGTGAAAATACTGTTTAAATCTTGAGAAAAATAATGCCCGTTGTGATACATGTTTAGACTATCGTTCCTATTTTGAGCGAAAATTCAAGTATGGAGAAAGGATTCAGTTCCATTAAGCTGTTCCTTTTTGCGGGGTCTTTGCGCAAGCCCAAGTCCAAAAATGCAGTGCTGTTGTCTGGAGACTGTTAGCAGAGCTGCTCAGGATGGGTGTGATATGGAGCTCAGTTTGGATACCATCAACCGAATGATTCTCGATCGCATACAGCGTTCGTTCCCCATGGTGCCCAGACCTTATGACGCGCTGGCGGAGGGGCTGGAGATTGATTCGCGCGAGGTTCGCACGCGCATCGAGGCACTGAAAGAGGATGGATTGCTGAGGCAGATAAGTGCAATTTTCAATACCGGCGCATTGGGGTATCGCAGTAGTCTTGTTGCCATGGCGGTGCCGGAAGAGGCACTTGAGAAAGCCGTTGCCGAAATAAATCGATACCCCGGGGTAAGTCACAACTACTTGCGGCCCGGCGCCTTCAATATCTGGTACACCATCGCGGTCCCGCCTGGAGAGTCTCTGCAGCAAACAGTAGATGCTCTGTCGCAGTCCGCAGGCGGGTGGCCGACCCTCATTCTGCCGGCATTGAAGAAGTACAAGCTGGCGGTTGTTCTGGATGTTTTGGAGGAAGGTGAGGCAGCGCCTAACGACGAGCCGATGGAGCTGCCAAGGGTGGAAGCGAAGGATTCTTTTGAGCCCTCGGCGGGGAACATTCGAGTCGTGCGTTGCGTTCAAGAAGACTTGCCGCTGGTGGAAAGACCATTCAAACGATGGGCGGACGAGCTCGAAATGGCAGAAGGTGAACTTTTGCGCCTCATTTCTCACTGGCTCGAACGTGGATACATGCGTCGCTTTGCTGCGGTGCTAAACCATCGGCAGGTGGGATTCAGTGCCAACGGCATGGTGGTTTGGAGCTGTCCGGAAGGCCGGATAGACGAGTGTGGGCGGATCGTTGCTTCACATCCGGAAGTGAGCCATTGTTATCATCGTCCTGCTCATGCGGTCTGGCCGTACAATCTTTACGCCATGGTGCACGGCCGAAACACGGAAGAATGCGGCAGGGTTGCCGATAAGCTTGCCGATGGCATACATCTGCATGATTATGCAATTCATTTTAGCACCAGAGAATTCAAGAAAATTCGGCTCAAACTGTTCTGGGACTGACCGATTCAAAGCGGGTAAACGAGAAAAAGGCGAATAAAATGATAGATGACGAAAAGGAAGCTGAAAGGAAGAAGAAAGCCATTTTTGATACCATGTCGAAGCGGGGTCGGGAGCGTATACTGCGGATGGGCTACGACAAGTGGAATCCTTTTCAGGAGCCCAAGGATCCGCGCGAGCGGCTGTTCAGTCCCGTTTCCATGAACGCCCATGCTCTTTTGAAAGAATTCTACCAGGCCAATCCTCAAATCGGTCCCTCGGAAGTGACACAAAAAGAGTTGTTCGAGTTGTGTGTGGGCTTGTTGCGCGGAGAAGCGCGGGCCGCAACCATTCTTGATTTTTGCAGCTTTTTCAAAAAGAGGATGAGCGGTTAACCCGCAGAACTCCCTGACACGCCAGATTCGTCAATCCTGCATATGTTCGGAATCCTCAATCGCATCTTGCCGCATCAGGAACAGGCCGATGGAGATATATCAGGGTCTTCTTGACGTTCCGCTCCTTCACACGGGCGCAGATCTTTGATTTCTTCAATTGAAGCCGGTCGGATACGGATGATCTTGACGTCATAGTACAGATCCTTTCCGGCCAGAGGGTGGTTGAAGTCAAGGATTATCGTTTCCTCTTTCTTTTCTTTAACATAGTAGCTGTACTGCGCTTGGGTTTCTGGATTGGTCGCTACTACCCATTTCCCGACTGCAAGGCTTCGGCCTTCGGGGAAGTCATCGAAGCTTCTTGTACGGACCTGGAACGAATCGTACTCACCAAAGGCCTCTTGTGCGGGAATTACAAAAGAGGCCTGCTCACCTTCTTTGAGTCCCAGAAGCCTTCGCTCCAAAGAGGGGAGGATCTCATTGTAATCGACAATGAAATTGAGCGAAACGGGTCCGTTTTCACCTTTAACAAATGAACCGTCCTCCAGGCGGACGGTGTATTCGACAATGACAGCCATATCCTTGGCTACTTGCATTCAAAACACCTCTTCACTTCTGCTGTTGAGATTATGTCAGATCCTCCCATTCGGCTTTTGCTTCCGGGTCAACCGGATAGCCAAGGGCGATGGCTTGGTCGTAATGTTCTTTTGCCATTTGGTGATCGCCTGTCATGCGGTAAGCGACCGCCAAGTTGTAGTGGGCAGGGGCAAAGGTATCGTTGAGATCGAGTATTTTTTTGGAGGCTTCGATACTAAGCTCGATTTGGTCCGTTTGCAAGTAGGCAACCGCAAGTGTATTGAAAGCCGGTAGAAAATCGGGCATGGAAGCCACGGCACGCTTGCTTGATTCTATGGCGTTGAAGTAATCATTCTTCTGCAGATAGGCGAAGCCAAGATTGCTGTGCGCCATAGGCAGATTGGGGTCGAGTTGAAGCGCTTTCCGATTGGCTTCGATGCACCGATCCAATTCCCCTTTCTGAAAATACAATCCACCCAGGTTCACATGGGCTTGAGCGAGATTCGGGTCGCACTCCAGAGCCTGCTTGAATTCTGAGATGGCATCATCGGTCGCCCCTTTGCGAGTATAAGCAAGTCCCAGATTGTAGTGGAAGGTGGCCGACTGAGGCTCAAAGAATATCCTCTCTTTCAAATACCTTATGTAATCTTTTAGTTGAGTATCCTGTTCACTGGCCTGCATCGTCATAGTATCATCCTGTTTAAATGGTTCAGTTTGTTCCATGTGTCGACCCGAGCAATGGTAGAAGATACTTAACAATGCGTGAAAAAGGTGTCAAGGTGCTCTTGATTGGCAAGTGGCCACCCTGTTATCTCGATGCAGATCTACCCTGATTCTCAAGGACTTTTCTATTGACAAAGACTTCCGGGCGCGCTAGACAATCAACGTGAATGAATTCACTTTTTGACCTTCTGGATGTAGCGGACCCAATATCCCGGTTACATGAATCCATAAATATAAAAGGAGCTTGTCATGAGTGAGGAAGAAAAACAAAAGGTTTTAGATTATGTCAAGAGCCAAAAGAAAAGTAAACTGTATTTCAATGACTTGTGCAAAGCCGTGCCTGAAATGAAAATGATGAAAGCAAAAAAGGTTATCAATGAACTGGTCAACGAAGGTAAACTGAAATATTGGTCCAGTGGCAGCACGACAATGTATATGCTTCCCGGTGAGGGGGACGTGGACAAGGAAGAAAAAGGAATGAATTGAACCCGGACTCGGCCGGGTCAGGATGGGTTTGGCAGATCATAGAACAAACTCAGTAATGATCGAAATAGAATTTGATCCATTGGAAGGGGGTGAAGGGGGAGAAAGATCTTGTTGTTTCCTGGAAGATTGGTCTGATAGCTATTACTAGTAGCGATGGATTGGCTAAAGGAGGTATATCGAATGGCGCTAAAGCATGCAACTCCTATGCTTGATGAGTTGGAAAAGGGGCCATGGCCGAGTTTCGTGTCGGATATGAAACGAATGGCGGTCCGCAAGCCCACCTGTGAAGATTGGCTAGGACTGATGGAAATGTCCTATCGGGATAAGGAAGGCCATTGGAAGCATGGTGGTATTGTTGGTGTGTTCGGATATGGCGGCGGGGTTATCGGTCGGTACTGCGACCGTCCGGACCTGTTTCCTGAGGTGGCCCATTTTCACACTATCCGTGTGAATCAACCAGCAAGCAAATTTTATACCACTGAGATTTTGCGCAAGTTATGTGATATGTGGGAAGAAAAAGGCAGTGGTGTGACCAATATGCATGGCTCCACTGGAGATATTGTTTTATTGGGAACTACGACTGACCAACTGGAACCCGTTTTTTACGAGTTGACCCATGAATTCGGGATGGACCTGGGTGGTTCGGGCTCCAACCTTAGAACACCGGAAGGGTGCGTGGGCAAAGCACGTTGCGAATGGTCCTGTCTAGACACTCAGGATATCATTTACGACCTTACCATGGAGTATCAGGATGCGCTCCATCGGCCCATGTTCCCTTATAAATTCAAATTCAAATCTTCCGGTTGCGCTTGCGACTGCGTTGCGGCCATTGCCCGTGCCGACTGTTCCATTATCGGGACATGGCGTGATCAGATCCGGATCGATCAGGAAGCGGTCCGCGCTTATGTGGCGGGAGAGCTTTCCCCTCAAGGCCACGGTCATACCTCGGAAAAGCGTACCGTCGACATTAAAGCTGAAGTCATCGATCTTTGCCCGACCCGCTGCATGGAATGGGACGGCAAGAACCTGAAGATTTGGGATGAAGACTGCGTTCGCTGCATGCACTGCATTCGCGTGCTGCCCCGGGCACTGCGTCCCGGTACCGATACCGGCGCTACCATTTTGGTGGGAGCCAAGGCACCTATCCTGGAAGGCGCACAGCTTTCCAGCGTAGTTATTCCATTTATGAAAATGGAGGCGCCTTATGACGAATTCAAGGAATTCGTTGAAAAGATGTGGGATTGGTGGATGGAGCATGGCAAGAACCGTGAACGCTTGGGTGAGTTGATTCAGCGTTTAGGCTTGCAAGAGTTTCTGAAAGCCTGTGACCTGACTCCGGATCCACGTATGGTCAATACTCCGCGCTTCAATCCATACATTTTCTATGATCCGTCAGAAGTCCCCGGTGGTTGGGAACATGATATCAAAGCATTCCGTTCACGGCATCAAGCTTAGGAGGTTAGACTATGGCTTTTGATCCTAATGACCCTTTGAAAGATCGAATAACAGATATTGGTCCTCCCAAGTACGACAAGTTCTTCCCTCCCATTGTGAAAGACAACTATGGCAAGTGGAAGTATCATGAAATACTTGAGCCGGGTGTGCTGGTGCATGTTTCCGAAACGGGAGCCGAGCTTTACACCGTGCGCGTTGGAGCGGCACGCCTCATCAGTGTCGACCTGATCCGTGAAATCTGCGACATTGCTGATAAATATTGCGATGGCTACGTGCGCTGGACAACCCGAAACAATGTCGAGTTTCTGGTGAGCGACAAGAGCAAGCTGCAACCGCTGATCGACGATCTGGGGAGCCGTGGCAATTGGTTTCCAAAGGGCGGTACCGGCGCAAGCATCACCAATATTGTCCATACGCAGGGCTGGGCTCATTGCCATACTCCGGCAATTGACGCTTCCGGCGTTGTCAAAGCGGTTATGGATGAGCTTTTTGAATACTTCGGGTCGCACAAGCTGCCTGCCCAGGTACGCATTGCATTGGCTTGCTGCCTTAATATGTGCGGTGCGGTCCACTGCTCGGATATCGCCATTTTGGGCGTGCACCGAAAACCCCCCTTGATCGAGCATGATCGCGTCGGGAATGTATGCGAAATTCCGCTGGTAATCGCCGCCTGCCCGACGGCCGCCATCAAGCCGAAAAAAGTGGGTGAAATGAAGAGTATCGAAATCAATAACAGCCGCTGCATGTTCTGCGGAAACTGCTACACCATGTGCCCGGCTCTGCCACTGGCCAATGCAGAAGGTGACGGTATTGCCCTGTGGGTCGGCGGGAAAGTGTCTAATGTCCTTTCGACTCCGATGTTCTCAAAACTGGCCGTTCCGTACATTCCAAATGAACCGCCGCGGTGGCCCACTACGGTGAATACCATCAAAAAGATCGTAGAGGCTTATGCTTCCGGTGGACGCCGTTATGAACGTGTTGGCGACTGGATCAACCGAATCGGTTGGGAGCGCTTTTTCGAAACAACCGGTCTGGAATTCAAGCACGAGCACATCGACGACTACCGCTTGGCTATGACCACCTGGAGAACGACTACGCAGTTCAAGTTCTAACGGTATCAAGGTATCGGTGCACCGGGGAGCCTTCGCTTCCCGGTGTGCTTCTCTGAGAGAGAAATCTCATGATCTTTCAAAAACCACGGCTGGTGATCGCTGCACTACGGGGAGGAGCCGGCAAAACGGTGGTTTCTCTGGGCGTCGCCGCGGCTTGGCGAATCAAGCGCGGGCTGCGAGTGGTGCCGTTCAAGAAGGGTCCGGACTATATTGACGCAGGCTGGCTGTCGGTAGCAGCTCAAAGCCCCTGCTATAATCTTGATCCCTTTCTGATGAAATCTGACGAAATGCTTCTCTCCTTCGTTCAGCGTGCCGGTGAGGGCGATGTCGGCTTGATTGAGGGTAATCGCGGGCTGTACGATGGAGTGGATGTGCAGGGGAGTTTTTCCACCGCCGAGCTTGCCAAGCTGCTCAGCGCACCGGTGGTACTGGTGCTTGATGCCACCAAGATGACGCGTACTGCGGCTGCTTTAGTTTTAGGCTGCCAGCAATTGGATCCAGAGGTCAGAATCGCTGGGATCATCTTGAATAAAGTTGCCGGAAAGCGGCATGAGAAGATCCTGCAAGGAGCCATCGAAAAGTACTGTGGAGTGCCGGTGGTGGGAGTCTTGCCAAAGGAAGGCAACATGTTCTTTCCTGAGCGCCATATGGGCCTGGTTCCGCCTCAAGAAGCGGACAATGCTGCAGAGGCAATGAAGTGGGCTGCCGCCAGGACATGCGAGTGCGTGGATCTGGGAGCTCTGTGGCGAATAGCTGAATCGGCGGATACACTCGGCTGGCCTGCAACTGCGGTGCAAACGGGTGCATCGGTCTATGCAAGCAAGCCGGTAACCATTGGAATTGTTCGTGATGCCGCTTTTCAATTTTACTATCCCGAAAATCTGGAGGCATTGCAGGAAAGAGGCGCAATACTCCAGGAAATTTCCAGTTTTGAAGATTGCCCGCTGCCTACCGTGGATGCCCTTTACATCGGGGGAGGGTTTCCGGAAGCTCATCTAAGAATTCTCGCCGCAAACTCAGTCTTCCGCGAGTCTTTGCGGGGGGAAATCGATGCGGGTCTACCCGTTTACGCCGAATGTGGCGGATTGATGTTTTTGTGTGCAAATATTCTTCACAAAGGATGCAAGTTCCCCATGACCGGGATTTTTCCCTACGATGTGGTGCTGGAAGCAAAACCTCAGGGACATGGCTACACCATCCTGGAGTGTGTGCGCGAAAATCCTTTTTTTGCTAAAGGTGCCAGGTTCAAAGGGCATGAGTTCCACTATTCACGGGTTATTGGCTGCGATTCATCGTTACCTTTTGTATTCCGGTTGCAGAAGGGGCATGGAATAGTAGCGGGTTGGGATGGCTTGTGCTATAAGAATACCCTGGCCAGCTATTCACATGTCCATGCTGTAGGAAATAAGAGTTGGGCGGAAGCTATGGTTCACTCGGCCAGATACCATCGGCAGGAAAAATCAGGCGAGTCGTTGGATCACAAGGGGATCCGGAGCCAGGTAAGTCAGAAGTCTTTGCACATTTAACCAAATTTTAGAAGGAGGAAGTGTCCATGGCACAAGTTGAATATAAAGGCAAATCTTTTGAGATTGATGAAGATGGTTTCATCAGCAGCTTCGATCAATGGTGCCCGGAATGGGTTGATTATGTAAAAAGCTCTGAAGGCATCAGCGAGCTCACCGAAGAACATTGGAAAGTGATTCATGTGCTGCAGGACTACTACAAAAAGCACGGGATTGCCCCAATGGTTCGAATCCTCACTAAGGTGACGGGCTATAAATTGAAATACATCTACGAGCTGTTTCCCTCGGGACCGGGCAAGGGTGCCTGTAAGATGGCCGGCTTGCCGAAGCCTACGGGCTGCGTGTAACAGAAGAGGATGTGCTTCGGGATGCAGCATCATCATCCCGAAGCACATCTTTATATGGCAGTGACAAATTAAAGGGACTGCCTTACAGATTGGCTGTAGAGCCGAACAGCCAATTTTTTTGTTTTTGTAGAAGACTCTGACAGCATTGTTTTGGTGAATCGAATTAACGAAAGCCTGCTGCCCGGGACTTTTCCCTTTGATGCGCATACTTGCGAGGTAAGCTTGACATTCACTTGGGAAGGGGTTAATTGGGCCGGGTCCTTACGATAGATGAAGGAACAGCTGGATAGTTAGCTTGGAATGGAAGTTTTTACCGCATTAAAAATGAAAAGGGAGGACAAATAGAATGTGGAAAGTTACAGTTGACAAAGATAAGTGCACTGGCGATGCCGAATGTGTCGATGTATGTCCCGTGGACGTCTATGAGCTGGTGGACGGCAAGGCGGAGCCTGTAAATGAAGATGAGTGCCTGGGCTGCGAAAGCTGTGTGGAAGTGTGCGAAGCCGGAGCCATCACTGTAGAGGAAGTCTAATAAGCAGTAGTGCGGCTGTCTGCTGTTTTTTTGGGCCACTGATGCAAAAACCTGCTAAGTGGCCTTTCTTTTTGCAGTAAAAAATCCGCCCGGAGGCAGATCCGGGCGGGTAGAGTAAAATAGATTAGAGCTTCTATTCCATTATCTCAGCTGGCGCACTCTTTCGGGTGGCAGCCCGTGCATGTGACGGGGGCTCCGGTTTTGGGATCTTCCTTCTTTTTCTCTTTATGGCATTCAACGCAGTTGTTATGGAAAGCCAACTTCAAGTTAAGCTTCTGCTGATCCTCGGGCAGCTTCTTCTCCCCTGTGATGGTCAGCTCGGTATGGCACGAAGAGCAGGCGCATGCAGGGTCGCCTTGCTTCCATACGTTTTGACCGTCCTGATAAACGTGGTGGCAATCGGCGCATGCTACCCCATAATCCTCAGCGTGGGTTTTATGGGTGAATTCAACCGGGCATTTGGTGTGCTGTTCCCATTTCGGGTCCTTGATAGAGATGGTATCGGGAGCCTCAGTCTTGCAATCCTGAGCTGTTACCCATAGTGCTCCGGCACCCACCACCAAGGCTACCATAATCCCGCACAACAAAAGCTTTGCTCCAAATTTTCTCACGTGTTTTACCCTCCTTTCTCAATCAGCGATCATTATTATACAAGCCAACCTTGTTTGACAAGTTGGACGCATTGTAGTGAAATTTTTCTCTAGATGTCAAGTGAGTAATTATGCTGCTGATCGCCCGGCTACGGTATTGATTGAAAAGGAATTGGCTGCCGCAGAGCCTTAGAGGTATGGCTGCTGACAGCATACGGGCAACGGGTTCGCCGCCGGTGCAGACGGCAGGAGCAGGATAGAGAAGCCAAAAGTTAAGTGGTGTTTTCCGATAAATCCATCTATAATGAATAATCTAGTAGGATGAAATTCAACCATCTGCTTGAAAGGAGGTTCCTATGCTGTTCATGGCCATCTTTAATTATGCTCCCGAGGACCGCAATCAGGTCATTGAAAGAGGAATCGAAAGGAAAAGCAAAGGAGAGAACGCAGGTGTCGAAATCAAAGGTGAGTGGTTCGACATCTCAGGTCATAGAGTCTTCCGTCTTTTTGAAGCAGAGGATGAATTCCATCTGGCCAATTCAATCTTTAGCTGGACCGATCTGGGGGTCGCCGAAGTGATTCCGGTTGTGGATACGGAGAAAGCTATCAAGTTCTTGAGGCGGGCCACCAAAAAGACCTGATGCCAGTACACCATGGCGGCAAGGCTTGGAGTGATTAGCTGACCAAACAGCGGAGCAGGAAAAGCATTCCGGCCAGCGTCGAATGATCATGGAGTTTCATGGGCAGGCTCGACGTTGCCGGAGAGCGTAGAGACCTCAAGGTCTTTCTCCAGTGCGCGGACGCGTTCAACGAGAGGCTGCGGAAACTTGCTCCTTTTGAGTCGCTTATAATCATATGCCACAATGAGGGCAGTTCCCGTGGCCGCCAGTTTATCCAGTCGTCGGCTGTAGATAGCGTATTCCTGGGCCATTTCCGAGTCGGTGAGCTTTACGGTTCTGCATCCTATTCGCACAGTATCCGGGTAGCGAAGCGGCTTAAGGAAACTGCAGCTGGTTGCCGCCAAAATCGGGCCTATGCCATCTTTTTGAAGAAACTCGTACATTCCGATTCGATCCCCATAGACGATGCGAGCCGATTCGAAGAAACGAAAATAGACCGTGTTATTGACATGCTGAAAGGCGTCCATATGCCCCCAAAGGACCGGCAATTCAGTTATCACGGCATAGTCCCGAAGGGCATCTGATCGATCGGACATACTCTGCTCCTGTTGATTCTCTATTTAGAGCAATCGCCAAGGTTGGCGGCATTTACGGCGTAAGCCTTTGGTTGACAGCAAAAGACAGCAAGCGGGCGCCAATGTGTGGTGCTCCAGAATGCCTCATGCTTAATGCCGGCCAGGAGACACTCCCGCCAGCCGGCATTCGATAATCTTATCCCGGGGATTTAGAAAAGCCCGAGCTTATCACCCATCACTTGATAAGGCTTCGGGAATTCAGGCTGGAAATTCTGATAGAAAGTCACAGGATAGCGCGCTCCTATTTTCTTTCCCGCCTCCTTAAGGCCGCTCACCAGCAGTCGTAGTCCTTCACCGGGCATTGCAAACACCAGTTCATCATCTTGAGTCATGGAAAAGATGCGATCTCCCATTCCAGGTATCACCACTCGAGGCGATCTCTCTTTGAAGGGCTCGATCAAATATTGACTGCATTCGACTTTACCGCCGAAACTGCCATTGACTCGGCTGCCTTCCTTGTAAACCCAAGCCTGTACCAACCGCATCACCTGAGCAGGATTGGCGTGAAAAGTTATCGTATCCGGTGCAAAGCTAGCTTTTTGCAGCGGAGCCAACAAAATGGCCTCATATTCTGAACTCTTCAAACGAATGATCGTTTGGGCTTCTTTCAAAGCCTGCTCTTTGTCGCTCGCGAATTCCACTTCACAGAATAACGCTGCCAATGAATCGGCTGGCTCAGCTGCAGAGCTGAAGCCAAATGCAATCATGGCAGGTACGCAGACCAGGTCCTCTTTGGTCAGACCGACCGTCCACCCGTAGATGCGAGTCATTGTGACTGCCTGACAAATAGTGACTCTCTTGCCAAGAACAACTGAAGGCATGCGAGTTTTTTCGGGGAGCTCGTTTTTGCGTTTGAGAAATTTAACCGCAACCGGGAAGGTCTTCAGGCGGAGGTCATTACTTACGATTTCGGCCGTTTCTTTATAATTAACTTCATTCATGCTGTTCTCCTCATTGAAGTTTAAAAAGGATGCATTAAACGGTATAGTACGAGTGGCGGCAGATTTTGGGCATGTCCCATTGTGCTTGGAACAATGATTTGGCCGGCATGTTGATTGATTGAGCTTTCGTAACAAGAATGATCCTAATCATAAGGAGAACCGAGAATGACGAATGTTATGCCCGAAGGTGAAGCCATACGTAGAGCAGTAAGATGGATCTCCGCCGAGCTGGAGGAAGATCCCAAAAGGTCACTGCAAAGACTTGTAAATGATGCCGTCCAGCGGTTTGACCTTTCGCCGAAGGAAGCCGAATTCCTGATTGAATTCTATCGCCAAAGCAAAATGAGAGAGAATGTGGACTCGTAACAGAGTAAAAGCTAATCTTATTCTTCAATAATGATGGCTTCGTTGGGACACTTTTTGGCCACTTCACGGCACTTTTGCTGGAGCCCGGGAGGGATTTGTTTGAGGATAACTTCCGCTTTCTTGCTGCCTTCTTGAAATCGAAACACTTCCGGGCACTCCAGCACACAGATGCCGATGGTGCCACACTTGAATTGATCCACTTCGACTTTCATGCTTCTTTCTCCTCGATTGGCAATTTAGAGATATTGTTAGTAACAAAAAAATAAGGTTCGATCTAACTTATACCACCCTCTTGGTTTATCTCTTAGCCTTTTTTCAATCGGCAGCTGCTACCAGAGGCGTCAGAACGGCCGCCGCATGGCTCAGCATCCTTAGCAAGTGCCGGCTCCTCCGGACCTTTTGGAAAGAAGGTGTTGTCAAGAATGCTAAGAAAAAAGTCTTGGGAACATCATCCAAGTATGATTTCAGCTGTCATTGAGCAGGTCTTTCGTTTCTTGACAGCCATAAAGATAGAGGATATACAGCATTCTCAGGCGTGGGGATGTAGCTCAGCTGGGAGAGCGCAGCCTTCGCAAGGCTGAGGTCGAGGGTTCGAGCCCCTTCATCTCCACCAAACGATATCAATAACTTTGGCCGTTCATGATTGGTCAGTACAGAGTGAGCTCGGTCACCAGATGTGACGGAGACGGATTGTTACCTGTCGGGCTCGCCGAAATCGTCTCGCAAAAGATTAGGTTGCCAGGAGAGCGCTGAGAAATGCCGCCTGATTCGGCTGAGGGCGAGAGCCGTGCGGTGGCAGCACCTTGTTTGTTGTTATGCGATCCGACAGGCGTAATCTACCGCATTTTTTGCTCTGAGCTCGGTCACGTAGCAGGTCGGACACTGCTTCGGAGGGTAAACTGGAGGTTGAGGTAAATGAAACGGCACATGGCGATAGATTTTTTGGTGCCATTGGCGCTTCTTAGCATCATCACAGTGGTTTTTTTATTCAGCAACCTTGATTTGAAGCTTCAGCAATTGTTCTACACCGAAGGTCGGGGATGGACGATCGGGAGCAGGAATTTCTGGTCGTTCCTTTACAATTACGGTACCATACCCGCGCTGGCTATGGCGGCAATTGCTCTCGTAGTCTGGCTGACTTCCTTCTGGCTGCATAAGCTGCAGGCCTACAGAAAACAGGCAGCATTCATAATGCTGGCGATCTTGATAGGACCCGGTCTTATCGTCAACCTTATCTTCAAAGATCACTGGGGACGTCCTCGACCGCGCGAAATCAGCCATTTTGAAGGCGCAAAGGAATTTCACAAAGTCTGGGAGAAGGGCGATTCAGGATCGGGTTATGCTTTTCCTTCCGGCCATGCGGCTATGGGCTTTTTTGTTCTTACCCCCTACTTCATCTTGCGTGACCGTTTCAGGAAATGCGCAGCCTGTTTTCTGATCACCGGGATGGTATACGGCTGCGTGGTCGGATTGGGCAGAATGCTTCAGGGCCAGCATTTTGCCAGTGACGTGGTCTGGGCAGGCGGATTCGTTTATCTTTCGGCAGCTGCCTGTTATTATCTGCTTGGACTCAACCGATTAGAAAAGACCGCTGCTCATTATCGGTCGTTGGCAACCCAAAGATAACCGGCAAGAGCTGTAAAGATAATATTTACAGCCCAGACTCCAATGATGGGAGCCAGCATCCCCGAGGTCGCCAGCGAGCAGCCCAGCTGCGATAAGGTTAGATAGACGAAAGCCAGCAGCAGGGCCAGCAGGGCACCTGTCGCAATCCCCCCGTGTAGTCCCTGCCTTAGCGCCATATTTATACCTAGCAGAGCGAGGATAAAGGTGGTGACGGGAAATGCTATACGGCGATGCAGCTCTACTTCATAGGGGGCCGCCGCACAGCCTTCGCGGCTGAGCTTGCTGGTGTAGTTATAAAGGGTCAACCAGCTCAGATCCTCCGGCACGGCTTCAAAGCTTTTGAAATCTTCGGGGGTCTCGGGCAACTGCAAGATTTTTTCATCGAACCATTGCTGGTTTATCCCGGCCCTTGTCAGATCGATGACCACCCCTTGTTTTGCCACCCATTGACCATTCCTTCTGACGATTTGTTTGGCGTCGATCCGCTGCTTCAGATTGAACTCCTGATCCAGGTAAAAGAGTGAAGCATCTTGCAGTGCTCGCTCTCGCTGGTCATAAAGGCGAATGTGATAGATGGCGTTTTTGCCCCAATACCAGACATTCTCCTGATTCCATAAGATCGGTACCTCGTGCTGCCTGATCTTGTAATCCCAAATTCTCTCCGCCGTCTTATTCATGGGCCGGGCAACCGTTTCCTCCAGCCAGAACTCCCCAAAAGAGAGAACGAGAGCCATTACCATAATCGGTCCCGCATACAAATAGGGACTCACTCCAGCTGCTTTCAGCGCGATAATCTCACGGTTTCTCTTCAATATTCCCAAGGTGATAAGAGCACCCAAAAGGACCGCCAGGGGGATTCCCTGGCTGATAATCAAGGGGCTTCTGTAGAAAAAATACGAAACGGTAGCAATGAACGATGCCTGACTATCCAGTATATCGTCCATCTTTTCAAAGAAATCGATGACAATATATAGACCGACGAATGCACAGAGCGCCAGTCCGAAGATCGGCAGAAAATGTCTTAGAATGTATCGGTAGATTATCCGCATGCTAGATTTCTCGTTCTCGCCAAAAGCGAAATACTCTGCGCAAACCGGCCAGAGCCTTGGGCAGCCGATCGAAAACGATAGCAAGGTTGAAGGGTGTTTCGCGATGAGCCTTATTCCAGAGAAACACGGCAAAGATAAAGGTGAGAAAGTTGGGCATCCAGACAGCCAGGAAGCAAGGAATAAGCCCATTGCTGCCGAGTCCGTTTCCTGCCGACAAGATCACATAATATGCGACAAAAAGACCCAGAGCGATTGTAACGCCTGCCATTCGACTCGATTGACGAAAAATCGTTCCCAGCGGAGCACCGACCAGGCCGAGCAGCAGGCAGCTTATGGGCAGAGCAAATCGTTTGTGGTATTCCAACGCGTAGGAGTACGTTTGTCCCGGGTCTCTTTGCTCTATCACCTGTCGCAATTCGGTAAGTGTCATCATTTCTCTCTTGGCCCTGGATCCTTTGGTCGCTTTGGCAACCATTTCGTCCAATGAAAGGCTGAGCTCATAGGTCTTGAAATGAATAGCCTGGGCATCATCGAGATCATCGCCGACCCGGGTAATGATACCATTCTGGGTATGAAAGACGAGGTAGCTCAGGTCGGACTGGTAGGAAATTTGAGCGCGCTCGGCGACAATTGCCGCACTGATTTTGGGATCCCTTTGGTCTTGAACGAAAATACCCTGGATAGACAAATCTGAAGGATTCACGTTTTTAAAAAAGAACACCACATCGGGAATCAAGTCAATGAAAACCCCTTCTTTAAGCAATGCCGACAGGCTTGTGCGCCCTAATGAAGTGAGCTTATTCTGAAGCCCCTTATTGGCCCTCGGCATCACGTACAAAGAGTTGACCAAAGCGAACAAAATGGTGAACAGCAGCACCGACAGAACGGCCGGCAGAAACTGGCGGAAGCTGACGCCGGCAGCCCTGAGGGCGACGATCTCGTTATCTCCGTTCAAGCGGATGAAAGCCAGCAAAACCCCCATTATTGTGGCCATCGGAAGTGCATAGAGAATCAGCTGGGGCAATGCCAGAGCAATAATTACCAGCAAGTCGATCAGGGATACGGATGTGGAGAAAAGATACCGGATGAGTTGAATCAATTGACCGGTTATGAGCACAATGCTCAGACCGAACAAGCAAGTCCCCAGGGGCATGGCCTGCTCTTTGACCAAATATCGATACAGCGTTGTTCTCATGGTTAGTAAATCTAACGAAAGGTGACGAGAAAGGTCAATGGCAAAGAATCAACAATTCTTTTCAAACCCGACAGCAGAACTTAACATAAGTCTACTATCCTCTGAACATGTAACAGTCATTAAAAAATTGGGGCCGGTTCCGGCCTGATATACAGAAGGATTCTCCTGTGGGTACTTACACCAAAGCAAACAAAGAGGTTGTGAATGACCTGAACAGAGCAAGCAAAATCACAACATTTCAAAGGGAAAATGTTCTGCAGCTTTTGAAGCTTCATGCACCCGATACAGTTAACGAGCTTGTTAGCAGGTATTCTGCATCCATGTGCCAGGATCGAGAGCGAGACTGGCTGGCACAAAAGCTTGCGCATCCGGATATCATCGCCGGAGCAGTTCCTGAAACGGCAGACGAAGTGGTCGACATCATGGGCATTGGCGGTATGTTTGCTTACTTGAATGTGCTCTTTCAGGCACACAAAAACGGCGGCAGACATTGTGTCGCCACCAATCCGCACGATATTTTCACGTTCTCCGGGTGGACTCTGCATCCCGAGGAAGACATGGACCAACGGCTCATTGAGATGTTTCAGACCAAGTTTCTTTTCATTAATGAGGTAAAGCGAATTCTCGGGTTTTCGGAAAAACCGAAGAGCCTTCGGTACAGGTCCTTTAAAATCGACTACGCGAGCATGTTGGCTCAAGTGAAGGAAAACCCCCGCGAACTGATCAAGAACTTGAAGGTGGCTCTGCAGTATGTTGGTTTGGGGCTCATGGATGCTGAAAAGCGCTACGCCAGGATCAATTTACAGAGAAACAACGCCACAATAAACGCGCTTAAAGAGATGGAGCGGGTTGGCGACGATCCCAACCACGATGTTGTCAATATGTGTGGTAGAGTCGTATTTGAAGTGGAAGGAGAGGGCAGGTCCGTTTGGAAGAACAGATTGAAAGAGCAGTTCGGCCTTGTTGGGAAACGGTTGACACCCATGGAGGTGAAAGCAATTTACGGCGCCGATATCAAGATAATCGACGATATGGAAGCCGGCAGGATAAGCGCATTCCGTTACCCGGGCGGTCACTTTGTAACCGGCTACAGGAGCAATGCTCTTCGAGCTGCCGAAGAGAAAAACGTCCTGGTCTATGACAATGCAGTAGCCACCAAAATAATAATAGATCCTCGGACGAAAAAGCATGCAGTAAGCCTTAGACTGGCCGGGGGTGAGCAGAAAACGGTGATCGCGGATGTCTTGCTTGTGGCTTTGGGAGATTATCCTGCTGATGTGATAACTGTCGATGGGGTCAGTACTCTGTTTTTAGTCATCACCGATCACGACCGCTACAGAATCTATCCCACCGGTATGGGAGAAGGCGGGACCATTCACATTGTGCCCGTGTGGTCGCTGCAGTTGAGCGAAAAAGGCAAAGCACGCTACTACCATTTGGGTAAAGCAACCAATGGTGCCATTATGGGAAGAGATCCCGGGCGCAGCAAGTCACTTTATCCCGACAGGGATTTTCTTGTACATTTGGAGGCGCACCTGAAGAGAATTGTGCCAGCCGACGCAACCTTCATTTGGATCGCAGCAACCGAATGCGGTCGCCCCGTTTCTGCTAAACAGGGCTACACGGTGAATCCATTGAAAGATGAAGAGCGCAACAAAGAATTCGATCTGCCCATGCCATTAAGCTTCAAAGCGACAGGTGGTTGTGGCTTGGGAGGCAACACGGCCATTATTCCGGAAGTGCAGGAGATCCTGGATCGCTACAAATCATCTCTGAAAAAATGATCTCGCAAGAAAAGGCCTCCTTGGCTCATAAAAGTCCCTTGTTCTCTATAGGGAAGAAGATTTTGAAAGCTCTCAAGCCTAACCGGTATACTCCTATTGAAGGATTGACAAATGTTTGGCAAAAAAGTCAGGCTGGTAAATCTTCTCGGCTTTGAAGTGAGTATCGACTTCAGCTGGATTTTCATCGCTATTCTTGTAAGCTGGTCGCTTTCCACCGGTTTTTTTCCTTCTGAATACAAGAATCTCCCAATCCGAACCTACTGGGTTATGGGTATTGTCGCCGCCCTTGGGCTGTTCCTGTCTATCATTATTCATGAATTTTCCCACTCGCTTGTTGCCAGAACACAGGGAATGCAGATGAAGGGGATTACGCTGTTCATCTTTGGCGGTGTTGCCGAAATGGGGGAGGAGCCGCCCGATCCAAAAGCGGAATTTCTCATGTCCGTCGTGGGGCCTCTGTCCAGCGTCGCCATAGGGCTTGCCTTTTATGGGCTTTATTCCCTCGGAGTACACAACGATTGGCCTACACCTGCAGTGGGTGTATTCAAGTACGTCGCAATCATTAACGGGCTGCTCGCAGCCTTTAACCTGATTCCTGCTTTCCCCCTCGATGGGGGTCGAGTCCTCAGGTCGCTGCTGTGGCAGATGAGAGGCAACCTGGAGTGGGCGACACGCATTTCTTCGCAGATTGGCTCCCTGTTCGCTATGTTTCTTATAGGGTTCGGTTTCTTTCGCATGTTCTACGGGAACTTGCTCGGCGGAATGTGGATGATTCTGATTGGACTCTTTCTTCAGAATGCTGCCAACATGTCCTATCGGCAAGTGGTGACGCGCAAAGTTCTGGAAGGAGAGCCGGTTAGTCGATTCATGAAATCGGAGCCGATCACGGTAGAGCCTTCAATTTCCATTGAACAGCTTCTGGAGGATTATTTCTATCGTTTCCATTTCAAGATGTTCCCAGTGGTTGACGCGGGCAGGCTGATTGGCTGTGTCACGGTAAAGCAAGTGAAAGAAGTCCCGAGGGAAGAGCGCTCATACAAAACAGTTGAGGATTTGCGCATGGAATGCTCGCCCGAAAATACGGTCGGCCCTGATGAGGATGCTATGAAAGTACTTTCAGCCATGAACCGCACGGGCATAAGTCGTATAATGGTTGTCGAGGATGGCCGTTTGATCGGGATTATCACGCTTAAGGATATGTTGAGCTTTTTATCTATGAAGCTGGAATTGGAGGAATAGTCTCGAGCCCTGTCTATTGAGTGGCAGGAAGCTCACTTTCTTTTTATGGTCTGACCCGGCTTCCACGCATCGGCCATAGCGGTAGCTCGGGCAACCTGTTCGGGAGTCAGCCGCTCGGATAAAATCAGGCGAGCTTCCCGTGCAGCTTTACTGCCCCGCCGAACCGCCAGCTCCATCCATGTGTAGGCCAGCTCGGGATCTTGCGGGACTCCATTTCCATTCATATATAGCATTCCAAGAAGGAACTGTGCTCCACCAATGCCGAGCTCAGCGGGCATACGAAACAATCTCATTGCTGCCGCATAATCTTGAGGTACTCCGGTTCCCAACACATACAAAGTACCCAACATTATTTGTGCCTCCGCATCGCCCTGGTCGGCAGCTCTGCCAAACCATTTTGCCGCTTCCCGGTCATCCTCGGGAACTCCCAGGCCGAGATAATACATGTTTCCCAGCTTGGTTTGAGCCAAAGCGTCGCCGCGTTCCGCAAGCGGCGCCAGCTGCCACCATGCTTCTGCATAGTCCCCTCTTTCGTAGGCGTCTGTACCCTCTTCCAGCAGTTCTTGATCGGCGGCACGACGGTTGATATTGGTTGTCCCACACGCTGAAAAGAGCAAAACCAACAGCATACAAATGGAAAATTGCGGAATTTTCATGGCCGTTCCTATTGCTTCCACAGAAAAAAGGTGCCAACCGTTTCCCGAACAAACGGCCAATTCGACCATTCATCAAAAACTCATCTTACCTTAGTAATCAAGATATAGCATAGGCATAAATACAATATGCTTTCCGACCGGTACCGGTGATCGGGGCAGAAGTGCTTCAGACCGGTAGTGCAGTCTTACTGAATCGATCTTGCACAAAGGATTTCGCCATAAGGCAAGGCCGACAATTTCACCAGGAAAAGAGAAAGAATGCGTGCGTATCGTGCAAAACGACACTAATTTAAGAAACGGTTAGAAAAAACTTACCTTTGATCAGTTACGTGAAGCAAAATATAAACTTTTGAATCATTTTTCGCGTCGGAAGCACCCTTGACGGTGCCTGACCTGTCGAGTCCCAGAATTGAAGAAAACAAGAACACCAAGCAGAGCCATGTCTATTGGAGGAAGCGAAACGGGCCGACAGAAGTCGGCAATGGGCCTGTTTTTCCATGTCTTGCTCTGGCTTCAGTTGATGGGCTGCACAGGCCCGCAGGACGGTATCACACTTTCGGTAGGAGGCGCTCCCGCCGAGCTGGATTTCTGGCAATCTCTGGTTGGGCAGTTCGAACAGGAGAAAGGCATCCGGGTAGATGTTCTCCGCCAGCCGACCGATACCGATCAGCGGCGTCAGAGTCTGGTGGTAGCTCTGGAAGCGAAAAAAGAAGATCCTGACGTGTTCTTGATGGATGTGGTATGGATTGCTCAGTTTGCCGCTTCCAACTGGCTGCAGTCCATCGAGCACTATGTCGAGACTGGCGCGATCGATCTCGACGTCTTCTTCCAAAATGTAGTGAACTTCGTCGACCGCTACCGGGGAGACCTGATCGCTCTGCCAATCTATGTAGATGGCGGCCTTCTGTATTATAGAAAGGACTTACTGGAACAATTCGGGATCGAAGCTGCCCCGGAAACCTGGGAACAGCTTGTTGAGAGTGCCGAAAAGGTACAGCGGCATGTTCGAAAGCGTTTGCCCAACTTTCATGGATTCGTCTGGCAAGGCGCTCAATACGAGGGTCTGATCTGCAACTTCATGGAGTTTGCGGGCGCAAATGGCGGAGGGATTTCCATCATGGACGGCAAGATAGCCCTGAACACTCAAGAGAATGTGAAGGCCGTTCAATTCATGCACGATCTCATTCACAAGTACAAAATATCTCCCTTGAGCACTTCTACGGAAATGAGAGAGGAACAAGCTCGGGAAACCTTTCAACGCGGAAACGCGCTGTTTGAAAGAAACTGGCCATATGCCTGGTCTCTTCACCAGGCGCCAGGTTCAATCGTTAAGGGAAAAACGGCCATTGCTTCCCTGCCTCGTTTCTCATCGGGAAAGAACGTATCGGCTTTGGGTGGTTGGCATATCGGAATATCCAGGTTTTCCGATCAAAAGGAGTCGGGTTGGGAGCTCGTTAAATTTCTGGCATCCTATGAGACTCAAAAGAAGCTCGCATTAAATTTGGGCTGGAATCCCGGCAGGAAAGACCTTTACAGCGATCCCGAAGTGCTGAGAGATATGCCCCATCTTACTCGGTTGCAGGAAGTCTTCACGAACGCCCGACCCAGACCGACGCTGCCGTACTATACGCAGCTCTCCGAAGTCATTCAGCGCTATCTCAATTCGGCTCTGACCGGCATGGTAACACCCCAGAACGCCCTCGCATCAGCAGAAAGAGAGGCACAAGCAGTCGTCGACCGCTATCAAGCCAGATAGCACTGCAGGGTTTTGCGAATGAAAGGCAACCATCACAAGGAGATAAAAGAATCCTCCCTTTTCCTTCTGCCTCTTGCACTGTTTGTGAGCGCATTCATCCTTGTTCCGGTGATCGGAACCATGATCGACAGCACCTTTCTGGACGTCGCATTCTTACAGAAGAAGTTTTGCGGCTTTGATAACTACCGTTGGATGATTCGCAACCCTGGATTCTGGCAGTCGGTCAGATTCACGCTGTTGTTTGTAGCGGTTACGGTACCGCTGGAGATGATCTTGGGGCTGATGTTTGCTCTGCTATTGAATGAGCCGACCCCTGCGCGAGCCATCCTGCGCGCTGCCGTGCTTGTTCCCTGGGCCATACCGGCGGCCGTATCGGCCCGCACCTGGGAGCTCATCTACAATTACAATTACGGCCTCGCAAACTTCATCTGGCGCAAGCTCGGCATTTCTGCAGAACCGATTAACTGGCTGGGCAGCGAATTCAGCGCTTTTGCCTCACTTGTCATTGCAGATGCTTGGAAGACGACCCCTTTTGTCGCTATCATTTTGCTTGCCGGTATTTCCGCCGTACCAGAGGAGCTTCACCGCCAGGCAAAAGTGGACGGTGCCACCTTGTTCCAGCGATTTGCGCACATCACGCTGCCCCTGATCAAACCGGCCCTGCTGGTTGCACTGATATTCAGGACCATCGATGCACTGCGCATCTTCGACATCATTTATGTGCTGACCCGAGGCGGTCCCGGCGGTGCGACCACCTCACTCTCCCTGTACGGTTACAACTATTTTCTCATTGGCGATTTCGGCTATGGATCGGCGGTGTCTGCGATCCTTTTCGGCGTCGCCTTGATACTGTCGGTTACCTGCATGAAAATCGGCCGTTTTAGCGAGGAAGTCAAATGAGAGAGCAAACAATAAAATCTTTCCTCTTGCTTGCTGGTTCAACCTTTATGCTGCTCTTTTGCCTTACGCCTTTCGCTTACATGGTTCTGACCAGTCTGAGCTCCAATCCATATTTCCTCTCCACACTTGACTGGTTTGATTTCACCCTGGAAAATTATCGGGCAATCCTGACCGTTCCATCACTTCATTTCATCGATTACCTGAGGAACAGTCTGATCGTCTCAACCGCAAGTGCCGTATTCACCATATTCATAGCCAGCCTAGCAGCCTACTGCATCGCCCGACTCGTTATGCCGGGCAAGACATTCATATTGTTCGGGGTGCTGGCAGTTTCCATGTTTCCGCAAATCAGCCTGATCAGCTATCTTTTCAAGTTAATGGCCGATCTGGGCTGGGTGAATACGTATGCAGCTTTGATCCTGCCCTATATAGCCTGGACACTTCCACTATCCCTCTGGATACTGGTGAGCTATTTTGTACAGATCCCGCCAGTTCTTGATAAAGCGGGTCTGATAGACGGCTGTTCGCGTTGGCAGATCCTGCGCAAAATCATTCTCCCGACAGCTGCGCCCGGAATAATTTCCACCATGCTGCTTGCTTTCATTTTTGCTTTTAACGAATTCATGTTCGCTCTTATGCTCACCACCGATTACCATGCGCGTACTATTCCCGTCGGTATCGCTTTGTTCCAGGGCCTTCACGGCCAAACGCCATGGGGAAACATCATGGCGGCGTCAACGTTCAGCACTCTGCCGCTGGTAATACTGGCCCTAATATTCCAGCGGCGAATCATTCAGGGGCTAACCCGGGGAGCAATCAAAGGTTGAAGCTAAGACTGGTACATCTGTCAAAGGAGTTTGCGAGCACCAGAGGCAGTGTATTTGCCGCGCAGGATGTCCATTTTGAAACATTTGATAACGAGTTTTTCGTATTGCTTGGCCCCAGCGGATGCGGCAAATCGACTGTTTTGAATCTGATTGCCGGTTTGGAGAAGCCCACCGGCGGCGAAATTTGGTTCGATGAGAGCCTGGTAGCCTCAGCTGAAAGAAACATTCATCTGACTCCAAAGGAAAGAAATGTCGCTATGGTTTTCCAGAGCTATGCTCTCTATCCGCACTTGAGCGTGTTTGACAACATTGCTTTTCCTTTAAAAATCGCCAAAGAAAGCGACCACTCTGTTCAGGAATCCGTGAATCGAGTCGCAACGATGTTGAGCATTCAGCACCTGCTCAATGCCAAACCAGCCGAGCTCAGCGGAGGACAGAGGCAGAGGGTGGCCATAGGCCGAGCCATTGTCAGACGTCCGGCAATCTTTCTGCTGGACGAGCCGCTTTCGAATCTGGATGCCCAATTGCGCACGGCAACTCGCGCTGAACTGAAGAGCCTCCACAGAAAGCTCGAGATCACGACAATATACGTCACCCACGACCAGGTGGAAGCGATGAGCTTGGGCAATCGAATTGCCCTGTTGCACGATGGACGGGCGGAGCAGATAGGAACAGCAGAAGAGCTTTATGCTCGGCCGGTCAGTACCTTCGTGGCAAGGTTCATCGGCTCTCCTCCCATGAATTTGTTGAATTGCCGTCTGTATGTCCTGAATGCAGGCTGGACAGTAATGATGGGCGGGCAAAGAGTCGAGCCGGTTGAATCGAGCAGCTGGGCATCTTTAGCGCCCAATGAGTACATCCTTGGCATCAGACCGGAGCACATCCACATTGAAGAGCACGAGAGTGCCAGAACATTCAAAGCTGAATTACTGGCGGTCGAGCCGCAGGGAAGGGAATTGCTGCTCCAGGTTCGCATCGAACATCAGGATGCAGTTGTTTTGACCGCAGACAAGCAGTATGCAAAGGCAAAAGCCGGTACCCTCTTGAATCTGTGCTTCGATTTTTGCGAGGTGAACTGGTTCGAAGCAACGGGAGCACAAAGGAGCGTGCTTTGACCATCGGATGCTGAAAGTAGCTAACCTGAATGGAGACCCACCCGATGTCGGAAAATCAAATAAGGCAGACAGACCGGAACAAGACGCGGAATTCCTGAATGAACCCTGAGGAGCTTGATGTGCATAGAAAGAAGACTCGAAGCGGAAGTCTCTACGCATTCATTCTAGACTTGCTGGAGAATCACATGGATAGAGTTTACGGCGAACGAAAGCGTTCATTTTTCGGCAAGCTGCCTTCAGAGATTGTGGAAATTGGACCGGGTACCGGTGCAAACTTTCGCTACTTAACTCCCGGTACCAAGCTTATTGCGATCGAGCCGAGCTCATCCATGCATCCCTACCTTGCGGCAAATGCGGTTCGCTACGGTATAAGTATAGAGATAAAAGGTATGTGCGGTGAAGAGCTGGATCTGGCCTCGGAAAGCGTCGAAGCGGTAATAGGAACATTGGTGTTATGTTCGGTGGATGATCCCGCCAAAGTGACCGCAGAAGTTTATAGAATTCTCAGGCCGGGGGGCCGCTATATCTTTCTTGAGCATGTTGCAGCACCTGAAGGATCGCGCCTTCGTTCCTTTCAGGAGATCATGCACAAACCTTGGCATCGGTTTTTCGATGGCTGTAATCTGAATCGAAATACTCATTCTCTTTTGCTGAATGCCGGTTTTTCGACCGTCGATATGAATTGCTTCATGTTGAGGGCGCGACTGGTCCCTGTCACTCCGCATATTTTCGGCCTGGCTGTCAAATAATCTCTAAGTGGGTGGAGTAGTCTCGTGACGGTACTACTTGACTCTTACTGTGCAGGTATCCGTCGATTTCAAGCCATGATAATCAGTAACGGTCAGTCTGAATTTAAGAACGGCCTTTTTCTGATCCGGCGCTGTGAAGGTCGGACTGCTTGCAGTCGGATCAGAAAGAATGACAGGCGGTCCACTTGTCTGAGTCCATTGATAAGAGGCTATCCCGTCATCGGGATCGGTTGATGCGGATCCATCCAGGATAGAGCTTTTCCCGCATTTGAGAATTTGATCGGGACCGGCTTCAGCCTTGGGAGGGGCATTAACCCAGGAGACATTTACCACGCAGGTATCCACGGACTGCAGGCCGCTCATGTCTTTTACCGTGAGCTGAAAAGTAAGCGAAGCGCCTTCCGGTCCGACGTTTGGTGCCACAAAGGTGGGCCGAGCTAAATCAGCATCCATGATCTCTACACTTGGTCCCCCAATTTGCTCCCAAGAATGATCGGCAAGTCCGTCGTCGGGATCTGAACAGCCGGAGCCATCCAACATGACCACTGCCCATTCCTCGACCGTCTGATCAACACCGGCGTCGGCCAGAGGTGGAAGATTGACCGAAACGATATTGATGCTGCATGTGTCTACCGCTTCCATGCCATGTTGATCTCTCACCGTTACGGAAAACACCAGAGTCTCACCGTTCAAATCGGCATCAGGCGCCGTAAAGGTCGGCTGCACTGCGTTCGTGCTCGAAAGGATCACCTCTGTTCCCTGCATTTGCTTCCAAGTATACGACAGAGAGCCGCCGTCTGGATCGTAGGAGTTCGTAGCACTCAAAATCACCGAACTGCCTGGGGGAATGGTCTGATCCGGTCCCGCATCGGCAATCGGAGCCTGATTATTGATTACGCAGACGACCTCTTCAGAATAGTCGCTCTCATTTCCATAAACATCGTAAGCGGTTGCGGCAAAGTAATAGCTCATACCATCCAGCAGGTTCGCCAAAGTATAGGTCGTTGTGTTGCCAACGTCGACGCTATACTCATAGCTTTTACTGGAACTTCCGTAATAGAGCCTATAGCCGGCGATGGTTGATTCGGCACTTGCGTCCCAGGTCAGGCTAACTTCGCCGGCGTGAGCTTCATCGATGAGAACAGGGTTCGAGAAAATCGAAAACAAGGCGAGAAAGATGAAGATCGAGATAAGATGATTGAACGGAAAACGATCAACGCCAACAAGAGCAGAATCGCGAGACATTTCAGCACCTCCATCAGCCGTGCCTGATCCAGACCCGTGGAGGTGCTGCATCAGCCCGGCAGCCCTGCTGCCGTATCTCATCCAGCTAGATGAGACTTAGGCCAGTAGCTTTGCGTCCTACCCTTTCGAGTAGTTTGCCCTGTTCGAGCTTCTTAAGTTTTTAAAACTGATTGCCTGGTTACCTGTCGATTGGCATATGAGCAACTTGTGTGCCACAGAGGCAAGCCATGGCTGTGAGGGCTTGGGGTGCCCCATATGCTTGAAAGATTGCTGATTCCTTTGAATTACGAATTACCACATCGTAATAGCGTAATCGTCATGCGCGGCCCCAGAGTCGGTCTAGGAGCTTGTCCGAGAACTTTCATTTCGAGCCGAAGGCGAGAAATCTTGTGCTACCAAGTGGCTGATTTTGCAGATTTCACACTACGCTACGCTCCGTTCGAAATGACAAAAGAGGCATTCTCGGACAAGCTCCTGGTGCCCACTCGTTAAAACGTTCTTCGGCTTGTGACCGAGCTCTTTGCATTGAATCGTTTTTGGCATGCAATGTGCTCATACTCCCGGTCTATAGTGAACGGCTCAATTGACATCAGAAAGCAAGTGAGGCGCCAAATGAAAAGTATATCGCTGAGCATACCTTTCCTGGTCCTCTCGACCAAAATCAATCGGTCGGGAGAAATGGAAAAACATGTCCTGACACCTTTCGGGGATATCGACATCAGTTTCCGGGTTGCACTTCAAGGACCCGCGAAACGAGCCCACTATGAAGTTGAAGTGGAGGGAGACATCGAGCACTGGCTGCTCGAGGCCGATCTGATGGATGAGTTCCGCAAAAGCCTGTTGGATTTTATACGCGGCATAAGTAGAGAATGCCTCGAGTACTTCAGAGGCGATGCTGACGAGATGCTGGTTCGATTTAAGGGGAACGATTTTAATCTAAGAACTTCATGGCTCGATCCTCTTAGTGAATCGAGCGATCTTCTTATCTGTTCTTCAACCAGCGAGGATGCGTGATACCAAGCTTTCTGATCTTGTAATTCAAGGCCCTTGGACTCACTCCCAGTCTCTCCGCGGCTTCTTTTTGAACCCAGGCACATTCTTCCAAGGCGCTCAAAATCGCTTCCTTTTCATTCGATTCAAGAGATTTAATCTGTATCTGAGGCGCGGCCTTTGCCGGTCGGCCGAGCTCGCTGAGAAGCACGTTCTCCTTTGTGATGACCGAGCGTTCCTCGAGTATGGCCGCCCTTTCGATGGTATTAGCAAGCTGGCGGATATTTCCCGGCCAGGAATAGCTCTTTAAAAGAGAAAGGACCTCTGGGGAAAACCCCTCTATTTTTTTGTGCAAGGAGGAGCATGTCTTTTCAAGAAGGGCTTGAGCTAAATGCTCGATGCATTCTTTCCTTTCACGAAGCGGCGGAAGATGCACTCGAAGCACATTGATGCGATAATAAAGATCTTCTCTGAACCTGCCGGCAGTCACCTCCTCTTCCAGCATTTTATTGGTTGCCGCTATTATTCTGACATCCGAGTAAATGGTCTGATTTCCTCCCAAACGTTCGAACCGCTTGCTTTCGAGCACCCGCAAGAATTTAGACTGCAAAGGGATGCTCATCTCCCCGATTTCATCCAGGAATACGGTTCCCCCGTTGCCTTGCTCCAGTCGACCTATTCGGGTCTTGCTCGCGCCGGTAAAAGATCCCTTTTCGTGACCGAACAGTTCGCTCTCCAGCAGTGTCTCATGAATGTTTGCGCAGTTTATATTGATGAACGGCTTTTTTCGCCTGGCACTGTTAAAATGAATGGCACCGGATAAGAAGCTCTTGCCGGTTCCCGTTTCGCCAGTGATCAAGATGGTGGAGTCTGTGCTGGCAAACTTTTTGACCGTTTTGACCACCTGCTGCATTGACGGACTGACAGAGATAATTTGATCAAAGTCATATACGATATCCTGCTTTCTGCGCAGATAGTCGATCTCGTTCTTAAGACCCCTGTTTTCAAGCGCCCGTTCAATTGTCAGATTGATCTTTTCTGCCGAAAAGGGCCTAGAGAGAAAATCAAAGGCCCCCTCTTTGACTGCTTTAACGATGAGCTCAGATTTTTCAACTTCACTGGTAACGATCACCGGCAAGTATTCAGCACCATTCTTAAACCAACGAAGCAATTTGAAGCCGTCCTCAAGCTGCAGCTGAGCACTGAGAAAAACGGCATCGTATTTGTTCTGCCGCACCAGATTGGAGATGCTGTAACCGCCGCTATCCGGCCAGAAGCTAACCTTGTAGGGCGGGGAAAGAGCTTTTAGCAGAAACTCCCTCCACGATGAATCCTCGTTTATGATAAGAATATTCCTCATAAGTGGAATCTCGCCCTCATGAAGCCGACCTGCCTACTTCGCGCAAGCACATTGATGCACAGGAAAACTTACCTGTCCAGTATCGGCCCCCGGTTGAAGGTAGCTTTCGGCGTAATTTTTCGCCTGTACCCGAATAAATTCTACTTCTTGAGCTTCATCATCATTTCTTCCACTTCTTCTGCACCTTCCTTGTAAAACCTCTCCTCATCGGGAGCCAGCTCTTTAAGCAGTCTGAGGAACTCGCCGGCATGAACAATTTCTTCCTCGGAAATGTCGATCAGTACTTTTTTCGCCAATTCATTATCTATACTTTCGGCAAGTTGCATGTAAAGCTGTACCGCTTCGTATTCGGCAGCAATCATGAAGCGGATCGCACGGATAAGTTCTTGATGGGTGAGCTTCCTGTCATTAGCCAATCCGGAAAACGCATTCCCGAAGTCAGGCATGATAAATCTCCTTTCTGAAACGAATTGTGATCACAATTGCGGGCGAAACTGCATTCTAATTGTGCTCTTGCAGGTAAAAAGGTTTCAACTAAAAAATCTAGTCACCAAGGTGTCGCAGGTAATAGGTTTTCAGCCGCATTCATCAATGTGCCACGCATCCGGACAACGCACCGCTTGCTTGAATATACATGATAATAGATGGAGTTTTAAATATATTTCGTTAGAAGAGGTCAGACCGATGAACTTTAACAGGCCGTCAGCGTACCGGCCGTCTAGCCCATCGCAAGGTGCTTTGCAGCCCTTCGTACAGAGAAATCCGCGGAGTCCAGCGGCATTTGGTCTTGAAGCATTCAACTGCTGCCAGTGAATGTCTGATATCACCTGCGCGTTCATCCATGAATGTCAGCGAGCCCGTGTCGCCGGTCAGTCTCAGGATGGTTCTGGCTAAATCCAGTATAGTGGCTGCCGTCCCCGTTCCGATGTTATAGATGCCGCTGAACGGAAGCAACGAGGTGCCCTGCAGTCCGGCAGCGTGAAGATAGGCTTCAACTACATCGGACACATAGATGAAATCTCGAGTCTGCAAACCGTCGCCGAATACGGTCAGGGGTCTTCCTGCCAGTGACATATCGATAAAGCGAGAAATTACGCCGCTGTACGGACTCGCTGGATCTTGTCGGGGGCCGTAAATATTGAAAAAGCGGAGAGCCGCTCCAAAAGGTTTTTCGGCAACGCATTGCGATGCAAAATACTTCGCTCGTCCGTAAGGGCTGACATGTACGGTTTCCGCGGAGGCGTATTCTTCAGCTAACGGCAAGCGTTGATCATTTCCGTATTCGGCAGCCGAGCCTGCAAATACAAATGATTCGAATGCCAACTGCGCTGCCTCTTGAGCCAGGTCTGCAGTTGCCCGATAATTAACCTCCATGGTTTCTTCGGGGTGCTCCATCGAATAAGGGACACTCACTATGGCAGCAAGATGAAAGCAGCGGGTCAGGGTTGGATGCAGTCTGCGCAAAGTGGCAAGAAGCTGGGATCGATTGACGGAATATTCGTAGAAGTGAAAGTGAGGGTGGTCGATAAAAGCGGCCATATTTTCCCACCGGCCGGAAAAGAAATTATCTACGCCGACTACCTCAAAGCCAAGAGATAAAAGGCGCTCTACCAGATGACTGCCGACGAATCCGGCTACTCCGGTGACCAAACATCCTGGTTTTGTAGCTATTTTTGACATTGCGCCAGGTCCTATTCCCTGGCATGATGATGTCCCGGCTTTCTAGGGATTAGAACGAAACTTCAACGCCAGGAGCAACAACCATGCCTGAATTGCTTGATAAAATTCAAAGTAAAAAAGCCACGGTGGGCATCATCGGTCTCGGATACGTTGGGCTGCCCTTGCTCATCCGTTTCGGCCAGGCCGGCTTCCCGTTAATCGGCTTTGATATTGATACCAGCAAAATCAATACGCTGCTTCATGGCAGCAGCTATATTAAGCACATTCCTATCGATCCTATTAACGGTCTTTTGCAGCAAAAGCAGCTGGATCTGACGATAAGCTTTGAGCGCTTACGGGATGCCGATTGTGTTCTGATATGTGTTCCCACCCCACTGACGGAAAAGCTCGAACCCGATTTGCGATTCGTTATCAACACCACCGAAGCGATCGCAACCTACCTGCGCCCCGGTCAGCTTGTAATCCTGGAAAGCACCACCTATCCGGGGACTACGGAAGAATTGATGCTCACCCGGTTTCAACGGACAGGCCTTCAGGTTGGCAAGGATTATTATCTCGCCTTTTCCCCTGAAAGAGAGGACCCTGGTAACAAGAACTTTCACACCGGGAACATACCGAAAGTGGTTGGAGGAATTACCCCTGCCTGCCTCGAGCACGCCTGCCTCCTTTATGAAAATGCTGTAACAGAGGTCATTCCGGTTTCTTCAACTAAAGTGGCGGAGCTCACCAAGTTGCTGGAAAACATCTACCGCAGCGTCAACATCGCCCTGGTCAACGAGCTTAAAATCCTGTCTCAAAGAATGGATATCGATATCTGGGAGGTGATCGAAGCCGCTTCCACCAAGCCGTTCGGCTTTACACCCTTCTATCCCGGACCGGGACTGGGCGGTCACTGCATCCCTATTGATCCTTTTTACCTCTCTTGGAAGGCCAGAGAATTCGATCTCACCCCAAGGTTCATAGAATTGGCAGGCCAGGTCAACGTTTCGATGCCTTACTACGTGTTGGAGCGAACCACAGAAGCGTTGAACGCCAGGAGAAAGTGTCTCAACGGGGCACATATCCTGTTGTTGGGGGTGGCCTACAAAAAAGATATCGACGATGACCGCGAATCTCCTTCTTATGCAGTGATGCAACTGCTCATGGACAGAGGTGCGGTGGTGCACTACAACGATCCGCACATTCCGAAGCTAAAACCCGGCCGCAAACATAAATTCCAACTGGAATCGGTACAACTCACAGAGGCAGTGCTCGGGCAAATGGACGCGGTGATCATCCTGACGGACCATTCCTCTTATGAATACCAGTGGCTGGTGCAGCACGCTTCGCTAGTGGTTGATACCCGCAATGCTACCAAGGAGGTAAAAGAGAACCGGGACAGAATCGTCAAAGCGTGACAAGGCACTGCTGCTTGACATTCTCGACCGTATTTTCGATCAACTGCCTAATTTCTTCCAGTCGTGCCGGGGTTTGCGCTTCATAGCGCAGCACCAGCACCGGTTGGGTATTGGATGCCCTCACCAGCCCCCAGCCGTCTGGAAAAACAATTCGCGCACCATCGACATCAATCACTTTATGGCCGTCGCCTTTCAGAAACCGGGTTGCCGTTTCGACCACGCTGAATTTAATCTCATCAGGGCAGGGGACCCTGATTTCCGGAGTAGTATGGGTAGCTGGAACCCCTTCCAGTAGCTGGGGAATCGTTTTGCCGGTATTGGCAAGTATTTCCAAAAGTCGACAGGATGCGTATATGCCGTCGTCATAGCCGAAGTAGCGGTCTTTAAAAAACATATGCCCGCTCATCTCTCCTGCCAGGACTGCGTCTTCCTGCTTCATCTTGGATTTTATAAGAGAGTGGCCGGTGCGCCACATGATAGCTTTGCCACCGCGCTGTTCGATGTCATCAAACAGGGTCTTTGAGCATTTTACCTCGGAGATGAACGTCGTGCCCGGGCGGCGTGCGAGAATTTCGCGGGCGAAAATGATCATCAGTTTGTCCCCAAAAACCACTTCTCCTCGATGGTCTATAACTCCCAAGCGATCAGCGTCGCCGTCGTAGGCCACACCCAGGTCCAAATCTCTTTCTTTTACCAGTTTGATCAGGTCCTTGAGGTTCTCCAGGACCGTCGGGTCCGGCTCGTGATTTGGAAAAGTTCCATCCATATCACAATAGATGGGGTGAACCTCACAGCCCAGTTGCTGTAAAATGGAGACCGCCAGCGGTCCGGCCGTAGCGTTGCCGGCATCAACTCCTAACCGAATCTTCTTGCCCAGGGTAATGTTTTTAACGATAAATTCCTTGTATGGGGTAATGATGTCATAGCTGCTCAATCGACCGGGACCCGCAACATAAGAATTGCTCTCCATGATATCGCGAAGCTTTTGGATTTCCGAACCGGAAATTGTATCGAACCCGTTGCATATTTTAAAGCCGTTGTACTCCGGGGGATTATGGCTTGCCGTGATCATAATCCCCCCCTCTCTTTGCAGATGGCGCACCGCAAAGTAGAGCACCGGAGTTGGGCACAAACCCACATCGATTACGTCCAACCCTGCAGCAAGCATACCCTCAGCCAGCAATTCCCGGTAGTGCTCCGAGCTGATACGGCAGTCCCTCCCCAGTACCACCCGTTTTTTGTTTTCCCGGGCCATGTAAGTCCCGAAAGCTTTACCAAGCAAAACTAGATCTTCATCGAGTATCTCTTCATCAACAATTCCACGGATGTCATATTCTCGAAAAACTTTAGGGTTCAACTTCTTACCTCCTGGCTGTTATTTACAAGGGAATTGTCTCCGTCGTAGAGATAGCTCCCCGTCGAGCTGAAAACAACAGGGCGCTATCCTTTTCTTTTGCCGTGGAGATGATTGATTTGAATAAAATTTGGCGTATAGGGCAATATCTAGATGGAAGCGGTGGAAATTTATTGGATTAGCCCACTCCGTTAGATGGGTGAATCTAAGACAAACACCAGCGCCGGGCTCAACTTACAGCATTTCAAACAGCCATCACTCGGCATTTGGGTCGAAGATTATTAAGATCGGGAGTGATTAGTCGAAACCATTAGTTGGGTGGAATCATTCAATGACGCCCCAAAAGCTTCCTCGACCCTTTTCAGTTGGAACTGACGATGCTGATGAATCGCTCTCGCAGGCGTGCGCCATTTTAGTGGTGACTTTCGCCGTCTTCTTCTTTCAGACGTTTGAGCGTGATCAATAACGCCGCCAGCACACCTAAGCCAATAACTGAAAGGGCTCCGTAAAGGGCTATAAAAAATACCGTGTGACTAGGATCATACCATGGGATATCCCACGGCAAAGCGCTCGCCACACTTCGCTTCAACTCCGCACATAACAGCTTTCCTGCTCCAAACATATCCTACTCCCCGAAAGTTCAAACCAAAGGTGAAACATGGAAGCCCTGCTGAACGCACAAGCGTGTGAAACTTTTAGCAATGATTTGCCGTCCGGTCAATGCGAAAATATGAGCTCAAGGGGAACAAATGAGAGGATTTTGAAGTGACACGACAAAAAAAGGGCTGAAAGAAATCTCTTTCAGCCCTCACGCTTTAAGCACGAATGACCTGGGTCACCGCTTTCCATTTACTACTCCTTGTACATGATTACACGTCCGGTTGGATCCGTCGAACACTTGCGCAAAAAATCCCTCATCGTGCAATTGAACTGCTCGCGATTGGCAAACCAGTAATCCAGTGTTTTTTTGCGGGCGTCCTGACGGTTGCGACCACGAATGAGAATCGTTTTCATTGGTATCACCTCCTCCCACAGGATTTTTTCCCAAAAAAAAACCCGAGCCGCGCTCGGGTTTTGCGAATGGTGGTCACCATCTCGTCAGAGAAAGGCTGCAACCCTCCTCTTCCTCAAAACCATGCTACTCAAGCGGCTCAAACAACCAACACCAAAACATCTATGACTAGTACTAGGGTCTTCCATTACAATTCTCTTAGAATCTCGTTTCAACGTTCTATAATTTAACAACTATATTAAATTAGCACTAAATATAAACAAGTCAATAAAATTCTTGTCGATCGTGTGCTGGATTTTACCCGGCTTCTGCCGAGTGCCCAGCACGTGATTGCGGCTGAGAATCTAGACAAAAGAGAGCTTGAGGTTCGCTCGAACCTCTGTGGAAATAGAACTCGGGCAACTGGCCGCCAAACAGGGCGAGTGAACAAAGGAGCGAAAAACGGCTTTTTTGTTTCACCGTGTGAACGCGGACACCAGGCGGAGACCAAAAAAACAGGCACCAGAAGAAATCTGCTGCCTTTCGTAAGTTGGCGGAAGCGCATGGGAATCGAACCCACCCGAGAACGCCTTCACGCCCTCGCACCGGATTTGAAGTCCGGGAGCCCCACCAGTGAGCTTGGCGCTTCCAACGCTCCATATGTACTCAATGCAGGCCTTTTTGGCAAGCCCTTTTGAGGGCCGCAAGGCGAAGCGCGCCTTCATGCTGGACGAATTGCCCGATCAGAGTTTAATCAGTTCGTAGGCCTTGCTTCCCAGGCCCACTTGCTCTGCGTAGTCCAGCTGATATTGCCAATCGATTTTAGGATAGACGGCCTTTACCTTATCCTTTCTGGCGTGGCGGGAACCTTTGATGCACGAAGATGCCAGAGGCGGCTGTGCGTTTACCAGGTCTATGGAGGCCTGATCGATGGCGACCGGATCTTTGGATGCCAGAAGTCCAATGTCCGCTACGATGGGCGCATCGGCAAACGGGTAGCAATCGCATGCCGGGGAAATCTGCGTCAGAAAATTGATGCACAGGGTTCTCTCTTCTTTACCCTTCATGGTCCCGACGGTGTATTCGACCATCCTTTCCATGAAGCGGGGCAGATCCTTTTCCCAATCGATTCCAAGCGCACCCTCCGGGCAGGCATGAATGCAGCCGGCACATCCGACGCATTTTTTCGGGTCGATCTTGACAACCTTGACCGCTTTGGGATGGGGAGCCGCAACACCGGCCGGCCGTTTTACCAGAGTGATGGCTCCGTGGGCGCACTGATCCCGGCAGGTGCCGCAGCCGATGCATTTTTCCGAAATGACTGCCGGAGCCACTTCGGAATGTTGAGCCATCTTGCCGCGCCGAGATGCCGAACCCATGCCGATATTCTTGATGGCCCCGCCAAAGCCCGCCGCTTCATGCAGTTTGAAGTGAGCAAGAGAGATCAGAGAATCGGCTCTCGCCACAGCCGAGCTGACATAAGCTTCCTTGCAAAGCTTCAATCCGACCGGCACAGTCACTTCGTCTCTTCCCTCTATTCCATCGGCGATGATCACAGGCGCCCCCACAACGGAATAACCGAAGCCGTTCAGAACAGCCGTGTGCAGATGGTCCACCCCATTGCCGCGAGTGCCGACGTAGAGCGTATTGGCATCGGTCAAGAAAGGGTTGCCGCCCGCATCCCTAACCGCATCTACCACAGGTCTGGTCAGTACGGGGCGGATGAAGGCGGTATTGCCACGCTCGCCAAAATGAATTTTGATTGCTGTCAGCCCGCGCTTCTTGACTATTTTGCCGATCCCTGCAGCTTCTGCAAGTTCGCGGATTTTTACCAGAAGGTTTTTGTCCATGTTCGTTCGAAGATCGATAAAGAAAACCTGACTTGTCATAGTGCCCCTTTACTTTTTTCAGTTTAAACGATGGCTTCTCTCAGGTGTGTGCTCCTCGCTCCCTGCCTCCTAAGCCAGCAGCACGGCCAGGATTCCCGTCAGGAAAATTCCGTCGAAGGTTCCCGCCCCTCCTATGGAAGCGACAGGCGCTTTCAGCTGTTTTAGTTTGTCGAGGTGCAGGATATCGGCGCCGATTAGGGTTCCCATGGTACCCGCAAAGTAAGCGGTGGGCGGCGCCCAGTTGTAATTCAATACGATGGCGGCGAGTGCGGCCACCACGGGAGGAATCAGCATTGGTACGGCAATTCCCATTCCCTGGACCGGGCGAGCCAGACGATAAGTGACAAAGGCCACAACCATTAGGGCCATCAGCATACGAAAAGGATTCTGCGCGTGAATAAGCAGATAGATGGAAAGGCACGTTGGGATAACAGCCCCGCCGACATTTACCGCCAGCACCATCTCTCGACGGTGAGACCAGCGCGGGGGCTGGAAGCGCATGCCAAAAAAAGAAATCATCGGCATTGTTTCCGGTTCTTCATCAAACGGGATTCGTCTAATCGGAATATTGATCATGCTTCCGGCTATGCACAGGAACAGCAGTGAAAAGAGATATTCAGGGGGGATGCCGAGTCGGGCGAACGCGAGGGTGAAAAGGCCGTATTGTACAAGAGCGAACACAAAGAACAGTAGAAAAGCAAAAATAAAAAGGAAAAACAGAAGAAAAGGTGGGAAAAACATGGTGCGTCCTTTCGTCGTTGGGGTTTGTGCTTCCGCGCGACCGTCCCGCCATGCTACCCGAAAAGCTCGCTTACCGCCTCAAGCAGAGTGGGATAGCGTTTGATGGCCGGAATGCTCGAGATCTCACTCAATTCCTTTGACTCCAGGAAACCTCTCTCCAGAAAAACTCCCTGACAACCGGCCCTTTGTGCGGCCTGTAAATCCTTCAGCCGGTCGCCGACCATGAATGTGCCATCCAACCGGATTCTGAATAGCTTTGAAGCCTTCACAAGCATGCCAGGTGAAG
>Ga0209164_1001021_pt1 | contig 43576 bp, 41 predicted proteins | sample MTBNYHSulfiMetaG_FD_187458 | JGI IMG/M metagenome (GOLD analysis project Ga0209164, IMG submission 187458) | Enrichment culture microbial communities from rom New York Harbor, USA that are MTBE-degrading - MTBE-NYH (New York Harbor Sulfidogenic)... | ecosystem: Environmental > Aquatic > Marine >... | reverse complement strand
CCCGTGCGATTTCGCCCCCTGCGGATCACCCCTGGCGTACGTATGGCAAGAAACTTAATGGCAAACCGGTACTCTTGCCTGACACTTAGGACATTTCTATTTAGCCAGCTTTAGGACTTTTTAACTTGGCCTTGACAAGCAAATAGTCCAAAATGAACATGAAGCCAATGACAGAGGGAATTCCAGCCATGATCAAATAGGTGCTCCAGTGTTGTTCGGACGCAATAAGAAAATATGACAAACCTGCCAGGATGAACAGGATGCCGCCGGGAAGCGGACGTTTCCAGGCGATCAGAAGCAGGATGACCAGAATAAAGGCCGGAACCAGGTGGATCAAAAAAGCCAGCATTTTTTCATTAAAGGGGGTATTTCCCTCGAACACATCAAAAGCGAATAAACTGATCAATATGGTGAAGAGTATGGCGAGGTCTCGCGGAAGCCAAAAACGCCAGTTTTTCTTCATTTTCCCTCCGAACTATGTACCGTTATAATACCAGACGACATAACAGTATGAACAAGAAAGCAATGACTATCACCATTTGTTTGGTGATTCTGGTTTCAACGGGGTGCTCTGTGGGAATCACGGAGCATCCAAGCATGCCAAAAGAAGTATCTGAAGTCCAGGCGACAATCCCGGTTCCCACGCTCGCCCCAGCGATGACCCCGACTGTTGACACACCCACTCTCAGCCCTCAACCCTATGCTTCCCCCTCGGGCGCATATGAGATCAATTTCCCGCAGAATTGGAACTGCAGCGAGAGCGGTCCTTACCGCGTGGACTGCCAGGCGCCGGATGGTTCAGCGGTGACCAGCGTCAATCTGGTCAATACTGGAATGATGTTGAACCAGCCTGAATTCCTCAATTTGGTACAGGCGGAACTCAACTTTACTCATACGGGCCAGCGTGCGTTCAATGAAGTGGAACGGAATATCGGGGATGGCACACTGACTGTTCAATCCACCTGGATGGGGTTGGAAAATGCCTGGATGGGTGCAGACCATTTCACCCGTATGAATGCAGTGGTCTATCATGTCAATTCCAGCGCCGCAGAGGATGAATGGCCGAAATATGCGGAATTGTTCGGTGAGGTCAACGGGAGTCTGCAAACGAACCCGGAAGCGGTTGAAGAAGATCCGATCTATGAATCAATTTTTGTGTACACTTCGCCGGACTCCCTCTTTACGGTCGAAGTCCCAACTTCCTGGACAAAATTTCTGGATACAGCCAGCATCCAGAAATCCCAAATCGAACAATTTTTCTCGCCTGACCGCCGTGCATCGGTGCAAACCCTGGTGTACCGCCACGGTGCCTTGATCGAGCAGGAGTTCAAAGCCACCAAAACACTGGAGATCCTGCGAGCGCTCTACGGCTCCGGATTCCGCGTGTCGCATGACAAGGCGCTGCCGGACGGTCGTGAGCGCCTGGCCTGGTTTGTTGAGTCCAAGCAGCTATCCGGAATTTCCTTCTTCGATTCCTGGGGTGGATCATTATTTATTTTCACCATCCTCTGGGATGATGCTTACCAACCGCTGTATCAGCCGGTCCTGGACAGGGTGGCGGAATCTTTCGGATATCCGTGATCTCGGAAGGGTAAAATAAAGGGGATGAAAATGAAAAAATTTTGGATTCTTCTCAGTTTAGCGATTTTTTTGTTGTCCGAATGCGAGAGCGGCCCGCGCGTGCGCATGGCCCCTGGATTTGAGCAGACCAGTGCACCGATCGATTCACAGGCAAACGTGTTGGGTACGCCCGAGCCCACCCCCATCCCACCCACTCCCACTGTGGAAGCCTTGGTTTTGGATAACACCGCTTATACCGATCCCTCCCGCACTCTGAGCTTTTATCCACCTCTTGGATGGGACCTGACCACCGAAACTGAAGGCTACGTCAAATTCACCCGACCGGATGGCACTGCCTGGTTCGAGGGGGCGGTGGAATCCACAGGGTATTCCCTAGAACCGCAAAACTACCTTGTGTATGTGGACAACCTGCTGGATTCCCTGTACGGCAATACGAAAGAGTACCAGTTGCTTGAGCGTAAAGAACTGGAGGACCGTATTATTGTCTCCTCGTCCTTCATGAAAGGTGAGCAGCAGTGGTACGCAATGGATTTCTTCCTGCAGCGTGAACGCGCCGTGTACGCTCTCTCCTTTCAGGCGCATGTAAGTGTCTGGGATGCTTACAAGGACCGCTTTTCTCAGATCATCAATCGCGTCAGCACCCAAACCGGTTATCTCAAGGATGACCTCTTATACATTTTCCGTAAACCTCACAATGCAGCAGGAGATGGTTTTCAGATCTTTGTCCCATTGGGTTGGGGCTTGACCATCGATCAGGAGACGTATTCTGACGGAATGGTTGAAGTGATCTCCTCTCCCGATGCGGAAGCCAATATCGAGATCATCACTTTGGACGCGTCACAGCGGCTGGCGAATACGGATATCGGACAGGCATCGATCGCGATTCTGAAGGATCGCATCAGCCGGAATCTGAAGATCGTCGGGGAGGATGTGCTGCCGGATGGACGCATACGCATCGACTGGCGCGTAGAAAATACAGGCGAGGCGGGATCCACATTCTTCTGGGTCAACGGGCAGGTGATGAATATTCTCACATACCGTTACACCGACGACCATGCCGGCCTCTACCAGGGCTTGCTTGCCAATATCGGCAATTCGCTGAATTTTACCGATCCCGCGGCAGCGCAGGCGCAGTAGTCTCTCTCTTAGGGAAGGATCTCGAGCTTGGCCAGCGAAGCGGCAAGGCGCTTAAGGCCGGCGGTTTCGAACATCACAGTAACTGTCTCGTCGCTGCCCAAAATGCGTGTTTCTACCACCAACCCATCCCCCCAGGTGGCATGGATCACCCGCATCCCCGGTTTATAGCGCGGTTCCTTGGGAGCCGCGGCCTCTTTTTTAGCAAGATCCACGTTCGACTGCCAGCGCGGCTGGCTGAGTGGGTTGACGCTGCGCACGCCGATGCGCATCCCGCCCCGTTGGATCAATTCCTCGGGTATATCTTCGAGGAATTGTGATTCCTGGGTGTATTCGTAGCGGCCGAAGCTGCTGCGCTGCCCGGCGCGCACCAGGATGAGATAGTTCTTGGCGCGGGTGATGCCCACGTAGAACAAGCGTCTTTCCTCCGACATTTCTTCCGGGTCTTCGAACGAGCGGCTGTGGGGCAGCAGCCCCTCATCCAGCCCGATGATATACACTGTGGAAAATTCCAGCCCTTTGGCCGCGTGCAGCGTGAGCAGGGTCGGGGCTTCGGGCGCGTCCGGCAGCGTATCCTGGTCTGAGACCAACGCCACATTTTCCAGGAAATCCGTCAAACCGCGCTCTTCATATTCATAGGCCAGCTGCCGCAGCTCCAGCACGTTTTCCCAACGCCCCTCGCCGATTTCGGTGCCGTCGTCCAAAAAATCCTTGTAACCGGTTTTCTTTAGGATCAGGTCAAAGAGTTCGGGTAGGGAGTGGGTCTGGCTGAATTCCTGCCAGTTGACCAGCAGGGCGCCGAAATCCGCCAGCACAGTTGCACCGCGGGCTGAGAACGGTTCCCAGTAGGGGGATTTTTCGCCTTCGCTGCCCAGGGAAAGGAGAATGTCGGTAGGGAAAATAGAGTTTTCCTGCGCTTGCATATTGAGATCAACCAGCGTCTTGCTGCCGATGCCGCGCGGAGGCACATTGATCACGCGCGTCAAGCTGACCGAATCGTAGGGATTATGCACCAGCCGCAGCATAGCGATTAGATCTTTTACCTCGCGCCGGCCGTAGAAACGTTGGGCGCCCACCAGTTTATAGGGGATGCCGGCACGCAGAAATGCTTCCTCCAGCAGGCGGGACTGTGCGTTGGTGCGGTACATCACCGCGATCTCTCCCGCTTTTTCGCCGCCCGCGATGCGCTCCATGATGTCTTCCACCACGTAGGCGGCTTCGGCATGGTCATCCACCGCGTCATACAGCGAAATCAGCGCGCCGCTGCCGCGTTCGGAAAAGAGGTTCTTGCGCGTACGTGCAGTGTTATGGTTGATCACAGATTGTGCGGCGTTCAACACATTCTGCGTGGAACGGTAGTTTTGCTCCAACAGGAGTTTGACAGACTTGGGATAGTCGCTTTGAAAGCGCAGCACGTTGCGGTAATCCGCGCCGCGCCAACGGTAAATGGATTGGTCTTCGTCGCCCACCACAAACAGTGAGTGGTGGATGGAGGAAAGATGCTTGAGCAGTTCGTACTGCGCCTGATTGGTATCCTGAAATTCATCCACCAGCACATGCTCAAATCGCTGGCCGTAGGCTTCGCGCAGATCAGAGTTCTGCTCGAATAACCTGACCGCCCACATTAAAAGGTCATCGAAATCCACCGCGTTGCTTTCGCGCAGAACCTTTTCGTACTGCTCAAAAACACGCTTAGCGACCTCTTCCCGGTAGGTGCGCGAGGTGAAGCTCTCGGGGCCGGTAAGCGCGTTCTTGGCATTGGATATCTGATTGTGGATGCTGGCCGGACTGTACAGTTTTTCATCAATGTTGAGATCTTTCAGAATGCGCCGCACGATGGACGCCTGGTCATCCGCGTCCATGATGACAAAATTGGCATCGAAGGGCAGCCGCCCGGCTTCGCGGCGCAGTATGCGCGCGCATATGGCATGGAAAGTGCCCAGCCACACTGCGTTGACACCGGGCCCCATCATAGTTTCCAGTCGGGTGCGCATCTCGCGTGCGGCTTTATTGGTGAAGGTGACCGCCAGGATCGCTCCCGGATTCACTTTGCGTTCATGGATCAGGTAGGCGATGCGCTGGGTGAGCACGCGCGTTTTGCCTGAGCCCGGCCCGGCCAGGACCAGGATCTGGCGCGCGTCTGAAGTGACGGCTTCGTGCTGTTGGGGGTTCAATCGGCGTAAAATTTCCATATGAGATCAGGTGATGATTTTACCCTAAAGCAAATTCTTAACCGCTGATGACCACTGATAAAACCGTAACACAATTTCATACTACGGTATTAAGACACTGAGACGAATGATGCTTCATAACCCTTAGAAGATGTCATACTGAAGGCAAAGCCTGAAGTATCTCGGTATGGATTCCCCCGACAGCTCATGTAAACTATACTTGACATATTTCTGCGTTTTATTTATAATGTAAACTATAGTTTACATTAGGAGGTTGAATGAGCCCATACGGAGGAAAACAGAAGCTGAAAAATTCAGTCAAAGAGATCCGTGAAGCGGCGGGATTGACACAGGAGGAATTGGCTGCCGCGGTCAATCTTAGTCGACAATCCATAATCGCGATCGAAAAAGGCCGTTTTACGCCTTCGGTATTGTCCGCATTAACCATTGCCGAGGTATTAAATGTTTCGGTCGAAGAATTGTTTCAATTAAAGAATGAGGATTAAGATGAAAATATATGCCAAATTAATGCCCTATTATCTCAGCCGGGCGCTGCTTGCCGCACTGCTTGGGTGGCTGATCGCCACGTCATCCGGGCTGGTATGGATGGGAATCGTTTTGGGTCTGCTGGTATTTGCCGGCTTTGTCTATTATCTGCACAATGGGCGGTACATTGTGGATGACGGCCATCCGTTTTTCCCACTCAGGCGGGATGATCGCGCCGAATCCATCCGCAACAAAGCTTTGGTGGTATCGGTGGTTGTCGCCGGTTTGGCTTATTTTGCGATCTTCATCCTGAACCGCATGGCTGCTTCTCCTGCGATTCCCTCTTCGCTTGTCCTTCCCTTGGGTGTCGTGGTCTATTTTGTCTACAGCATGGTTCTCGATAAAAAGGGTTAAAAAGGAAAACCGTGTGCTGGGTAGGATAAAGCACACGGTTTAATGATTGACCTTGTCGTTATTTATTGGTATACAGCTCGATGATCTTCAGTATCACCTTTGACGCATTCTCCAGCGTCTCAACCACCAGGTACTCATACGGTCCGTGAAAATTGTGGCCGCCGTTGAACAAGTTGGGCGTGGGCAGTCCCTTGTAAGATAACCGCGCGCCATCCGTGCCCCCGCGGATGGGATTGCTGATCGGAGTGATACCCAGTTCGCGCATGGCCTGCTGGGCGATCTCGACCACGTGGAAGACCGGCTCGAGCACCTCGCGCATATTGCGGTACTGACGATTCAGTTTAAGGGTGACCGTCCCCTCACCGTACTTCTTGTTCATGAATTCCACCGCGTCCTCGACCATATTGATCTTCTGTTCGAATTTGTCCGCGTCGTGGTCCCGCAGCAGATATACTCCCTCCACTTCCTCGACACTGCCTTCGGTCATCTTCCACAGATGATAGAAACCCTCGCGCCCCTCGGTGTGTTCCGGACGCTGCTCGATCGGCAGCAGGCTGTTGAACTCGAAAAAGATCAGCATGGCGTTGACCATCACATTCTTGGCGTCGCCGGGATGGACGGATTTCCCATGCGCTGTGATGAAGGCGCGTGCCGCGTTGAAATTCTCATATTCCATCTCGCCCTCGCGCCCGCCGTCCACGGTGTATGCCAGGTCCGCGCCGAATTTCTTTACGTCAAAATGATCTATGCCGTTGGATGTCTCCTCGTCCGGGGTGAACGCCACCTTAACGGTGCCGTGTTCAAATTCCGGGTGGTTGACCAAGTATGCCAGCGCGTCCATGATGGCCGCGATGCCGGCCTTGTCATCCGCGCCCAGCAGCGAGGTGCCGTCGGTGGTCACCAGGGTTTTGCCCTTGTAATTCAGCAGATCCGGGAACAGCTTGGGCGAAAGGACCATGCCTTCCTTGCCTTTCAGCGGGATCTCACCGCCATCATACTTCTCGATGATCTGCGGGTTGACGTTTGCACCATTATAGTCTGGGCTTGTGTCCATATGCGCCAAAAAGGCGATCACCGGCAACTCTTTATCGGTGTTGGCCGGTAGGGTGGCGGTCAGAAAGCACTGCTCGTTGAGTTCAATATCCTGCAAGCCCAGTTCGCGCAGCTCGCCTTCCAGCAGCCGCGCCAGGTCCCATTGGACATCTGTGCTGGGGGTGCGGTCGGTGACCTCTTCGTCAGAGCGGGTGTTGATCTTCACATAACGCAAAAAGCGTTCCAAAATTTCAGCCATGAGTACTCCTCTAAGAAAGATGGTTTATCTTATCTTTTTCCCATCAAATCTGCAAGTGACGATTGCCAGGAATGCGTCCATACGCTAAAATGTCAGGCATGGGATGGGACATTCTAGGACATGAGTGGGCTGCGGACATGCTCCAGCGGCACATCGCCACCGGCGGGTTACGCCACGCGTACCTGTTCACGGGTCCGCGCGGGGTCGGCCGGCGAACGCTGGCGCTGCGCTTCGCGCAGGCGGTCAACTGTGTCAATCCGCCCCAACCGGGCGTGCCCTGCGGCGAATGCCGCGCCTGTCGGCAGATCGAACGCATGGAGCAGGCGGACCTGACCTTGGTGCAGTCGGAGGCGGAAGGCGCTTCTCTGAAAGTGGACCAGGTGCGCGACCTGCAGAGGGTGCTCTCCCTGGCGCCGTATGAGAGCGCATGCCGTGTGGCGCTGCTGCTGCGCTTTGAGGAAGCCACCGAGGGCGCGCAGAATGCTCTGTTGAAAACACTGGAAGAGCCCAACTCCAAAGTCCTGCTGCTGGTGACCGCCGATGATCCAGACAACCTCTTACCGACCATCGTTTCGCGCTGTGAGCTGCTGCGCCTGCGCCCCATGAAACTCGACCACCTTGAGAAGATATTGGTCGAACGTAAGACGCTGACTCAGGAGAAAGCGCGTCTGATCGCGCATGTGGCCGGCGGGCGTGTGGGATACGCGTTCCGGCTTGCAGAAGATGATGGATTATGGGCTGTGCGCGATGCCTGGGTGAATGATTTTTTCTCGCTTGTTTCGAGTAACAAGCGCGCGCGGTTGGCTTATTCGGATGGCAAGGCGCGCGGCCGCGAACGGGCGGAAACCCGCCTGGATCTGCGCGACGGGCTCACCCACTGGTTGTCGCTATGGCGGGACGTGCTTCTGGTTGTCGCTGGCAGCGAAACTCCTTTGACCAACCTCGACCACAAAGAGGAAATCCATCATCTCGCTCAAAATGTATCTGAGAAGCAAGCTGCAGACCTGGTCCGCCGCCTGGAGCACAGCTTCATGCGTCTCCCGGTGGCCAACCTGCAGCTGCTGCTGGATAACCTGCTGCTGGAGTGGCCTATTTTTAATTGAAATTCAGAATTTTATTTATTAAACAAAGCCGTTCACTGACCTCGTCGAAGTGAACGGCAGTTCCTCTTTAGTTATAAAAAACCTATTTTGGATAAAAAAATTCATTGGCTTCGACAGTGTAGTGCACCCCATACATTGGACACCAATATATATAAAAATATCGCAATAAGCGAGATTTTTAATTCTTTATCTCTGCTGACGTCCTCGCCAGCGGACTCAGCCAACAAGATATTTACTTTGATTCTTTAAACTCAAACTTCCCATTCCCCATCGCCGAAATGGTCACCAGCGAATAAACAGGCACATCAAGGGCCGCCAACAGTTCCCTGCCGCCCTCGAAAGTCTTTTCGATCAGCGTGCCAATGCCCACCAGGTCCGCGCCGGCGGCCTTCACCAGGCGCACCAGCCCCATGATGGTCGCGCCGCTGGCCAGGAAATCATCAATGATCAGGATGCGCTCTCCGCGCGGCAGGTATTCCGGGGAGACGATCAGCTCGGCCATCACGCCCTTCGTATGCGAGGGCGCCACGGTCAAATAGACCGTGTCGGGCATGGTGATGGGTTTGCTCTTGCGGGCGTAGACTACGGGCAGGTTGAGGTACTTGGCGGTCATCAACGCCGGCGCAATGCCGGAGATCTCGGCGGTCAGCACGCGCTGCGCGCGGGAATCCTTAAAGAAATGAGCGAATTCGCGCCCGCAGGCGTCCATCAGCACCGGGTCGACCTGGTGGTTGACGAATGAATCCACTTTGAGTATCCCGTTCCCCAGATCCTTGCCCTCGTTGATGATGCGGTCCCGTAATAAGCGCATGGCTGCTCCTCCGAAAAATGTTCAGGCAATTAAACCACAATTATTGGATGGCGTCCCGCAATCTGCGCGAGAGGACCTGAAAATCGCGCGAATACCTGGCGGCTTCGCCGCGCGGACGCTCCAGGCTCACGTGCAGGTCCAGCACGATCTCCGCGGGACGCTGGCTCAGCACCAACACGCGGTCGGCTAGCAGCAGCGATTCCGAGATGGAATGCGTGACCATCACCACGGTCTTTCGGCGCGCCTGCCAGATGCGCAGCAGTTCGATGCCCATCTTCTCGCGAGTCAGCGCGTCCAGCGCGCCGAAGGGCTCATCCAGCAGCAGCATGTCCGGATCCTGGATCAGCGCGCGGGCGATCGCCACCCGCTGCGCCATTCCACCGGAGAGCGTGTCCGGCCAGGCGCCGGTGAATTCCTCCAGCCCCACCAACTCTATCAATTCGTTAGCTTTGTGTAAAGCTTCCGCATGGTTGTTGCCGCGCAGGTCCAGGGGGAGAAGGATGTTGTCCATGACCGAACGCCAGGGCATCAGGTTGCTTGCCTGGAAGACCAGGCCTACATGCGGATTCTCCACCGGAAAGCGCACGGAACCCTGGGTCGGCTGTTCCAGCCCTGCCAGGATGCGCAGCAGTGTGGTTTTGCCGCTGCCGGATGGACCGAGTACGCACAGAAATTCCTCGGGATGGATGCGCGTGTGGATGTCCTTCAGCGTTTCCAGAATGCCGCTCTGGTCGTTGAAAGTCATGCCCACATGCTCAAGGATAATATCCGCGCTTTGATCCACCACAACTTTGCCTTTCTATTTCGCGATGAACTGGTTGGTAAACGCAGCCGACAATTCCACCGGCGCGCTCAACAGTCCCATCTGAATTAAAAGATCCTGCATATTGGACCAGGCCTGTGGGTCGGAAACGCCGCCCAATTTCACCTGCCACAAGCGGATCGAATCCGCCAGTACCTTGCGCTGAACCTCTTTTTCCGCTTCGGCAAGGTTGCCCAGGTTCTCCACATACTTTTCGCTAATGGCGAAGGCCTCATCCGGATGTTCCGCTGCGTATTGAATGCCGCGGAAAGTGGCGCGCGCCATGCGCTCGACCAGCTCGGGCTGACTGGCGATCAGGGCTTCGCTGGTGATCAGGCCGTTGGCGACCAGTGAAAGGTGGTCGGATACCGCGATCACATCCACATCAAAACCCTCCGCGCGCAGCTTGTTGGGTTCGTTGCTGATGTAGACCACCGCTGAGTCCACGATGCCGTCCGCCAATGCCTCCGCCTGGGTGAACCCGATCGATACGAGGCTCAGATCTTCTTCCTTCAAACCGCCGGCATTCAGCAGCGCTTTAAACCCGATATAGCTGGCGCCGTAGAGGCCAGGAATGCCCACGCTATGGTCTCGCAGTTCTTGCGGAGTGCGGATCCCCTGATCCGCCAGGGAGGCCACACCCACGGGAAATTGCTGGTACCAGGTCATCACATACACCACCGGCAAGCCCTGTCCGCGACCTAGCAAAACTTGCTCGCCAGAGACGATGGCAAACTGCAGTTCGCCCGCGCCCACCAGGGCGACCGAATCCGTCTCCATGTTGTAATCCATTTCCACCTGCAGTCCCTCTTCTGCATAGAAACCTTTCTCCAGGGCGACATACAGCGGCGCGAATTGAACGTTGGGGATGAATCCGACCGGCAGACGGATGACATCGGTTGGCTTGGGCGCGCAGCCGGTAAAAAATGCAAGAATCACTAAAACTATAATTATCCTTGTTTTCATCAAATTTTCTCCTTAGTTGGACTCGACCTGCCAGTGCAGAAGCCGCCGTTCGGCTAGCAAAACCACGCTGTAGAGGATGAGCGCCAGGATGACCAGGGTGAACACGCCCACAAATACCAGCGCGGTATCATATTGCCCGCGACCGACATTGATCAGGAAACCCAACCCGCGGTCGGCGCCCACCAATTCGCCGACCACTGCACCGATCACCGAAAGCGTGGCGCCGATGCGCAGCCCGCCCAACAGCACCGGTAGCGCGGCCGGAAATTCCAGCAGCCGCAGAGTCTGCCAGCGGTTAGCGCGCAGCGAGCGCATCAGGTCTCGCAGGTTGTCCGGCACATTGCGCAGCCCGACCACCGTGTTGACCAGCACCGGGAAGAAAACGATCAGCGCACAGATGAGCACTTTTGAAAAGAGTCCCGGCCCGAACCAGATGACCAGCAGGGGCGCGATGGCGACGGTAGGGATTGCCTGGCTGGCAACTAAAAATGGCTGCAGAACATTTTCCAGAAAAGTTGAGCGAGACAGGAGGTATCCCAACAGCGTGGCAAATACCACGCCGCTGCCCAGCCCCGCCAGCACCTCCACCAGGGTTGCTCCGGTGTGGCGCAGCAGGGTGCCGTCGGTCAACGCGCGTGCGAATCTGGCGCCGACCTGCGCCGGAGAGGGCAGGATGAATGCCGGAAGCCGGAGCAGCCATACCAATGCCTGCCAGCTGAGCAGGAAGATGGTTATTGCAGCCAGAACGCTTAATACCCGGTTTCTTGGTCTTTTATCCATTAAACAAAACACCCGTGCCGTTAACCTTGGGGCGCGGGTTTTGATTGAGTTAACCTTCTTCTATCCGGACTATACCGTCGACCCCGGAATTGCACCGGATCTGCGCATTTCAGCGCTCGTGGGTTATCACCACCGATCGGGAATCGGGAGACTGGCTCCCTCACCCTGCCCCGAAGGATATGCGTAGATTGTAGCCATTATTATTCGCTTCGTCAAGATGCGGCTGGGTATCCGCAGGTATAATCAGCGAGTTGTGAACGATTCAATCCCACTATTCCGCATTGAGAATGCCACCTGGCGCGACCTGAAACCTCTCCAACGGCTGGAGAAGATCTGTTTTGATGTGGACGCCTGGCCGTTGATTGAGCTGCTGGGGGTGCTGACTTTTCCGGAGGTACTGCGCCTTAAAGCGGTCGCGGACGGGTTAATGGTCGGATTCATCGCTGGCGACCGGCGCCGAGGCGAGGTTAGAGGGAATATGAAAATGGACACCGGCTGGATCCTGACCCTGGGTGTGCTGCCAGAATGGCGTAGGAAGGGCATCGCTGAGGTGCTTTTAACGGAATGCGAAACGCAGCTGCGCATGCCGGTGATCAAACTGACCGTTAGGCGCGGCAACCAACCGGCGATCCGGCTGTATGAAAAAATGGGTTACAGCCAGATCGACATTTGGAGCAAGTATTACCGCAACGGTGAAGACGGGCTCGTGTTCGAGAAGCGTTTGGAGGATTCGGATGCCTTGGCGTGAGTCCCTTTCTGTTCTTCTCCAGGGATTGGTGCTGGGATTCTCCATCGCTGCGCCGGTAGGGCCAGTAGGCGTGCTCTGCATACGGCGATCCATGGCGCGCGGATTCCGCTCCGGTTTGGTGAGCGGGTTGGGCGCGGCATCCGCAGACGCAGTCTACGGCACTATCGCCGCAGCCGGGTTAACCCTGGTGGCGGATTTTTTAGTCCGCCAGCAGTTATGGCTGGGGTTGTTGGGTGGAGGATTTCTCCTGTATTTGGGTGTCAAAACATTCGTGAGTAAACCAGCCGATGATGCTGCTAAACAGGAAAGCGAAAGCGCCAGCGGGGATTATATCTCCACCCTGCTGCTCACCCTCAGCAACCCCATGACCATCTTTTCGTTTGCTGCCATCTTCAGCGGGATGAGCGCGCAAACGCTGCCTGTTTTCCGCTTCAGTGCTTTTCTCCTGGTTCTGGGTGTGTTCCTTGGGTCGGCATCCTGGTGGCTGATCCTCAGCGGCTCGGTGGGCTTGCTGCGCTCGCGCGTGACCCCGGCACTGCTCGGTTGGGTCAACCGCATCAGCGGCCTGGTGATCATCGGTTTTGCCATTTTTCTGATCTCCAGAACGATTGTGACTCGTTAGGCGGATAATATGAAAAACTCGAATAAGAAATCGGAATTTACAACCCTCAACGCTCTCCTTGCAAGAATTGAGCGATTGTTCTTGACCGTCGTCATTGGATTGATCTTCCCCATCCTGCTTGGATTAGCGGGTTGGTGGGGAAGCATTCCTTTTGTAAGCGAGGATCGCATTATTCTTTTCGCGATGGGAGGTGTCCTGGCTGGTGTCCTGATTGACCTCCTCTTCCTGCGCCGCTGGACGAGTAAGGCTTTATCAGCGTCAATTCTTTGGCCGGGAGCGGCATACCTTTTTTATTCCATGGGCGTCTTTGGCTTTTTCATGGGCGTACCGATGTTTAACCTGCTTTTAGGCCCGGTCTGGGGCTATTTTATGGGCATGCGCTTGCGTGCAGAAAATGCTGCCGAAGCCGTCGTAGTCAAATCAGCGCACCAATCCGCGATTTTCACCTCCGCGGTGCTTGCGCTTGCTTGCCTTGCGTCTTGGGTGATCGCCTTTCTCGACCCTTCGCTTGAAGCCAATATACAGGGGATGTTCGGTCTATCCGAATCGTTGAGCCGGTCCGTGATCCTGGGCTTGTCAGCGCTTGGCGGAATTGTATTGGTCGTGCTTGAATATTTCTTGACGCGCGCGGCAGCGAAATTCGCCAGTTTCATGTAAGGTTGCAAGCGGGGCGAAAAGGTCGTGGGATTGAATCTGAAGAAGTAAACGGTTTATAAAAATCGAACTTTTTCCGGGTCGATCGGCTCACCGCCCAGCCACCAGCGCAGTACCTGGCTAAACAAAACGGGATCCTGGAGGTTCCAGACGTGGCCCAAACTCGGGATCAACACACCCCTGGCATTTGGAATTTGGGCAACCAGTTGTCTGGCCATGGCTTTAGCGAAAGGAGTTTCCTTCTCGCCGGCTGCCACCAGGATTTCCTTCTCTGTGTGGGCGTTTGAATATCCTTGTAGCTGGACAGCAAAGTATCCTCCATCACGTCCGGATCAATTCGTTTCCTATCCTCCGCCAATTCTCAGAGATGTTTTTGAGGAATTCCAAATGGTAAAGAAAGAAGTTTGCCGAGTGAGCTGGATGGCAGCATTTTAAGGAGGGGTTTATTTAATTTCACATAGAGTTTGAAAACCCGGTCCATGGTGTGGCTGAGCCGCGCGGAGGTGCCGCTGAGTATTGGCTTGTCAACCACTTCGGGATGTTTTGAGATCAATGCCTGGGTTACAACGCCGCCGAAGGAGAGTCCCACGATGTGGGCTTTAGAGTTTTTTGTTTCTGTCCTAATGATATGAGATAGTTCATCCGCTAGCCATTCCACTGGCCAGACGCCGGTTTGGCTGCTCTGCCCATGCCCCGGCAGGTCTGGCGCCAGACAGTGAAAATCCTGGAGCATCGAGAAATTCGGCAGCCACATCCTGCCGCTCAGGGGAGATCCATGCAGAAATAAAATTGCCGGCGCGTCGGGATCGCCGGATTGATGAATATGAAGTGAAGAAGGTTTTCCCATTGCGGGGAGTTGTGGTGCTTTACAGCCTAATACTCAACCACCGTCATCCGCTCGGGGTAGTGTGCGCTACGGATGCCCTTGATCGACAAATTCTCCTTGAGAGCCGTGGCGGCATCCTCATCCCCATGGACAAGGAAAATATCCTTTAATTTCTCTGAATGCGCTCGTTCAGCGTATTTGATCAAAAAATCCTGTCCGGCGTGCGCTGAAAGGCCGTTGACGATCGCGATTTCTGCTCGCACTGGAACCTCATCGCCGAAGATCCTCACCCTTGGCTGACGCTCGGCCAGGCGCCGCCCAAGTGTGTAAGGCGCCTGCCATGAAACGATGCAGATCGTGTTGCGCTTATCCTCGATGTTATGGATCAGGTGATGCAGGATCCGTCCCGCTTCACACATACCGGAGGCAGAGACAATGACACTGGGCGTCTTGCTGGCGTTGATCGCTTTGGATGCTTCCACCGTTCGGGTGTAGGTTAACCCCGGGAAGGTCAGCGCGGGGTGCTGGCTGGACGACATGAATTCATGGGTTTCATCATCAAAGTAATCCGGGTATTTTCGGAAGATTTCCGTTGCGTTGATGGCCAGCGGGCTATCCACGTACACCGGCATGCGCGGCAGCTCGCCTTCACGGATCATCCGATTGAGAGAATACACGATTTCCTGCGTGCGCCCCACAGAAAATGCAGGGACCACCACGTTGCCGCCGCGCCCTATGGTGCGTTTGACGATGTTGCGGAATTTTTCGAAGGCCTGTTCCGGGTCGTCATGCGGGCGGTCGCCATAGGTGGATTCCATCACCAGGACATCAGGATCCTGCGGAAGCACCGGGTCGCGCAATAATGGAAGCTTGTAGCGGCCGATATCGCCTGAAAACCAAACCCGTTTCGTTTTTCCCTTTTCAACAATGTCCAACACAACAGCTGCGGAACCCAGAATATGGCCCGCGTCCACCAGTTTCGCGGTCATGCCCTTCGCTGGTTCGAAGGGTTGGTCATACCCATATTCGGTAAATAAGGGTACGACTTTCTCGGCATCTGCCTGAGTGTACAGCGGTTCTACCATCGGTTCGCCATGCTTGCGTTTCTTCTTGTTGAAGAATTCCACATCCTCTTCGTAAATATGGCCGGAATCTGCCAGCATGATCGATGCCAGGTCCGCAGTGGGTGGGGTGGCATAGATCGGCCCCTGATAACCCTGCTTGACCAGGTTGGGCAGATTGCCCGAATGATCAATGTGCGCGTGGGTGAGGATCACCGCATCGATCTCACCCGGCTCGAATGGGAAGCGGCTGTTGCGTTCATAGAAATCTCGGCGTGGTCCCTGGAAAACACCGCAATCCACTAGAACCTTACTGCCATTGGCTTCCACAACGAATTGCGAACCGGTCACTGTGCGTGCGGCGCCGTAAAAGTAAATTTTCATGATGATCTCACCTTTTCGATGACCTTGATGATATCACGCCCAAAGTGCGCAAACCGCCATGGGACTTCAGCCATGATCGCTTTTAGCTCTCCCGCATCCCGTGGATTTTTGGCAGCAATATCTTCCAGGATATCGCGCGGCAGCACAATATCGGATAGAACACCCATTTTCTTGCCCGCTTCCTTGCGCCAATTCTGCAAATTTTGCATCCGGTCGATATAGGACTGGGGAGGACGGCGGTGTTTTTCTAGCTGAATGGGGGGATCGGCAAGCCCTTTTTTGACCGCATCCAGGATTTCCTTTTGATAGCGTTCCAGGATCTTGGGAGAGACATTGTCAATTTTCTTGAGGTCCTGTTCCGACTGGGGAAGCGCCTGGGCGATTGCGAGCAGCACATTATTGCCGGCTACCTTGAAATGAGGTCGATTGAGTTTTTGCGCACGGCGATCTCTGAATAGACTTAATTCATTAAGGACTGCCAGCGATTGAGGGTCAAGCAGCTGATAACCGCCCACCTGGGTATATAACGGAGTATCCCGCTGATTAAATTCTACCCGGCATAGGCGTTGGAAATCCTCCCTCGCGAGATCCATAAGATTTTTTTCTTTAAGCTTTTCTGCCAGGATGTTTCGCAGCGTCAGCAAGTAATGAGTGTCCTCCTGGGCATATTGACGCATTTCTTCGGGAACAGGCCGCTTGCCCCAGTCCGCTTTTTGAAAGTTTTTGCTTTGCTCAACACCCAGAAGATCGAAAAGCAAGCCGGAAAGGCCAAGCTTCTCCATGCCCAGGATACGGGCGGCTTGCATGGTGTCGAATAGATGAGAAAAGTTGAATCCGTAATCTCGTTTCAGGCATAGGATGTCATACTCGGCGGCATGAAAAATTTTTTCGATCTTCTCATCCGCAAAGATCACAGATAATCCTGAAAGGTTTAACTCAGCCATAGCGTCGATCAGATAATCGGCTCGATCGTCGCTGAATTGGATTAGGCAAACCTGTTCCTGGTATGCGTGCAGGCTGTTGGATTCTGTATCAATGCCTATGCGGCGGCAGTCTTTTAAATGGGAATATATGTCGTCAAATGATTTCTGATCATCTACCCATATGGCTGGTGAGGAAAGGGTTTCTGCCATTCCGCCATTATAACCTTTTGGTTTAATCAGCAATCATTATGACCAGGCATAATGATTAGAAAAATAAGGTAGGGGCGGACGGCCGTCCGACCCTACCAAAGATTTTAATTTGAGATTGATCTATTACCAGTCGCAAAAAGCAGGGTTCAACTTTTTTAGTGTTCGTCCGAGATTACTGGGAACCGTCCCCTTTAGGGGATCTGTGGTTGTTATTAAGGCTCTGGGAATTATCGATCGGTTGGTAGCCGGCAGGTACCGGATTTGAGTTGGGCTTGAATCCAAACGTCCTTGCCTGATGTGGATTGGTTTTCGCTGCGGCTTTTTCCTTGACCGTTTGATTGAAGGAAGTTACCAGCGACCCAATGATCAATATGCGTATAACCCATACCATCATGGCGACCAGAACGGGAACCACGGTTACAAAGGTCATCGGATTGATGATCAAGGCATAATCGACCGGTTGGTTGTACACAGAGATGCTGATGCCCCACCAAGTCAGACCTGCATTCATGGCGGCAGCCAGCACCCAGGCGCCCAGAAGGTACCATCCGCCGGGTTTGTTCGACTCCTCATCGACGCCCAGCAACCGCGCGATGCCGGCGAAATCCATCCCGCAAAATGCCAGCGCCAGGATGGTGGCCCAACTCAAGCTGCCGCCGGCTTGGCTGCCCAGGATATTGCGTAGAGCGAAGACGGTGGAGCTGAAGTTAAAAACCTCAAAGGCGATCAATGCGGCAATGATCATTGCCAAGGAAACGGAACTTGTGCGGATCTTCAAGTTTTGAAAAAGACTGCTGGAAAAACGAGTAAGTTTTTGGGTTGTTGGCAGGTTCATGGCATCCTCTCAAATAGGTAATTTGTTCTATTATAGAACAAAAATTCTATCAAAGTCAAGCGCCAGATATGGGTTATCAACCAAAAAAATAGGGATGGCTGGGGGTATTAGGAAATATGTGCTGGAAATGGAGAGAAAAATCAATAGGAAAGAAATCTTTGTTTATCGGAAAAAATGTCGATTGGAAATGATATTCAGAATGTTGATGTGAATCTGTGGATCAGATCTGCACCACGATATCATCGAAGGTAAAGTTTACTGTAGCGCCTTCGCGCACGCTGATCATCAGAAAGAGTTGCATGCCTTCCAATAGCCCTCCGTTAAAGAAATTCACTGCAGTGTCGTTGACCAGGAAGCGGAAGCTTTGCCCTTCGGCAATCACGGTGATTTTGTTTTCCTGATCGGGAAGAATACCGCTGAACGGCCGCCGGGAAATCAGAGGGATCCAGGCTCTGTTTTCAAAGATCTCGAAAGCGTAGGTGCCGTCGTTGTAGATCGAGAAAAGAAAATAGCTGTCCTTTTCTCCGCTGCCGCGGAACCCGATACCCCAGCTGACTTCCTGGAACTGGGTCGCCATCTGCCCGCTGACTGAAACCGCGAAATCCTGGGCGGTGGCGATATCGAACCAGGTGATGGCGGTGCGGGTGAAAGCGGCGAAGTTTTTTGCCGTGTAATTGAGTTGGTACTGTCCATCAGAGGTAAGGCCCGTGTAATTCGCGTAGGGGTTATCCTGGCTTTCGTCCGGAAAAACGCTCTCATCACTGTCAAAGGAATCGCAGACAAGCACCATCCAATCCTCGGGGCCGGGTTGTGGAAGATCGCAAGATGGGGGTGTGATGGTTGGGCGGGGAGTGGCGTCGGTTACGCGTGCGGTTGGCGAGGGTTCAGCCGTGGCGGTGGCGACCAGATTCCGTCCTGCGCCCGCGCATGCGGATAGTTGGACTGTGAGCATTGCGAGAATAATCCAGAGGCCCCATATACGCTTGTTCATCGGGTTTAATTATAGCCAAATATCGGTTCTTTTTTTGTTTGAGTCTTTGCTACAATAACAGCACGGCATTTATCACTGGAAAGGTTGAGTATGTACTTCATACCGGAAGATTTAATTAAACTTGGAGTTGCCCTCTTGGTGGGTGCATTGATCGGGGCTGAGCGTGAACGCCACCGCAAAGCAGTAGGCCTTCGGACCCTTATATTAATTTCTATGGGCTCGGCTATTTTTACGATCCTTTCCATCCGGATCGGCAGTAAATTTGGCTGGGAAGTAACGCGAATCGCTTCGAATATTGTGGTCGGCATTGGCTTCTTGGGCGCGGGTGTCATCCTGGAGGAGCGGGGCAGGGTCACCGGGCTAACCACGGCAGCGACTACCTGGCTGGTTGCAGCTCTGGGTATGGCGGCTGGCGCGGGTGAATATGTGCTGGCTGGAATCGCCTCTGTCATCACAATACTGGTCCTTTATCCGATGGCGAAGATTGAGGAGTACCTGGAGATAAGCACGGAAGAGCGCTTTTATGAGATCACCACCAATATCAGTTGGGAAAAATTTAAGGATCTCAAGGCAATTTTCAAGGATCACGATATGTCCATCATCCGTTACAAACAGGAAAAACGGGATAAGGACATGGTCTGCACTTTTGAGGTGATGGGTACCACCAAAAAACACGACAAGCTCGTCCAGAAACTTCTAACAGATAAGGATATCAAGGAACTCTGGTTTTAGTCCTACGGGAAAGCAATTTAAAAAAGGAACCTGAGGCTTGCGAAATTCGTTATATCTGCATGTCTTTTCATTGGAGGTTTCATGAGATTCAAGAGATCGGCTGTATTCATATTATTGGCCGCGTTGATTTTGCTTTCCGGCTGCGACATCCATATGGAATTCCAATCGCCGACACCAGAGCCTGCCGCGCCGCCGGTGGAAGGCGATGAAGTGGCTCCGCCAGTGGAGGTTTCGGCAGAGGAGATTCTCCTGGCGAAGTTGACCCCATCCGGTGTGCTGGTACTTTCAACGGAAGATCAATTGCTGGCCTTGGTGGATGCGCAGGGAAATGAGATCACAACGGTCTCCCTCCCGGATATCGCCGGCAGCGATCCCCGCAATTTGCACCTGGCTGGCAGTTGGACGTTGGGCCAACCGTTTCCCCCCGTGATTTACCAGGCTTTCCAACCCGTGCAGGCGATTCGATCGACATCCGGCGCGACCCTTAGGCAACTGCCGCAGATGGATGGGATGATGGGCCTGGCTGGCGCAGCAGGGCAGCCGGCATTTGCCTTCGCCAGCATTAGTTATGACGGGGGATTTCCCATCAGCCGCTTGTATGCAGGCACACCGGAATCCATCACTGATGCGCCAGCTTTATATGAATGGCAGGACAACCAGATGGGCATGGTTCTTTTGCCGGTAGTGATCGAATCATCCGGCGGCCAACCGAAAGGCGTTTGGTATGCGCAGACCGCCTGGGGCATCGGCGGCGTGGATCTGATCTACCCGATCAACCGCGGGTTGTATTTTTACGACCTGACGACTGGCGATCATCGCGTTGCGCTCAATCCAGACCGAAATTTTCAGGGAATCTCTCCTGACCGGAAGATGGCCGCCAGTGTGGCGTTTGATGGGGGAGGGAATAAGCCCATGTCAATTCAATATCTTGAAAGCGGGGCTGTTATCGAACTCGCTCTCAATCCTTCCACTGACCGCGGCGCCGGTTACGCGGTTTTCTCACCCAGCGCAAAATATGTATCATGGCTCGAAGCCAGCGGTTCATTGTCGGGTGATCCCGAATTCAAGCCGCGCATCCGTGTGGCAGATACGGCTGGCGGACGTATCCTGGCTGAATTGGATAAGACTGTGGCAGCCCAGGCTGCCGGTTGGGGGCAGATCTCCTGGATGAAACCGGTAGGCTTCCTCAATGACCAAACGGTCCTGGTGGAGGCGCGGGGAGAGAATTGGGGCACGGTGGCTATTCTTACACTTGATTTGACCTCAAATTTTGTGAGTGTATTTCATTCCGGCGGTTTTTCGGGATTCGCGTATCCATAAGCGAATCATTAACAATCATGGTTTAGAGTGATTTTTTTACAATTATTCTTATAATGCAGAATGCATTCATTAAACGAGGAGAATAATGAAAAAATCCCTATTAGTCATTGGTTTGGCTGCTTTTGTTCTCGCCGCATGCGGAGGGAGCGCTAACTAGGGTATCGAGATCGCTGAAGTGGTTTTTGCAAAAGACCTATCCGAAAATTACCTGCCGGTCAATCCAACCAGTACCTTCTATCCGGAAGAAGTTATCAATGTTTCCGTAAGCATTCCGGGACGCCCCAAGGAAGGTATAATGGGCGCAAAATTCCTGTACATGGACCAGTTGATCGCCGAAACTTCCGTGGATTTTGCCGTTGAGAATAGCGACTTGCTTGTCTCTATGGGCGAACAGACATTTACCGGATTTTTTCTAACGCATGACGAACCGCTCTACATCAGCCCCTTATATAATGTTGAATTGCTGATCAATGGCATAAGCGCCGGTAAATATGCTTACTCGGTGATCCCTCCGGCAGACGCGATCCCGACCGTGGTGCGGGAAACCATCTTCGCATCGGGAGTGACCGATGCGATCGACCCAGTCGATCCCAAGGATGTATTTTCATCGTCCGATGCGGTGCATTTCATCGGCCAGGGTGATTTCGGTCGTTTGTCCTATCTCCAAGCGGACTGGTATCTGAATGGGGAAGAACAGATCCCGGACTGCACAGCCGGCGTGCCGGTGGATGAGAACTTGCCGGATGATCGCTTCTACTTCTCGTGTGAGCTGGATGCGGGCTGGCCGGATGGCACCCACAGCGTTGTGTTGACCATTGATGATGTGGTTGTCATGGAGCAAACTTTCTCTGTGGAATAAACGAAAAGAGATTCACATTTGATTTTCTGTAGAGACACAACAAATCTTTGCGAAGTCGTGTCTTCTTTATTAAGTAATGACAATTTACCAGTTTTTAGGGTTTTTTTATTGACAAAACAGCAAAAATGTGCGAATTTTGTCATGTCGTCATTACAACTCTTGCAAAAAAAAGCAAATGAGTGTATATTAAATACAATTCTTTAGACATCATCAATGTCAAAGCAGGATCATCGCAGCGCGGAATTAGGGAAACTGCGCGAGAAAGACCGATAGTGACGAGAGGTCAGCCACTATCGGTCTTTATTCGTCTATAAGCGGGCAATAGTAACCCCGTCGCCGCCTTCGTTATCCAAGGCATTCTCCCAGCGGGACACAAGCGGAGATTCACTCAGCGCCTGCCGCACCAATTGGCGCAGGGTGCCGGTGCCCTTGCCGTGAACAATGCGCACATAGGGTAGACCGGCGGCATAGGCGTCGTCCAGATACTGCTCAAGCTTAAGTAAAGCATCCTCTCCGCGCACCCCCCGCAGGTGAAGTTCGATCCCTGGGGAGGGATGAAAGACTTTTTGGGAAGAACCGGTTGGATGGATATCGTGGATCACCGGGCTTTCGCCTGCCTTGGATCTTTGGATGTTACGCAGATCCGTTTTCAGCCGCATTTTCCCGATCTGCACTTCGATCTGTTCCTCTCCAATTGCGGTGACTGTACCTTCAGTTTTCAAACTGCGCACATACACCCGGTCACCGGATTTCAATGGCCTTTTCCGAACCGGCTCAGGAGTTTCGGGCTGCAGCGGTTCTGAAAGGGACTCTTCCAACTCTGCTGCCTGTTTACGCAGATCCTTTTTTTGCTGTATGCTTTTCAGTGGTTCTCTTGTCTGGCGGCGCATTTCGGCGATGCTTATTTTCAGCTCCTCCAACTCATGCCGGGCTTGCTCACGGGCTTTCTCAAGAACTTGGATGCGTTCCTCATCGATCGCGGCGAGCTTTTCCGAAAGCGCTTGCCTTTCTCCTTCAGCCTCTAATCTCAGGTTCTCCGCTTCCGCGTGTTCTTTTCGCGCGCTTTCCAGCTGCCGGTGGATCTCATCCAACAAGTCTTCTGCGTGGAGGTCTTCCGGGTTCAGCATACTTCGCGCGGTATTCACGATCTCTTCTTCCAATCCCAGACGTTTGGCGATCTCCAGCGCGTTTGAACGACCGGGGAGGCCAGTGATCAGGCGATAGGTGGGGCGGAGTGAATTCAGGTCAAATTCAACGCTGGCATTCAATGCGCCTTCGGTGCTGTGTGCGAAAATCTTCAATTCAGGGTAATGCGTCGCGATCAGACAGGGTGCTTGGCGGTTGAGCAGGTAGGTAAGGATGGCGCGTGCCAGCGCGGAACCTTCCTGAGGGTCGGTCCCCGCGCCCAGTTCATCCAGTATGATCAGGGTCGACCGGTTGGCGCGTTTAAGGATGCGCACGAGATTGGTCACATGGGCAGAAAACGTGGACAGGGATTGCTCGATGGATTGCTCATCTCCGATATCCGCGAATATGTCCTTGAAAACACTCGTCTCTGAACCGGATTGCACAGGCACGTGTAGTCCGGATTGAGACATTAATGCCAGCAACCCCGCGGTCTTAAGCGAAACCGTTTTACCGCCGGTATTCGGACCTGTGATGATCAGCGCGCGCGTGCCTTTCTCCAGTGCGATATCGATCGGCACCACTCTTTCCGGGTCCAGAAGCGGATGTCTTGCGTGGGTGAATTTAAGGATGGGTTCAGAATCGCTGCCGGTTTGAATATCTTTTAACACGGGCTCAACCGCTTTCAGGTCATCCGCATATCGGGCGCAGGCCAGAGAGAAATCGAGCGACGCTAACGACCGCACATTTGCCTGGATGGCGGGGGTCGCCTCCCCGATCCGGAATGATAATTCCATCAGGATACGCTGTACTTCTTCCCGTTCCAACATCACCGCTTCCGCCCAGCGGTTGTTCAGTTCTACTACTGCCAGCGGTTCGACAAATAGTGTCGCGCCTGAGGCAGATTGGTTCTGCACGACGCAGCGGATACGGCTTTTGAATTCTGCTTTGATGGGGACCACATAGCGGTTGTTGCGAATGGTGATGATCGATTCCTGCAGCATGCGCGCGGTTGACGAGTCATTGATGAACTGGCCTAATTTGGACATCACGCGATCGTTGGCAGTTTTGACCTCACGGCGCAACGCTGACAGCCTCTCTGAAGCCTTATCCAGGATCTCGCCCTTGTCGGATATCACGTTGCCGATCATTTCGATCACGCCCTGCGGGGGCTCTAGTTCGAGTGCGATCTTCATTAGATTTGGCAGGGGGAGATCTAATTTGCTGAAGAACCGGTGCAGGTCCCGGCTGGCGGTTAGTGTGGCCTTGATATCCAGGAATTCCTCGGGCGAGAGGATGCCGCCCCGTGCAGCCAGTTCGGCTTGCGGGCGCACGTCGCGCGCGCCGCCGATGGATAAAGTAGTGTGTTCGCTGAGCAGCCGCCGCGCCTCGCTGGTGCGCGCTTGGCGTTCCGATGTGAGTTCGAAATCATTGGTCGGCCGCAGCGCCTTGACCAGCGCAGCGGACGCGCTGAATGAAGTGTAGCCGGATAAACGATCCAATACTTTATGGAACTCAAGCGTGTTAATCGATTTGGCGTCCATTCGTGCTAATTATAGCGGGAGAAATTAGTGAATGGTTCGAGTCGAAAAGGTTAAAAAGGCATAAATTTTTTGGTGTATAAATAAATTCTAGGTTCTATAATTTTCAATCATTGGGGGTTGTTCCACCAGGAGGAAAAATGCCCGAAAAAATCAACCCATATATTGCGGGAGCACCGGTATTGGAAACACGCATGTTCTTTGGTCGGGAGGACGTGTTTTCATGGATCGAACGGTCGCTCTCGGGTAAATTTGTTGATCATATCCTGGTGCTGCATGGTCAGCGAAGGGTTGGTAAGACCTCTGTTTTAAAGCATATTAGCCACCGATTACCAAAAGATTACATCCCCATTTTCATTGATCTGCAAGGGCGTGTTAATACCACTCTCCCGCGTTTTCTGTGGTGGCTGGCGCGCGAGATCACCCGCGCATTGGAAATGCCTGAACCAGAACGCGAGAACTTTGAAAGTGATGCAGAATTTTTTGAAACTGGTTTCCTACCGCAGGTGGAAGAAAAACTCGGCGACAAAGTGCTGCTGCTCACTTTTGACGAATTTGATACGCTTGAGTCCACTACTGCTCAAGAAGGCTTGGCGTTGCCCTTCATGGCAATCCTCAAGCATCTGATGGATCATAAGAAATTGAACTTCATCTTCTCCATCGGTTCTTCGGGCCGCAAGCTGGAGAATATGCAGGCTGCTTATACCAGTTTTTTCAAACAGGCGTTGTATCGCAAGATCAGTTTTTTGGATGAACACGATGCGAGGGACTTGATCTCCAAGCCGGTTGAAGGAGTGATGTCTTACGACCTTGATGCGGTTGACTACATTTATGAGATCACATCCGGGCACCCATATTTTATCCAGCTCATTTGCCATGAACTTTTTTCGGTCTCCCAAAAATCAGGTATTTGGACAGTGGGCAAGGCGGATGTTGAGGGCGTGTTGGATGCGGTAATCGAACGCGGCACAGTCAACCTGAAATTTGTATGGGACGAAGCTTCAGAACTCGAGAAATGGGTATTAGCAGCCCTTTCGCAATTTGATCGCGGGGCGGATCTCAGCGAAATCGAAAAGCTGCTAAAAAAATATAAAGTTCGGTATATTCGGCAGGACTTGGAATCTGCATTGCTGCACCTCAGAGAAAAGGATGTGCTGGCAAGCGGTAACCGTTACATGATCCATTTGATGAAATTATGGCTGGTTCAGAATCGTTCACTTGAACAAGTGCGTGAAGAATTGAACAAAGTCAATCCAATTGTCAGCCAGCTGCTGCAGGTGGGGCACGAATACCTGGACCAGGGCGAGACGCAAAAGGCTATTGACGCTTTCAAGGAAGCGCTGCTGGCAGAAGAAGATAATTATGACGTTCGTATGGGCCTGGCGGGCGCCTATATCGCGCGCGAGGACTATGGGCGTGCAGCAGTGGAATATGAAGAGATCCTGACACTTTTCCCCGAAGATGTGGCTGCTCAAGCCGGCTTTTGTGAGTCCTATATTTCATTGGGTGATTCCCGCTTTGCCTTGGGACGCTTGGATGAATCGGAATACGCTTATCAGCAGGCATTAAAGATCAACCCGCGTCATATGGATGGATGCCGGCGAATGGCGCGACTCTATCACCATCGAGCGGTGATAGCGATCTCCGGTAAAGAAAACATCGCGCTGGAACAGGTGCGCAAAGCGCTGGAATACACACCTGATGATGTGGGATTGCAGGCGTCTGTTGTTGATCTGGAAGCGTTGTCTGATGGCAAGCGTGAGATGAAAGATGTATTGCTAGCCTGGGGGAGGCGGGCGGGTGAAAACCACAATTGGCAGGATGCGGCTGACCTGTTGGAAGCATACCAGCGCTTGGAAAGTGGCGACCAGAAAGTGACTGAGGTGCTCAAAGACATTAACACCCAGGCAAGGATTGAGCAATTGGAAAAATTGCGTCTTCAGGCTCAGCGCATGGAGCGCTTGGGAGAATATGATGAAGCCATAATCGCACTGGAAAAATATCTGGAGCTAAAACCAGAAGATGCGAATGAGATTCCTTCTCATCTGGAGCGGTTGAAAATTGAGCGAAAACAAACCCGTACGGCAGAAAGAAAAGCGGAAGAGAAACCCTTCTGGCGGCGGCCAGTCACCTGGGTTGGATTTGTCGCACTGGCGATTGTTGCGATTCTGGTTGCGAATCCATCCTCCCCGCTCCGTCTGGCACTGGTCCAGCCGACTCCAGAGTCAGTTGTTGAGAAACGGATCGTGGTGGCCACTCAAGCTCCGACCGATGCGCCCACCCCCACTCCCGCGCCATTACCATATCAATGGAAAAGAGTAACCTCTGTCCAGTTTCTAGAAAGGGACCAGATCCAAGCTGTTGAAATTCACCCAAACGACGCGGATATCATCTATGTTGGCACCCGGTCTTCTGGAGTTTATAAGTCAAATGATGGTGGCCTCTCCTGGTTACCGGTGAATAATGGTATTACAGGAAGAGAGATCGATCAGATTATTATTGATCCTCAGGAACCTGACATTGTGTATGCAGGTGTTTTTGGGTTGGGTGTTTTTAAAACTGAAAATGGCGGAGATTCTTGGCTCTGGCTTGATACACAGCTGCCAGAGGCGAAATGGAAAATATCCAACTTGGCTATGAATTCATCCGATTCCTCCCATCTGGTTTACACAAACGGAAGCGGTATATCCGAGAGTCATGATCATGGAGAAACCTGGAAAAAATTGGAGTTGTCTTTCAGCAATCCAGGGCTGGTGGTAATCGATCCTGATACAGGCAATCTGATTGTTGCAGCGGGCGATGAGTATTCGAATGAAGAGGAACCGGTCAGGATTTATTTATCTGATGATCAGCGTTCCAATTGGCAACTCACATTAGAAGAGTTCCCTCGTCATCCCCTCAGTTATAAGTTTTTTGTCTTTGACCAAGTACGAAATAGGTTTTTTCTCAGCGCTGGTGATGGCTGGATATCTGATGATGGCGGAAGGACCTGGAAAATTTTCGGGGACCAGGAAACTTTAGCAATGACTTTAGAGGGGAGATACATCACTGCCGATGGAGGAACTCCGACCATTAAATTCGATTCAAAATTTGAAAAACGCATAACTAATGTGAACATTAGTATAACCTGTATTGATGTTGCTCTCAATGACTCTAACCGTATCGTGGTTGGGAGTTTGGATGGCGTTTGGGTGACGGATAACGGAGGTGATAAATGGTATAAGCGTGTAAATGGATTGGGGGCAGTGGTATCCTCCTTTGGATTTGACTCGAATATTCCATCGATTTATATAGGGCAATATACAGAGCCTGTCTATCCAAATAATTCCAATCAGCCTGCGGGGATCGGTAATTTTTATTCATATGATCTTACGGAAAAAAGTTACCGTGAGATTTCAAAGAGTATTTGCGGGGCATACCAAACTCAACCATGGGAGCAAGCGGCTTGCCATGAATATCGCGCATATATGCAAGAAATCAAAGGATCCCCCATTTATCTTTACGCATGGTTGGATGATCCAAAAAATACGAGTACCGTGTATATAGGAACTGACAACGGTGCATACTTGTCCACAGATGGCGGTGAAAATTGGGGTGCGATAAATGAAGGTTTTGGGGATATGCGCATCGTGTACGACTTGGCTTTTGATCCGCAAAATCCGGATAACCTGTATGCGCTAACCCCCTACGGCATTTACATACTGGAGGAAAAATGAGCGCCAATCCCTTTACATTTGGCAATCCTATCCGCGACCCGGAGCGCTTTATTGGGCGTGAAGAGGAGATCCGCCAGATCACCAACCGGCTGCTTTCTTCTGCCAGGGAATCAACATCAATCGTGGGAGAAAGACGCATCGGGAAAACTTCTCTGTTGAAATATCTCACGAATCCGGATGTGGCGGCAAAGTTTGGATTGAACCCTGAAGTGTTTTGCCTGGTATATATTGATTTCCAGGGATTGAATGACATCACCCCCTTGCGTTTCTGGCAGCGTGTCTTGCAGTTGATGGCGCGCACCATGTGCGATGGGGACCGCAAGGAAACGCTTCAGAACCTGAGCCGCCAGGAATTCATCGACCTTTTTGACCTGGAGGATCTCTTTGATTCAATTGGCAGCGATGGCACACACGTCATTCTCTTAATGGATGAGTTTGAATATGTAACCCAAAATCCCAATTTCGACTCGGATTTTTTCGGTGCACTGCGGTCACTGGCAATTCACTATAATCTCTCGCTTGTGCCAGCCACGCGCCGAGAGTTGGTGGAGCTCTGCCACTCGGATGAGATAAAAGGGTCGCCGTTTTTCAATATCTTCGCGACTGTTATATTAAAACCATTCACTAAGGAAGAAACAGATGAATTGATCGGGAAATATTCCCAATCCGCGGGAATTCAATTTAACAGTGAAGAGGTTGAATTCATTCATCAGATGGGAGGCGGATACCCATTTTTTATGCAAATGATTGGCCATTACCTGGTAGCTGGTAAAGAAGCTGGATTGAAAGGGAATCCTCTACTTATATATGCGGCAGATGAATTTCATCAGCAGGCTGATCCTCATTTCTCTTATATCTGGTCGCATGCAAATGAGAGTGAAAAAATCACTTTAGTAACTGTTTTGGCGCTTGAACAGGAGAACAAAGATCTGGACAAGGATATTGAAAATGTCTCTGTTGACCGTGTTACGGCTGTTTATCCCCGTGCGCCAAGAGATATTGTCAACCTCGAAAGAAGAGGTGCATTGATAGCTAAGGAAGGCGGGATTGCCTTGTTTTCTAAAGGTTATGCCAAATGGATCGGTCTTGAACTCACCGCGGCTCCAGAAGAGCAGGAAGATGATTCAACGGTTGAGCAGTGGATAGAAGCAAACCCACAAGAAAATTTCTCCGGAACTCGACAGGCGCTATCCAAAACCAAAAAGAAATATTGGCCGATTATTGGCAAGGTGATGAAAGAATTTTCAGTAGAAATCATAGGTAAAATCGCCGTTGAAATGCTGATTGGTTTAACCAGATAAAAACATTTGCCCATTATGTAAACCGAAAGTAAATCGTAAGAATATTTTCGTTTTAATTGCTACATCACTGTGATGTGGTCTTATCGGAAATAATACGTTGCGAAAATTTGATCGGCTAATTATATTAATGAATAGTTGATACGTGGGTATCGCAGTTTCCGATATAAGTTTTCTAAAATTTTTTTGGAATATTAGGAGGAAAAATGGGAAAAGGTGATCTTCGGCAGGTTTTCGGAATATTTCTCGTTATATTAATCACAGTGGGATTTGCCTGGGCAGGCAGTCAGGATAGCGTGAAAGTATTTGGAATATCGCTGTTCGCCCTAGGGGTTGCTCTCGCGTTCATCATTCAATGGATTGCTTTCATCCCCGCTTTCATATTCAAAACCGAAAAATTCTACGATCTTACGGGAACGATTGCTTACCTTGCGGTAACCGTCTCAACACTTTTGCTTGGAGGAAATATTAGTCCACGGGGAAGGCTGGCGGCTAGCCTCGTGGCAGTCTGGACGCTCCGCCTGGGCAGTTTCCTGTTTATGCGCGTGCTGCAAAGCGGAAAGGATGGCCGCTTTGATCAGATTAAAACATCATTTCTTAGTTTTCTCATGACCTGGACGCTGCAGGGGCTGTGGGTCTCATTCACCTTGGCAACGGCGCTGGTGATCTTCACGTCGCAGGATCAGGCTCCCATGGATGCCTTTGCCGTTATTGGCTTTTTTGTCTGGGTGTTGGGTTTTGCCATCGAGGTTGCGGCGGATGGACAGAAGAACGCATTCCGCAAGGATCCGGCGAATAAAGGAAATTTTATTCGCAGCGGTCTGTGGGCCTGGTCGCGGCATCCGAACTATTTTGGCGAGATCCTGCTCTGGATTGGTATGGCCATCATCGCCTTGCCTGTGATGCGCGGTTGGGGTTGGGTGGGGCTGATCTCGCCTGTGTTTGTATATCTGCTGATCACGCGCGTCAGCGGCATTCCATTGCTGGAGAAACGCGCCGATGAAAAATGGGGCGGTCAGCCTGAATATGAAGAATATAAGAGCAGGACGTCCATCCTGCTCCCGTTACCACCGAAGAAAGTCTGAAATTGACTGGATGAGCCGCTGTTCTTGAAAGCAGCGGCTCTTTTTTGATCAATCGAATTCGGCAAACCCTTTGCAGGAGTACCATCTCCCGCTTGGGCTGGTGATGACCACTGGCCAAATATCATTGTCGGTTGAATATTGTCTCAGCTCCTCACTTACAGAATCCAGGGCATTTTTTGCCGCCTGGTCAGAAAAATGAAATGACTGCCAGGGGCGTTCGCCCAGAGATCGGTTGAAGGGCGCCTGTTGGAAGCAGACCAGCCCCGCGCCGATACCCTCGCGCAGCTCCGCGGACAAGGCGGGATTGGTAAAATGCATAACCATGGGGGGTACAGCATCGCTGGACAGAGAGGAAAGATATCCTGCGTCAAATGGTTCCCCTTCAACGGAGCGGCTGATATTCCGATCCACGATGAACCGGTCAACCCCGATCAGGCTGAACGTCAGGCTGAAACCCGTGATGATGGCCAAAGAAACATTGATGAACAGAGCTTGGCGCTTGAATACCTCCATGCCCAGGAACGCGAGTATGTAAACTCCCAGCCAGATCATTAATACATGAGCATAGGTTCGCAGCCGGGTGAAACCGTAGGCGGATTCGTACAGGAACAGCCGTTGGAACGCGGACACCAACACCACTAAAACCAGTGCCACCAGGCCGGCGGATAAGGCGGTGAAGATCTTGTGGCGGTTGGGGGAGTCTTTTCTGGTGATTAAGCTTAATCCCTTTAAGAGGATCACGCTCAATACTGCCACACCCACCAGTTCGCCGAATCCCCTGCGGGCATACTCGGCATAGGTGAAACCCTCCAGAGAAATGTTGGCTTGCCCGGAGAAGAAATACTGGAACTGGATGATCACGAAGCTGCTCATCAGCAGGATCACCCCACCCAGGATGATACTCGTTTCGGTCAAGCCCATAAAGGACGGGATGACTGATTTCTCGTCGGATCTGGCAGTAACTCCGCTGCTGCGTTGGGAGGCAAAGAGTACCGCGCCCGAAAAGAAGTAAGCGACCAGAAGGGTTAGGATCAGATGTGCGATCAACTCGACCAGGTTTTCGAGATCGAAGTTGGCCAAGACAAGATCAACACGTTCGGCAAAGATCAGGTCAGCGGAATAAAGCAGCCCGAGGAAAACCAGCCACACAGGCAGGGAAAGGGCGAGCCCACGCAGAATGGGGGCGAATCTCCTATTTTTATTCACTTTTTCCTCACTCCCTGAAGTTTCCGTGTTTTGCATCCAGGGCAGCGAGATGACTCCGCCGACAAGGTGGGAGAAACTGGATATATGTTCGATTAGGTTAAACCTGACCCATGCTCCACTGAGATAGGTCCCGGCAAACAGCGTCAACGCGAATAGGGACAGGGCAAAATTGAGAATGCTGGTGAACGGCTCTCGACGAATGATGGTCATGATTGCGAAGATAAGGATGATCAAGACCAAGTTTACAGTTGTCTTTCCGGGTTTCTTCCCAGTGGCGCGGATCAAACTATACCCGCCAATGAGGCACAAACTGATAAATAAGGGATATGAGATCCCTGGGATCTTTTCCCAAAATAAAATGTTGAAAATAACCCCTAGGGTAATTGACACTGGCAGTAAATATTTTTTCATCGATTACACTCCTGGTTCGGTTTATTCGCATTCTAAGCATAAACCCTATCAAAAACTGCCAAAAGATATCATGAATTCTCATTTAACCGCGACCGATAATTTTTATCTGTAGAATTTTCACATATAACATTAACACACGAATTAGCAATATAGGGTAATATTAGGTGCTTGTTAAACAAATGTTCTGATGCAAAGTGTTAGTTTTTGATTTGGAACCCTTGCTAAACTGGCAAAACGAGAAGAAAGGAGTTTCAAATCATGTCCGAAAAAGAAACAGGAACCGTTAAGTGGTTCAATGGGGCAAAAGGTTACGGGTTCATCGAACGCGCGCAGGGTGGTGATGTGTTTGTTCACTTCAATGCGATCGTTGGTGATGGATACAAAAACCTCGAAGAAGGCCAGCGTGTAGAATTCACAGTCACCCAGGGTCAGAAAGGCCCTCAGGCCGAGAACGTAACCGTTATCTAATACCAAAACAAAAATAAAACTGGCCGGCATTTGCCGGCCAGTTTTGAGTTAAACCGGAACGTTGATGAATTGAAATTACTGGATGTTATTGGGTCGCCCTTTGAATGCATTGATGGGTAGAATTAATAACCTCATATTGAATTCTTGGAAGGAAGTGGATCGCATATGAAGAACCCTTCGAAAAAACCTGTGATTGCCGTTACCATGGGAGATCCGGCGGGGATCGGCCCGGAGATCTGCGTGGATGCTTTACTGGATCGATCTATTCACGATGTATGCCTGCCTTTCGTTGTGGGCAGCCGGACCATGCTTGAAAAAGCGTCAGAAATACTCCACAAGAAGATTCAGGTGAATTTGGTCGCTGATCCCCGAACCGCGAATTACGAACTGGGTATGATCCATGTCTTAGAAGTGGAAGAACACGACGCGACAAATTTGGTTTTTGGCCGGGTCCAGGAGCTGGCGGGCCAAATGGCATACGACTGGATCAAAACTTCCATTGATTTGGGATTGCAGGAAAAAGTGGACGGGGTTGCCACCTGCCCGATCAATAAGCAAGCGATCAGACTCGCCGGGATCAAGCAGGCCGGGCACACGGAGATCTTCCAGGAGCTGACGGGTTCGCCTTACGCCTTAACCATGTTTTCTTGCCATCAATTGCGCGTGTTCTTCCTCAGTCGGCACATGTCGCTGCTGGATGCCTGCAGGTATGTGACCAGGGAGAATACGGTGGAAATGCTGAAGCTGGTGGATAAAGAATTACGTCAGGCAGGATTTTTGAATCCGTTGATCGCGGTTGCGGCGCTCAATCCGCACGGCAGCGATGACGGGTTGTTTGGCAATGAAGAAAAGGAAGCATTAATTCCAGCAGTTGAGGAAGCCCGCTTGTTGGGCATCAATGCCATTGGCCCAGTGCCCGCCGATTCGGTTTTCCATATCGGGAAATCAGACGCCTATGATGCCATCCTTTCGCTGTACCACGACCAGGGACACATTGCCACCAAGACGCTGGATTTTGAAAGGACAGTGACACTGACGCTCGGGCTGCCCTTTATTCGCGGATCTGTGGATCACGGTACAGCGTTTGATATTGCGGGAAAAGGAAAAGCCAGCGCGGTCAGTTTGGTGGAAGCCATCAAAGTGACGGCGGAATACGCACGGAAAAGAACCACCGGATGATGGTTGATTGGGCTACTTGGGCAGATGAAAGAGATACAGCGCGTTTTTTGAAAAGATCTTTTCCTTACTCGGCCCATCCAGACCAAGCGAATCGATATTTCGCTTGAAATTAATGTCTTGGGCGGCGAACGGGCTGTCTGTCCCGACCATGATCTGCCCTGGTCCCGCAATTTTGCATAGAAAATCCAATGGCTCAGGGTCAAATAGGACGGTGTCATAATAGAACCGCTGGAGATAAAAACCGGGCGGATGCGCGGGACGCTCATTTTCCGGAAGCAAAGAATAGGTGTGGTTGAAACGGCCGATCTGGTAATGCAGGAACCCGCCGCCGTGCACCAGGATGATCTTCAAGTCAGGGAAACGGTCAAGAAAGCCCGAAAAGATCATTCGGGCAGCGGCAATTTCGGTATCCAAGGGATTCCCAACCATGTTGTTCAGGTGAAAAGCCTCGAATCGCTCCCTTTTGCCAACAGAATACGGATGAATAAGCACCGGGACTCCTAAATGGCTGGCTTCTTTAAAGAAAGGCTCGAATGCAGGGTCATCCAACGGTTTGGATTCGATCGATGTGCCGATCTGTACGCCGCAGAATTTCAACTCCAGAATAGTTCGCCGAAGTTCTTGGACTGCCAGCCCGGGATCCTGCAGCGGGACGGTGGTTAATCCGAACAGCCTTCCACTGAAAGGTTGGATATGTTCGGCCAGCTTCTCATTCATCCAGGCGCAGAACTCACTTCCCTCTTTTTTGTCTAACCAGTACATGAACAGCGTGGGTGCGGCAGAAAGGATGGAGATGTCAATATTCAAAGCGTCCATTTGCCCCAGCTTTTCATCGCGATCATGGAATTCCCTGGGGAGAGGATAACGGGCGCCCTGCCGGTGCTGGATAAATTCCCTTTCTTCCTTGAAAAATGTCGTTAATCCATCGATCGCCATGCCGCCGCGAGCCTGGTCGATTAAATCCTGAGGGTAGAAATGGGTATGGATGTCAATGATCATTGGGGTTGAGTCTCCGAGGTTTCTTATATGGCGAAATTAAATCTCAGGTTGCCATCATTGATTCGCCGAACCAATTCATCCAGGGGTACCACCGCAGCGATCCGTTGAGATAAATATTTTATGGTTTCGTGATGGTATTCATTATTATATGAAGCCACACATTCTTCGGGAATGAACACCCGGTAATCTCGCATAAACGCATCCACAGCCGAGGTCCGGATGCAGGCGTGCGTATTGATCCCGCCGATGATCAATGTGTCGATCGATAAGGATTTCAGTACTTCATGCAGTTCCGTGTTAAAAAAGGCGCTGTAGCGGGTCTTCCGGATGATGCGGTCTTTATCAGTGGTCATCAATCCCCGGAGTATCTCTTCACCCTCTGTGCCCTTGATGCAGATCGCGGAACCCAGGTCCTTCATCCGCAGGTTCCAGTTGGAACCGTCTGGTTCAAGCGATGTGATGACAAAGAATATCGGGAGTTGATTTTCGTGAGCAGCTTCGATGAGTTGATTGTTGTTCTTGGTTAAATATTGTTCCACTTGTCTTGCGCGGTCTTGATCCTCATATTCAGTGCGGAAAAAATCTTTCTGTAGGTCGATCAAGATTACTGCTGCTGACATACTTTTTTTCTTACTCCCAACCGAATAAGTGGCGGATATTGTTGATCGAGAATCTTTCCCGCAGGTAATGCCCGTAATCCCGGGCGATGCGGGTCTGCTCTTCGCTTACCTCGATCTCCTGCGGAGTGGTGGGTGCGCCGATCTGCTTGAACCAGGCACGGAATTGATCTGCTGAAGGAACCAGCGCGGCTATTTCCTGGATCTCATCCCATTGTGCAAGAATGTGATTCTTCGCCTGCTCAAAAACCGAGGGATCTGCCATTTGCATATAAATCGGATTGCTGGCGATCAATTCTTCCGCGATCTCGGGCAGCGCCTGGCGCAGCTGCTTCTCCTGTGTCTCTCGTGAAGGAATGACAGTCTTTTCCAAGAGGGCGCGGGCCTCATCCTTCGAGATTGTTTTGAATCGGTCATACCATTCCGCTTCCATGATGGTCGCGACTCCCACCGCATTGCCATGGTAAAGGCCCTCCCTACCGATCCAATGGAACATCATCTCCCACACGTGGGCAATGTGGTGTTCGCCGCCGGAAGCAGGGGCGCTGTTGCCGAAATCGGCCATGGTAAATCCGCTTTCGAATTGCCCGCGCATCATGATTTCCATACTGACCGGGTCATGGGCGGTGATGCCTTCCACCGCCTGAGAAACAGAATCGGCAGCATGCCGGGCGCTCTCATAGATCTGGGACACGAAATCAGATCCCCAGATGAGATGGGTGTATTTCCAGTCTGCGGACGATGTGAATTTGCTCACCAGGTCGCCGAATCCTGAGGCTGTCAGCCATTTAGGCGATTCCACGATCGTTCGTATGTCGGTAAAAATAGCGACAGGCGCCTGGCAGTATATGGAGCCTTTCAGTTCGCCGATGGTCACCGGCGCGTTGACTGAAGTGTAGGCGTCCACGGAAGCTGCGGTCGGGAAGGAAACGAACGGATTTTGCGACCGGTGGCTGGTGAAGCGGGCGGTGTCAGTAATGGTGCCGGAGCCTACGCCCACGAACAGCCGTGGTTGGCCGTCATAAACAGCAAAAACGCGGGACAAAGTCACGCTGTCCGCGTGCAGGCCTTCAGGATCGAGGATGATGTGGAGAATATCCCATCCCTCAGCCTTGATCGCATCATGAACGCGCTTGCCCAGCACTTCATAGGTGTTCTTGTCAGCGACCAGCAAAAATCGCTCATGTTGATGGTCTTTGCAGAACCGGATGAAATCCTCGATCGCGTGGTCTCCGATGGTGATGGGCATGTGTGGGTTCACGGGCTGGCTCCTTGGTTTCCGTAGTTTCAAGCGATTATACACCGCGCAAAATCCGGGGTTGTATAATGAAAAAATGCAAACATTGGCTGATCGACTGGATACTCTTAGCCGGCCCGGCTGGCTGGCAAACACAGGGGAGGGCCAGAGTATTGACTGTTTTGCGTGCGCCCATCGCTGCCGTATCAAAACTGGACAGCGGGGTGTGTGCAAGATGCGTTTCAACCTCGAGGGTGTTCTGATGGTGCCCTGGGGGTATGTGGCTGCGGCCAATGTCGACCCGATCGAAAAAAAGCCCTTCATGCATTTTCTTCCCGGCGCCGATGCGTTGACCTTTGGGATGCTGGGCTGTAATTTTCATTGCGATTTTTGCCAGAATTGGGTCAGCTCGCAGGCGTTACGGGATCCGGCATCGGAAGGCAGCGGCGCTTATATTCAGGAGATCTCAGCCCGGGAACTGGTGGACTATGCCCTGCGTTCGGGAGCGCAGATCATCGCTTCTTCCTATAATGAACCATTGATCACCACCGAATGGGCGCTCGAGATCTTCCGGCTTGCCCGTCAGGAAGGCCTGCGCACTGTCTACGTATCCAATGGATTTGCGACACATGAAGTGCTGGCTGCATTGCAGCCGGTCCTGGATGCGTACAAGGTGGATCTGAAATGCATGACCGACGAGAAATATCGTTCTGTGGGCGGGCGTCTTCAAGTAGTGCTGGACACGATCAAACAAGCTTATGAACTCGGTATGTGGGTGGAAGTGGTTACCCTCATCATTCCGGGCTTCAACGACTCTAATGATGAGTTGTGGGATTCTGCGCGTTATCTTGTGTCTGTGTCGCCGGATATCCCCTGGCATGTTACTTCCTTCTATCCGACCTATAAACACCTGGAGGGGGAGCGGACCAGCGCCGAGATTCTGCAGAGGGCGGCGGACATCGGCCAGGAAGCGGGCCTCAAATATGTGTATGCGGGCAACTTGCCGGGTCGTGTGGGCTCATTGGAGGACACGCATTGCCCACATTGTCAAGCGCTGTTGATCCGTCGCACGGGATTTTCTGTGCATGAGAATCACATCACCAACGCAGGCGCCTGCCCTCAATGCGATGAATCCATCGCGGGCGTTTGGCACTAGTATTGCACTAAATTTCTTGAATTTATTCCGGATCGCGGAACTTTTCACCGATTTTTACGTTATATAACTATAGGAAATCAGAACCTTTAATTTACAGTTGATTCTGCGCTCTCAATGGCGCGGATTGACCCAATAAGTGACCAGGCAGGCTGCCGCGCCATCAACGCCGATGAAAGGATGGCTTGCAGGTCAAAAAATAATGAGGTGAGCCATGGCTGTCTTTACCAATCTTGTAGTAGGAATGGTCAGCGTGATGTTTCTAGCCATGAGCCTGATGGGATTGCAGCCCCCTTCTGAACAAGAATGAGGATGAATTCTCATAAACCGGCGGTAAGGAGCAGCCAGCGCGGCGTTTGCTCTTCGAAGTGAGCCGCAAGAGCGGCGAACGGAGATGCCCAATATGAAGCAGCATCAAGCTGCTATCATTGTGGGCAGTAGCGCTGGATGGGAGGATTCGGCGGCCGATCCATCTTGCGGCTGGATTCACTTCTGACCTGCCGGGAGCGAAAACGCTCCCGGTTTTCTTTTACCCCGATCTCCTCATTGTCCTCATCGATAAAAGTTTTTCCCTAAATGTAGGGCGGACATTTTTGTCCGTTTTTTTGCTATCTGGCATTCTCTCTTCTCTGGTGTTTGATCGAGCTAGGTTTCAACCTGACAAATTCAATTAATTGTTGTGTATCAGCATGAATCCGTGGTATCTGTGGTTAAAATGCTTCATTTTGCGGCATGTCTTCTCTGGTCTATGACCAAGGTGATCACCCCAAACACGAATCCCCCCAGGATGATGAATGACATGGTACGGAAGAGCGTTGCTGCCCCGGCGCTCTCATAAATCAGCCCACTGATGATCGACCCGAAACCCACCCCAAAACCCGAGAACACACCCCCACGGATGGCTTGCGCTGTGGTTCCAATCTCCTTTGGAGCCCGGGAATTGACATAGGCGACGCCCCCCGACTGCAGCAAGGCGTATCCTGCTCCACCAAAAACCTGGAAGAGCGGTATGGCGCTCGGATTGCGAATTAGTGAAAGACCAGTCAGCCAGGAGAAAAGGACAATAAAAGCCATCAGTACCATGATTGAAGGGTTAACTCGCGCCTGGATCTTGTCCGCGAAGGAAAAGACCAGGATCTCCCCGATCAGGGAGACCGATAGCGCAGTACCCATCAGGGTGGAGCTGCCGCCCAGACTCTTGATGTGAAGGAATAGAAAGCTGCTGATGCTGGATTCTCCCATGCCCCAAATGATGATCACAATCAGGAATAGGACGAACCCGGGCTGCCGCAAAAGATCCAATACTTTACCTGCGGTTGCTTGCTGTTCCGGGTCTGCGGAACGGTCGCGAGTTTTGGGCATGATCAAAATGATCAGCAGGAAGATTAGGTTGAACAGGATATTCAGATAAAAGATGATCGGCAGGCCGATCTCCAGATTGTCGATCAGATACCCCGCTGCCAGGACCATAATGCCCCAGCCGATCGTGCCGCCTACCCGTATCTTTCCATAGTTGCCTGGATTTTCCAGCGTCATCAGCGTGGTCTGGTCGAGGATTGCGTTGCTGGGAGCGAAAAGGATGGCGTATGCCATCACAACTGGGATCAGGGCGGCAAAGCTGCGTGCGGATGGATAAATGAGCAGCACCACAATGAGTCCCAGGGATGTCACCGCCAGCACGCTTTTGTGGCGCCGCGTCCGGTCAGAAATGAACGCGAACAGGATGCTGCTGATTAACGTCACAAAGTGAGGGATGCTGGAGAGCTGGCCAATCTGCCCGCCCTTCAACCCGATGGTTTCGTAATATACGCTAATGTAGGGCAGGTAGGCTGCAACGCCGGCCCAATATACAAAATACGCCAGCCAAAGAGCTACCCGTCGGCCGATGGGTGAATCAAAGTAGGTTTTAACGCGCGTTAAAATGTCCCGCTGCTGCATGCGGGTCATTATAACAATCTTATTTGTCTGAAAACAGGATAAAGGTTCAATACTCATGTTGAAGGAAGGTGAAAAAAGAAAATTTCTAACCGGTCACCCTGCTTGAAGAGCACTCCATGTATTTTGCGCTCTTCGAGTCGAGTGAACGAAGTGAAGGGTCTGGTCTGGCATTAAATAATCGCAAAATTTTTATCTACGTATACGACAGATCGAAGAGAGCATAGTTTTATTGAATTGATATTCGTAATATCTACAATATCTCGTCTTCGTTATTTTCAGATTTCTTGGCTGTTGGTTTTTCGCGTTTGACCGTCCCAACGACCATTAATGCCAGACCTGCGCCGCAGATCAGAACCAGGATGAGTCCCATCGTGCTGCGGTTCACATTAAATAGGGAGCCGCCGCTTGCACTTTCCCGGGTGGCCACCGGTTGAGCAGTCTGCGCGGGGATGGGTGTGCGTGTGGGCGGTCGAGGTGTGAGCGTGGCTGTGGGCGAAGGCGTGGGTGTATATCCCGGCTGGATGATCAATTTCTGCCCTTCGAAGATCACCGGATTTTTTCCCAGGTTGTTCAATGCGATCAATTCGTCCACGGAAATGTCATACGCCGCGGCAATACTCCATGGCGCCTGGCCGATGCTGACCGTGTGGATGATCGATCCATCTGCTTCAGGCGTTGCAAGTTTCACGGGGGCAACCTGTACGGTGACAGCGGTGGAGGGGATGGTGGATGCAGCGCCGCCATTGTGCGCCGCGCCGTCGTACGACCCAGCCGAGACTAGCACATAATAGGTCAATCCGCCGGATTCAGCCGCACCAGCTCCAGCGTATTTCGAACCGGGATTGGTGATCTGATACCAATGGTCAAAGTCCGACCAACTGTTGTAGACCATGGTCTCTACGGGTGTGTCATTTCTGGCTGCTGCCCAGGATTCATCGATCCAACCGCCGGCTGCAGCAACCGAGAATCCGGCTGCCTCCGCCCGGTCACGTTCTTGCCCGCCGTTGGCATCGAAATGTCCAGCGCCGGGATTCTGGGAGATGTAATTGGCCTGGTTTTGGGCGATGGTCATCAGAATGGGATCTGATGCCACCGGTTCCAGTCCATTGGCAGCGCGGATGGAATTGATCACCGCCAGCAGGTCATACGGGCTGGCTGCAGCGGAAAAACTCCGAGCGTTTGGAATGGTTATTAAGATAAAAACTGCAAATAGCAGAAATAAACGTATCTTGTTCATAGGCGGAATTATAAATGGTTTACCTTTTGGTAGAAAAGCTAAGCACCACCAGGACTATGCCGGCGCCAAACAGCCCGAAGAAAGCCAAAAACCACCCCGATTCATCCCGTCGGGCGGGCTGGGGATGCGGGGATGGTGTGGATCCTGTTTTCTCAGGTGAATTGGTTTCTTGTAAATTGGTAAAAGTGACGGCAGTCCGGCTGGTGGGTTGTGCCGGATTGGTGGCAGTTGCATTGACTGTAGCTGTCGCCGGGCTGGACGGCTGGATCATGATTTTTTGCCCGATGTAGATCATGTCCTCCGCGCCCAGGTAATTCAGCTGCCGGATTCGTTCGATATCCACTTCATAATGATGGGAGATCATCCACAGGGATTGGCCGGACATGACGATGTGCGTGATCGAGCCATCCGGCGCGGCTGTGGCTTTGCTGACTGGGGCGATGTATTGCGAGACGTTGTACGAACCGGCGGAAGTACCGCCGAAAGCAGATGAGGTGGGCTGAGCGGTAAGTCCCGCGTCGCCCCAGAAAGCCGCCACATCCAGCACAATGAACACGCGTTCGCCGCTGACGGATACGCCCACGCCCGCATGCTGCCCGCGGTCATGCAGCATGGTGTGCATGTGCACGGCGTCTCCCCAGCAGCGGTAGATCAGCAAATCCAGGGGATCATCGACCGAGATCGAGCACCAGTTCTCGTTAATATCCAGGCCTGGCACCTCCGGATAGCCCAGGTTATGGGCGCGCGTATCTGAATCTGTGCCGCCTGGGCCGGTGTGCCCGTTCACAATACCGTCCGTCGTCGCCAGGTAATCTGACTGCATCTGGGCGGCCATCATCAATATGGGATCGATCTGGTATGGGGGCAGGCCGTAGCTGGCGCGCAGCGCGTTCACCGCGGCGATCACTTCAAAAGTTGTGGGTGTCGGCAAAGGCGCGGCTGAGGCTGGAGAAATAAAAGTGAAAAATATCGCAAGAGTGCAAATTGCGGCTGTAGTTTTATGCAGCATTTTTAACCGGAGATAATTTTAATCCCATTCTCTCGTCAGAGTTTGATCCCGTTTGTCAAGGAATTTTAGAAATATTTAATGCGCTTTGCTCCAATAACCTTGTATATTGACTGGGTGTAATTAGAAGATGAAAATGATGAAAATTAAGATCTCAACGGATTGCGGTAATTCCCCCAAGAATCTCTTTTTGAGAGATTTCAGTTTGGCATTTACCCGGGGGGATTCAAGTGATCTCCTCAGCCGGATATCGAATGATTTTGTACTGACTGTAGTCGGGGAACGAAAACTGCAAGGCAGGCAGGCGCTCGCAGGCGAATTGGAAAGTCTTCCGCTAAATCAGGTGCGCGAGGTCGAGATATCACATGTGCTCAGTCACGGGAAAACCGGCGCTGTGGATGGAACGGTCGCGCTTTTGGATGGCGGAAAGCTGGCCGTTTGCTGCGTGTTTGAATTTTCTTCTGCGAAAGGCGACAGGATCAGCCGGATCATCGCATACATTATTCGGGAGGATTAATAAGCGTGGTCAGTGAATCGAAAGGGATTAAAAATCCCAGCCTGCCAGTTCCTCTTTAAAGGAATGCAGCGTCAAGTCTAACGTGAGCGGTGTGATGGAAACATAGCATTGGCTCAATGCGCCGATATCCGTGCCCTCTTCCGGCACACCTGACGGAGCGTCACCGCCGATCCAATAGTAGGGTTGCCCGCGCGGGTCCTCTCGTTTCACCAGCTTGTCGTGATACACTCGCAGCCCCTGACGGGTGATCCGGAAACCCTTGATCTCATCAATCTTGCAGTAAGGGACATTGACGTTCAGAAGAGTGTTATTGGGCAGTCCTTTTTCCCATACCTTGGCAGCGACTCGCGTGCCGATTTGCGCCGTGGTCTCATATTCCAGCGGGCCGATATGGTATTCCGGCGCGTCAACGGAAATGGCAATCCCCGGCAGGTTCCAGATCACAGCTTCCATCGCCGCGGTGACTGTGCCGGAGTAGGTCACATCATGTCCCAGGTTGGCGTTCGGATTGATACCGGAGACGACCATATCGATCGGTTCGGGCAGCAGCCCCAGGGCGGAGATGGTCACGCAATCTGAGGGCGCGCCATCGCAGGCAAACGCTATTGTCCCGTCCGACAGCTCCACTTCCTTGGCGCGCAGCGGGCGCCGCAGCGTCTTGACGTGCCCGGAGGCTGACCAGTTGTGGTCCGGTGCGACGATCGTCACCTTGCCCAGCTGGCGCAGCTCGGTTGCCAATGCCAGCAGCCCCGGTGCGTACACCCCATCATCATTTGTAACCAGAATATGCATATGTTCGCTTTCCCTACCTAAAAAAATTTTGTTACGTGATTATACAAGAATGCTTTGAAAAAATTTTGTTACGATTGTCAGGGTGAAGGATCTCTGCCAGAAAAGAAATGGCATGTTAGGTGTAACAGCGTACCATAGGAAGTGTGGTATTCCTGTCCGCCTTTTGGGAAGCCATCTGTGTAAATCCTTCCAGATCGATGGTAATCAGTGTGTCAAGGCTAAGTTAAAAAGTCCTAAAGCTGGCTAAATAGAAATGTCCTAAGTGTCAGGCAAGAGTACCGGTTTGCCATTAAGTTTCTTGCCATACGTACGCCAGGGGTGATCCGCAGGGGGCGAAATCGCACGGG
>Ga0209164_1001019_pt1 | contig 43688 bp, 44 predicted proteins | sample MTBNYHSulfiMetaG_FD_187458 | JGI IMG/M metagenome (GOLD analysis project Ga0209164, IMG submission 187458) | Enrichment culture microbial communities from rom New York Harbor, USA that are MTBE-degrading - MTBE-NYH (New York Harbor Sulfidogenic)... | ecosystem: Environmental > Aquatic > Marine >... | reverse complement strand
CGGACACGAGCCACCTCGCCGACCTCGCCGTCTCGCTGATCGGCGAGCTGCGCCGCCTGCGCACGATCCTCGACAGCGAGGGGAGCTTCAGCTTCCGCCAGGTGGCGCCGGAGAGCCGGCTCGAGCGCGCGCTCACGTTCTTCGCCCTGCTCGAGCTGCACGCCCAGGGCGAAGCCCGCCTGCGGCAGCGCCGCGCCTTCGACGACATCGTGGTCACCCGCGTCGCCGCGGCGCCGGCGTGAGCGCCCGCCGGCGGCCGGCGGGGTGACGGCACGTGCGGCCCTGCGGTAGCATCGGCTGACCGAGTCACCGACTGCCATGGACCTTCTTGCCCGGCGCCTCGAGGCGCTCCTGTTCATCTCACCTCGGCCCGTCGCCACGACGGAGCTCGCCGCCGCCTGCGCGGCGAGCGAGGGCGAGGTGGCCGCGGCCCTCGACCTGCTGCGGGCCGAGTACGGCGACACCCGGCACGGCCTGGAGCTTGTCGTGGTGGGCGGCGGCCACACGTTCGCCGTGGCCGACGACTGCGCCGGGGCCGTCCGTGAGCTCACCGGCGCACAGCGCCCCGACGACCTCAGCCCGGCCCTTCTGGAGACGCTCGCCGTAGTGGCGTACCTGCAGCCGGTGACGAGGGCGGACGTGGCCGAGGTGCGCGGCGTCTCCTCGGAGTGGGCTCTCGCCGGTCTCGAGGAGCGCGGCCTCGTCGAGCAGCGCGGCCGCTCGGAGGCGCCGGGGTCGCCGATCCTCTACGGGACCACCGGACGCTTCCTCAAGCTCTTCGGCCTCGAGGGGCCGGACGCGCTGCCCGCGCTGGAGGGCTTCGCCCTCGGCGCGGACGACGTCGAGGCGTTGCGCCGGCGCCTCGTGCACAACGCGGAGCGGCGGCGGTGAACCTGATGAACCTGGTGGTGTACCTCGCCCGCGCCGGGCTCGGCTCGCGCCGCTCGTGTGACGGGCTCATCCGTTCGGGGGTGGTGACCGTCAACGGCGAGCCGGTGGTCTTCCCGCGCCACAAGGTGGCCGAGGGCGACGTCGTCGCCGTCGACGGCGTGGCGGTCGAACCGCGCGAGCTGCGCTACGTGCTGCTCAACAAGCCGCGCGGCGTGGCCAGCACGCGCAGCGACCCCCACGCCGAGCGGGTCGTGGTCGACATGGTCCCCGACGGCCGCACCCTGTTCCCGGTCGGGCGTCTGGACGTCGAGACCACGGGACTCCTCATCCTGACGAACGACGGCGTGCTGGCGAACCGCCTCATGCATCCCCGCTACGGCGTGCCCAAGACGTACGTGGCGCGGGTGCGCGGCAAGGTCACCCGTCGCGCCCTCGCTGCCCTGCGCGGCGGCGTCGAGCTGGAGGACGGGCTCACCGCCCCGGCCGACGTCGACCTGAAGAAACAGAGCCAGAAGACGGCGCTCGTCGAGCTCACCATCCGCGAGGGTCGCAAGCGGCAGGTGCGGCGCATGCTCGCCGCCGTCGGTCTGCCCGTCGAGGAGCTGCACCGCCGCCGCCTCGGGCCGCTGACCGACAAGGGGCTCGACAAGGGGGCGTTCCGCGACCTGAACGGCGACGAGATCGACGCGCTGCGCAGGGCCGGCGAGCAGGTCCAGGGCGCCGTCGACGAAGAGGACATCGGCGACCCCGTGCCGCTCGCCGCCGAGCAGGCGCCGGGGGAGAGGCCGACCGCGGGGGACGCTCCCGCCGCCGGCGACTGAGCCCGGGAGCGGGCGGCGGAGCCGCCGACCGCCGCGGGTGTATACTCTCAGGCTCGAACCAGCCTCAGACCCGAGAGGACGTACCGACGGTGCCCGACCCTCCGACGAACGACTGGCGCCTGCGCGCCATCCGCGGCGCGATCACCGTGTCCGCCGACACCGCCGCCGCCATCGACGAGGCGACCGGCGAGCTCCTCGCCGCGGTCCTCGAGCGCAACGGGCTGGCGGTCGACGACATCGTCAGCATCGTCTTCACGTCGACCCCCGATCTCACCGCCGACTTCCCGGCCGCGGCCGCGCGCCGCCTGGGGCTCTCGGCGACGCCCATGCTGTGCGCCCAGGAGCTCGCCGTCGCGGGCGCCATGACGCGCTGCGTCCGCGTCCTCGTCCACTGCTCGATGCCGGCTGCGCGGACCCCTCGCCACGTGTACCTGCGCGAGGCGCGGCAGCTGCGCCTCGACCTGCCGGAGTGAGCGCATGAGGTTCATCCCCGCGCTGTCGCACATGGTGCCCTACGAGCCGGGGCGGCCGCTCGAGCTGGTGATGCGCGAGTTCGGGCTCGAGCACGTCGTGAAGCTCGCCTCCAACGAGTTCCCCATGCCGCCCTTCGACGAGGTCAGACAGGCGATCGTCGCCGCGCTCGACGACCTCAACCGCTACCCCGACGGGCAGGCGACCGACCTCCGCGTCGCCCTGGCGACGCGCTACGGCTGCGACCCCGGCGAGGTCGTCGTCGGCAACGGGTCGTGCGAGCTGCTCATGCTGCTCGGCGACGCGCTGCTCGAGAAGGGGGACGAGGTCGTCTTCGCCGACCCGTCGTTCGTGGTCTACAACGACGTCTGCCTGCGTCACGAGGCCAGAGCCGTCGCCGTGCCCCTCGCCGGCTTCACGCACGACCTCGACGCGATGGCGGCGGCCGTCACCCCGCGCACGAAGATGCTCGTGGTCTGCAACCCGAACAACCCCACCGGCACCTACGTGCCGGTCGCCGACGTCGCCCGCCTCGTGGAGCAGGTGCCGGGCGACGTGCTCGTCGTGCTGGACGAGGCATACAACGAGTTCGTGACCGCGCCCGACCGCGACGACTCGCTCGCGCTGCAGGCCGCCCACGACAACGTCATCGTGCTGCGCACGTTCTCGAAGATCTACGGGCTGTGCGGCCTGCGCGTCGGCTACGGGCTCTGCTCGGCCGAGCTCAAGGGCGCGCTCGACAAGGTGCGTCAGCCCTTCAACGTGAACAGCCTCGCCCAGGTGGCGGCGCTCGAGGCGCTGAGGCACGACGATCAGGTCGAAGAGCGGCGCCGCTTCAATGCCGAGCAGCGCGACCTCCTGGTCGAACGCCTCGCCGCCAGGGGGCGGGCCACCGTGCCGAGCGAGGCCAACTTCATGCTCGTCGACGCGCGCGGCCTGTGCCGCCCCGATGCGGAGGTCTGCAGGGCGCTGCTCGAGATGGGCGCGATCGTGCGCGACGGCTTCGCGCTCGGCTGCCCCGCCTGGGTACGGGTGAGCGTCGGCACGCGCGAGGAGATCGAGTTCTTCCTCGAGAAGCTCGCCGCGCTGGAGGCGCCGGCCGAGGGGAGGTCAAGCTGAGCATGATGGTCATCATGCAGGAGGCGGCGACGGAGGAGCAGGTCGCGCGCGTCGTCGCGCGCGTCGAAGAGGTGGGCGCGAGCGCCCACGTGTCGGTGGGTGAGCGGGTCACGGTGATCGGCGTGCTCGGCGACCGCGAGGAGCTCACCGCCCTGCCGCTCGAGGCGATGCCCGGGGTGGAGCGCGTGGTCGCCATCCTCAAGCCGTACAAGCTCGTGAGCCGCGAGTTCCGGCCGGTCGACACGGTGGTCGAGGTCGGCGGCGTGCGCCTCGGCGGGGGGCACTTCTGCCTCATCGCCGGCCCGTGCTCGGTCGAGTCCCCGGAGCAGGTGCTGGCCGCCGCCCGCGCGGTCAAGGAGGCCGGCGGCCACATGCTCCGCGGCGGAGCCTACAAGCCGCGCACGTCCCCGTACGCCTTCCAGGGGCTCGGCCTCGACGGCCTGCGCATGCTCGCGGCGGCCCGCGAGGAGACCGGGCTGCCGATCGTGACCGAGCTCATGGACCCCCGCGACCTCGACGACGTCTACGAGTACGCCGACGTCATCCAGGTGGGCGCCCGCAACATGCAGAACTTCCAGCTGCTCGCCGAGGTCGGCCGCCGCGCGAAGCCGGTGCTGCTCAAGCGCGGGTTGTCGGCGACGGTCGAGGAGTGGCTGATGGCCGCGGAGTACGTCGTCAAGGAGGGGAACCGCCGCGTCATACTCTGCGAGCGCGGCATCCGCACCTTCGAGACGGCCACGCGCAACACGCTCGACCTCGGCGCCGTCGCCGTCGTCAAGCTGGCCAGCCACCTGCCGGTCATCGTCGACCCGAGTCACGCGACCGGGCGCCCCGAGCTCGTCCTGCCGCTCTCCCTGGCCGCCGTGGCGGCCGGCGCCGACGGGGTGCTCGTGGAGACCCACCCCAACCCCGAGCACGCGCTCTGCGACGGCCCGCAGTCCCTGCCGACGAGCGCCTTCGCCGAGTACGCGGCGCGCACCCGCGAGCTCGCCGCCTGGTGCGGCAAGACGCTCGGCTGACCGTGGGCCCGCCCGTTCTCGCCGGGGCCACCGTCGCCGTCCTCGGCGTCGGGCTGATGGGCGGGTCGCTCGGGCTCGCCGCCCGCGAGCGCGCCGGCGTCGCCCGCGTGCGCGGCTGGAGCCGCACCAGGGAGACGCTCGAGCTCGCGCGCGAACGGGGCGCCATCACCGACGCGTGCGACACTCTCGACGAGGCCTGCCGCGGAGCCGCCCTGGTCGTGGTGGCGACGCCGGTGCGCGTCGTCGCCGAGACCGTCAAGGCCGCGCTGCGCGCCGCCCCCGACGCCGTCGTCACCGATGTCGGCAGCACCAAGGGGCCGCTGATGCGCGCCCTCTCGCCGAAGGAGCAGGCGCGCTGCATCGGCGGCCACCCGCTGTGCGGGTCGGAGACCGCGGGCGTCGCCAACGCCCGCGCCTCGCTCTACGAGGGCGCCACGTACTTCCTCACGCCGGGCGCGCACGTGGACGCCGAGTCCTACCGGCGGCTGTACGGCTTCGTCGCCGATCTCGGCGCCCGGCCGGCCGCCGTCGACCCGGAGGAGCACGACAGGCTGATGGCGCTCATGAGCCACCTCCCGCACGTGCTCGCCAACGTGCTCATGGCGCAGGCGGGGCAGCACGCGGGCTCACGCGACGCGCTGCTCTCGGCCGGACCGAGCTTCCGCGACCTGACGCGCATCGCGGGCAGCAACCGCCGGGTCTGGACCGACATCTTCCTCGACAACCGCGCGGCCCTGCTGGCGGCGCTCGCCTCGTTCCAGGAGGGGCTCCAGGAGATGCTCGAGGCGCTCGCCGCCGGCGACGGCGCGCGTCTCGGCGAGTCCATCGCGCGCGCCGCCGAGCACCGCGAGCGCATGCTCGCCGTCGGCGACCTCGCGCCGGGCGACCTCTACCGCCTCGTCGTGGCGATCGCCGACCGCCCCGGTGTCCTCAAGGAGATCATGGTGGCGCTCGGCGACGCCGGCATCAACGTGGAGGACCTCGCCCTGCACCACATGAGCGCCGAGCTCGGCGGCAGCCTCACCGTCTACGTGCAGGGGGAGGAGGTCTGCCGCCGCGCCGCGCACGTGCTCGGCGGCCTGGGGTACGACGTCGCCACCGCGAGGGCCGTCGAGTGACGGTCGTCGCCATCGACGGCCCGGGGGCGTCGGGCAAGAGCACGGTCGCGCGGCGCGTGGCCGACGCGCTCGGTTTCGTCTACCTGGACACGGGGGCGATGTACCGCGCCGTCGGCCTGCTGGCCGGGGAGGCCGGGCTGGACCTCGACGACGAGGCGGCCGTCGCCGCGCTCGCGGCGACGGCCGCCCTGCGCTTCGACGAGCGCGGCCGCCTCTTCGCCGGCGCGCGCGACGTGAGCGACGCGATCCGCACGCTGGCCGCCGGTGAGGCGGCGTCGCGGGTCTCCGCGCTGCCCGCCGTCCGGCGCCTGCTCGTCGAGCGCCAGCGCGCGCTGGCGGCGGCCGGCGACGTGGTCATCGAGGGTCGCGACATCGGGACCAACGTGTGTCCTCAGGCGGAGGTCAAGGTCTACCTCACGGCGGAACCCACGGTGCGCGCCGGTCGCCGGCACAGGGAGCTCGCCGCCGCGGGCCACGAGGCGGGGCCCGACGAGGTGCTCGAGGCCGTGGTCGAGCGCGACCGCCGCGACAGCACGCGCGCCGTCAATCCGCTGCGCAAGGCCGACGACGCCGTCGAGGTCGACACCTCGCGGCTGACGGTCGACGAGGTCGCCGCCGCCGTCGAGCGCCTGGCCCGCGAGAGGCTCGCGCGGTGAAGCTCGCCGGATTGCCGCTGAAGGGTCACGGCGAGCGAGGGCTCTACACCTTCTTCCGCTGGCTGGCCGTCGCGCTGTTCGGCGGCCTCTATCGCTGTCGTGCGGAGGGCGCCGCGCTCCTGCCGACTGAAGGCCCGGCGATCGTCGTGGTCAACCACAAGGGCGACATGGACCCCGTGGTCGTCGGCATGGTCTTCGACCGCCCGCTCTCCTTCATGGCGAAGCGCGAGCTCTTCGAGGTGGCGGGGCTGCGACAGCTGATCACGGCGCTCGGGGCCTTCCCGATCGACCGTGGCGCCGGCGACCGCGCCGCCCTCGAGACGTCCCTCCGTCTGCTCGCCGACGGCAGGGCGCTGCTCATGTTCCCCGAGGGGACCCGGCAGCCCGACGACGAGATCCACGCCTTCCTGCCCGGCGTCGGCCTGCTGGCCCTGCGCAGCGGGGCGCCGGTGATCCCCGTCGCCGTGCGGGGGACGAACCGCATCCTGCGCGACGGCCGGCCCGGGCTGCCCGTCCTGCGGGTCAAGGTCGGGCCGCCGCTCGACCTCTCCGACATCACGGGACGGGGCAGCGCGGCCTACCACGAGGCGGCGCGCCGCATGCGGGACGCCGTCGCGGCGCTGTACGACGACCTCCGTGCGGGCCCTTGAGCGGCGAAGGGACAGCGCGGGGCGCGGCCGGCGCCCGCCCCGAGATCCTCCTCGCGCGCCACGCCGGGTACTGCTACGGCGTCGAGCGCGCCCTGCGCCTGACCGACGAGGCGGTGCGCAGCGCCGAGGGGCCGGTGGCCACGCTGGGGCCGATCATCCACAACCCGACCGTGGTGCGGCGGTTCGAGGAGCGCGGCGCACGCATGGTCGAGGAGATCGGGGACCTCGCCCGGGGGACGCTCGTCGTGCGCACGCACGGCGTGCCGCCCGAGGCCGTCGCCGAGGCCCGGCGCCGCGGCCTCAACGTGGTGGACGCCACGTGTCCCTTCGTCGCCGTGGCCCAGCGCAAGGCCGCCGAGCTGCGCGAGTCCGGCTACCTCGTCGTCATCCTGGGCGAGCGCGACCACCCCGAGGTCGTCGGCCTGCAGGGGTTCGCCGGCCCCGAGGCGGTGGTCGTGGAGGACGCCGCCGGCCTGCGGCCGGCGCTGGTGCGCGGCGGCCGGGTCGGCGTCGTCGTGCAGACCACCCAGTCGCGCGAGCACCTCGCCGGCCTGGTCGCCGCGCTCGTGCCGCTCGCCCGCGAGACGCTCGTCTTCAACACGATCTGCGACGCGACCGAGAAGCGCCAGTCGGCGGCCGGCGAGCTCGCCCGGGGGGTCGACGTGGTGGTGGTCGTCGGGGGGCGCAACAGCGCCAACACCGCCCGGCTGGCGCAGCTCTGCCGCGAGATCCAGCCTCGCACCCACCACATCGAGACCGCCGCGGAGCTGCGTCCGGAGTGGGTGCGCGGGAGCCGCCGCGTCGGCGTGACCGCGGGGGCGTCGACACCCGAGGACGAGATCGAGGCGACGATCCGCGCCCTCGAGCGTCTGGCCCGGTGAGACGGGGCGCGGCGACCGGAAGGCGGCGGACCTCGTGACGACTCGGGGCGGGGCCCGTGACCACGGGACGGCCAGTCGGATGAGCGCGGCGCCGGCGGCGCTCACGGTCGCCGCGGCCGAGGGGCCGGCGCGGCGCGGCGGCCTGCGCGCCGGCGACTGCATCCGCGCCGTCAACGGCTCCGCGCCGCTGGACGTCCTCGACCTCGAGCTCGCCGCCGCCGACGGGCCGCTGTGGCTCGACGTGCTGCGCGGCGGACACGTGCTGCGGCTCGTCGTGCGGCCTCCGGCGGACGGCTGGCACGGCATCTCGCTGGCGCACGAGCTCGGCGTCCCGCCGCGCACCTGCCGCAACCGCTGCCGGTTCTGCTTCGTCGACCAGCTGCCGCCGGGCCTGCGACCCAGCCTGTCGGTGAAGGACGACGACTACCGCCTCTCCTTCCTGCACGGGAACTTCACCACCCTGTCCAACCTGGACGAGGACGACCTGGAGCGGATCGTCGACCTGCGGCTCTCGCCGTTGTACGTCTCGCTGCACGCCTGGGACGACGAGGCGCGCGTGGCGCTGATGGGCGCTGCCGCCCGGGGCACGCGGCGCGCGCTCGTGCGGCTCGCCGCGGCGGGTGTCGAGCTGCATCTCCAGGTCGTGCTCTGCCCGGGGTGGAACGACGGCGCCGTGCTCGAGGAGACGGTGCGCGAGGCCTCGCGCCTCGGCGCGGTCGCCGACCTCGGCATCGTGCCGGTCGCGCTGGCCGAGGAGGGCGAGCTGCGCCGTGTGACCGCCGCCGACGCCGCCACGGTGCTGCGCCGCGTCGCACGCCGGCAACGCGACTGCCGGCGGCGCCTCGGGCGCTCCTTCGTGCACGCCGCCGACGAGCTGCACCTGCTGGCCGGGCGCCGGCCGCCGGCCGGCGACGCGCCGCTGCAGTACGAGAACGGCGTCGGCGTCGCCGCGGCGTTCCTCGCCGAGGCGCGCTGGCCCTTCGCCGGGGAGGGGCGCGCCGCGCGCCGACGCCGCCTGCCGCGCCTGCGGCTGCTCTGCGGCGTCCTCGCCGCGCCGGTGGTCGAGCTCGCCTGCGCGCGCCTCGGCGCGCACGGGGTGACGGCGCGGCCCTTCGTCGTCGCCAACGAGCTCTTCGGGCCCCACGTGACGGTCACCGGGCTGCTCGGCGGCGGCGAGGTCGCGCGCGCCCTGGCGCGCGAGCCCCTCGCCGCCGACGAGTGGCTGCTGGCGCCTCGCGACTGGCTGCCCGAGTCTCTCGGCGCGACGCTCGACGACGTGGCCGAGGAGGAGCTCGTGGCCCTCTGCCGGGGGCGCCTCGTGGCGGCTGACGGCCTGCGCGCCGCCTTTGCTAGACTGGCGCGATGATGCCCCTGCCCGCCGTCGTCGTCGTCGGCTCTCCGAACGCCGGCAAGTCGACCCTCGTCAATCGCCTGACCGGCACACGCACGGCCGTGGTCCACGAGGCCCCGGGCGTGACGCGCGACCGCAAGGAGATCGATCTCGAGTGGGGCGGGCGCCGTCTCGTCCTCGTCGACACCGGCGGCTACGACACGGGGCGCGACCAGCCGTTCGCCGACGAGGTCCGCGCCCAGGTCGAGGCCGCCGTCGCCGAGGCCGACCTCGTGCTCTTCGTGGTCGACGGGCGGGCGGGCCTCGTCGCCGACGACCACGAGATCGCCGCCGTGCTGCGCCGCGCTCGCGCGCCGGTGCTGCTCGTGGCCAACAAGATCGACGACCCCGCTCGGGTGGCGCTGCCCGGTGAGCTCTACGGCCTCGGCCTCGGCGACCCGCTCGCCGTCTCCGCGCTGCACGGGCTCGGGACGGGCGACCTGCTCGACGAGGTGGTCGCGCGGCTCGACGCGCTCGGCGTGCCCTCGCGGGCGAGCGGCGAGGAGCCGGTCGACGACGCGGTCCCCGTCGTCGTCGTCGGCCGGCCCAACGCCGGCAAGTCGTCGCTCTTCAACGCCGTCGCCGGGCGCCCGCGGGCGATCGTCAGCGAGCTCGCCGGCACGACGCGGGACGCCATCGACACCGTCGTGGAGACGACGCACGGCCGCTTCCGCTTCATCGACACGGCGGGCATGCGCCGCAGCTCGAAGGTGCAGGGGGTCGAGTACTACGCCTATCTGCGCAGCCTGCAGGGCCTCGACCGCGCCCACGTCGCCGTGGTCGTCGTCGACGCGACCGTGGGGTTCACCGAGCTCGACCTGAGCGTGGCGAGCGAGGCCGCGCGGCGCCGCTGCGCCACCGTCCTCGCCGTCAACAAGAGCGACGTGGCCGAGCCCGACCTGGGTGAGCTCGCCGGCATCGCCGCGCGCAAGCTGCGCCAGAAGCCGCCGGTGCTGGCCGTGTCGGCCCTGACCGGGAGGGGTGTCGACGGTCTGCTCGACGTGGTGGCCGCCCTGGACGCCCGCTATACTGCCCACATCGCGACGGCGGAGCTGAACCGCGCGCTCGCCGCCCTCGCCGCCGAGAGGCCGGCCCCCGGCCGCGGCGCGCGCCGCCTGAAGATGTACTACGTCGCGCAGTACCAGACCTCGCCGCCGCGCTTCGCGATCGAGGTCAACGACCGCGGCCTGGTCACGCGCGACTTCGGCTACTTCGTCGAGAACCGGTTGCGGCGGCGCTTCTCACTGGAGGGAGTCCCGGTGATCATCGACTTCAAGGGCAAGACACGGTGACGGCGGCGCTCTTCGTCGTCCTGCTCGTCCTCGCCTACCTCCTCGGGGCGATCCCGTTCGGCTACGTCGTCGGTCGCCTCTTCTACGGCGTCGACATCCGCACGCAGGGGTCCGGCAACGTCGGGACGACGAACGTGTTCCGTGTGCTGGGCAAGAAGGCGGGTATCGCGGTCTTCTTCCTCGACGTCCTCAAGGGTTTCGTGCCGGCGCTGGTCGGGTCGCTCGTCTTCGGCCCCTGGGGTGCGGTCTTCATCGCCGCGGCGCCCATGGTGGGGCACGTGTACTCGGTCTTCCTGCGCGGCCACGGTGGCAAGGGCGTCGCCACCGGGGCGGGCGCCGTGCTCGCCCTCGAGCCGACCGTCTTCGTCATCATCTTCGTCACCTGGCTGGTGCTGGTCTTCACGGTGCGGATCGTGAGCCCGGCGTCGCTGATCGCGACGACCATGCTGCCGATCCTCCTCTTCGTGCGCGACAGCCCGCTGCCGTACCAGATCGCCGCCGTGCTGGCCGCGGTCGTCGTCTTCTACGCCCACCGCGGCAACATCGTGCGTCTGCTGCACGGCGAGGAGCGCCGGTTCACGCCGCCGTGGCACACGCGCTCAGGAGGCGGCGGGCACGGCGCCGGAGAGGCCTTGTGACGCGGCCGGTCGGGGGGCCCGGAGGGGAGCTCACGTGACGCGCCGCGCGCGCCGACCCGCGAGGAGGTGTCCGTGATGGACGTGACCGTCATCGGCTCGGGGAGCTGGGGCAGCGCGTTCTCGAGGCTGCTGCACCGGCGCGGACATCGCGTGCAGGTGCTCACGCTCACGGCCGCCGAGGCCGACGAGCTCAACGCGCGTCACGAGAACCCGCACTTCCTGCCCGGGGTCACGCTGCCCGCGGGGCTGCGCTTCGTCGCCGTCGGCGAGGCCGACCTGGGGTCCACCGAGCTCGTCGTCTACGCCGTCCCGACCCAGGTCGTGCGCGAGGTCGCGCGCTGGGTGGCGCCGCGCCGCCCGGCCGCGTCGCTGCAGCTCTCGCTGGCCAAGGGCGTCGAACTGGGGACCCTCGAGCGCCCGTCGCAGGCGATCCTCGAGGAGACGGGCGCTCCGGCCGCGGTCCTCTCGGGCCCCAACCACGCCGAGGAGGTCGCCCGCGACATGCCCTCGGCGACCGTGGTGGCGAGCGCCGACGACGAGGTCGCCGCTCGGCTCCAGGAGGCGATCATGAGCGACAGCTTCAGGGTCTACACGAACGTCGACGTGCTCGGGGTCGAGTTCTGCGGTGCGGCGAAGAACCCGATCGCGGTCGCGGTCGGCATGTCGGACGGGCTCGGCTTCGGCGACAACTCCCGCGCCGCCCTCATCACGCGCAGCCTCGCCGAGGTGACCCGTCTCGGGCTGGCGATGGGCGGCCGTTTCGAGACCTTCGCCGGTCTCGCCGGCATCGGCGACCTCATCGCCACCTGCACCTCGCGGCACAGCCGCAACCGGCGCGCCGGCGAGCTGCTGGCGCAGGGTGTGACGCCGGACGAGGTCGAGGCGGCCGTGGGCCAGGTCGTCGAGGGCATCCCGACGGCCCGCGCCCTGCACGCCCTGGCCGCGCGCCTCGGGCTCGAGCTCCCGGTGACCGAGCAGGTCTACGCGGTGCTCGAGGGGCAGAGCACCGCCGCCGAGACCGTGCAGCGCCTGATGGGGCGCGAACCCAAGCGCGAGCACCAGTGAGGTGTGCGCGGGGCGCGGGTGCGCACGGTCGCCGCGCCCGCCCTCCGCTCCGTCCGGCCAGGCCTCCCGCGCCGCGCGCCGCGCGGCCGCGCGGCGCCGTTGAGGGCGTCCGAGGCCTCTGGTAGACTCCGCTGGGCCGCGAGGCGGGAGTCCCCGTGCCGCGCGGCGCCCAGACAGCACCCGGATCGTCTCGCGCGCCGTCGTCCCGACGGCGCGTCGGTCGTCAGGAGGTACGGTGGAGAAGCGCGACTATCTGTTCACATCGGAGTCGGTCACCGAGGGGCACCCCGACAAGCTCGCCGACCAGATCTCCGACGCCATCCTCGACGCGATCGTCGCCGACGACCCCTACGGCCGCGTCGCCTGCGAGACCCTCGTCACCACCGGCCTCGCCTTCGTCGCCGGTGAGATCTCGACCGAGACCTACGTCGACATCCCCAGCATCGTCCGGGCCACCGTGCGCGACGTCGGGTACACCGACGCCGTCTACGGTTACGACTACGAGACTTGCGGCGTGATGGTCGCGATCGACGAGCAGTCGCCCGACATCGGTCAGGGCGTCTCTCAGTCGCTCGAGGTGCGCACCGACGTCAACGACGACGACGTCCTCGACCTGCAGGGCGCCGGCGACCAGGGCATGATGTACGGCTTCGCCTGCGACGAGACGCCCGAGCTCATGCCGCTGCCCATCTCGCTCGCGCACAAGCTCTCGCGGCGTCTCGCCGACGTGCGCAAGGCCGAGATCCTGCCCTACCTGCGCCCCGACGGCAAGACCCAGGTCACGGTGCGCTACGAGGACGGGCGCCCGCTCGAGGTCACGAGGGTCGTGATCGCCGCCCAGCACGCCGAGAGCGCCGACCTGCAGAGCATCATCTACCCCGACATCCTCGAGCAGGTCGTGGAGCCGATCCTGCCCAGGGAGCTGTACTCGGGCAAGCTCGAGGACCTCGTGGTCATCAACGCGACCGGCAAGTTCGTGATCGGCGGCCCCATGGGCGACGCCGGACTGACCGGGCGCAAGATCATCGTCGACACGTACGGCGGCGCCGCTCGCCACGGCGGCGGCGCCTTCTCGGGCAAGGACCCGAGCAAGGTCGACCGCTCGGGCGCCTACGCCGCCCGCTACGTCGCCAAGAACGTCGTCGCCGCCGGCCTCGCCACGCGGTGCGAGCTGCAGGTGGCGTACGCCATCGGCGTCGCTCACCCGGTCTCCCTGATGGTCGACTGCCAGGGCACCGAGAAGGTGAGCCTCGCGACCATCGAGGCGCTCGTGCGCGAGCACTTCGACCTGCGTCCGGCGGCGATCCTCCGCGATCTCGACCTGCGCCGGCCGATCTTCCGCAAGACGGCCGCCTACGGCCACTTCGGGCGTCACGACCACGACTTCACCTGGGAGCGCACCGACAAGGCCGACGCGCTGCGCGCGGCCGCCGGTCTCGAGTAGGCGCCGGCCGTGGTCGCCGCGTGAGGCGCGGCGGGAGCGGGTGCGGCGACGGCGGCCGACGCGATGCGTCGCGCCCGGCAGGCCGGCGAGGCACGAGCTGACGACCCCCGCCGAAGGGAGTGGCGGCGTGTGACCTGCGTCGCGGTCATGCCTCTCATGCGCACGAGGGCGTTCGACGAGCCCTTCGAGTACGCCCTGCCTGACGAGCTCGAAGGGCAGGTGGAGGAGGGCTCGCTGGTCGTCGCCCCCCTGGGCGCCCAGACCGTCATCGGGCTGGTGCTCGAGCGGCGCGCCACGGCGCGCCACGAGGGTCGTCTGCTGCCCGTGCACGACGTCCTCGACCTGCCGGCGGTGCCTCGCGAGCTGCTCGACCTCGCGGAGCGCGTCGCCGCGTACTACCTGGCGCCGCTGCCGGCGACGCTCGCGCTCGTCGCGCCGCCCACCGCGGCGCTGAGGATCGAGCGCCGGTACGCGCTGACCGACGGTGGGCGCGCGGCCGTGACGGCGGGCGAGGACGGGCTCGCCGAGCTCGACGGCGCAGCCGCCCGCGGCCGCGCGGCGACCAAGGCCGCGCAGCGGTACCGCCGCCGGGGATGGCTGCGCACCCGCTACGACGTGCACGTCGTGGGGCTCGTCGAGCACGGACCGTGCGTCGCGCGCGGCGATGCGCCCCCGCCGCCGCGCTGCGGGCCACGCCAGCTCGCCGCGCTCGAGGCACTCGAACGCGGCGGACCGACGACCGCGCGCGAGCTCCGCGCGACCACCGGGGTGAGCGCCGCCGGTCTGCGCCGTCTGACCGAGGCCGGCGCCGTGATCGAGACGCCCGCCGCCAGGTGCCGCGCCGGGGAGACGTCGCCGGCCGGCACGCGCCTCGCGGGGCGGGCCGCGGCCGGTCTCGCGGCCCGCTCGAGTGCCGGGGCCCGGGCGGCGGAGGCGGAGCAGCTCGGCGGAGGGCCTCCGGCCGGGGTCGCCGCGCGTCGCCGCGCGTGTGTCGCCGGCCGGGCGCTCGGCGACCTCCTGCCCGAGCAGCGGCGCGCCCTCGACGCGGTGCTCTGCGCGACGCGCGCCGGCGACGAGGTGCTGCTCCACGGCGTGACCGGGAGCGGCAAGACCGAGGTCTACCTGCAGGCCGCCGCAGCCACGCTCGACAGCGGGCGCTCCGTCCTCGTCCTCGTGCCCGAGATCGGGCTCACGGGGCAGACGGTCGACCGCGTGCGCGAGCGGTTCGGCGACGACCTGGTGGCGGTGATGCACTCGGGCCTCGCCATCGGGGAGCGGCTGACGACCTACGGCGCCATCGCCCGCGGCGAGCGGCGGATCGTGGTCGGCGCGCGCTCGGCGGTGTTCGCACCGCTCCGCGACCTGGGGCTCATCGTGATCGACGAGGAGCACGACACCTCGTACAAGCAGGAGAACGTGCCGGCCTACGACGCCCGCCGGGTGGCGCGCTGGCGCGCCGAGACGGCGGGCGCCGTCGTGCTCCTGGCCTCGGCCACGCCGAGCCTCGAGGCCTACGCGCGCGTCGCCCTGCACGTGGATCTCCCGAGACGCGTGGACGGGTCGCCACCGCCGGCGCTCGAGATCGTCGACATGCGCGACCGCCACGACGTCTTCTCGCCCGAGCTCGCCGCCGCGCTGACGGCCACGGTCGAGGCTGGGGAGAAGGCCATCCTGTTCCAGAACCGCCGCGGCTACGCCTCCGCGCTGGCCTGTGACCACTGCGGGTTCGTCTGGGAGTGCCCGCGCTGCGACGTCTCTCTGACGCTCTTCGCCGGGGGCAGGGGGCTTCGCTGCCGGACCTGCGGTCACAGCGAACCTGCTCCCGCCGTCTGTCCGTCATGCGGCAGCTCGGACGTGGTGCGCCAGGGGTTCGGCACCGAGCGGGTCGAGCGCGAGGTGCGTGCGCTGGCGCCCGGCGTCCCGCTGCTGCGTCTCGACTCCGACGTCGCCGCCTCGCACGCGCGCCTGCGGGCCGTGCTCGACGGCTTCGCCCGGCCCGGCCCCGCCGTCCTCGTCGGCACGCAGATGATCGCCAAGGGTCATCACTTCCCCGACGTCACGCTGGTCGGCGTCGTGAGCGCCGACCTCACCCTGCACTTCCCCGACTTCCGGGCGGAGGAGCGCACGTTCGCCATGCTCGTCCAGGTCGGCGGGCGCAGCGGGCGGGGGCCCGCCGGCGGCCGCGTGCTCGTGCAGACGCTCGATCCGGAGGCCCGACCGGTCGCGCGGGCCGCATCCGGTGAGTGGGAGCGCTTCTACGCCGAGGAGCTCGAGCGCCGTCGTACTCTCGGCTACCCGCCGGCGACGCACCTGATCGGTCTCGAGGTCTCGTCGGCCGCGGCCGACAAGGCCGAGAAGGGCGGGCTCTACGTGGCGCGCAAGCTGCGTGCCCTGCTCGGCGAGGGCGCCGAGGTGCTCGGGCCGGGACCGCTCTGGCGCGAGCGCGACCGGTCGGCCTGCCGGGTCCTCGTCAAGACCGTCGCGACGGCGGCGACCCTCGACGTGCTGCGCCCGTGGGTCGCCGACTACGCGGGGCGCTTCTCGGCGCGCGGCGCGCGCCTGGTCGCCGACGTCGACCCGCAGTGGCTGTGAGGCGAGAGCGCCCGGCCGCGCCGGTGCCGAGTGGTTGTGCGGCGGCGCACGGAGGTACCATAGGAGCATGGCGACACCTCGACAGACGACACGACCCGACGAGGAGCTGAGCCGCCGCCAGCGCGCCGCGCGGCAGGAGATCCGCGTGCTCGGCGACCCCGTCCTTCGTGAGCGCGCGCGCGAGGTCGACGAGTTCGACCGCGCCCTGCGCAAGCTCGCCAAGCGGATGGTGCGTGTCATGCGCGACGCGCCGGGCATCGGCCTCGCGGCTCCTCAGGTGGGCGTGCTGCAGCGCCTGCTCGTCTACGAGGTCGACGAGGGCGAGCCCCAGGCGCTGGTGAACCCCGAGATCGTCGCCGTCTCCGAGGAGACGGAGGTCGGGGAGGAGGGGTGCCTCAGCGTGCCTCAGGGGCGTGTGCCGGTCGAGCGCGCGCTGCGTATCACCGTGCGCGCGCGCGACGTCTACGGCGAGCCGGTCGAGTTCGAGGCCGAGGACCTCGAGGCGCGCGTGATCCAGCACGAGTACGACCACCTCGACGGCGTCCTGATCGTCGACCGCACGACGCGGGAGGCGCGGGCCGCGCTCCTGAGGGCCGGGCGCGACGGAGCCGTGCCCGCGGGCGCCGCCGACGTGCCAGCCGGCGCCGAGCTCTGACCGCATGCGCATCGCCTTCGCCGGCACGGCACCCTTCGCGGACGCCGTGCTGCACGGCCTGCTCGGCACACCTCACCAGCCCGCCGTCGTCGTCACCAACCCGGACCGTCCCAAAGGGCGCCGCGGCACGCCCCAGCCGCCGCCGGTGAAGGTGACGGCGGAGGCGCGCGGTATCCCCGTCCTGCAACCGGGGGCGCTGCGCGGCGACGAGGCGCTCGCGCGCCTGCTCGCGGAGCGCCCCGACGTGGTCGTCGCCTGCGCCTACGGACAGATCGTGGGCCGCGACGTGCTGGAGGCGGTGCTCTGCCTCGTCGTGCACCCGTCGCTGGTGCCGCGCTGGCGGGGCGCCGCCCCGGTGGAACGGGCCCTGATGGCGGGGGAGACCGAGCTCGGGGTGACCGTCCTGCGCATGACCGAAGGCGTCGACGAAGGTCCCGTCGCGGAGACGCGCCTGGTGCACGTGCCGCGCGAGGCCGACGCGGGGGAGGCCTACGCCGCCCTCGCGCCACCGTCGGTCGACGCGCTCCGCGCGACGCTCGCGGCGCTGGCGGCGGGGGCCGTGCGCTGGGAGGAGCAGCGGGGCGCTCCGAGCTACGCGGCCAAGATCGGCCCCGGGGACCGCGAGATCGACTGGCGGCGCGGCGCGCGGGAGGTCGTCGACCAGGTGCGCGCCCTCTCCCCGCACATCGGCGCCCGGACCGAGCTGCTCGGTGAGCGCACCCAGGTGTGGCGCGCCGCGGTCGTCCCCTCGGCAGAGTCGCCGGCACCCGGCGTGCCGACCGTCGGTGCCGGCGAGCGCCTGCTCTTCGGCGCCGGGGACGGCGCGGTCGAGGTTCTGGAGCTGCAGCGTCCCGGCGGGCGGCGCATGGGCGCGGCCGAGTTCCTGCGCGGCGCCGGCCGCGCTCTGGCGGGGCGGTGAGTCGCCCGCGCGGCCGCGGCGAGGGAGCATCCCGCGCGGCGAGCCCGGCGCGCACCGCCGCCGTCGCCGTGCTGCGCCGCCTGCGCCGCGAGAACGCCGCCCTCGACGAGTCCTCCGCCGGGCTGCGCGAGCTCGAGAGGCTCGAGCCCCGCGACCGCGCGCTGGCTTTCGAGCTCGTCACCGGCACCCTGCGCCGCCGCGGCTCGTGCGACGCGGTCCTCGAGCGCGTCGCGGGCGCGCCGCGGCGCATCGAGCCCGACCTCCTCGACGTCCTGCGCCTCGGCGCCTACCAGCTGCTCTTCCTCGACCGCGTCCCTGCGTACGCGGTCGTCGACGACGCGGTCGTGATGGCGGGGAGGTCGCGGCGGCGGCGGGGGTTCGTGAACGCCGTGCTGCGCCGTGTCGCCGCGGAGGGCCGCGACCTGCTCGAGGAGCTCGGATCGGGTGCGGGCGACGCCGCGCTCGCCGTGCGCTGGTCGGTGCCTGAGTGGATCGTCGCTCTGCTGCGCCGCGACCTGGGCGAGGAGGCCGCGCGCGGCGTGCTCGAGGCCGCGGCGCAGGCGCCCGAGCGCTGCGTGCGCGTCAACACGCTGGCGGCGTCGCCGGTCGCCGCGCGGATGGCGCTCGAGGCCGCAGGGTACGTCGTCGAGCCGCTCGAGGGCTGGGGCGACGCGGCGCTCGTGGGCGGGCCGCCGCTCGAGAGGAGCGCCCCCTTCCGCGACGGGCTCGTGACGCCGCAGTCGCGCGGCTCGCAGCTCGTGGCCGCGACGGTGGCCGTGGCGCCCGAGGGGGCGGCGCTCGACCTCTGCGCCGCCCCCGGGGCGAAGACGGCCCATCTCGCGGCGCGGCGGCCGCGCGCGCGCCTCGTCGCCGTCGACGTGGACGCCGGACGCGTGCGGGCGCTCGAGGCGAACCTGCGCCGGCTGCGCGTGCCGCTGACGGGTCCGGCGGCGGAGGCGACAGAGGTGCCGCCGGCCGGCGGCGTGACCGTGACCTGCACCGACGCCCTCTCCCTGCCGCCCGCGTTCGCCGGCGCCTTCGACGCCGTACTCCTGGACGCCCCCTGCACGGGGCTCGGCACCATGGCCGGCAGGCCGGACCTGCGCTGGCGGCGGCGGCCGGCGGACGTGCCGCGCCTGGCGGCGCTGCAGCGGAAGCTGCTCGCCGCCGGGGCGGCCTGCGTCCGCCCCGGCGGCACGCTCACCTACGCCGTCTGCACGCTCACGCGCGAGGAGACCGCGGCGGTGGTCGAGGCGTTCGCGGACGGCGCCGAGTGGTCGTTCGACGACCTCGGCGCCGAGCACCCGCGCTGGGCCCACCCGGAGAACGGCGCCTGGTTGCGCACGCTCCCGCCGCGCGACGGGTCGAGCGGCTTCTTCATCGCGCGGCTGCGGCGGGCGCCGGCGGCGAGAGCGCGCCGGGCGCGGGGCCGACGCGGCGCCTGACCTGTCCCCGACGCGCCCGAACGACCGCCGCGGCGGCCGTTCAGGCAGGCGCGCGAGCGCGCCGATGACGGTAGAATCGGGCCGCCGTGCCGCGCGCCGCGGCGGCCAGCCGAGCGAGGAGGAGCGCCGATGACCGACCTGTTGCACGAGACGCTGATCGCGCCGTCGATCCTGTCGGCCGACTTCGGCCGTCTGAACGACCAGGTCGACCTCGTGCTCGGCGCCGGCGCGCGGATCGTCCACGTCGACGTGATGGACGGCCACTTCGTGCCCAACATCACCATCGGCCCGCTCGTCGTCGGTGCGCTCGCTCCGCTGGTGCACGGCGCGGGAGCCCTCCTCGACGTGCACCTCATGATCGAGCGCCCCGAGCTCTACGTCGGCGCCTTCGCCGCGGCCGGCGCCGACGTCCTCACCGTCCACCAGGAGGCCTGTCCGCACCTGCACCGTGTGACGCAGGCGATCCGCGACGCGGGTTCGGCGGCCGGGGTGTCGCTCAACCCCGCGACGCCCGTCGAGACGCTCGCCGAGATCCGCCAGCACTGCGACCTCGTCCTCGTCATGTCCGTGAACCCCGGGTTCGGCGGCCAGTCGTTCATCCCCGGCTCGCTCGAGAAGGTGGCGAGGGCACGGGGGTACCTGCCCGACCACGTGGCGCTCGAGGTCGACGGGGGCGTGACCGAGTTCAACGTGCGCGACCTCGTCGACGCCGGAGCGAACCTGCTCGTCGCTGGGAGCAGCGTGTTCGGGGGTCCCGACGTGGAGGCGCGCTTCCAGGCGCTGCAGCAGGCCGCGACCGCCTGACTCCGCGAGCGCCCCCGCGGCGGCCGGGCGTCAGAGGGACGCGGCGGCCGCGCAACGCGCCCGTCCGACCGGCCCCGAGGGATGGGAGGGCCACGGCGCTCTTCGCGTGTCCGGCCGGCTGCGCGTGTTGCGGGCCTCGGCCGCGGCGGCCTATACTGAGGCCGCAGCACACGTGAACCGTGGCTTCGGGGCGGGGTGGAAGTCCCCACCGGCGGTGAGAGCCCGCGACCCTCGCGAGAGGTTGACCAGGTGGAATCCCTGGGCCGACGGTCAGAGTCCGAATGAGAGAAGACCACGACGGCGGCACCGCCTGCCGGACGCCCTGGAGCCCCGCGCGCGGGGTTTTTTCATGGGTGACGACCGCTACATGGACGAAGCCTTCGAGCTCGCCGAGCTGGGGCGGGGGCGCACGCATCCCAACCCCATGGTCGGCGCCGTCCTCGTGCGCGACGGAGAGGTCGTCGGGCGCGGCTACCACCGCGGGCCCGGCGAGCCCCACGCCGAGGTCGTGGCGCTGCGCGAGGCCGGTGACCTGGCCCGCGGCGCGACGCTCTACTGCACGCTGGAGCCCTGCAGTCACCACGGGCGCACGCCGCCCTGCGCCGAGGCCGTGGCGGCCGCCGGCGTCACGCGTGTCGTCGTCGCCTACCACGACCCGAACCCGCTGGTCGACGGCCGCGGGCTCGCCTTCCTCGAGGAGTCGGGCGTCACGGTCGACCTGCGCGAGGCCGAGCACGGAGCCCGTGCCCGCCGGCAGAACGCGGCCTTCGTCAAGTTCCACGAGACCGGGCTGCCGCGGGTGACGTACAAGGCGGCGGCGAGCCTCGACGGCAAGGTCGCCGCCGCCGGCGGCGACGCGCGCTGGATCTCGTGCCTCGAGAGCCGGCGCGTGGTCCATCAGATGCGCGCCGTCGCCGACGCCGTGGTCGTCGGGGCGGGGACCGTGCGCCGCGACGACCCCGAGCTCACCGTGCGCCTGAGCGACGGCCGCGACCCGGTGCGCGTCGTCGTCAGCCGCAGCGGCCGGGTGCCCGCCGCCGCGAAGGTCTTCGACACGGCGGCGGTGCCGACCGTCCTCGTCAGCGAGCGACTCGACGAAGAAGTCGCCGCGCTGCTCCGGGCGCGCGGCGTCGACCTCGTCGAGACCGGGAGCGGCGGCCTCGCCGACGGTCTGCGCGAGCTCGCCGCACGCGGTCTCCTCGACCTGCTCTGCGAGGGCGGGCCCACGCTCGGCGCCTCGCTCCTCGCCGCCGGGCTCATCGATCAGGTGGCCCTCTTCCTGGCGCCGATGGTCATCGGGAGCGGCGCCCCCGAGTTGTTCGCGGCGCCGGCGGTCGGGGAGGTCTCGGCGGCGTGGCGGCTGGACGAGATCGAGTGGCGCCGCATCTGCGACGACCTGCTGCTCACGGGACGCGTGCGACACGGAGGTGGGTGAGTGTTCACCGGTATCGTCGAGGAGGTGGGGCGGCTGCGCCGGCTCGAGGTGGACGCGGAGAGCGCACGGCTCGAGATCGCGGCCGCCCTCGTCCTCGACGGCACCCGCGTCGGCGACTCGATCCTCACCGACGGGGCCTGCCTCACGGTCACAGCGCTGGGTCGCGACGGGTTCACCGCCGACGCCATGCCGGAGACCGTACGGCGCACGACGCTGGGCGAGCGACGCCCCGGCGACGGCCTCAACCTCGAGCGCGCCCTCACCCTGCAGTCGCGCCTCGGCGGGCACCTTGTGACGGGGCACGTCGACGGCGTGGGTGTCGTGCGCGCCGTGCGGCCCGAGGGCAACGCCCTCGTCGTCACGGTCGAGGCCCCCGAGGAGGTCGCCGCCGTCTCGGTGCCGCAGGGCTCGGTGGCGCTCGACGGGGTCAGCCTGACGATCGTCGCCTGCGAGAGCCGCGGGTTGCGCGTCTCGCTGATCCCGCACACGGCGGCGGCCACGACGCTGGCAGGGCTGGCCGCCGGCCGGCGGGTCAACCTCGAGGCCGACCTCATCGGCAAGTACGTACGCACGTTCCTCGACCGCGGACGAGCGGCCGGGGGGCTCACCTGGGACAAGCTGGCAGAAGCGGGGTTCGTATGAGCGGCAGTGAAGGGACGCGGACGCGCGAGGACACGGCGCCGGAGGCGGCGACTGGGCGTGGCGAAGCGACGGACGTGACGGCCGGCGCCACGGGGGCCGCGCCGGCCGCAAACGTCGCCGGTCGCCCCGACGCCGACGTGTTCGGCACGATCGAGCAGGCCCTCGACGACCTGCGCGAGGGCAAGATGGTCATCGTCTGCGACGACGAGGACCGGGAGAACGAGGGCGACCTGACGATGGCGGCCCAGTTCGCCACCGCGGAGCGCATCAACTTCATGGCCAAGGAGGGGCGCGGCCTCATCTGTCTCTGTCTGACGCCGCAGCGCTGCGCCGAGCTCAACCTGCCGCCCATGGTCTCGCACAACGAGGCTCGCCTGCAGACCGCGTTCACGGTCTCGATCGAGGCCCGCGAGGGCGTGACGACCGGCATCTCGGCCGCCGACCGCGCGCACACCGTCCAGGTCGCGATCGACCCGAACTCGAGGCCCTCGGACCTCGTCCAGCCGGGCCACGTCTTCCCGCTCATGGCCAAGCCCGGCGGCGTGCTCGAGCGCAGCGGGCAGACCGAGGCCGGCGTCGACCTCGCCCGTCTCGCCGGCCTGATCCCGGCGGGCGTGATCTGCGAGATCATGAACGACGACGGCACGATGGCGCGCGTCGACGACCTCGTCCCGTACGCGCGCCGCCACGGCCTCAAGATCATCACCGTCGCCGACCTCATCAAGTACCGCCGGCGCACCGAGAAGCTCGTGCGCCGGGCGGCGACCGTGGCGCTGCCCACGAAGTACGGCGACTTCCAGGCCATCGGCTACGAGTCGGTGATCGACGGCGCCCACCACGTGGCGATCGTGAAGGGCGACGTGGCCACGCGCCGTGACGTGCTCGTGCGCGTGCACTCCGAGTGCCTGACGGGCGACGTCTTCGGCTCGCTGCGCTGCGACTGCGGCGACCAGCTCGCCGAGGCGCTCTGCCGCATCGAGGAGGAGGGCGCCGGCGTCGTCCTGTACATGCGTCAGGAGGGGCGCGGCATCGGCCTCCTCAACAAGCTGAAGGCGTACGCGCTGCAGGAGCAGGGCCTCGACACGGTCGAGGCGAACGTCGAGCTCGGCTTCGCGCCGGACCTGCGCGACTACGGCATCGGCGCCCAGATCCTCGCCGACCTCGGCCTCTCGACGATCCGCATCATGACCAACAACCCGAAGAAGATCGTGGCCCTCGAGGGCTACGGCCTGACCGTCACCGGCCGCGTGCCCATCGAGGCGACGCCGCATCCGGACAACCTCTGCTACCTGCGCACCAAGCGCGACAAGATGGGACACCTGCTCGAGCACGAGGACCTCTTCGGCTCCGACGAGGGCCCCGAGGGCTGAGGGCGGCCCGGGTCCCGCCCACGACGACGAGCGAAAGGACAGCGGCATGGCGCAGTTCGAAGGCAAGCTCAACGGCGAGGGCCTGAAGTTCGGGCTCGTCGTCGGACGGTTCAACGAGCTCATCTCCACCCGGCTCTACGAAGGCGCCCTCGACTGCCTGCGCCGCCACGACGTGGCCGACGGCGACGTCGACACGGCGTGGGTGCCGGGCGCGTTCGAGATGCCCCTCGTCGCGGGGAAGCTCGCGGCCGGCGGGCGCTACGACGCGGTCGTCTGCCTCGGCGCCGTGATCCGCGGCGGCACGCCGCACTTCGAGTACGTCGCCGCCGAGGCCGCCAAGGGCATCGCCAAGGTCTCGCTCGACACCGGCGTGCCGGTCGTCTTCGGCGTGCTCACGACGGACACCGTCGAGCAGGCCGTCGAGCGCGCCGGCACGAAGGCGGGCAACAAGGGCTGGGCCGCGGCGGCGACCGCGCTCGAGATGGCCAACCTCCTGCGCGCCCTCCCCTGACGGGCGCCGGTCGTGCCGCAGACCGCGTCGCGCGCGGCTTCGTGCCCTCCACGGGGAGGGTCGTGAGCGACCGTCCTCTGGCCGCGGCGGTCCTCGACCGCGAGGGCTGCGAGGCCGTCCACGACGCGACGCTCCGCGTGCTCGCCGGCACAGGAGTCGAGGTCCGCCACGAGGGCGCCCTCGCCCTGCTGGCGAGCGCCGGGGCGCGCGTCGACGGCACTCGCGTGCGCATCCCCGGGGAGCTCGTGGACGAGGCTCTCGCCGCCGCCCCCCGGGAGGTGACCCTGACGGCGCGCGGCGGCGGTCCTTCTCTCCGCCTCGCGCCCGGAGTCACGTACTACGGCACGGGATCGGACTGCATCGTCGTCCTCGGGCCGGGGCCGCGCGAGCGCCGCGCGGCCACGCTCGCCGACGTCGAGGAGATGGCGGCGCTGCAGGAGAAGCTCGCAAGCATCGACTTCGTGCTGTCGATGGCCCACCCGCACGAGCTCGCGCCCGACATCGCCCCGGTCGCGCAGTTCGCCGCCATGCTGCGCGGCACCTCGAAGCCGCTCCTGATGGTGCCCGAGGACGCCCGCCACCTCGAGGTCTTCACGGAGATGGCGGGGGTGTGCGGCGGCGCCGGCAGCTGGGCGCTCTACGCCATGCCGACGCCGCCGCTCGTCCACGGCCGGGAGTCCGCGGACCGCCTCGTGCGCTGCGCCGAGCTCGGCATCCCCATGGTGTACGCGACGGCGCTGCTGCAGGGCGCGACGGCGCCGGCCTCGCCGGCCGGCGTGCTCGTCGTCGCCAACGCGGAGATGCTGAGCGGGCTCGTGCTCGCCCAGGCCGCGCGGCCCGGCGCGTCGTTCGTCTACGGGGTCGCACAGGGCGCCATGAATCCGCGGTCCGGACTGGTCGTGTACTGCGGCCCGGAGGAGATGGCGACGCAGCAGGCCTCGGCCGATCTGGCGCGGCACTACGGGCTGCCCTCGTTCGGCAACGGCGGGTGCTCGGACTCGATGCTGCTCGACGAGCAGTGGGCGCTCGAGGCCGGCATGACGCTGCTCGCCGCCGCGCTCTCCGGCGTCACGCTGCTGCACGACGTCGGGTACGTGGCCTCGGGCACGGCGTCGTCCTACGAGGCGCTGGTCGTGATGGACGAGGTCGTGCGCTGGGTGAGGGCCTACCTGCGCGGAGTGAGCATCGACGACCAGGCGCTCGCGCTCGCCGAGATCGACGCCGTGGGCCCCGGCGGCACGCACCTCGGCCGCAAGTACTCGCGGCAGCACTACCGCGACTACTTCATGCCGCGGCTCATCGCCCAGGAGTCGCACGACGCGTGGCGGGCCGCGGGCGCGCGCTCGCTGCTCGAGCGCGCGGCCGAGCGCACGCGCGAGCTGCGCGAGAGCGAGCGCGCCTACCGCCTCGAGGACGACGCCCTGCGGAGCCTCGAGGCGCTCGTGGCCGGCGCGCGATGAGGGAGCCGGCGCCTCGCGACGCTCGTGGCACGGGTGCGATGAGGAGAGCCCACGTGGCCTCGGGGCGAGGCCAGGGCGCGACGAAGGGCAGCACCCGGCCGAAGACGCTCAGAGGAAGGGGGAGGACGCGATGACCGACACGCCGCGAGGGCGCCGCCGCAGCTGGGCGGAACCCTACAAGATCAAGATGGTCGAGCCGCTCAAGATGACGAGCCGCGCGGAGCGCGAGGCCGCGATCCGCGAGGCGGGCTACAACACCTTCCTGCTGCGCAGCGAGGACGTCTACATCGACCTCCTCACCGATTCGGGCACGTCGGCGATGAGCGACCGCCAGTGGGCGGGGATGATGCTCGGCGACGAGGCCTACGCGGGCAGCCGCAACTTCTACCACCTCGAGGAGGCCGTGCGCGACGTCTACGGGTACCGGCACGTGGTACCCACGCACCAGGGCCGCGGCGCCGAGCACCTGCTCAGCCAGGTGCTGATCAAGCCCGGCGACGTGATCCCCGGCAACATGTACTTCACGACGACGCGGCTGCACCAGGAGCTCGCCGGGGGGAGGTTCGTCGACGTCATCATCGACGAGGCTCACGACCCGGCGAGCGAACACCCCTTCAAGGGCGACGTCGACCTCGCGAAGCTCGAGCGCGTGATCGCCGAGCACGGGGCCGAGAAGATCCCCTATGTCTGCATCGCGACCGCGGTGAACATGGCCGGCGGGCAGCCGATCAGCCTCGCCAATCTGCACGCCGTGCGTGAGCTCTGCGACCGGCACGGCCTGCGCATCATCCACGACGCGACGCGCGTCGCCGAGAACGCCTACTTCATCGAGGAGCGCGAGCCCGGCAACGCGGAGAAGAGCATCGCCGCGATCGTGCGCGAGATCTGCGGCCTCACCGACGGCTGCACGATGAGCGCCAAGAAGGACGCCCTCGTCAACATCGGCGGGTTCCTCGCCCTGAACGAGGACGACGTCTTCGACCGGGCGCGCAACCTGGTCGTCGTCTACGAGGGCCTCCACACGTACGGCGGCATGGCCGGCCGCGACATGGAGGCCGTCGGAATCGGGCTGCGCGAGAGCGTGGAGTACGAGCACATCAGGGCGCGCGTCGGGCAGGTCCTCTATCTGGGGCAGAAGATCCGCGACTTCGGCGTGCCGATCGTCGTGCCGATCGGCAGCCACGGCGTCTTCCTCGACGCCCGGGCCTGCCTGCCGCACCTCGACCAGGACCTCTACCCGGCGCAGGCGCTCGCCGCGGAGCTCTACCTCGAGAGCGGCGTGCGGGCGATGGAGCGCGGCAACGTGAGCGCCGGGCGCGACCCGGGGACCGGCGAGAACCGGCGGCCGCGCCTCGAGCTCGTGCGCCTGACTGTGCCGCGCCGCGTGTACACGCAGGCGCACATGGACGTGGTCGCCGAATCGGTGGCCGAGGTCTACGACCACCGAGAGAGCATCAAGGGCCTCGAGATGGTCTACGAGCCGAAGGAGCTGCGCTTCTTCCAGGCGCGGTTCGAGCCCATCGGCTGACGACCGCGCACCCGGGGCGACCGGGGCCAACGGCCACGGCGCGCGGTCCGGGCGGCCGGAGCCGAGGTGCCGCATCGTCGCGGCCTGCTTCGCTCGGCTCGCTCGAGTCAGTTCGTGCGGCCGGAGCCGAGGTGCCGCATCGCCGCAGCGTGCCTCGCTCGGCAGGCTCGAGTCAGTTCGTGCGTCGCGCCGAGACGAGACCGACGATCACCCAGACGACGAGCGCGACGATGCCGACCCAGATGAAGAACCGCAGGTGAGAGAAGATGATGCCGGCGGCGATGAACCCGAGGATGATCGCCCCGACCAGGATGAGCGCCGTCTTCCAGAACATGCCCGCAGCCTCCTCGCGTCGGTCCCACGGCCGGCTGTCATCTTAGTGGCTCGAGGCTCGAAGGTACACAGGGACGCCAGCTCCTGCTCCGTGCGGCGGGTGGGTGACGGCTTCAGTCTGCCGTACGGCCGGGAGCGACGGGGACGGCGAGTCCGGCGGGCGACACGCGGAGTGTCTGGCACCCCCGGGACTCCCCGTCCGTCACAGGCGTAGTCCCCGACGTTCCCGTCAGGACCGCCGCCACGTCATCGCCAGAGGGCCGTCAGCGTCGACGCCCCGCTCGGCTCGAGCTCCACGGTCCCCGACCCGCAGCAGACCCTCACGGAGACGACCTCGCCGCCGCGGGTCTCCATGAGCATGGTCCCGGGCTTGGCGAAGGCGGCTGCGCCTTCCTCGCCACAGTTCAGGCAGCACTCCCAGCGCCCCCACACGTACTGCACGTCGGGCTCGGCGGCGGTGCCCCGGGCGGTGAGGGCCTTCGAGAACGCCGCGGCATCTTCGCGGCCGCCGTAGTAGGACCAGCGGTCGTCGGTGTTCAGCGCCGGAGTCGTCACCTCGGCGGCGCCCGCCGCGGCAATCGGGCCGCCTCCGGTGAGAGCGGCGAGCATGGCCACCGCCGTGATCGTCAGCGCGCAGGCGAGCGCGTACGCTGCACTTGTCCTAAGGCCCTTCATGACCGGCCTCCCGTGTCGAGGGCCACGGACGGCGCCGTGGCTTCACACCTTGAGACACGGGCAGGGTGCCGTGTGTTCAGCCGGGCCGCGCGCGGGCTGCGGGGGGTCCGGACGAGCCCGTGGTGGGAGCTCGGAGCGAACGACCCCGGAGACGGCAACGGCCCCGGGGCGTAGACCCGGAGCCGCTCACAGCAGGTGCCGATCGTCTGCCGGTCGTCCGTGGCGGCCGCGCCCGCCACGCTCGGCGAGCCTGGCCGATCGCCGCCTCTCGAAGGCGGGCGACGCCTAGACGGCCTTGCGCACGCGGCCCGACTTGAGGCAGCGGGCGCACACGTAGGCCATCTGGGGGCGCCCGTCGACGAGCACGCGGACGCGCTGCAGGTTCGGCTGGAAGAGGCGCTTCGTGGCGCGGTTCGAGTGGCTGCGGGAGTTGCCCACGACGGGCGCTTTGCCGCAGGTGAGACAGACTTTGGACATCGTTCATCCCTCGACTTGATGGCGGGCAGGCGCGAAATTATGCTACACGCGACCGTCGGGACGCAAACGCAAGGGCGCCCGGCGGCGTCGTACCGGGGGAGCGATGACAGGGTTCCACAAGGACATGGCCATCCTCGACGCCCTCGCGCGGCACCCCGACGGCCTCGCGGTCTTCGAGCGCCACGGCATGAACTGCTCCTCGTGTCCGGGCGTCGGCACCGGTACGGTCGAGTCGGGGGCCGTGCTGCACCAGGTCGATCCGCAGGCGCTCCTCGCGGGGCTGAACGCCCTCGAGCACGTCGAGGCCCGGAGCCTGTAGACTACCCGCCATGGCCAGTGACGCCCTGACACTGCCGATCGCCGGCCCGGGACCCGAGGGAGAGGTCGTGGTGGCGCCCGTCGTCGTCGCCAAGCTCGCCGGCGCCGCCGCGCGCTCGACGTACGGCGTCGTGCGCATGGAGAGCTCGCCCATCCGGCGCCTGACGCGGTTCCTGAAAGGCTCGCTCACGGAGGGCGTCGAGATCGCCGTGGAGGGCGAGGCCGTGCGCATCGAACTGCACGTCGCCATGGAGCGCGGGGTCAACCTGGCCCAGGTGACGGCCAACCTGCAGGAGCAGGTGCGCTACCAGGTCGAGACCGTGGCCGGCCTGCCGGTCGGCGAGATCGGCGTGCACGTCGAGGACCTCGAGGACTGATGGTCCGCGCCGCCGCCATCGCCGCGATCGAGGCCGCGCTCGCCGCGGTCGAGTCCGAGCGTCAGCTCATCAACGACCTCAACGTGTACCCGGTGCCCGACGGCGACACGGGCACCAACCTCGCGCTGACCGTGCGCGCCGTGCTCGACGAGCTCCAGCAGAGCGCCGCGGTGAGCATCCCCGAGGTCGCCGCCGCGGTCACGAAGGGCTCGCTCATGGGCGCGCGCGGCAACTCGGGCGTCATCCTCTCGCAGATCGTGCGTGGGGTGTGCGACGTGTGGGGCGCGTCCGGGAGCCTCGACACCGCCGTCGTCAAGGCGGCGCTCGACGCGGGGCAGGTCGCCGCGTACCGCGCCGTCAAGGAACCGGTCGAGGGCACCATGCTGACCGTGGTCCGCGAGATGGCGGCGGCCGCTCAGGGGCTGCCCGACAGCCTCGGCCTCGAGACCCTGCTCGCAGCCGTCGACGAGGCCGGCAGCATCGCCGTCGAGCGCACGACCGGGCAGCTCGCCGCGCTCGAGAAGGCCGGCGTCGTCGACGCCGGCGGGTACGGCCTGCTCGTCCTCTTCCGCGGCCTCTCGAACGGCATCGAGGAGTTGCTGCGCGGCGGGGTCGCCGCGCGTCCGCGCCGCGGGCGCCCGGTGGCCGTGACCGCGGCCGGCCTCAAGCTCGACGAGGAGAGCGAGCTCTCCCAGTACCGGTACTGCACGAGCTTCCTCGTGCGCGGCGACGGCCTCGACGCCGCGGGCTTCGAGGCCTTCCTCGCCCCGCTGGGCGACAGCGCCCTCGTCGTCGGCGACGAGCTCATGCTCAAGATCCACGTCCACACCGACGATCCCGGCGTCGTGCTCTCGCACGCGGTCACCCTCGGCGCCCTCGGCGAGATCGAGATCAACGACATGCACGAGCAGACGCGGGCCCGCGACGAGCGCCTGCGCGACGAGACCGGCGCGAGCGCCCCCCCCGGAGCGGACGCGACCACGTTCGTCGTCGCCGTGGTCGCCGGCGACGGCAACAAGCAGCTCTTCCGCGAGCTCGGCTGCGGGGCGATCGTCGACGGCGGGCAGTCGATGAACCCGAGCGCCGCCCAGCTGCTCGACGCGGTCGAGGCGCTGGGCGGCGACGAGGTCGTGATCCTGCCCAACAACGGCAACGTGATCCTCACCGCCGAGCAGGCGGCCGGCATGAGCGCGCGGCACATCGCCGTCGTCCCCTCGAGCTCGATCCCGTCCGGGCTCGCCGCCATGGTCGCCTTCGAGCCCGAGCGTGACGCCGTCGACAACGCGCGCCTCATGGGTGAGGCCATCGACGGCATCCAGAGCGCCGAGATCACCTACGCGGTACGTGACTCCGAGGTCGACGGCGTCGAGGTCCGCGAGGGTCAGGCGATCGGCATCGTCGACGGCACCCTCGTCGCCGCTGGCGACGCCGTCGACGACGTCTTCGGTCGCGTGCTCGAGACGCTCGCCGCCAACGGCGCCGAGCAACTCACGGTGCTCACGTCGCTGAACGGCTCGGGCACCACGCCGGCGCGGCTCGGCGAGCTCGCCGTGCAGGTCGCGCCCGAGCTCGAGTTGCACGTGTACGACGGTGGACAGCCCCTGTACCCGATCCTGGTGAGCGCAGAATGAGCGAACCCATCCTCACACTCGACAACACGGCCATCGTGCTCGACTCGACCTGCGACGCTCCTGAGGGCTTCTTCGATCAGGACGGCATGTACATGGTGCCCCTGCGCGTGCACTTCGGCGACGAGAGCTACCGCGACGGCGTCGACCTCGGGCACGACGAGTTCTTCGCCAGGCTCGAGTCGACCGAGGTGCTGCCGACCACCTCGCAGCCGACCGACGCCGAGTTCGCCGCCGCCTTCGAAGAGGCACGGCAGAAGTACGAGCACGTCTTCTCGCTCCACCTCTCGCGCAAGATGAGCGGCACCTTCCAGGCCGCCGAGCGCGCGGCGGCGGGCTTCGAGGGCGTCGAGGCCTACGACCTGAAGACGGTGTCGGCGCCGATGTCGATGTGCGCCGCCCGCCTGCGCGCGCGCCTCGAGAAGGGCTGCACGCTCGCCGAGGCGCGCGCCTACATCGCGCACTTCGCTGCGCACAGCCAGCTCCTGATCCACGCCGCGACGCTCGAGTACCTGCGCCGCGGCGGGCGCATCGGCCGGGCCGCCTCGCTGGTGGGCGGCGTCTTCGACATCAAGCCGCTCATCTGCTGCGTCGACGGCGAGCTCACGCTCTACGCGAAGGTGCGCGGCCAGAAGAAGGCCTTCGCCGCCATGGAGCGCTTCCTCGACGAGCACAGCACGCCCGCCGACGAGCTGCACTACTGCCTGATCGACGCGCTGAACCCCGAGGAGGCCGAGCGCGTCGGCGAGGTCATCAGGCGTCTGCGGCCCAAGGCCCAGTTCCACTTCCGCGGCCGCGTCGGGGCGGTCGTCGGCACCCACATCGGCCCCGGCACGACGGCGTTTGGCTTGATCGTCGAGTGACCGGGGAGACACTCCCGCTGCGCTTCGGGGGCGGCCGCTACGATTCCACGCCGTCCCGCCCGAGGCTCTCCCCGGATCCCGCCGCGCTCGCGGCGCCACTCGCGTCGCTCGAAGGGGTGACCCCCGCGGTCGCGCGCCGTCTCGAGGCGTTCGGTCTCGTGACGGTCGGCGACCTCGTGCGCCACTACCCGCGGCGCTACGACGACTTCCGCGAGCGCAAGCAGATCCGCGACCTGCGCATCGACGAGGAGGCGACGGTGCGCGGTGTGGTCGAGCGCGTGCGCGCCGACCGCACGGCGCGGCGCAAGGTGCGCGTCGTCAGAGCGCTGGTGCGTGACGCGACCGGCGCCGTCGAGGCCGTGTGGTTCAACCAGGGCTATCTGATCAGAGTCCTGAGCGAGGGCACCCGGGTGAGTCTGCGCGGCACTTACCGCCCGCTCGGCGGGCGTCCCCAGTTCGTCGTGCGCAGCCACGAGATCCTCGGTGAGGACGAGGGGGAGGGCGTCCACACCGAGGGCGTCGTCGCCGTCTACCCCGCGAGCGAGCAGGTCTCGGCCCGGCTGCTGCGCTCCCTCGTGCGGCGGGTCGCGCCGGCGATGCGCCGGCTGCGCGACCCGCTGCCGGCTGCGCTGCGCGTCGACGAGGGTCTGCCCTCGCACCGTGAGGCCACGCTGGCGGCGCACCTGCCCGCCGACCTCGACGAGGCCGAGAGCGCGCGCGCTCGCCTCGTGCTCGAGGAGCTGCTGCTGATGCAGCTCGGCCTGCTCGCCCACAAGCGCGAGGAGCAGGAGCGCGTGCGGGCGCGGCCGCTGCCGCCGCCCGCCGCGTCGAGCTCGGCGTTCCTCGCCGCGCTCCCCTTCGTCCTGACCGACCACCAGCGCGCGGCCGTGGACGAGATCGAGCCGGACCTTCAGGCGACGACTCCCATGCGGCGCCTGCTGCAGGGCGACGTCGGCTCGGGCAAGACGGTCGTCGCCCTCTACTGTCTCTTGCGTGCCGCCGAGGCGGGTCTCCAGGGCGCGTTGATGGCGCCGACGGAGACCCTCGCCCTGCAGCACGCGCACACGGCGGCGCGGCTCTGCGGCGACGCCGTGCCGCTCGAGGTGGTGACGGCGGCGCTGGGCGCGCGCGAGCGCCGCGCGGCGCTCGCGCGCCTCGCCGCCGGAGGCCCGCGCCTGGTCGTCGGCACGCACGCGCTGCTGACCGAGGACGTCATCTTCCCGGCGCTGGGCGTCCTCGTCGTCGACGAGCAGCACCGCTTCGGCGTGCGCCAGCGCGACGAGCTCGTGCGCCGCGGCGAACGCGAGGGGCTCGCCCCGCACGCCCTCCACATGACCGCCACGCCGATCCCGCGGACACTGGCGCTCACGGTGTACGGCGACCTCGACGTGACGACGATCGCCGGCGTCCCGGCGGGTCGCGAGCCCGTGGCGACGCGCCTCGTCGACGAGGCCAAGCGGCCCGACGGCTACGCCTTCGTGAGGAGACAGCTCGACAAGGGACGGCAGGCCTACGTCGTGTGTCCGGCCATCGACGAGTCGGAGTCGATCGCCGCGGCGACCGCCGTGGCCGAGGCGGAGCGGCTCGCCACGGGTGAGTTCTCGCGCTACCGGGTCGCGGTCGTGCACGGGCAGATGAAGCCCGCCGAGAGGGAGGCGGTGATGAGCGCCTTCACCGCCGGCGAGACCGACGTCCTCGTCGCGACCAGCCTGATCGAGGTCGGCATCGACGTCCCGAACGCCACGGTGATGATGGTCGAGGGCGCGGAACGCTTCGGGCTCGCCCAGCTGCACCAGTTGCGCGGGCGCGTGGGGAGGGGGAGCGCGCGCTCGTACTGCCTGCTCTTCGCGAGCAGCGACACACCCGGCGGGCAGGCGCGGCTCTCGGCGCTGCTCGACACCAACGACGGCTTCGAGCTCGCCGAGCGCGACCTCGAGCTGCGCGGCGAGGGTCAGCTCATGGGGGCGCGCCAGGCGGGCGCGAGCGACCTGCGCCTCGCCCGCCTGGCGCGCGACCGCGAGGCGCTTCTCCGCGCCCGCGCCCTGGCCCAGCGGATCCTCGCCGTCGACCCGCGGCTCGAGCAGCCCCGGCACGGTCCGCTGGCCGCGGCGATGCGCGAGGCCTTCGGCGCCGGGCTCGACTGGCTGCTCAAGGCGTGAGCGCGCCCGCGGCGGCGCCGCCGACGCACGACGACGCCCATGCCGTCGGCGACGACGAGGTGCGTCACGCGGCCGTCGGCGGCCGGGGCCCCTGCCTCTATACTGGGGCAATGAGGCCGCGCGAGCTGATCGCCACCCACAGCAACACCGATTTCGACGGTTTCGCCGGGATGGTCGCGGCGCGCAAGCTCTACCCCGAGGGGCACATCACCCTCGGGGGAGCCGTCAATCGCAACGTGCGCGAGTTCCAGGCCCTGTACGCCGACCTCGTGCCCGTGGTCGACCCGGCGGAGGTCGACCTCGACACGGTCGAGCGACTCGTCCTCGTCGACACGACGCACGCCAACCGCATCGGTGACCTCGGGCGTCTCTGCGGGCGCGACGGCGTGCAGGTCGTCGCCTTCGACCACCACGGAGAGGAGCCTCCGCCGTACGTGAGCCCGGAGAACCTGGTGACGTCCGGCGACGGCTCCATCGTGACCCTGCTGCTGCGTGTGGTCGCCGAGCGCGGCATCGCCGTGACTCCGTTCGAGGCCAGCCTCTTCGCCATCGGGATCCACGAGGACACCGGCTCGCTCACGTTCTCGACCACGACCGAGCACGACGCCGAGGCGCTGGCTTTTTGCATGCGGCACGGCGCCGACCCGGCGCTGATCGAGCGCTGGCTGACGAACGCCCTGAGCCTCGAGCAGCGCGGCACCCTGGCCGCCGCGCTCGAGCACGCCGAGGAGCACGAGGCCGGCGGCCGGAGGGTGCTCCTCGCCGCCGTCTCCCGCGACGAGTACGTCGAGGGGGTGAGCGTGGTGGCGCACCGCGTCATGGACCTGACCGCCTGCGACGCCTTCGTCCTCCTCGTCGAGATGGAGCAGCGCGTCTTCGCCACGGCGCGCAGCCGCGGCGGGGGGGTCGACGTCGCCGCCCTGCTGGCGCCGGTCGGGGGTGGCGGTCACACCGCCGCATCGTCGGCGGTGCTCAAGGACCTCTCGCTCGCGGAGGCGCGGGCCGCGGTGCTCGCCGCCCTGCCGGGAGCCGTCTCCCCGGCGCCGACCGCGGCCGACGTGCTGACGCCGGGGCTGCCGTCGGTCGACGTCGCGGCCAGCGTTGACGACGCGCTGATCGCCTGCCGGCGCCAGGGGCTCGACGGTCTGGCGGTGACGAGGGGCGACGTCGTCGCCGGCAGCGTGGGCCTGGTCGACCTCGAGCGCGCCCTGGGTCACGGGCTGGGTCACGCGCCGGTCAAGGCCGTCATGGCGGCGCGCCTGCCTCTGGTGTCGGCGACGGTCACGGTCGAGGGCGCCGCTCAGGCCATCGTCGACGGCGGGCTCGGCTGGGCGGCCGTGGTCGGTGCCGACGCCCCGCGACCCCCGGAGAAGGGCGACGTCCTCGGCATCGTCTCACGGCGCCACTTCGCTCGCGGGCAGGTCGCGCCCGAGGAGCCCGCCCCGGAGGTCGCGGGCAATGTCGCCGGGCGTCTCGCCGAGCTCGGCCTGGACGAGCTCTTCGCCCACGTCCAGGCCCTGGCCGGCGAGGTGCGCGGCGTCTACCTCGTGGGCGGAGCCGTGCGCGACCTCCTGCTCGGCGCGAGGAGCTTCGACATCGACCTCGCCGTCGAAGGCGACGGCATCGCCTTCGCGGAGGCGCTGGCGGCGCGCCTGCGGGGTCACGTGCGCGCGCACCGCAAGTTCGGGACGGCGGTGGTGGTCCCGTCGCGGCGCGCGCCGCACGTCGACGTCGCCTCGACGCGCTCGGAGTCGTATGAGTACCCCGCGGCGCTGCCCAAGGTCGAGCACGCCGGCATCCGCAGCGACCTCGCGCGCCGGGACTTCACCATCAACGCGATGGCCGTCGCCCTGCAGCCGGACCTGTTCGGCGCGCTGCTCGACCCGTTCGGTGGACTGAACGACCTGCAGGCGAAGCGCATCGTCGTGCTGCACAACCTGAGCTTCATCGAGGATCCGACGCGCATCCTGCGCGCCCTGCGTTACGAGACGCGCTACGGCCTGCGCATGGACGAGCACACCCTCGGCCTCGCGCGCGCCTGCGCGGGCATGGACCTGGTCGGCGACCTCTCGTCGGCACGCCTGCGCGACGAGCTGGTCGCGCTGCTCGACGAGGAGCACGTGGGGTTCGCCCTCGAGCGACTGGAGGGTCTCGGTCTCGAGCAGGCCGTGCACGCCCGCTTCCGCGCCGGGGCGCGGGAGCGGGCGCTGGTGCGCCGCAGCGACGACGTCGTGCGCCGTCACGGCCTCGAGGACGAGCTGCCGCGCTGGCGCCTGCGCCTGCTGTGGCTGCTTCGCGGGCTGGAGCCCGAGGAGATCGCCGCCTGGGCGCGGCGCATGCGCATCCGCCGGCGCGACGCCGACGTGCTCGAGCGCGGGCACCTCGTGGCGCAGCGCGTGGTGCGCCGTCTGGCCTCGGGTCCGGGCGAGGCCGAGCTCGCCGAGCTGCTGCGGCACGAGCCTCTGGAGGCGGCCGTGATGGCCGTCGTGCTCGGCGAGAACGTCGCCGCCCCGTCACGTGTCGGGCACTACCTCGACGTCACGCGCCACGTGCGTCTCGAGATCGGCGGCGACGACCTGCTGGGTCTCGGGGTGCCGCGCGGGCCGCGCGTCGGCGAGGTCCTCGACAGCGTGCTCGGCCTCAAGGTCAACGGGACCGTGGCCGGCCGCGACGAGGAGCTCGCCGCCGCGCGGCGGCTGCTGTGAGGAGGCTCCCGTCGACCCCGACCTGATCGTCGAGTTCCTCATCACGCTGCCGCTGCTGCTGCTGAGCCTCGCCGCGCACGAGCTCGCCCACGGTCTGGCCGCCGACCGGCTGGGTGACCCGACCGCGCGCCGCGCAGGGCGCCTGACGGTCAACCCGCTGCGCCACCTCGACGTCGTCGGCACGCTGGTGCTGGTCGCCACCTTCCTCTCTCAGGCGGGGCTCTTCTTCGGCTGGGCGAAGCCGGTGCCGGTCGACCAGCGGCACTTCGCGGACCCGCAACGCGGCATGATGCTCGTAGGGCTGGCCGGGCCGCTCACCAACGTGGCGCTGGCCGCCGCGGCCGCCGGTCTCGTGTGGGTGACGCTCGACGCGTCCCTGCTGCTCGCGCAGGCGTTCGCGCTCGTCTTCCTCCTCAACGTGCTGCTGGCGCTCATCAACCTCGTGCCGATCCCCCCGCTCGACGGGTCGAGGGTGCTCGGCGGGCTCCTCCCGCGGGCGTGGTATCCCGCCTGGCTGTCCCTGGACCGGTACGGCACGTGGGCCCTGCTCGCGCTGCTCGTGCTGCTGATCGCACGGCCCGAGGTCTTCCAGGCGACGCTCGGGCGGGCGCTCGACCTCGCCATCACCCTCTTCCTGCCGACGTGAGGCGGCGCGAGGCGGGGGGTAGGCTGAGGCCGTGCGGCGCGCCGTGAGGGACACGCTGCGCACCTGGAGGACGGGCGGAGGATGAGCCGTTTCACGCTCGAATGGCGCACGGACGACGGCCTGCGCTGGCTGCGCTGGGGAGGTGCCGGGGTGGAGGCCGCCTTCCCGACCCGGGAGGGCGGCCTCTCCGCCGGCCCTTATGCGACCCTCAACCTCGGTCTCGCGGTCGGCGACGACCCCGCGACGGTGCTCGCCAACCGGCGGCGCTTCGCCGCCGCCATCGGGCTCGCCCTCGAGCGCTGGGTCGTGCCCGCGCAGGTCCACGGCACGCGACTCGCCGCGGTCGCGGAGGCCGACGCCGGGCGCGGTGCGCGAGACCTCGCCACGACCGTCGCCGACACCGACGCGCTGCTCACCGGCGCGCCCGGCCTCGGCCTCGTCGTGAGCCACGCCGACTGCGTGCCGGTCGTGGTGGTCGCGGCCGGCGACGACGGGCCGGCGCTGGCCACGGTGCACGCGGGCTGGCGTGGCATGCTGGACGGCATCGTCGAGCGGGCGGCCGCGACGCTCGCACGCCGCGGCCGCCCGCTCGGCGCCGTCGTCGGGCCGAGCATCGGGCCCTGCTGCTTCACGGTCGACGACCGGCTGCGGCGCCGCTTCGACGCCCGCTTCCCGGGCGTCGTCGAGGGCGGCGCCGTCGACCTCTGGGCGTGCGCCGCACGCCAGCTGGTCGCGGCCGGGGTGCCCGCGGAGGAGATCACCTCGACCGGGCTGTGCACGTCGTGCGACCGGCGCTTCTTCTCGCACCGGCGGGACCGCGGCGCGAGCGGGCGGCACCTGAGCGTCGCCTGGCGCAGCGGCGGGCCGGGCGGCGGCTGACCGCGCGCGGGGCACGCGGAGAGGGTCGCGCGAGTCGTCCGCGGGCACGGCACGCGGCGCAGACAGGGCCGCGGGCGCCGGCGGCGAATCTTGACGGGGCCGGCGCGTTCGGGTGGCCCGCGGGGAGGAGAGGAAGGACGTGGTCAGGCAGTTCACAGGCTCGGCCGCCAGCGTGCGGGAGAAGTTCGAGGACGTGCTCGTCCGGGTCGGCGAGGCGGCGCTCGGCGCCGGGCGCGACCCGGCGGCCGTCGAAGTGCTGGTGGCGACGAAGTACGTCGACGTCGACCACCTCGGCGTGCTCGCCGAGGCCGGCGTGCGCCTCATCGGCGAGAACCGCGCCCAGGACCTCGTGGCCAAGCAGGAGCGGTACGGCGAGGTCTTCACCTACGACTTCATCGGTCACCTGCAGAGCCGCAAGACGAAGGTCGTGCTCCCGCTGGTGCGGCTGATCCACTCGGTCTCCAGCCTCAGCGTGGTGAAGGAGATCGAGGCGCGCGCGGACGGCCCGGTCGACGTGCTGCTCGAGGTCAACGTGGGCGGCGAGGAGAGCAAGAGCGGCGTGCCGCTCGAGGGCGTCGACGCGTTCCTCGAGCAGGCCGCCGCGTACGAGAAGGTCGTCTTCGGCGGCCTCATGTGCATGCCGCCGCTGTTCGACGATCCGGAGGCGGCACGGCCGTTCTTCGCCCGCACGCGGGCGCTCGCCGAACGGCTTTCGGAGGACTGGCGCGGCCGGTATACTTTCGCCCGACTCTCGATGGGCACGAGCGCCGACTACGAAGCGGCCGTGCGCGAGGGCGCGACCATCGTCCGCGTCGGGAGCGTGCTCTTCTAGAGAGCGGCAGGGAGGGACTGCATGGGCCTCGGAGACACCTGGCACAAGGTCGCCGTGTACTTCGGCCTCGCCGACGAGGACGAGGAGTACGAGGAGGACGAGACGCTGGCTCCGTACGAGGAGCTCGAGCGCTCCTATCAGGACCGCCCCAACGTGCGCAAGCTCGGGAGCGCCCGGCGCAACGACTACGACGAGATCTTCGCCGACGAGGTCCCGCGCCGCGCCGCGACGCCGGTGCGCGCCATCGAGCCTGTCCGTCCCCCGCGCGTCGAGGTGCACCTCATCATCCCGAAGAGCTTCAACGACGCGCAGCAGGTCGCCGACAAGTTCAAGATCGACGTCCCGGTGATCGTCAACCTCCAGGGCTCGGACACGGAGCTCGCCAAGCGCCTGATCGACTTCTGCAGCGGCCTCACGTACGCGCTCGACGGCGGCATGCAACGCGTGGGCGACAAGATCTTCCTGCTCACGCCGCGCAACGTCGAGGTCTCCGCCGAGGAGAGAGCGCGGCTCATCGAGAAGGGCTTCTTCAACCAGTTCTGAGCCTGGGGCGCGCTCGCACGGCGCCGTCGTCGACCGGCGGCGCGGGCGGAGCGACCGGATCCGCGCAGGATTCCGCGCCGGCGCGGCACAATAAGACCAGAAGGGACCGCTGAGCTCGTCGTCCGCGCCACGCGCGGGCAAAGGAGTACGTGATGAAGCTGACACCGCTCGACATCCGCCACAAGGAGTTCAAGCGCGGCATGCGCGGCTACGTCGACCAGGAGGTCGACGAGTTCCTCGACCAGATCGCCGACGAGTTCGAGCGCCTGTTCAAGGAGAACATCGACCTCGGCGAGCGCATCGAGAACCTCGAGGAGCAGGTGACGCGATACCGCCAGCTCGAGGAGACGCTCAAGAAGACGCTCGTCTCCGCCCAGCAGAGCGCCGAGGAGCTCAAGCAGAACGCGACCAAGGAGAGTCAGCTCATCCTGCGCGACGCCGAGCTGAAGGCGCGGCAGATGGTGAACGAGAGCTACGCCGACCGGCAGCGTCTCGAGGGCTCTCTGACGAAGCTGCGCGGCATCGAGGAGGAGTTCCGCATCCGCTTCCGGCAGCTGCTCGAGGGCTTCCTCAAGCAGATCGACCAGACGCCGCCGGTGGCGCCGCCGCCCAAGACCGACCTCAACCGCCAGGCGGAGGCCATCAAGGAGGCGATCGCGCGCGAGGAGACGGTGGTGGCGCCGCCGCCCGCGGGGCCGGCAGAGCCTGCGCAGGCGGCGCGGCCGCGCCCGGCGGAGACCCCGCCGGCGCGCCCGGCGAAGCCCGCCGAGACGCCGCCGGCCGAAGCCCCGGCGGCGCGGCCCTCCGGGCCCATCCCCGACCCGGCACTGGGTCGTGCGCCGCGCTTCGGGCCCGGGTCGGCCGGCGACCTCGAGGCGATGACGTCGGTGACGGCGGCGGGCGTCGCGGCCACGCAGCCGGGCGCCCCGACGGCGGCCGAGGTCGTCGGCCGGGCGCCGCGACCGGACGGGGCCTCGGCGGCGGGGTCCGAGGAGGCCACCGCGAGCGGCCCGTCGGAGGACGACAGACGGAGCGGCGACGGCGACCTCCTCGTGGACGTCGACACCGGGGTGTCCGACGACGAGTTCAAGTGGTGACGGCGGCCCCGTGCGGCGGAGCCGCCGGGGCGTGACGCTCTCCGTGTGGGCCGTGCCCGGAGCGGCCGAGGATGCCGTGGCCGGCGTCGCCGACGGGCGTCTGAAGGTGCGCCTGCGGGCGCGGCCGCGCGAAGGTGCGGCCAACCACGCCCTGCTCGCGTTCCTCGCGCGGCGGCTCGACGTGCGGCCGGCCGCGTTGCGGCTGCTGCACGGCGCCGCGGGGCGGCGCAAACTCGTCGAGGTCGACGGGATCGATGAGGCCGAGGCGCGACGCCGCCTCGGCATCGACTGAAGGAGAGACCATGGCGAAGCTCGCCTACTGCAAACAGTGCAGAGCGACGTACCCGCTCGCGGTCGTGCAGAGCGACGGCGGCCGGTCCGGCAAGGCGAAGGTCCCGGCGTGCCCGATGGGGCACACGAAGCTCCAGGAGCTGGACACGCCGCGCCGGCGTGGATCCTGAGCGCCGGTCTGTCGCCGCGTTGATCGCCCTGGCGGCCCTCGCCGCCGACCAGGGCGTGAAGTGGCTCGTGCGGAGCGCCGAGGGGCTGCCCTGCGACGTCGTCGGCGGGCTTCGTATCGTGCTCGTCTACAACAGCGGCGTGTCGTTCGGGCGCCTGAAGGACGCAGGGGCGGTGCTGATCGCCGGCGTGGGGGCGCTCGTCGCCGTCCTCGCCGTCGCGCTCGTGCTGGCCCCGGGGAGGTATCGGCCGGGCCTCGCGCTGATCCTCGGCGGGGCGGCCGGCAACCTCGTGGACCGGCTGCGCTACGACGGCGCCGTGCTCGACTTCATCGACCTGCCGTGGTGGCCGGCGTTCAACCTCGCCGACGCGTTCATCGTGGCCGGCGTCGGCCTCGTGATCCTGGCGGCCCTGCGTGGTGCCCGCGCCTGACCGGGGCCGCTGGGAGGTCGCGGCCGGCGACGCCGGCCGGCGCGTCGACGTCGCCCTCGCCGCGCGTCTCGGCCTCTCGCGGACGGCGGTGCAGCGTCTCGTGCGCGACGGGCGCGTCCTCGTCGACGGGGCGCCGGCGGGCAAGCACCACGTCCTGCGCGCCGGAGAGCAGGTGAGGTGGGAGCTGCCTCCTCCGGCCCGGTCGGAGCTCGTGCCTGAGGCCGTCGACGTGCCGATCGTGTACGAGGACGACTGGCTGCTCGTCGTCGACAAGCCGGCCGGCATGGTCGTGCACCCCGCGCCGGGGCACGAGCGCGGCACGCTCGTGCAGGCGCTGCTCGACAAGGGGATCGCCGGCGGGCACGGCCGCCGGCCCGGCGTGGTCCACCGCCTCGACCGCGACACGTCCGGCCTCCTGATCGTCGCTCGTGGGGAGGAGGCCTACCGCCGTCTCGTCGCCGCGATGAGCGCGCGCCGGATCGCCCGCACCTACCTCGCCCTCGTGTGTGGCGCCGTCCCGCAGGACGAGGGGACGATCGACGCCCCCATCGGCCGGCACGTGCGTGACCGCCGCCGGATGGCGGTGCACAGCGTGCGCGCCCGTCCGGCGGTGACGCACTTCACGGTCCTCGGCCGCGAGGCCGGGTACACGCTTGCGCGGGTGCGCCTGGAGACCGGGCGCACGCACCAGATCCGCGTGCACTTCGCCGCCCTCGGGTACCCCGTCGCGGGCGACGTCACCTACGGCCGGCGTCCGGTCCCCGACGGTCTGACACGCCACTTCCTCCACGCCGCCGAGCTGCGCTTCGCCCACCCCGGCGACGGCCGCGAGCTCCGCTTCGAGAGCCCGCTGCCGGCCGAGCTCGAGGGATTCCTCGAGCGGATCGGGCTGGCCTGCCCCTGACGCGACCTGGAGCGGCGCCGGCTGCGCGGGTCCGGGCGGCCGACGGTGGCGCGCGTGCGACCCGGCGGCCTCGCGCCGGATATCATTGGTGGGGGTCCGTGGCCGGCGCCGCGGGCCGGCGCGCGACGGCTTCGGGCTCGCCGCCGCCGGGGGGTGGGGGGTCGGAGGACCGGAGGAGGCAGGACGTGAGGCGATCGTCGACACAACGGGGCGTCACGTGAGCGCGGCCGGGCACGCCGGGCTCTTCGACCACGTGGTCGCGTCGCTCGTGCCGCACGTGCCGGCGCCCGTCGTCCGGCGGCTCGGGGCGCCGTACGTCGCCGGCGCCACGCTCGAGGACGCCCTGCGCACCGTCGCCGACCTGCGTGCCGCCGGGCTCGAGGCGACCCTGGACATCCTCGGCGAGCAGGTGGCCGACCGGACGGCGGCGCGCGCCGCCGCCGAGGCGTACGTCACCACGCTCGAGGCGCTGCACGCGCGCGGGCTCGGCGCCAACGTCAGCGTGAAGCTCAGCGGGCTCGGCCACGCTCACGGGCCCGACGTCGCCCGCGAGGGCGCCGAGATCGTCCTGCGGCACGCCGAGGAGCTCGACGGGTTCGTCCGTCTCGACATGGAGGACTCCTCCATGACCGACGACACCCTGGCACTCTACCGCGACCTGCGCGCCGCCGGTCACGAGCGCGTGGGCATCGTGCTCCAGGCCCGGCTCTGGCGCACCGCCGCCGACGTCGAGGCGCTCGCGGACCTCGCCCCCGACGTGCGCCTCTGCAAGGGGATCTACCTCGAGCCGCCGGGCGTGGCGCTGCAGGAGGGCGAGGCCATCAGGCGCGCCTTCTCCGCGCTGCTCCGCCGCCTGCTCAAGGCGGGGAGCCACGTCGCCGTCGCGACCCACGACGAGGAGCTCGTGGTCGACGCGCTCGACGCGGTCGCTGAGGCCGGCGTCGGGGAGGACCGCTTCGAGTTCCAGACGCTCCTCGGCGTGCGCCCCGAGCTCGCCCGTCTCCTGGCTCGCGAGCACCGCGTGCGCGTCTACGTGCCCTTCGGCAGCGACTCGTTCGCCTACGCGCAACGCCGGCTGCGCGAGAACCCGCAGCTCGCCGGGTACGTCGCCCGCGACCTGATCCGCGACGCCGCGCGTGCGGCGCGCGCCCTGACCGACCGCCGACGAGGAGGCGAAGGCCCGTGAACGAAGCCCTCTCCACACCGCCGAGCCCACGCAACGAGCCCGTGCTCGGGTACGCGCCGGGCTCTCCGGAGCGCGCCGCGCTCTCCGCCCGTCTTGCCGCGATGGCCGCGGAGCGCCCCGACCTCCCGTGCGTCATCAGTGGTCGTGAGGTGCGCACCGGCCGCAGGGCGACCGCGGTGATGCCCCACGACCACGGACACGTGCTCGCCGACGTGCACATGGGCGGCGCCCCCGAGGTCGAGGCGGCGATCGCCGCCGCGAAGGAGGCCTGGCACGACTGGAGCCGCCTGCCGTGGGAGGACCGCCTCGCCGTCTTCTTGCGCGCCGCGGACCTCCTCGCGGGGCCCTGGCGCCACACG
>Ga0209164_1001017_pt1 | contig 43732 bp, 40 predicted proteins | sample MTBNYHSulfiMetaG_FD_187458 | JGI IMG/M metagenome (GOLD analysis project Ga0209164, IMG submission 187458) | Enrichment culture microbial communities from rom New York Harbor, USA that are MTBE-degrading - MTBE-NYH (New York Harbor Sulfidogenic)... | ecosystem: Environmental > Aquatic > Marine >... | reverse complement strand
ACATCGTTCGGGGATCACCGGCACCAAACAAGGTGATCGCCTGAAATGTCTCGATCATACCCGTGACCGTTCCCAGCAACCCCAACAGGGGCGCCACCGCCCCCATGATATTGAGCGCCGGCAGAAAGCGCTCCAATCGGGGCAGTTCTTTCAATATGGCCTCCTGCAAAACGCTTTCCAGGGTCTCCCGTTTCTCATGCACTGCCCCCAGACCGGCCCGCAGCACGTTGTATACCGGTTTACCCTCCTGGTGCTTGAGCACCTCTTCACAGGCGGCCCAGTCGCCCTGGCCGGCCAGTTCGTTGACCCTGCCCATCAGGCGATCCGTGTTGGCGTGCACCCGGTTCAAGAAGCGAATGCGTTCCAGGGTGATCAGCAACGCGAGCAGGCCGAGGCCTATGATCGGCCACACGATCGGACCGCCCTTTTCGATCTTGTCCATGAGAGACGATCGGTGGGCCAGTTGTTTCAAGGCCGCACCCTTGGAGAAATCAAAAGTGATATCTTCCGCACCTCCGGCCATGTAGCGATTCAAATGGCGCCGCATCCACCAGGGGGGGAGTTTGGAAAGTGCGTAAAAGCGATGGGTGGCTTCGTTGTAATGTAAAAACCCGGTGTCGTCCTCGCTTTGATAGACCGCGCAAAAACCGCCAAGGGTGAGAATGGTGCCTTGGGTTTCATTGCCGTCCGGGGCGATGAGGGGCCCAGTATGCAGGTCCACTTCGCCGGAAAGGGTGATTTCTTCCAGGAATAGATCACTAAGGGTCGTGATTTCGGTCATGCCGGGGAAGCGTTCCGTATCCAGCACCGGTGCCATGCGATCCAGGCGACCGGGGATCAGGGCGGTGAAGTGTGATTGGGATAGGATCGTCGAAAGATCGCGGGCCGTTTCCCGGATGACACCGGTGTATTCCCGCAGGTCCATCTGCTCTTCGGTCTGTTGGCGGTTCTGGTCGGCCGAGGCCGCCTGCACTTCATCCAGTCGCTTCTGGGCGTCGGCCAGTTTCCAGGTGAGTTCCTCGACGCGTTGTTGAACCGCGTGGATTTCTGCTTCCAGTTCATCTTTATCTTCCGTTCTGTGCTTTTCACTGGTCCGGGCTTCGGCCCGGGCGGCTTCGACATCGGACCGCGCCTTTTGGCCGGCAATTCGCAAATCTTCTCCAAACGCGGGTCCGCCCAGACAGAGCCCAAAGCAAAGCAAGATCGGCAACAGTGTCCATGGCCTGGAATTGGGGATGTAAAATAGCTTCATTGGCGCGCGATCCTTCCCAGGGGGAGTTTAACCATTTCGACGGTTCGCCGTTTCAGCGCCATCTCCGTGGCATCGTTGATATGGCGGCGGTAACGGCCGGGCAGCGGTACCCATTGTTGCCCGGCGCGATCCCAGCAACCTACGGATTTCCCGTCCGGTGTGCGCCAGAAAAGGGCCAACCGGCCCACGCGAAGGATGTCGGCCATGATCGGTGGCGTATCTGCGGCATCCGAGTGGTGGATCACCTGCTGATAAACCTCCACGGTGCCGCCATATTCGGTTTCCACTTTGAGCGTTTCCATGACCCTGCGGCATTTCTCAGCCACACTGGTGTCAGGTTGTACGAGGGCCGTCCGTACCGAAGCGATACGGTTCGATCGCTCCTCGATTAAAAATGGCAGGTCCCTTTCAATATGATCCGCAAGGCGGGAAAGAATGTCGTCGAGGTGGGATTCGAGCAGATCCCGTATGCGGGCGGTTTCTACCGTCGTGCGTTCGGTTTCGGCTTGCTGGTCCAAGAGCATCGAGAGCTGGTATTCAATGGTCGCCAAGGATTTTTGCAGGGTTTTTTCTTCCGATTGGAGGGAGCGTAAACGGTCGCGCATCCCGGCCTTTTGCGTGGCCCACAGCTCTTCTTCCTGCTGAATTTGCTGGTGTATCTGGATGGCGGCCAGTTGGGTCTGGTGGATCTTGAGCGGATCCGTCTGAGACTGCACCGCCAGGGGCGTTGCCAGCATCCACAGAGTGACGGGAAGGGCAAGACGCATTGTCCAGGCGGCGCATCTCAATTTTCGGGGGAGACAGGGTTTCATGGTGATCATCCTGGGAAATGGGTTCTCAATCATTAATGGGTGTCGCGGTGTTGTTGATGATTTTTTTCGCGGCAGGGGCATTGGGCGCAATTGCCGTTGCACATGCATCGATGCTCCCGGCCGGAGACAATGACGCGGCTGCCTTTGGGGGCGATCTCGCATCCTTTTTCCCCCTCGAAAAATAGCCGCTCGGCCGGGATCCGGCGAAGATTGAGCTGGCATTGAAACGTGCTGCAACCAAAAGGGCACATCTCTCTCAACTCATGGGTGTCGATGTAGACCTCCCCTTGGCCGTCATACTGATCGTGCAGTAGATTGACCAATTCCCAAGCCGAATTGCCGTCAAAATCTCCTTGCGTGATGACATGCAGGTTGCCGTTGCGCCGTTTGAATGCCACGTGAAATTTGGTGCTCATGGATGACCTCCGCGTTTTTGCTGTTTCCAATTTTCAGGAGCTGTGACCCCTATTATTGATAGCTGTCCATCCAGACTAATTGACCGTTCGTCCGCCATTGTTTTCTCCCCAGATCGCCTTCGAGACGCTCTTGAGACTCGAGTTGGCCAGCATATGCACGGTTTTTTTATGTTTTTTGGCCAGATTCTTGACAATGGAACAGGCCGCGTGGCTGTTGCAACTGACCGGGCAAATGACGACATCGGCTCGCTTGAGACGGGTTTCGAGGTGGTGCGCCCCCTTTTTCATGTGGCCATCATGGTACTCGAAGACGCCCCCGCTGCTTTCGACCAGTTCCCGGTAGAGCGAGGCCATGCGTGAAATGCCGCCGACAATTAGAATCCGCTTCTGACATAAGTCAAACGACGGACAACTGGCATCGCAACGGTTCAGCGGTACCATGGCGGCCAGAATGGTTCGTGTTTCCTCGGTGACGCGCCGGGTCAGGTTACCTTGAGCGCTCAGTTGATCGGAGAGCCGCTGGTTGTCCGCCTGCAGCACCGCGATGCGTTGTTGCTGACCGCTTAAGCGATTATGAAGAATTTCCAGTTCGCATTGCAGTTGCCGGTTTTGCTGCAACATTTCGTGTAAGGCCACATCGTCGCAATGCTCGTCCCTGGCTGCTTCAATTCCTCTTTTTTCGTTCTGTTCGGATTCGAGCGCCACCTTCAAGCGGGCCTGGCTTTTCTTCAGGGTTTCATTTTCCGATTGCAGGAGGCGCCGCTCCTGGGCGATCTGCTTGATGTGTTGCCGCGCCTTTTCCAGATTGGCCTTGTGCTGCTCCAGTTTGCGTTGCATCATCATGCGCTGGCCGCCGCTCCAATGCATGGCCATATGGATGTCACCGAACACTTCCCGCCTGTGGGCTATGGAAAGGCTGGGATGGATGGCTGCCGCCCAGAGGACGGCTGCATGTTCACCGGCTTCCATGGCGGATTTGAAGCGGGACATGAAGGTCTCATGGTCCAGAGCGAGCAGTTCTGACGCCTGTTTTCCATACTTGCGCTGGAGCAGGCGGTCGACACGCCGTGAAACCCGGTTGTCGCTTTCAGAGCTGGCCACCAGGGTTTCGTGCAATTCAAACGCACTGCACTTTTTTGGAGAGAAACCGCATTTTTTCAAAAGCTGCTGCTGTTCGGCCTGCGTCAGGCACATGCCGACCACCGGACATGCAAAAAAACTCTGGACCTGCCAGAAATTCAATGGCTCCTGTCGGCATACCCCTGGAAGATCCTGGTTGGGGACCGGCATGTCGGTGTCTGGTCTATTCTGTGTATCCAGCATCGTTGATGCCTCCTTTCGCTTCTGGTTACCGTCGCAGGGGGAGACGGCATTTCGATAAAAAAAAGGCGTTGCCCGATAGACAATGGTATCGAGTCACGCCTTCACTTTTTCCATGCCGTTTAAACGGTCATGGAAACCGTAAGACAGCCCTGCCGCCTAGTTCTGGGTGGAAACTAGTTCGCGTCGATCAGCGTCTGGGTGAGTTTCTTGCGTAACGCCTCGAGGCGTTTGGATTTAAACGCCTTGCGACTCTCTTCCAGTTCTTCGATCGCCTCTTGGATCACTTTTTCCAGGCGAAGCTCCCGGGAACGTTTGGGACACAGATCGAGCAGGGGCTTCAGGTTGCGATCGTCGATCTGTCCTTCCAAAATGGACGTTACCAGGCAGCAGTGCATGTCGATGCCCTGCTGAAGTTCCTTGACGCTGGTGTTGATTGCGCTGATAATTTCTTTTTTATCCAGGCCCATATACTTAGTAGCACCTTTCAGAGTTAGAATGTACTAACAAATACCTCATAAAAAAGACCGCCTTAAACCGGTTGTTTCAAAGGCGGCGGATATTTTTCTTTTATGCCGCTTAGCCGTGTTCAGAAAGGTCGGTCATTATTTTTTCGGGCTACGTGGCGGCTTTTTTTTAATCGCATTGACCTTTTCTTTAAACACCATCGAAAAGGCATCGCAATGTTCCGTGCATTTCTCAGGCTTGCGGCCATGTTGCCGATACTCTTCGAAATGTTCGAGCCAGCTTTCGCCGGCCCGCGGACATGTCTGGATAAACTCCATGAAATCGGTCAGGCTGGCCAGGGTGTCTTCGCTGAGGGTATGCTCCATTTTGCATGCCTCTTCGTCTGCGACCTTGGCACCAATTTTCAGAATTTCGGTCAGGAATTTAAACAGCACCCCATGCCGGCGCCTCATTTCCTTGCCGACATCGGCGCCATCCTTGGTCAACTCTACATATTCGTACTTTTCGTAATTGACCAGCCCCCGGCTGTTCAGGGTTTTGAGCATGCTGGAGACGGTAGGCATTTTGACATCCAGCCGTTTGGCGATATCTTTTACCCGAACGACCTTTTTTTCCCTGTCCAGATCGAAAATTGCCTCCAGGTAATCCTCCATGACAGAGGTCAACGGCTTATCGGGGACACTCTCTTTTTTGGTGGATACCATACGATCCTCCAGTTTGTTTTACCTTCAGAATTAACTTCGATCCACCTAATAACTGAAGCAGCCAGGTATTGTCAAGCCTTTTTTATTGCATTTTAGGATGCATTACCACGCAAATGGCCTAAACCGCATTCCGTCTTCGCATGGCACAGGAAAACTATTTAATATCAACCTGTTCGAGGTATCGCCGGGATGCAGCGGCCGCGCTATCCGACCAAAAAAGCAACACAGGAGAACAGCACACGAAAAAATGGCGCGAAGAAGGTTTCCCTGCCAAGAAACCCTGCTTCGCGCCATTCTATCGGGGTGCGGCATTAACCGGTATAAAAAAAGCCCTCCATGCCTCGACAGACGCATGAAGGGCTGCACCCAGCTTGCTTGGCCCTTTGTTTTACCAGCCGCTCCGATACCGCGTCAGATCGGTGGCATGTTCAAAGGCAGGTCTTCTGGCTCTCCCGCCTTTGCAGCTGCCTTCCCACCACCTTCAGGTGGCAGTGGCCTGGTTCTGCTGCAAAGGTTCCCTCTCCAAGAGGGCGGGATGACAGCGGCGGGACCGCTCCCGATTCTCACGGGATTCCCTATTAAGCCGTATCGGCACCTTTAAATTAGGCTGTAGCCAAAGAGTTGGCGTTTGTCAAACTGAATCGGACCGATTACCGATAGTATCCATCGGCAACATTTCACTTCCTTGGAAACTGCCATCACAGTCGACGACGCCTCTTTCGAGAGTAGCATGGTAGATGCTGGCGATGCGCCCGGCCGCATCGAGACATCTGTCCCGAACCTGTCCATACTCTCCGGCATCGGTGTTGAAAAAGATTGATTCACCATTTGCAAAGGTAACATGTCCTTTGCCGCGACAATTTCGCTTTTCCCTTTGATCCACCAGGGCTAAAAAGAAAAAAATGTCCGTTCGGACAACAAATGCCTCCAATGGCCAGTTGGCGGCGCTCGACGGCGGCCGTTTTTTTCTATTCAGGGGAATCACGTTGTCTGGCAAGGTCCGATAGTGGTGATGGTTGCGATGCAGCACGCTTCTATCTCCTGTGTTTATGGATTGGGTTGGCCTTTTGGTCGACGACAATCTAATCCGCCACCTTAAAGGACGGCAGCTCCCTTGGCCCCTGCGGGTGAGCGATGGCTTGATAGAGCAGTCCGTCTTTCTGGAATCGATAATCGGGCGTTTCCCCAGCCCCCAATCGGTGGTAGGGGGTCCTGTAAACAAAGCCGTCTGCTTTGAGCTCGTAATCCGGCAGGTCCGACCATCCCAGGCGATGGTTCACCGTTCGGTAAAACTTGCCGTCTTCGATCAAATAGATCGGTAAAGTCGACTCTCCTTCGGGATGATTGAGGGTTGGATACACCTTAAGTGGCGGATGTCTTCGCATGGCTGATCTCCTCTTTTGCAGTGATGGCAAAATGCTCTGATGTGGGTGGGATTGTCGGCAGCAAAAGATGTGGTTTGCGGATCGGTGGCGATTATTACGGCAGGCGTATTTATGACACGGGGTGTGAACGAGACTGTGCCGAATATAAAAACCTCATTCTTGCACTGTCGTTCATGAAGGGCAGCACCCGCTTTATTGGCCCGTTCAGATCCGCCATATCGCTGTGCACCGCAGCTGTTCGGCAATCCGTAAGGCAGGTCTTCTGGCTCTCCCGCCCTTGCAGCAGCCTTCCCACCACACTTCAGGTGGCAGTGGCATGGTTCTGCTGCAAAGGTTCCCTTTCCGAAAGGGCGGGATGACAGCGGCGGGACCGCTCCCGATTCTCACGGGATTCCCTATTAAGCCGTATCGGCACCTTATGTATTTTCTTTTCATCCAATTTTTCGGTTTTGTCAAGCGACAAGCGCATTTCCGGTGGCGGACAGCGATGCATGTGCTGGAATCGATCGAGTGCCGTTTGACTTTTCTCGATATTTCGTTTAGTGCGACTAAAGGAAATAATGATTTTTGGTGCCCGTAGATCGGGGTAAAAGGGAAAGCGGTGAAAAACCGCTGCGGACGCGCCACTGTAAGTGGGGACGAATGCCGCAACGCCACTGTTCGGTACTGCGAGCGGGAAGGGCGGCATGTAGGTCGATCCACAAGCCAGGAAACCTGCCAAAAATCTTCCAATAGATCGTCTTCGCGATTGAGACGGCGGTTTTGGGAATCGTTCTGTGCCCTTTCTCTGCCTCATCGTGTGAAGGCGGGGTGTTTAATTGCGGTGACGCGCAGAGCTGCTCCCATGAAAAATTGTGACCTCCCTATCGACGCCGAGTCTTGCCGGTCCCTGATCTGCGATGTTCCGCGCGACATTCTGCAGACCATGCAGCGTCGCCGCTACAGCCCCGGCGAATTGATAACGCCCGTTATCGGCCGGGTCGATCATGTCGGGTATTTGCTTTCAGGCCAGGCCGAAGCCTATGCCGTTAAGCAAAAAGGCGTTAAGGTTTCCGCCTATACCTTGGAGGCCGGAGAATTCTTCGGCGGCTTGGCCTGCCTGACCGACCACAAGATTTCGGTCACCCTGGTTTGCCGGCAGCAGGCGGATGCCTTCCTGCAACCGTATCACGACTTTATGCGCGTCATCGAGAATCGGCCCGCTTTAAAATGCCGTTTCCTTCAATCGGCCTTCGAACAACTCTGGCGGCTATTTCAGGTGGTTGGCAGTAAATCCTTAGAACACCCGCCTCCTCGTGCTTCCGAGGATCGTCTGCCCACCGCGGTTCAAAAGGCCGTCCACTTCATCGACAGCCACTTCGAGTTGACCCTCACGATCAACGAGGTTGCCCAGGCGGCGGGTTTGAGCAAATCGGCACTTTCACGCCGGTTCAAGAATGCCCTGGGCGTCTCTTTCAAAACCTATCTCAACCAGCTCCGCATCTCCAAAGCGAGGCAACTGATCTCCGACGAGGGCTACAACGTGACCGAAGCATGCTACGCGGTTGGCTATAATGACACGGCCTACTTTTCTCGAACTTTCCGGAGGATCGAAGGCAAAAGTCCTTCCCGCTTGAAAAACAGGTAGACGATGGGCAAACAGGCACAAAAAGTCAAAACTTAGGCGGAAAAATCCAAGCAATTTATTTCAGGAAAAGCAAAGCTATAACTTTTTTGGCGAGAAACACGATCTTCGCATCTTCCTATCTGCTAATCCAATTCAGGCATCACACCAAAAGCAGTAAAAAGTCAAATTATAGGCAGAAAAATGCATGCCTGCTTTTGGCCTATCGGATATGAACGTAATCGAATCTGTAAAATAGCTGATTTGGGTGCCCCGGCACCCGAACAGCCAGACCGCCTTAAACAAAGTATCATAAACACCGGGTTTTTATCAGAATCAGCCAAGACCACACCCGTCGCGAGACGGGGTCGGAAAGCCACGGGTCTCTCATCCAACCAGCCGTTGATCGGAGACAGCCGGGTTGCCTGAATCGGATAGGCAACACGGTTTCGTTCTCTGATATCGTCAACGGCCCGCAGCATTTGCTTCAGGCCATACCATTTTTCAGGTGCCCGTTTTCGGGAGAATAGGGAACCCCGCGCAAATCGGGGACGGGCCCGCCGCTGTGACCTCGCTCCAGAACCGGTCGGCCGGTTGCAACGCATCATCCGAACCGCCGATATCGATTCGGAAAGCACCGCTCGGTATCACACGCCACTGTCTCAATCCATCGAGATGGGAAGGCCGCCGATCGGGCGAGGAAGTCAGAAGACCTGCCTGAAAAACAGGCCGGCACTCCCGTGGACCGGGGCCGGCCACGGGAGATCCATGCAATCAAAACGGAAGATCCCCGGATCGATGCACCATTCGGTCCGGGGATTTTGTTTTTTATCGCTTCAACCCATCATACGGAAAAGGAGTAATCATGCGGCACAAAACACTCATTGGATCTGTTCTCTTTCTGGTTACAATGTTGTTCATCATACCAGCCGGGACGGCCCTGGCCGACTCGGCGAATGTCAGCCTTCTCATCGACGGCACCTCCCGGGATATCGGCACTGGTCAGATCAGCCTGGAGGGCGGCTTCAGCGTCCACAACGGCATCGGGCATTACTGGTCCGGTGCAACTTACTACACAGTTGATTTGGCCACTGAAACCATTACAAACATGGGTGCCCCCGGCAGCGTATTGAGCAACGGATACGGCGACCCATTCGGCATGTACGATGCGACCACCAACGCTTTCTACGCCGCAACCTATTCCGGCGCCGGCGACAGCTACATCTACAAATACGATTACAGTGCCAACACTTGGTCCGCCCCCTACAACGCGGTGAATATATATGGTGGGGATTTTTACAACGGAGATCTCTACATCACCGGTCTGCGGGAACCCTGGTCCGGTGGGTACGACACCAACTACATCTCTCTCTTCGATTTTTCCGGCAACGAATACCATGATGCAATCATTCAAACCGGAGGGGCATCGGCTAGCACAGCGCTGGATGCGGATGGCAATGTCTACTATGCGGCTTACACCACCACCGGCAGCACCGCACTCTATCGATGGACCGCTGCACAGATTTCCGGCGTGCGCAACGATCTGGCCGGTGGCGACGAAGATACGTTTCTCACCCTCGCTGAAGGCCAGAAACTCAGCGATCTGCCCGGCGGCGCCAACGGCATCACCGTGGACGATGCCGGTCATGTTTTTATTACCACAAACGGCTATCCCGATTCGAATCTGATGATGTGGAACGGCACCGAAGGCGACGGCGACAACTACGAAACCATTGCCATAAACCCTGACGGATCTTTTGCCTGGTTCGGTCCCCTCGATATTGAAGGTGATTTCACAACCGGCGATTCACTTTACGGGTCGTACGGCTTCGGCGGTCCTATAACGGAGATAATCGCCGCCCCTGTCCCTGTTCCCGGCGCAGTCTGGCTGCTGGGATCCGGTTTGTTGGGGATGGTCGGGTTGCGTAGAAAAGCACACAAATAAACATGGCGAATAGCAGGATTAGGTGGGGATTCGCCCGCGAAGCAGGTTCCACCCGCAAAGTGGAGTTTGCAGGAGCGGGCCATGCCCGCGAAAATAGCTGAGCCAAAAAAGAATAAGGAGAGAATTCGATGGAAAAACGATGTTGGCAAACCCGCGCCGCGCTGCTGGTGGTCCTGCTGTTAGGCCTGGTTTTCACGAGCCCGGCCGGCGCCGTGGAGATGCTGCAGAACACCAGCTTCGAAAGCTACGATGCGGGCACCCTGGTGCCGGACAACTGGCAGGTACTCGCCGGCAGCGCCGCGATTTATTCAGATTATGCCTATGACGGTTCGGTATCGGTCTACAGCCTGGGCGGCACCTATATCGACGGGATCGATGCCCCCAATCCTCCCCAGAGCGGCACCATGGCCCAGCTCATCGACCTGTCCACAGTTCCGGACTGGTCCGCGGCCAATTGGCTCAACCTCTCCATGAGCATGCGTTACCGATTGTGGGGCGCCACCCGCATGTCCATGTACCTGGAATATCTTCCCCCGTCTTATGACGCCGCAGCCATGACCGTCGACGACCCGGCCTGGAGCGGCGCAGATGTCAAGATCGCCTCCTCGCGCAGCGGCACCAGCCACGCCCGATCCTCCACGCCATGGTACAGCACATCGGGCAGCAACATCGAGATGCCAAAGGTGCGTTGGGCGAGGGTGCGATTTGTTTACGACGTGATTTATAAGAGCAGCAGCTACTTCGAGGACGGCCCTTACTACATCGCCCTGGACGCCGTTTCGGTGGACGCGGCGGTGATCGTGCCGGAAACCCCGTGCACCGACAACCTGCTGATCAATCCGGGATTTGAAACGGTAACCGGCGACACGCCTACGGACTGGTACGTCCGCTCCGGCCGCATGACCGCCATCGATTCAGGTCTGACGCCGCCCTATGCCGGCGACTGGTACGCGGGCAATATCGGCGGCTACGTGGACCCCAACCCGGGCGGGGACCCGATCAACTACCCGGACGAGCCCCAGAATGGCAGCCTGGTACAGCTGATAGACCTTTCCACCATGGCCGGCTGGAACGATGCCGGCTTCCTGACCTTTACCTTCGGCACCCGCTACCTGCGCAAGGGCGTCAGCGGGTTGAAGGCCGTCGTCGAGTACCTGCCGCCGGCGTACAACGCCTCCGCCATCGCCTGGAATGACGCGGCCTGGGACAGCGACGCCATGCTGGCGCTGGACATGGCCTTGTCCAATACCAGCGGCCTTTGGAAATCTTTCCAGACCAGCCAGGGGACCCTGCCCAAGGTGCGCTGGGCGCGGGTGCGCCTGGACGTGGATAGTCTACCGGACGGCACCGTCACCAACGGCGACTACCTGGGCGGGTTCGACCAGGTCTGCTTTACGGCCGCGGCGGTGGTGACCGACGCCCTGATCCGGAACCCGAGCTTCGAAGAGAAGGATGAATCCAACAAGCCCATAGACTGGTACGAAGACCCCAACGAAGGGCCGCTGCACCTGCAGTTCGAACCGGTTCCGCCTTATGATGGCGCCGTGTACCTTTTTAAATTCGATGACGGCCAGGGTGACAGCACCGGCCGCGTCTACCAGGTGATCGACCTGGCCAACAAGATCCCCGGTTGGACCGGGATCGATCCCGCCACCGGAAACACGGTGGAAAACCAGTTCATCAAGCTCTCCCTCGCAGCTCATTTATTCAACCTCGGCGGCACCAGCGTCAAGGTGGGCCTGGAATACCTGCCCTACTCCTACAACGCGGTGGACGGCATCACTTGGGACGATGCGGCCTGGGCTCCCCGCATCTGGACATCCGACGGCACCGCCTTCACCAACAACGGCGGAGATGCTATCGACCTGGGCGCCCTGATCGAAGAGACCACCGTCAGTACGGACCCCGTCTGGCGCGAGGTTTTCTGCGACGGCTGGCTGCCCCGGGTGCGCTGGATCCGGTTGTGCATTGAACTGGATGCAACTCTTATCACCGGAACCCCGTGGGTTGGCATCGACGCCCTGGCCTTGTCGGCCCTGGGCACCCAGTGGGGCCCCTATTCGGGTTTCGGCAACCTGCCCGAAGCCACCTTCTATGAAGACCCCAACGCGCCCGACAAGGCCGTCCCGGCCTGGGTGGGCCCCGAAGGCGACGGCGTATCGGGCGGCTACACCGGCCAGACCGAGCGCAATTACGTCAACCCGGCCTTTGCCGGTTTCGCCGACGATTATGTCAATTACATCCCTTCGGGTGAGTATATCTATAATGATTTCGATAAATATCCGGAAGCCATCACCGGCCGGCCATATAACGACGCCGGCTGGGTCCAGGCAATCATTTGCATGGGCGATATGAGCATAGCCAGCCAGGCCGACTATTTCGGCCCGGCACCTACCGGCACCTACCATCCCGGCCAGATCACGGCCATCTTCAATGAAAGCCCCATCGTCAACGGCCCGGGACATGATTTTGCCACCTTCGAAAACGGTTTCTCATCGGGTTGGACCTCGCCCTGGATCTTCGCCGAGTTGGCCTACGTGGAGGTCTCCTCCAACGGTACGGACTTCATCCGTTTCCCCACCCATTCGCTGACCCCCAAATGGCCCGGCGCTTACGGCACCATCCTGGCCTCGGGCGTCTTCGGCGTCACCGGCAAGCACATCAACGCCTACGGCGACCAGTGGGGCACGCCCTTCGACCTGGAGTGGATCGCCGACCATCCCCTGGTGCTCAACGGCACCGTGGACCTGAACAACATCCGCTACGTGCGTCAGGCGGACATCCCCGGCGGCGGTCCGGATGATGCCCGGGGGGCCGAAACCGGCTTCTTTCACGACAGCTACGGCAACGTGATTTTCGACTCCTGGCCCACCTGGGGCTCGGGCGGCGCCGACCTGGACGCCGTGGCAGTGATCAACTCCTCGGCCACAGACTCGGACGGCGACCATATCACCGATTACTGGGACAACTGCTCCCAGACCAGCAACGATAATCAGTACGACACGGATCAGGACGGCTATGGCAACGCCTGCGACTGCGACATCGACGGCGAGGAAGGCGGGGACAACGTGGTCAACGCCGCCGACTATACGGTCTTCAGGGCCGCCTATGGTGGACACGGCCCCGAGCGCATTGCCGGTGAACCGGGCCAGCCCGATACCTACACCGATCCCAGCGACAACTGGAACCCGGACGCGGACTTCAACGGCGACAACGTGGTCAACGCCGCCGACTTCACCATCTTCCGCGGCCGATACGGAAACGCGGCGCCATTCAACTAAAAGGTCATTATTCCGTCAGGTTCCCGGTTAGCCCGGGGCCTGACGCGGAGGAAAACATACAACAAAAAGTAAAACCGGCGAAGGGAGGTGACGCTGCCGAAAGAGAGATCGATGATGGCACATATAAGAAGCATTTCACTGAACATCTTTTGAGAAAGGAGATGGAGAACGCGATGAACCGATTTTACCTGTATTTACTTTTAACGGCCATGCTGGCCATTGCCCCGGCGGCCGGCGCGGCGGTGGCGACATTCGACGATCTGCCCCTGGCGCCCGGCAGTTATTACGGTGGCGCAGGCAGCGGTGCCGGCGACTGGACCAACGGCGACGCATCGTTTTCTCACGTAGCCGACGATTGGTCATGGTATGGTTTCACCTATTCAAACATCAACGATACCACCACGGCCGGCTACACCAACCAGTTCGGCGCCTACACCGGCACGGACGTCAGCGGGTCCGGAAACTATGGGGTCTCATACGTACCCCTGGATTGGACCGGCGCCTATGATCCCATGCCTCAGAGTGTCTATTTCGGCATGGAAACCGGCGAGAATTACAACACCACCATTTCCGGGGCCTACTTCACCAACACGACATATGCCGCGCTGTCCATGCTCAGCGGCGACGGCTTCGCCAAGCCGTTCGGCGGCGCAACCGGAGATGATCCCGATTATTTCAAACTGATCATCAGAGGCATTGCCGAAGATACGAGCTACACCGGCAAGGTTGAATTCTATCTGGCCGACTACCGTTTTGCCGACAACAGCCTGGACTACATTGTGGACGAGTGGACCTGGGTGGATCTGACCGGCCTGGGCAATGTCATTGGCCTGGAGTTCTCCCTGGATTCCACCGATGCCGGTGACTATGGCATCAACACTCCGATGTACTTCGCCATGGACAACCTGAACGCCGTCCCCCTTCCAGCCGGTATCTGGCTCATGGGTTCGGGCCTGCTGGCCCTGATGGGGCTGCGGCGCAGAAACAACGGATAGCGGTAACATGCAACCCTAAGGAGGAACATTCATGAGGAGACACATCAACAAACGCGGACGGCACGGGCCGGCCATGGTCGGGATGCTGTTCCTGGCCCTGGCCCTGCTGGTGCTGCCGGTAAGCCTGGTGTCGGCCAACCAATTCGCCAACTACCAGAATTACGCCAATCCGGCCGACCAGCATTGCGTGGTCATGCCGGAGGTCACCGGCGGCTGGTTTGTCGCCGTCGACTACTTTCCGGATAACGGCAACGGCGACGCCATCGGCAGCTACGAGACCCGCGGCCGGGCTCTGGTAGCCAACCACAAGTGGCTTTACCTGCAGAAGAACTATGGCGCCGGCGGCGACAAGGGTACCTGGTCCCCGAGTGCCGCCTACGGCCGAAAAGGTGACAACATGCCCGGGGGCAACGACAACTGGATCATCGTAGCGGAGGTCACGCCGGCCGTTGGCTCCGGCCATCCGTCGGCCGCCATGGACCCCTCATTTATCCACATCTCACCAGACGGCACCAAGGTGGCCCTGGGATTGGGCTATGCCCAGCCCATGCTGGTCTTTCCCATCAGCATGCTGGACCCGGACAATCCACCCCTGCTCAATTACGGCAGCGCCGGGCAGTACGCCTCCCCCGGCGTGACCCTGTTCCCCTGGGGCGACGAGCCCGAGGACGGCATGCAGTACTACGAGGCCGAGTGGATTCCGGATCCGGATTCCGGACCGGTCTACCAAGGCGACGGCACCCTGGATCCATCGGCCCCAACCAACAACACCCATCTGGCCATCAACACGGACCGGGGCTGGGACGGTGGCAGCGGGGACGGAAGCCAGGTGGAAATTCTGGACACCACCGATGCAGCCAACCGGCCGGTGATAACCATCTTCAACATCGGCTACCCGCCCTACTATTCCGCATCGGCCGATGTGGCCGTGGACCTTTACGGCAACCTGATTACCGGCCAGGGCTACGACTACAGCAACACCAGCGGCCCGAACAGCGAAACCGGCCAGATTAAGATCTTCGCGGTGGATGACTGGATGGCGGCTTACAGCGGCGACCCGGCCGCTCCAGATCCCATGGAGTACGACCACACCACCAACATCGTCGCCGATGAGGTGCTCAGCGCGGCGGCCATGGGGGTGGACAAATACAACAACCTGCATGTGGGCGGTGGCGACGTGGTCAGCGGTACCTTCGGCGAGTTGGGCTTCGCCGCGGTGATCCATGCCGATGCCCTGCAGGACGGCCTGGATGACGCAGGGCCGGTGGACGAAGGTGATCCGATCTACTACACGGCATTACAGCCGGATCAGGCAGGAGACGACTCGGGGACCTTTGTCGTTTACAACCCCTGGGCCGAGAGCATCAACGTGGTCTGGAACCCCCGTAACTACGGACAGCCGCAGTACAATGTCTATGATGCCTGGTCCATCGATGTCATCCCCATCGCCACCAGTTATTACACCACCCTTTCCCCGGACGACGACGGCGACGGCGTCCCCAACGGCAGCGACAACGCCTTCCAGACCCCCAACGCCGGCCAGCAGGACACCGACGGCGACGGCTGGGCCAATGCGGCGGATGCGGACCTGAACAACGATGGGGTGGTCAACGGTGCGGATTATACACAATTCAGGACTGTTTGGGGAGCCACCGGCAGTGAACTTCACGCGGACTTCAATCAGGACGGTGCGGTCAACGGTGCGGATTACACTACCTTCCGCGGCCGTTTTGGAGATATTGCCCCTTACTATTGATAAGAGGTTGAACCCATCAAAATCATACTTAGGAGGAAAAAATGAAGAAGATTTCGTTAGCGGTTTTTATGGTGGTGTTTGCAGCAGGCTTGTTCGGTTTTTCAGGAACGAGTCACGCATACTACCTGGAGATGACCGGGGTGGATGGTACCCTGACGAGTGGTGAATACTATACTATGGACATCTATTTCCGTGGAACATCAGCCGACAATCTGGAAACCTATTTCGCAGCCATTGAATGGAATGACAGCTTGGTATCTTTTTCGGGCATTCAGTATTACGATTATGACCGGGATAACGGCACACCAATGACATTCGATGACTACAATCTCTGGAATGGTGAAGAGCTTCCAGATAGCCCACCTGGCTCATCATTTGGAGGTTATACCATTCCGGATAACCAACTATGGAATATCAACGGAGCCGAAAATCTGGACAGACCAGATGAATTCTATCCTGTAGTCAGCGGTGAAACTCTCTTGGCGCAGCTTTATTTTACTGCAGATGTTACGGGGTATTATACAGATATCGCAGGGTTCATCGATTCACCCCAGGCGGAGCTGTTTATGATCAATGAAGAGGTCGTTTTTGAGGACGGTTTGAGCATTTGGAAAGAGGGAACCAGCTCATACTTCGGCACTTCCCCGGTCCCCGTCCCCGCCGCCGTCTGGCTGCTGGGATCCGGCCTGCTCGGCCTGGTGGGCCTGCGCCGCCGCAACCGATAGCCGGCTATTAAAAGTCACGCAATCCCTCCTCCCCCTGCCGGGCCCCGGCCCGGCAGGGGATGACGCGGAAACACCCCCACACCGGCCGGGTCGGGTACCACTTTCCCTTGCACCCGGCCTTTTTCCCGGCCCGATCGTGCAGGAGCGGACCATCCCCGTGAAAATGGCTGGGGCGAACCACCCTTCGCCCGACAAAGGAGGTTAGCGAGGCCAAACAAATTACTGAAAACAAAAAAGGGAAGGCTCGCCGGCCACCTCCAAGTTGCGTCGAGGGCCTTCCGTTCCTCGACGCGCCCGCGTTCAGACAGGTACGCCTGTCGTCTCCAGCGGAAACGAATGGCCGCAATTTATTCATTCCACCACCGGTGTCAAACCGGTCGGATCGGTTGATCGGCCACCCTCCTGAACATGCCCGGCTTTTCGAGACAGCCCGACACTTACACCGACTCCAACGAGAACTGGAACGCGGACGCCGACTTCAACGGCGACAACGTGGTCAATGCGGCGGATTTCACGATTTTTCGCAGCCGCTACGGCGCTTCGATGCCGTTTGAGTAGGAGCGGTAATCGGTGGGCGGTGGCCAGGCGGCGATGACCGTGGATGATCAGTCCTCCTGGATTCCGGCCTTCGCCGGGATGACGATTGCTGTGACTTTTGATTTCCGGGCTAATAAAAGTGAAAGCGGCAATAGATGAAAGAGATATTCATATTTTATATCAATCCGTTCAATATCTCCTCGATTAAATACAATGTCCCCCGCGCACCCATGACGGCCTTGGGCATCACCTCGATGCGTCCTTTGCCGGGAAGCGCCAGCTCCACGCCGGCCACAGATATCCGCATGGCCTCTATCCGGGCCAGGGCGGCGCCGTTGGCCAGCACCACGTGGGGCATTTGCTGGATCTCTTCGGGGTTGAGGGCATCGCTGCAGCCGATTTCCGCCAGAAAGTCGATCAGGGCGTCATGATACGGTGAGGGGCCGGGATCGGTATAGACGGCCGCCGGGATCATGCCCAGGTAGCGGTAGAGCCAGCGCGTCAGGGGCAGGGCCGTGGAGAGGGGGGCCTGGAGCGCGAAGAGGGTTCCCTTCGGCAGGCCGGTGAGGGCATGAAAGCGTGACAGGGCGCCATAGGCGAGACCCCTGGCGCGGGCCGTCTCCTTTAGCGCCGGCTGGGGCGATACGCCCAACGCGGTGCACACCGACTGCAGAAACTGCTCGGTGGCGTCGAAGCCTATGGGGGCGCCGGCCTCGGGGACGAGCAGGGGGGTGCCCAGGCGCGTTTCCAGGTGGCGGGCCAGGGGGATTCCCAGGCGGTCGTCCAGGACCACGTTGAGGGCGGCGCGGCCCAGATTCCGGATCTGCCTGGTGGTGACGCCCGCCATGAGCACGGCGTTGACGTGCAGGCCGCACAGCGCCAGCAGACGCTGCAGCTCGGCCGTGTCCCCCTGCCAGTAGCGTGCAAAAAGGGAGGCGCCCACGAGGTTGAGGCAGCGGGCGTCGGTCGTCCGGCCCGGCGCGGCGAGGGTGTCCACGGCCTTCACGGCGGCTTGGTGGTAGCCGTCGGCAAAGCCGGTGGAAAAGCCGGGGTTCTCGACGGCCATGCAGGGCGCGGATAAATCGGCGCGGGCCAGGAAGCCCTCGAGGTCGTCGCCGATGAGCGCCGCGCCGGGGGTGTTGACCACGGCGATGAGGCCGTGGCCTTTGTCCCGGGCGATGCGGCGTAAAATGCCGTCGAGCTTCCGGGTGGCTCCGAAGATATAGTCGCGGCCGTCCAGGTAGGTGGCCGGCACCCGCGGCTGGCCGAAGTAGAAGGGTTCCGCATGGCGTAGCGGGTCCAGCGCGTCGGCCCGCGTCAGGCGCTCCTCGCACACGGCGCTGTGATAGAACTTGCAGCCCGTGGGGCCGTTGAGCAGCACGGCCGCGTCCCGGATCCCCTCGATGGCGGCGACGGCCCCGGTGAGCGCGTCGGGCGGGATCTCATGAAAACAGGGGGCGATCATACTGCCATCCTTCCCTTAGCGGCCCCCGTAAAATCGCGGCCCACCGGCGTGCCAGGGCCAGTCCGCTCATGTAGCCCACGTCGGGGCACAGGGGCAGCGTGTCGTGGTGCGCCCTGTCCCGCAGGCCGGCCGGGGCGTAATTGCTCAGCACCAGGTGGGGCTCCAGGCGCGCGATATCCGCGTCCCGCTGTTGCGGCGTGTATCCGGTGCGGAAGTCGATCTTTCCGGCGAAGCGGGTCTTGATTACGCTGTCCTGGGTGTAGTCCAGTATGCCCGCGCGCACCACGGTCATGCCGGTGTCCAGGGCCGCTTCCAGGAGCCAGTCGATGCTGTGGCTGAAGCTGACCACCATGAGCCGTTTGCCGTTCAGAATCTCGCGCAGGCGCGCGGCCTCGGCGTCGTACCGGGCCTGCAAGCGCTGCAGCTCGGTTCCGGCGCGCTCTTCGGAGCCGAAGAAGGCGGCGATCTCCCGCAGCCATCGGCAGGTCTCGCTTGCGCCCACCGGCAAGGGCGTCCGGGCGAAGCGAACGTCGAAGCGCTCCTGGAGAAAACGGCGCAACTCGCGGCCGTAGTGGTCGTCATAGGCCAGCAGGTTGAGGGCCGCCGACTTGAATTCCCGTAGCGCCTCGACGGTGGTATCGTAGACGAAGCGGCAGTTGACCTGCACGTCGATGCCCTCCAGCAGTCGCGCCGCCGTCCGGAAGTTGGGCTCCGTGTTACCGGCGATGTTCTTCTCGGCCACGATGTTGACCCGTCTGCCCGAGGGCCGACGGCTTGCGTCGATGAGGGCGCCGGCCCCCTCCACACAGGCGTTGATCACCCCCTGCATGTAGTCGCCGGCCAGGTTGCCGTCGGTGGTGACGACCGCCACCGGCTTGGAACCGTTGCCGGCGCGTGCCCGGGCCACGGCCAGGGCCACATCTTCGCCGATAATGCCTGACGGGCAGGTGGTGGTGACGAAAACCGCCCGGGCCGGCGAGTCCAGGGCCTCGCGGATGCGGGTCGTCAGGGTCTCGCCCGCACCGTAGATGGTGCCGTGATCGTCCATGACCGACAGGTGCAGGGCCGGCGAGAGCTGGCCGGGGGAGGTTACCCGATGGCGGCGCAGCATGCGCACGCCGCTGGAGACCAGGGCGGTGGCGGCGATGTGGGCGCAGCTGGTCGGACCGTGGACCACGGTGACTGCATCGCGCACCTGGGTGGTGATGTTGAGTGCCCCGGCGAAGGCGCAGCCGTGGATAGGCTCCTGGAAAGAGACGCTTTTCGAGAGATAGGGGGGCTGCGGTCGGGTGTCGCCGCGCAGGTCGGGCAGGCGGATCGGGGCGGGGACTGCCGCCGGTGTGGCCTGGGCCGAACCGCCGTCCGGGGACGAGCCGACACAGTCCGCCTTAGCGTCGAGGGCCAGCGCCTCCAGGTCCTCATCGTCCAGGGGGGCGGCGAAAAAGCGCTCCCGGCCGTCGATCAGCAGCCGCGCCAGGGACAGGAAGATGCGGGCCAGGTCCGATTCGGCGGCAAAGCTGACCAGGGTCTGGTCTGCAGCCTCGGCCTCGCGGAACAGCGTGCTGCGGGGGATCGTTGACAAAACGGGCAGTCCCACGGCATCGGCGAATCGCGCCACGCGCTGCGCCTCACCCTCCAGGCCGCGGCAGTTGAGCAGGATGCCCCGGACGCGCGGCCGGTCGCTTTCGTAGTTTTTCACCCCCCGCAGGATGTTGTTGGCCGCGTAGAGGCTCATGAATTCACCCGAGGTGACCAGGCAGATGTCGTCGGCGAACTCCCGGCGCAGGGGCACGGCGAACCCGCCGCACACCACGTCGCCAAGCACGTCATACACCACCACATCGTAGGCCGCCGGGTCCAGCGCAAGCTCGTCGAGGACGGCAAAGGTGGTGAGAATGCCCCGGCCGGCGCAGCCCACGCCGGGTTTCGGCCCACCCGCCTCGATGCAGTGCACGTCACCGAAGCCCGTAGCCATGATATCGGTCAGGGCGCGCTGCTCCGGGGTCGTGCGCCGCACGTAGTCGAGCACGGTCGCTGCCGCCCGCCGCCCCAGCAGCAGCCGGGTTGAATCGCTTTTGGGGTCGCAGCCCAGATGCAGCACCCGCAGCCCCAGGACTGCCCAGGCCGCCGAAAGATTGGCTGCCAGGGTGGACTTGCCGATGCCGCCTTTGCCGTAGATGGCGATTTTCATGAACGCTCCGCTATGGGGCCGCTAATCGGCGGAGAGCAATCTCGCCTGCGGCCAGGCTCATGGCAAAGGCGATGCAATTGGTTTTGGGCAAGAGCTTGAATGTCTTCATTCCCGTTATGGCCATTGAGGCACTCCCTGGTGACAGCTAAGAGCGAAGCGCAAACAAGAAACCCTGCACCGGTAGGGCGGCGGAGATGTCGTTGCAATTAAGGATTTCCAAAAATTTGAAACACACTCGACTGTTTTCAGGTCGTTGTCATGCACTTTTGTGCTTATTTGCACATTTTTGCGAAAAAGAGGCAAGGAATTAAACCATGCAATATCATTGACCCATTCCTGAAAAGAAAGGTCAAGAGAAAGGCAGAAAAATGCATGCCTGCTGATTGCGATTGATCTATAGAATCTACCTTCCAATTGTCTGACAGACATGATCCTGGAGCGATGATGAATACAACGATTCGATTTAAATGGGGCGCCGCTGTTTTGGCAGTAGCGTCCGGTATTTTCTTTGGCGGACCGGCCTGTGCCGCCGATCGAACCGCTGAAAAACAGACGCCGGAATCCGCTGTGGTCGTGCGTGTGGGCGAGCGCACCTTCACCCGGGAAACGTTGGATCTGCGCAAACAGCGTATTGCAGAGAAGGGCCGACGAAACCCTGACGACAAGGAGATGTCCGACCTGATCGATTTGCTGGTCGAGCAGACCCTGTTCGCCGAGGGGGCGCGGGCCGCCGGACTGGATCAGGACCCCCGGGTGAGGGTTTTTATCGAAGATACGGTGGATAAAATTCTGGCCAATCTCTACGTGCACCGGAAGGTGCTGCCCGATGCCCGGGTGTCGCAAGGTGAAGTGGCCGATTACTACAAGGCCCATGCTGCCGGCTGGCGCCGGCCCGAGCAGGTGCGGGCCCGCCACATCCTGCTTCGGGTCGGACCGCAGATGACCGCCGAAGAGGTTCGCAAGGTGGAGAACCGGGCGATGGAGATCCGCGGGCGTCTGGCCGCCGGCGAGGATTTCGTGCAATTGGCCAAGGCCCTTTCTGAGGACACGGGGACCAAAAACAACGGTGGCGATTTGGGGTTCTTCGATCGCAAGGGCAAGGTCGCTGCGCTGTCGGATACGGCGTTTTCCCAGAAGCCCAACGAAATCAGCCAACCGGTGCGCAGCTCGGTAGGATACCACATCATCCAGCTTTTGGAGCGGCGGCCGCCGGGCACCCAATCTCTGGAAGAGGTCAGCGGGCGGATTCGATCGCACCTGCTGCGCGAAAAGCGGGCCGAGGCGGCCAAAGCGGCACGACGTCGTCTGGAGAAGGAGCTGAATCTTTACGTCGATCCATCACTGCGCAAAGCTGAGGACAAGCATGCAAAGCAAGCTGTTAAAAGGTTTGTTCAATAGCCTGTTGGCCGTCGTGGCGCTGTGCGTTTTGGGCATGGTCGTGTGGACGGTTGCGTTTTTCTTTGGATTAACCACCCTGCAGCTCCCCTCCGCTGACCGTGCAACTGAAAAATCGCTGCAGACGACCGCACCGCATCCTAAAGTGGAACCTCCGGCGCAGCCGGCTTCAACACCCGCCCCTCCTACCCGTCACATCGAAACAGTCAAACGAAACGACGCCCAGAAGGAGCTGGATCGCCAGTTCAAGCAGTTCCTCACCGAACAGGGCTTGTCCACAGACGGTGTGCAGGCGGCGCTGGACGCACCGGTGCCGGTCAAGCAGCGGGATGATGATGTGCCGGAAGCGCAGCGCCTGGACCCCCACATCGTCGAGCAGCTCAAGGCGGATTACCCGGTGGCCGACGCGCGCCGCAAGCACGAAGGCGAAGTGTGGCTGCAGATGGATCCGGCCGAGGCCGAAGGGTTGTCCATGGATGAGCTGATGGCCAGGGCGGCCGATCTTTGCGGCGACAGCGTGTCCCCCATCAAGGTGGTGGTGTGGGTCGGCAACCGCCCGCGGGCAATACAGACCTTTAACGGGGCACCGATGTTTTAGATGCGGTCGGCGGCAAGAGGGGACGTGGTGTCATCATCGAGAAGCGAGCATCGGATGCCGCCAATGCGGCGTCCGTTTCTTTTGCTGGTCTGCACGGCATCGGGCTTCTCCGCCCTGGTGTGCGAGCTGGTCTGGAGCCGCATGCTGGTGCCGGTTTTCGGCAACACCGTGGCGGCCACCAGTCTGGTGGCGGGGGTCTTCATGGCCGGTCTGGCCCTGGGCGGTTTTTGGGGCGGCCGCCGGTCGGAGCGTGTGCACGACTGGCGGCAGGCGTTGTCCGTTTACGCCCGGTTGGAAGCCGGTATCGGTCTCTCCGCCCTCGTCTTTCCCTATCTGATGGCGGTGGTCGCACCGCTGCGCACGGCCCTGGCCGCCGCAACGGGCGGATCGCCGTGGTTGGCCAGCCTGGTGCGCCTGCTTTTTTTCTTCTTCCTGCTGCTGCCGCCCACCTTCTTGATGGGCGCAATCTTTCCGGTGATCGGCGGTGCGTTTGCCCAGGAGGGGCGCCATACCGGTCGCGATGCGGCCCTGATCTACGGCGTCAACACCCTTGGTGGCACCATGGGGGTACTGGCCGCCGGATTTTTCCTGATTCAATGGCTGGGCAGTCGCGTCACGCTTTATACGGCCGGTGGTTTGAGCCTGGCACTGGCGCTTCTGACCGCATGGGCCGCGCGCAGCGGGCGTGGCCGGCATGCGGCCATCGATGGTCTTCTGGCGAGCCCGGCGGCAGACCCTGTCGATGGGCCTCTGATGCCGAAGACGGCGGTGGGCCTTCGCCAGGCATTGGCCGGCGCTGCGCTGGCCGGCTTCTGCGGCTTGGCCTACGAGGTGCTCTGGACCCGGCTGCTGGTGCTGGTGCTGCAAAATTCGGTTTACGCCTTTTCCCTGATTCTGGCCGGATTTCTATCTGGTATCGCCGCAGGCAGCCTGCTGGCGGCTCTGCTGTTGCGGCGCGGATGGCCGCCTCTGGTGCTGTTCGGCATCCTGCAGCTGTTGACCGGCATCGCCTGCATGCTGGTGCCCCTGGGATTTTCGCTGCCCCAGCGGTCGGGGGAACTTACCTATCTATCATTTCTATTGGCAAGGCCTCTCTTTCTCGTCCTGCTGCCCATGGTGTTCAGCGGGACGCTGGTGCCCCTGGCCGTGGCCGCGGTGCGCGCTGCGGGCGCCGGTGTCGGCCGTTCCATGGGTGATGTTTACGCGGCCAACGCCCTGGGGGCCGTGGCCGGGGCCCTGGCGGGCGGTTTCGTGCTCGTTCCCCTGGTCGGTACCCGCACAAGCATTTTACTGCTGTTCACCGTCCAGCTGCTTTTCGGTCTCTACGTGCTCTTCACCGGATCGCCTCGCTTGAAGGTCCGACTGTCCCTGACGGTCGCCGGTGCGACGATGGCGGCCGCGGCCGTCATCTTCCTGCCGTCGGACCTGGTGCGGCGGCAGTACCGGCAGGCGGCCGAATCCGAGGAGCTGCTGATGTTCGCCGAGGGGCGGGTGGCCACCACATCGATAAACCGCAACAGGGCCGGCCACTTGATCCTCTATCTGAACGGCATCCCCGAGGTGACCAACGACCGGGCCGCCATGCGCACCTTCCGGCTCATGGCGCTGCTGCCCTACCTGCTGCATCCGGCGCCCGAGGACGCCCTCATGATCACCTTCGGCGCCGGCATCAGCGCCGGCTTGGCCGTCCATCTTTTCGACCGGGTCGACTGCGTGGAGCTCAACGAGACCTGCCCGCACATCGCCCGGCTCTACGCCAAGGAGAACCGCCGTGTCCTTTCGGCCCCCAACCTGCACCTGCACATCAACGACGGTCGCAATTACCTGCTGCAGAACGACGAGCGCCGGTCGGCGATCATCTCCGACGCCACCCATCCCCACAGCTACGACAGCTGGATTCTTTTTACCCGGGAGTTCTATCGCCTCTGCAGGGATCGGCTGGACGACGACGGGGTGTTCTGCCAGTGGATGCCCCTGCATGGCCTGGCGCCCGGGCAGTTTAAAATCATTCTCAACACGGTGCGGCATGTGTTTCCGGAGATGAGTCTCTGGCAGGTGGACAACGCCTACTGCCTCATGCTGGCCGGCAAGCGCCCGCTGCACGTCTCCGCCCCGCGTCTGGTCGAACTGCTTAACCGCAAAGCGCTACGGTCGTTTTTGGCGCCCCTGGGATTGGACAATCCTTACGCCATCCTCAACTGTTTCGTGGCCGATCATACGGGGCTGGATCGCCTGCTCGAGAATGAGGTCTTGATCAACACCGACGATCGGCCCTATAGCCAGTTCTTCCCCCTGTTGGCCACGGGCTTCGGCCGTCTGCGGTGGCCGGTGGAAAATTTGCGGCAGTTGCATCGATATCGGCAAAATGTTTCCGTTCTTATGACGCGAGAAAGGACAGTCCATGGCAGATGAAGAAAAATTGGATATTATGGCCCAGCGCGGCACCGAACATCGCAAATCAAGGCGGCCCTATCTTTTTGGAATGTTAATCGTCCTGGCGTTGGCAGCCGCTGCGTGGTTCATGCAGAGCGATGAAGAGACGAAAGATGCCCCCGCGGTAACAACTTTCCCCCGGACAACCGAACCCAGCCCGGCGGCCGAAGAAAGGCGAGGCTTGCCGTCTGGGGTTCCAAACAAACCGGAACCGGTGCATTCTCCAACCGAGACTATCACGGCTGGCGAAGAAGCATTTGCGCCCGTTGCCGGGGAGATCGCCGAGGCATCATCCGCCGAAAAGGAGCTGCACTGGCAGAAGACGCAGATGTTTGTGGCCGAGGCGAAGCAGAGCCTGCCGCTGATCGGCATTCGGCCTTTCGATGCCCGCCGGGCCACGGTGGCATCATCGGATATTCCAGGCACGGGGATGACCGATGGTGAGATATCAGGTATTCCCGGTCGGGACGGCCGCGGCTTGCGCGACGGCGAGGTGTGGATCCGCATCGATCCGGCCCGGTCGGGGGAGTACAAGGAGGTTATGGCCCAGACCGCAGATTTGTATCGCGCCAACACCGGTTTCGAGGGGGAAGTGACCGTCCTTTTGTGGGTCGGCGGCCGCGTTCATGCCCGGGAAACCTTCGGCCTGGCATGGTAGCGGTCATGGGGTCGGTCCATCATATGATCAGCCGGCTGGGGTGCATTTTCTTCCTGGTGCTGGCGGGGGTGATGTTGGCCGGACTTCGGCCTGCCATGGCCGAGGGCAAGGCGGATCGGACGGCTGGCGAACCGGCCGGCGGGTCGCCACTGCTTTACATCGACGAAGCATCGCTTGAATTGGGAACGGTGCAGGAGGGGGCGCCGGTGCGCCATGCGATCCGCATCTGCAATCGGGGCAAGGCCCCCCTTAAAATACTGCAATTTCGCCAGTGGAAAGGCTCCCGACTGGCCAGCGCCGACCGAGAGCTGGCGCCCGGCGCCGACGGCACCATCGTGCTGGAGATCACCACCTTGAACGGCGGTCCGCGTGCGGTTCGTGGGGTCACCTTTCGCACCAATGAAGCGGAAGATCCGCTGCACCGCATCGCCCTTCGCCTCGTGGTCACGCCCCAGATCCAGGTTTCCCCGGAGCGGGTCTATCTGGAGGGGATCGTTGGCCAATCGCCGTCCAAGGACGTGCGAATTACAGGCCATCTGGTGGAACCCCTGGTGTTGACCGCGGTCGACTGTTCCATGTCCAAGGCAGCGGCCTTCACCCACACCCTCGCGCCGGTCGGCCGGCCGGGCGCGTATCTTCTCACCGTCCGCAGCCGGCTCGGCAGTGCCGGAACGGACCGTGCGCGGCTGCTGTTCAAGACCAACTATCCCCTAAAGCCGATGCTGGTCATACCGGTACAAGTCCTGCTGCGCGACGCGGTGCAGGTGGTACCCGCGCGCATCGACTTCGGCCGGGTGTCCAAGGCACGGCATCTGCTTGGGGAAGGGGGGAAAGACAATGGCGAGAAACGCGCCAAGGCGCGGCCGGGCCCCGGGGCCGCGTTGTTTGTCCGGCTCAACCGGCCGGGCACCCTCCAAATCGAACGGGTCGCGTCGGCCTTGGCCGAGGGCTTTGCCGCCGCTCTTGCACCGGTCGAAGCCGGCAAGAGCTACCGCATCGACATCACCGCCCGGGTGGGGCGGCTGCCCGAGGGCATTACCGAGAGCGAGCTGACCATTTACACTGATGATCCCGGACAACCGGTCCTGTGGGTTCCCCTTCGCATCGAGGTGGATAGGTGAGCGGTGGCGTGGATTTGCCCGGCCCATGGTGGAGCGCTACCCTCCGGTACGCAAGAGGGTGCCCATCCGTGGCCGGAAGGGCGGACCGGGCGGGCCGAAGGTGCTGTCGATGGTGGTGAAAGATCCAGGCTGATTCAAGGTAAAATCAATGGCGTCGGTAATGATCCGAATCTTGTCGGGGCCATAGGTGCCGGTAGTTAAGGGACGCAATGAATATCTAAATTCCGCCGCACGAAACAGAACTCCCTTGCAGATGAATTCTCGACGTCTATTATCCACAGGCCGGAACCAGATGTATCTGCTGGAATAGAAGGCCACGGGCGCGCCGCCTTCCTCCCCGAGGACTTGGTGGAACATCGGAACCGGAGCATTATGGTTGACAACCTCCATCGGCAGGTCTGTCGCCAGGGTAAAATTCAGGGCTGGTGGCAAGGTTTCGGGGGTCGGCGTAAAAGAGTGGGTTGTAAGAACCAAAAGGCTCGATACAGAGGAAGAACCTTCGCTTGTGAAGAAATAGACCGCGCCGTTATGGTCGGTAGCCGCCAGTCTGATAAAAAGTGCTCCGGAAGGGCCCGGCCTGTAGTATTGGCCGAAGGGGGCATCATCACGCCATTCAGTGGAACCCGTGGTCATGGTGGAGGCGTCGTAGAGTGTACCCTCTTGATCGGCTTGATGCCGAAGCCGCTCCATTTCGTCCTCCAGCGGTTCCATCTCGATGGATCGGGCGCCTTCGAACGCCGCAGCCGGTCCGCCGGAGATGCCGCCGGTGGCGCTGGCGCGGGTGTCGCCGGAGAAAGTTTCGCTGCCCAGAAAGGATAGGTCCCCGTTGGCGTGGATGGTGCAGTCTTTGAATTCGGGATATCCTTGCACGAAATTAGATGAGCTGTAGGTTAATCCGTCTTCACCCAGGATGATGCCGTGGCGCTCCAGGTAGGTCACGGCCGCGGCGGCGACGGTCATGCCCGTGCCGCTGAGCCCGCCGGTGAGGCCGTCGGTGGGTTCGACCACCATCACCAGCACGGCGTTGTTGTAATGGTATTCGCCGTCGGAGTTTTTGGTGACGGCCTCATTGATGGTTGTGGTCTGCGGGTCCGGGTCGGCCTCGAAGTCTTTATAGACCGAAAAATCTTCATAACTGTCCAGTTCATCGTAGAAGCCGAGCTGGACGATGAGCGCTTCGCTGTCGGGGCAGCCGTTGGCAATGGCGATGCGGCGCACTTCGGCTACCGGATCGTCGCCGTGGAGCGAAAGCGCCCCTGCTCGAGCGGCGGCTTCGGCCGCCTGTTGATAATGGTTCTTTTCCGCAAGCATATAGCCGGTGTCCAGGGTGAAGGCCATGATGCCTACCAGCAGCACCATGCAGAGCGCCACGGTAACGGAGACGTTGCCGTCCTGGGAGCCGGTGCTATTCCCTGGCAATACTTTTCTCTTACTTCGGCAAATGAGGTAAAGCATAAGGGCCTTTTTGGTCCCCTTCCCGATGATATAATTCGTGCTACTGTTGAAACTCTTGGGACGCCTTCTCCTCTTTTTCATTGTTTTCCTCTGTCATCGTACTGACGTAGCGCTTTTTATAGATGTCTGCCGCCAATGCCCCCGGAAGGGGGGTGGTGCCGGTTCGGTCCCGTGGGGCATCGGGTTGAACCAGCTGGCGTTGCAGCCCGGTCTTGAGCGGCGTGGCCATGTCCGGGCCGTGATGCGCGGTATCATTGGCGCATGCACACAATCCGGAAATCAAGGTTGCCGTGAGCCAAACCTGCAGTACGCGAAGGAATCGCTTCGATGAAACATTGCTTCTCAGGCTTTTCATTTTATTGACCTCTCTAAAAGAGAACTGTTCTATTGTGATTTAGGTAATGCCGGGTAGGCCGGCTGCCCGTTCGTTACGAAAAGCTTAAAGTTTCACCGCTTACCCTCCGCTTCCCGGGCGCGCTCCAGCAGTTTATCCGCCTTTACCGTGTTGCCGCGCTTGCGCACAATGGCGCTCAGGTTGCGAAATGCGGCCGCCGGCGGTTGGGTCTGTAGCAGCAGCCGCAGGGCCTGGCCGTCCTTGTCGAGCAGGCCCAGGCAGACGGCCAGGTTGTTGCGGGCCACGGAGAACCCCGGGTCGATAGCGATGCATTTGCGCAGCACCCGTTCGGCTTCGGGCAATCGCCCGCTTTTCATCAGGGCGTAACCCAGGTTATTGCACACGTCGGCCTTGGCCGGATCGAGTTTCAAGGCGCGTTCGAAGTAGGGCAGGGCCCGGTCGATGCCCTCCTTGCGCGCCAGCGTCAGGCCCAGGCCGCCATAGGCCGGTGCGTACAGCGGATCCTTCTCGATGGCCTTTTGGAAAGCGTCGACAGCGGCTGTCAGGTTTCCCGACTCGCGATAACAGACCCCCATCAGGTGATCGATCTCGGTGGTGCGGTTAGCCGGGCGGCGTGCCTGTTCGAGTTGGACCAGGGCGACGTCGTAGTGCTCCTGGTCGATCAGTTGCCGGGCCAGCGCCAGATGGTCGGTTTTGGGCTCGAGCCGGGGTTGGCTCATCACCGTCGGGTCATGTCCCCGGTCGGGTGCTGCCGAGCCGTTTTTACGCACTGCGTTGCCGCCGGCGCACCCATTGAACAACAGCAATGCGGTGCTCAGCAACAGGGTCATGCGATGAACCGGAGAATACTTCATACGTTACAGGCCTCCTCGCAGCCGTTCCATGATGTTGATCACCGCCGGGCCGAGGATGATGATCAGAAGGGCCGGCAGGATCAGCATGATCAGCGGGAAGGTGAGCTGTGTGGAGATCTTGGCCCCCTTCTCCTCGGCACCCTGCCGCCGTTCGGTGCGCATGGAGTGGATGTGCACCCGCAGCGCTTCGGCCACGTCCGTACCGAAGCGGGCCGACTGCAGCAGCACATTGACCACGGCGGTCAGGGCAGGCGTGCCGTTGCGCTCGGCCAGGTTGCGCAGCACCTGCCGCCGCGGGAGCCCGCTCTGGATCTCCAGGAAGTACTGTCCGAACTCAGCGGAAAGCACCGGCGAAAGATCGGTCAGCTCCCGGCTGATGCGGTGCAGGGCCATGTCGAAGCTCAGTCCGGCTTCGATGCAGATGAGCAGCAGATCCAATGCGTCCGGCAGCTCCCGGAAAATCTGCTGCTGGCGTCGGCCCACCCTGATCTTGAGCACCAGCCCGGGGAGGTAGTAGCCGACGGCCAGGGGAAAGAAGGCGAAGATGACGGCCCGCAGGCTCATCTGGCTGCCGGCTGCGGCGATGAGCAGGTAGATCAGGCCCAGGCCCACAGCCAGACAGAGCTTGATGCCGAAGTAGAATCTGACCGCCCGATCCGAACGGTAGCCGGCCCAGACCAGCATGGTGCGGATGTCGGCCACCTCTTCCGCCCGTTTCGGCATGGCCACCACGCCGGCCTGCTGGACCACCCGCTGCCAGGCGGCGGTGAACGCTTTGCTGCGGACCTGCGACCGGCGCTCCCGTCCGCCGTAGAGCCGGCGTGTGATCAGGGCGCGCCGGTAGCGGGCGTCGATCCACATGAAAAAGGACATCAGGCCGGCGCTGACGGTGAGAAAGGTGAGCAGGGCAATTAATACGGCAATCGTCATGACTGCCTCTCTTCCGACGAAAAAGACTGGATCCCGGCCTTCGCCGGGATGACGGTAGAGGGGTCCGGGATGACGGTAGAGGGGTCCGGGATGACGTAGGGCGTAATATACTTACGTACTTTCATACTTTCCGACTTTCCTACTTTTTTATACTTCTATCCGCGTCATCAGCCGCATGACCACCAGGCCCGAGACGATGAAGGCGGCGGCCATGAGCAGGAGTTTGCGTCCTACGGGGTGACTGAAGAGCAGGCTGATGTAGCCTGGATTGACCACCCAGAAGAACAGCAGCAGAAACAGGGGCAGCAGCCCCAGGATGAGGGCGCTGGTGCGGCCCTCGGCGGTGAGGGCGCGCACCTGGCGTTTGAGCTGGAACCGCCGGCGGATGGTGTCGGCAAGGCCGCCCAGGATTTTGGTCAGGTTGCCGCCGGTCTCGCGCTGGACGATGAAGGCGGTGGTGATGATCTTGATGTCGGTTACCGCGGCAAAGCGTCGCTCGAAGTTGCGCAGGGCCTGTTCGAAGCTCAGGCCCATGGCCATCTCCTCGTAAATGGTGCGGAATTCGGTGCCCACCGGCGGCGACGAGGAGGCGGCGATCTCCTTGAGTGCGCCGTCCACCGACTGTCCGGCGCGCAGGGCGCGGACGATCATCTCCAGGGTGTCGGGGAGCTGGCGCACCAGGGCCTGTTCGCGCCGCTTGCGCCGCCAGATCAGATAGAGATAGGGCAGGCAGAGGCCGGCGGCCATGATGGGCAAGGCGGCGGTCAGGCTGCGGAACAGCACGATCACGGGCATGACGAAGAGCAGTGCCAGCCCTAGTGAAAGGCTGAAAAAGCGCTCGATGGAGACCGGGGCGTCGGCGGCGATCATCAGCGACTCCAGGGCGGCCAAATCCATGAAGCCGCCGGCCAGGCGCGCAACGCCGGAGCGGCCGTTGGCGCGCTTGAGCAGCCGGACCGGGCTGCCGTCTCCCGTTGCCCGGCTCAACTGGTTCATTGTCTTGCGGCGGTGCCGCTCCTTCTGGTCTTTGAACAGGTAGTAGAAGGCGAGGGAGAAGAAGAGGATGTCCATGAAGACGATGGCGACGATCAGTTGGACCATGGCGTTCAGCTCCCTTCGATGTTGATGGTGAACAGCTCGGGCTGCAGGTCGATGCCGTAGGTGCGGATGTGATCGAGGCAGGCCGGCGGCCGGCCGGACCCCTCGAAGGTTCCCAGCACGCGACCCTGATCGTCGATGCTCCGCTGGCGGAAGACGAAGATCTCCCGCACCTGCACCTCATCTTTGCCGATGTCGGTAATCTCGGAGATCGAGACCACCCGGCGCTTGCCGTCCGGCAGGCGGACGAGCTGCACCACGATGTCCACGGCGCTGGCGATGAGGGCCCGGGTGGCCTGTTCGGAGAAGACGGCCGTGCCCATGCCCACCATCACCTCCATCCGGGATAGGGCGTCCTTGGGGCTGTTGGCGTGGATGGTGCTCATGCTGCCCGGATGGCCGGTGTTCATGGCCTGGAGCATGTCGATGGCCTCTTCCCCGCGCGCCTCGCCCACGATGATGCGGTCGGGGCGCATGCGCAGGCTGTTTTTGACCAGGTCGCTGAGGCGGACCTGGCCGCGCCCTTCGATGTTGGGCGGCCGGCCCTCCAGGCTCACCACATGGGGCTGGCAGAGGCGCAATTCGGCGCTGTCCTCGATGGTGATGATGCGCTCGGCGGCCGGGATGAACCCGGAGAGCACATTGAGCAGGGTGGTTTTGCCGGCCCCGGTACCGCCGGAGATGAGAATGTTGAGTTTGGAGAGGACGGCGGCTTTCAGGAAGGTGAGCATCTCCGCGGTCAGGGTGCCGTTGGCGAGCAGGTCCTCGCGCTGGACCGGCTTTCGGCCGAATTTGCGGATGGAGAGCACCGGGCCTGAAAGCGACAGCGGCGGAATGATCACGTTGACCCGCGAGCCGTCGGCCAGTCGGGCGTCCACGATGGGTGACGATTCGTCGATGCGGCGCCCCACGCGGGAGACGATCTTGTCGATGATCTGCATCAGATGATCGTTGTCGCGGAACTGGACCGGGGTTCGTTTGAGCGTGCCGGCGGTTTCGATATAGACCTGGTCGAAGCCGTTGACCAGGATGTCCTGGATGGTATCGTCGGTCACCAGGTTCTCGATGGGCCCCAGCCCGAGAATTTCGTTCATCAGGTCGGCCACCAGCTCGTTGCGCTCGGCCGAGTTCAGAGGCACGTTCTCGGTGCGCGTGATCTCCTGAAGGGCTGCCTGGATGGTGCCGGCCAGCTGTTCCCGGGGGAGTTCGGTCACCGTGCCGAGATCGAGCTGTTCGACCAGACGGAAGTGGACCTGGGATTTGACCGCATTGTACGTATTGCTGCCGATGCGGGCATTGTGCAGGGACTTGTCGCCGCCCTGGCGGGCGCGGCCGGCTGTGATGCGTTGGCTCAGTTTCATGACCGTCCGCCTGTGGCCGCTTGCCTGCCGGCGGCTTCTTTCGCAGCCAGGGTTGCCTTCCGGACGCCGCTTCTGCGCCATCCCGTGATCGCCGTAGCGATGCTATCGATCAGCGGCCGTCGTCCATCGTCCGTATCCATTCCATTCATTCGGGCCGCCAGGCGTTTGAAGTCGCGATTGATGCGCTTCTGAGGGGCGGCGGTGGCGATGGTCTTGCCCTGATCAATGGCACGGGCCAGCGACCGGTAGTCGCTGGAGATGGTGGCGATGACCGGGCAGCCGAGCAGGTCGCTCAGGTCCGGGGCGGTCAGATCGCTGGACGGGTCGTAACGGTTGATCACCATGCCCAGGCGGTCGTCATTGGGATGGATTTCGCGAAAGAATTCGAGGACGCTCTGCAGGTTTTTGACCTCCGGAACGGTCTGCTGCGCTACCAGAACGATGCGGTCGGCCGCCTCGAGCACTTCGATGGTCTTGGGCGAACAGTCCGAAGGCAGGTCCAAAACGATGGTGTCGAAGTGCTGCCGCAGCAGGTCGACCATGGCCCTCAGGTCTTCGGGTGTGATCTGGTCGGCATCGCCGATGTCGTCAGCGGTGCCCAGCAGGTAGAAGCGGTTTTTGTGGCGGATCAGCGAGGAGAAGAGCAGGTGGCTGTCCATGCGCGCCAGGTCTCGAACCAGTTCGAACGGGGTGAAGGTGCAGGGCTGGTCCAGGAAGGCGGCGGCGTCGCCGCGATAGAGGTTGAGATCGGCCAGCAGTACCTTGCGGCCGGTGAGCGCCTGCAGCTGGTCGGCCAGGTTGACCGCCACGGTGGTGACCCCCTGTCCGCCTTTGAGGCTGTAGACCGCGATCAGGTCTCCGGTCCGTCGGCTCCCGGCGGCACGGTCCAGGGCGCGTTGCAGGTCCCCGCACAACTCCGCTCCATTTTCTTCCAATACCAGGAAATCGCTCATGCCGGCGCGGACCGCGGCGAGAATCAGGTCGGGATCCTTGTACCGGGCGACGGCCAGGATCGAGAGATTCGGTTGCGACCGCCGCAGTTGCCGGGTCAGTGAGAGACCGGTTTGGCTTTCCCGGGTCAGATCGACGAGCACGGCATCCGGCGAGCCATTGTCGACCCGGGACAAAAGTTTTTCGGGCGTGTCGATGAGCACCACCCGGTGCACCGCCGACTCGATCGCTTGGGCCAGGCGGTCGCCTGAGGCAGGGTCGCTGCTGAAGACCAACGCTTCGTTAATCGAAGGTAAGGACATCTTTTTCTCCTGGGGGGTTATCGGGCGAATCCGGTGTCGCCTTGGAACCCGGGGATTTCGTCGTCGACACTTTTGGACCTCACATCGGGTTTTTCAAATGTTCCATCGACCGCCTCATCACGGGTCACAGTATCGGGGTCGCGTTCGGTCGACAGCTGGTCGGGGCCAGCGGGAGCCGGGTCGGCATCTGGCGGGATCACGGTCGCGGGCGGTTCGGTCCCCGTTTTTTTGCTGTCCGCCTTTTGATCCTTCGACCCAACCGGCCGGTTCAGCAAAAAGAAATCGGTGTCGCTGTATTCTCCAAGCGCCTTCATTCCGGGTACCTCGGGCACCTCTTCGGCGTTGAGGGGCCGTACCAGGTGAGGCGTCACCATCACCATCAGCTCGGACTCGTCCTTCTGGAATTCCTTGCTGGTAAAGAGCGTGCCGAGAATGGGGATATCGCCTAAAAACGGCAATTTGTTCACGGTGGAGCGCAACTCCTCCTTCAACAGGCCGGCCATGATGAAGGTCTGGCCGTCTTTGAGCTGCAGGGTGGTGCTTCCCCGGCGGGTTTTCAAACCGGGGACCGATACGCCGCCGGAGAAGACGGCCAGACCGTAATCGGGATTGCTCACTTCCGGTGATACCTTGATTGTGATGGTTTCCTCGCCGGTGACGAAAGGCGTGAAGCGCAGAATGATGCCGAAGCGTTTAAATTCTACGGTGACTTGATTGCTGTTGCCCTGAACAGGAATCGGGAATTCTCCGCCCACTAAGAATTCGGCCTCCTGGCCGCTCATGGTCACCAGGGTCGGTGTGGCCAGTATCTGGGCCAGCCCCTGGCTTTTCAGCAGGCTGATGATCGAGAGAAAATCGTCCCCCAGTCCGTGCAGCGCCAATTGAAACGCCGACCCGAACGGCGGCAGCAGTTTCATTTCCGAACTAAGGCTCTGGGCCAGGCCGCCGCTGGTCGTGAATTGCGATGTGGAGCCGTCGCGGGCCGTTTCGGTGAATGTTGTTTCGGGAAGTTGGGAATTGCTGGCCGAGCCGGAACCGGAGACGCCGCCCGAAGGAAACAGGCCAATGCTCCACTTGTCCTTGATCAGAAACCCCAGTCCCATCTTCTTGGCGCCCGAACGGGAGACCTCTGCGATCTTCACCTCCAGCTGTACCTGCTGGCTGCCGGTCACCGAGACGAGGTTGACGAAGCCGACATCGAATCCCTTCAATATGGTCATTACCCGGTCGAGCATTCCCTGGCTGACGACCTCCCCGACCAGCATCACTCCCTTGTTGCCGGGCAGGACGGACACCTGCGCCCCGGGCGCCAGTTGGTGGATGCGTTGATTGATCGCGCCGATCAGGTCGCCGGGGATGAATACTTGCACCTCATAGATCTCGGCTCGGTCGTCTCCGTGCCAAACGATGAGGTCGGTGCGTCCGGGATTTTTGGTAGCCAGCACCAGAAACTGCGTGGGAGTGATCAGGTGGTAGTTGGCGATCTCGGGATCGGTAATGGAGATGCGCGTAATGGGAAGCTCGGTGCGCTGCAGTTTGGATTTGTGAAGCTCGACTTCGATCTGATGCCGGTAGTTCCCGGTGTCGTTGTGACGTTCCGCCGAAAGCGGTACTGCGAAGGCCAGGCATAGTATCGTTACACAGATAGTGCGGCTCAAAACGCGCATGCATTGACTCCATTTCCGATTCAACGGTAGATGGTTTTATCTTTACGCCACTCGCCGCGAATCATGTCCACGCGCAAATATGGCTTCTGGTTGGCCAGCAGATCGAGCAGCTCCGCGCCTCTGGTTTTGGCAATGGTGCCGTCTTCCTGGTTGCGGCTGATGATGCGCAGCGTGCTTTTCCCCTTCTTCGAGTCCGCCAACACCGTCAGTTTTTCCGCATCGGCGGGGGTGACCTCGAGGGTGATGCGACTCACCGACTGATTCAGATCGTCTTCCCAGGAGAGGCTCTGGCTGGTGGCGATCACCCGGATGTTTTGCAACAAGATGCGTGAATTGCGATGGGTTTCTCTGAGAACACCTGCAGCGCCGGGTGAACTCTCCTCTTGCATGCTGATGTTGCCCCACGGGCAGGTTACCACGATATCGATGCGGTCGCCTGGGTGAAAAACGCCTCCCACGCCGTCGGTGAGATTGACATCCAGGGTGATGGCCCGCATACCGGGGGAGATCAACTGTTTCAAGTCCCTGGGTTGGGCGGCGTAGGTGCCGATGCCCCTGTCGGCGGCGAATGCGGTGGCGGGCTGTATCGTCGGATCCTCGTCGGCAGGGTTTCGGGCAATCAGTCGAAGGGCGGCGGCCGGATCCGCCGTCGCCAGAAAGGACGCCTCCTGGGGGGTTACGCTCAGCGTAACGGTCGATGTGTTCGCTTTTCCTCTTCCGCTCTTCTCTCCGTTTTTCAGCTCCATGATTCGGACGCCGGACAGAAGCAGGCGTGAGACGTTCCCCTCGATATCCCCCGGGATGGGGGTGACCGCCAGAATATCCACCCGGTCGCCGGGCGCCAGTTGCCCCGCTGCGCTGGATACCTCATCCACTTTCAAGGTGACGGCCCGCATTCCCTTTTCGATACGTTGGCTGAAGGACGGTGGAGGGCTTTTTTCAACTTGAGGCGCCGGGGCAGGGGCCGGCGAGGGTCTGCTGATGTGCCGGTAGACGGCCGTTGCCACGATGAAAGCCAACAGCAAAGAGAAGGCCAGTGCGATAAGGCCACGGATGTTGCGCATGAGCAATTACTCCTTACCTGGGGAACGTCATGACGCTTTTGGCGCCGATACTTGCCGGGATGAGGGCTTCGGGAAGGAAACCGGTGATCGGCCGGTAGGCCCATTCATCTACCGCCACCTCCAGGGTTCGCAGTTGATCCACGTCTTCCGGTTCGGTGATGGTGATGATGAGCGCATCCTCCAACGGCGTCTCCTGGTTTTCCTGCTCGTCGCCGGCCAGCCAGAAGGCTCTTTTGACGGCCGCCCGGGCCATGTCGACCGGATCCTCATCGTCCCACTCCCGGGCCGTCACCCCCACACGGGCACCTTCGGCAACGGCGTGGTTGAGCACGAACTGCCAAGTGAGGTACCAGCCGTATTCGATGGTGCCGAAGAGGATCATCAGCAGGGCCGGCAGCAGCAAGGCGAACTCGAGGGCGGCCGCCCCTCTGCAATCGGATCGCCGTCGCCGGCGGATATTAGACCAGCCCGCCATAGGTCAGAAACACCAGATAGCCGGCGCCGATAGCCGCTGCATAAGGGATTGTCTCTTCATCGGCGGGCGTTTGCTTGGGCCCGTCGTCGTAACATTTCGATCGTCGATGCGGCCACAGCTTGACGAGGCGAGGCACCAAGGTTCCGTTGCGGATCATGACGATCAACGCCCAGAGCCCCCCCGCCCAGGCGGCGTAGATGAACACGTTGAGAATGCTGCGTCCGCCCAGCCAGGCCCCCAGCGCCCCGAGCAGCTTGACGTCGCCACCGCCCATGCCGCCCATTGCAAAAGGCAGGATCAGCAAGGCACACCCCAGTGCCAGGCCGGCCGTGCTCTGGGCGATACCCTGCACCGGTCCGTATTCCGCGCCATGGTAAACCCACGCCACGAGAATGGCCGGAACGGTGATCCAATTGGGAATTCTCCGACAATTGAGATCCATTGCCACGGCAAGGGTCAAGACGAACAACCCGGCAAACTGGGGCAAACACCGGTCCATGGGGTTACTGCTGGTTATCGGTCTGGGACACCGTATCGGCGGCATCGCCGATTTTATCCGCAATGGCCTCGAAAAGCCGCTGCAACTGATCGCCGAACAGGCTCATGACGCCGACCAGCAGGGCCGCCATGAGACCTGCAATCAGTCCGTATTCGACGGCCGTCACGCCGGAATCGTCCTCCCAGAGGGACTTCAAAAGCGCTGATAAGGTTTTCATCGGATAGAAACCTCCGCCATCTGCGTTTAGTGATTGTACAGGGGTGAAAGAATATGAACCCTATCTACTAATGCGACATCGTGCTTGTACTTATGTGCCGATTGTTTGACCTTTATTGATATTGTCGGGAACGCTATCCCGTGTGATACGCCACCGGCTCTTTTTCAATAGCGGCGTGCTGCAAGCCACGCGCTTGGGTGTAATTGATCACCGCCTCAATATAGGCGATCGGAAGAATGGTCGGCGACACTTCTATCCCCATTTGTGCAAAGAAAATTTTGTAATTCTGGAACAGCAGGTTCCGGCCGGCCTTGATCTTATTGGTCGCGGGCGGGTCGAACCACCGGCGGATGAATCGGATCGGATTAAAGTAGAGCAGGGGAACGATGTCATCCTTTCTTCCGTGGTATTGGCCGACCGAAATGGGATATCTGTTGTTATCGTAAGATTTGTACATCGTTACGAAATATTCGACGGGGCGGACTGTGTTGGCGGCAAACACTCGCCGGTACATCTCTGTTTCAGGATGCCGGTGGCCGGCCATAAAGTTCAACAGCGCTTCGATAAATCCCAGGTTGAGATATTCCACCCGGGCGGGAAAGCCGACTTTGTCAAAACTCAGCTGGGCCCTTTTCCGATATTGATAGTATTCATTCATGAAGATCTTCTTGTGTTTAGGCAGCGGCGGCCGGTGCTTCAGGCGGCCGCTGAAATTTTCCAGGAATTGGAGAATGCTTTTTATTTGCGCCGCGCGAAGGATCGGCAGACGTACGGGAAAATATGCTTCACACGCGTAATCGCTGAGTATGTTACAGACTCGACGGCCCAAGGGGCAGCTTTTCAGGCGGTCGGTTCGGGCGGTCTTTTCGTAGAGTCCATCCGAGGGGTGTTTGATACCTGCCAGAAAATTGGCAACAGCCTCGGTTTGCGGTACATTGAGCAAATTTAATGCGATATCGGCGCCGGCGACAGAAAAATAGCGTCTCATCCTGCTCTTATAATGATCGTACGCTTCGCCTTTCAGAAGTCGTGCTTCGGGTACCGGAGGCCTTTGGACGGGGGATCTGTTGCCATAGGTCGCATAAAGATGAATGAGTTGCAGCAGCACCTTTTTAGGGGCTGTCTTGAATTGGGGTTTGTAGTATTTAAGGTTCGCGTAATCCCAAAAACACGCCGTCACCTGGGCCGCCAGTTGTGAATGGGTAGGCATCGCGCTATCCTCTCGGTTCATAATGAGGGGGGCGATGTTTAACGGGCAAAACAAAAAGCCCTTCATGCTTGTATATGCATGAAGGGCTGCACCCAGTTTACTTGGCCCAATCGATATGATCGCCCCCATTCGATTCCTCGTCGAATGAGCGGTATGTGTGCAGGCAGGTCTTCTGGCTTACCCACCCTTGCAGCCACCTTCCCATCACCCTTCCAAGTGACAGTGGCATGGTTCTGCTGCAAAGGTTCCCCAAATGGGGGCGGGATGACAGCGGCGGGACCGCTCCCGATTCTCACGGGATTCCCTATTGAGCCTGATCGGCACCTTGCACGGCCTAAAGCACTCCTACAAAGAGTATGAATTGTCAAGCGCTTTCTTGATTGGGAATTGTTTTTGTTGAACCTAATCTCATGGGGCTTGCTTTGCATTTAAATTTCACCCATATGATTCGTATCGAGGCAGAAAGGAGCAGTTCTTAGATGATTGGTCTTCCATGGGTGCGATTGGGACCATTACGGCATATTGGCTTCGCTTTGGTCGCTTTATGGGTGATTCTTGATCCCATTACGGCGTCGGGCAACGCATACAAGGGAAGCTACCCATACAAGGCATTGGCCACGGTGGGCATGGTGGCCGACATCGTGAAGCAGGTGGCCGGCGACAAGGCCGAGGTGACGCAGATCATCGGCGCCGGCGTCGATCCCCACTTATACAACCCCACGCGCGGCGACGTGGCCGCGCTGATCAAGTCGGATGTTATTTTTTACGCCGGGTTGTTGCTCGAAGGACAAATGACCGATATTCTGGTCAAGATTTCGCGCCGCCGGCCGGTGAATGCCGTGACCGAGCGGCTCAGGGAGGATGATCTCATTCGGGATGCCCAATCGGGACACCAGGATCCGCATGTATGGATGGATGTCAGCCGATGGAAGCTCGCCGTGAAGGTCGTGGTCGAGGCCCTGGTTGCATTCGATCCGGCCAATGACGATGTTTACAGGCGCAACGGCGACCGATACCAAGACCAGCTCCAGGAGTTGGACGATTATGTGCGCCGGGTGATCGCAACGATTCCCGAACGACAGCGCATTCTGGTAACGGCCCACGATGCCTTCAACTACCTGGGGCGGGCGTACGGCATAGAGGTGTTGGGCATCCAAGGCCTCTCCACGGAGTCCGAGGCGGGCTTGAAAGACATCAACCGCATCGTGGACTTGCTGGTCAACCGCCGCGTGCCGGCGGTATTCGTGGAATCCAGCGTGTCGGACAAGAATGTCAGGGCGCTGATCGAAGGGGCCGCGTCGCGCGGCCACCAGGTCATCGTCGGCGGGGAGCTGTTTTCCGACGCCATGGGCGCGGCCGGCACTTACGAGGGCACCTACGTGGGGATGATCGATCACAACGCCACGGTGATTGCACAGGCACTGGGCGGCCGGGCACCGGCCGGGGGAATGCAGGGCAAACTGAGTCTTGCGCATCAAACTAAAGTATCCATCCGGAAATAGCGTCTGGAGGCCTTCATGTCCAACTTATCCGAATCCGAAAACATGGCCGACGCGGGGCAGGAGACAGCCCCCATATGGATCAACGACCTGACGGTGGCCTACCATCGAAAACCGGTGTTGTGGGATGTGAATCTGGTGCTGCCCGAGGGCAAGCTCGTGGCCGTCATAGGCCCCAACGGCGCCGGCAAGAGCACCCTGATCAAGGCCATTCTGGGTCTGGTGCCCAAAGCCACCGGCGATATTCGCATCTACGGCCGTTCATATGAAGCCCAGCGGCGTCTGGTGGGCTATGTGCCACAGCGCGAGAGCGTGGATTGGGATTTTCCGGTCAGCGCGACAGATGTGGTGGCCATGGGATTGTATGGGAAAATCGGCTGGCTCAAACCGGTGTCGCGGCGCCATCGCGAGCAGGCGGTCGAAGAGCTGCGCAAGGTGGGTATGGAAGCCTATGCCGATCGTCAGATCAGCCAGCTTTCCGGAGGCCAGCAGCAGCGCGTCTTTTTGGCACGCGCCCTGGCCCAGGATGCTCAGGTTTACTTCATGGACGAGCCGTTCGCCGGCGTGGACGTGGCCACCGAAAAGGCGATCGTCGCCCTGCTCAAGGAGCTCAAGACGGCCGGTAAGACTTGCGTGGTGGTTCATCATGACCTGCAGACCGTGACCACTTACTTCGATCACGTGGTGCTGCTCAACATGCGGGTGGTGGCTGCCGGGCCCGTCGAAGAGGTCTTCACCGAAGAGAATTTGAAGAAGACTTACGGCGGCAAGCTGACGCTGCTCAGCCAGGCGCTGCACAAGTACGCCCAGCAGCCGGGGATTGGAACGGGGGGTACCAAAGGGGGGCACCGATAATGCCGGGTTCATCGATTAAGAGAATGGTCTCCCAAGGCTGGGGTTGGATTGCGGCGGCCGCTTGGGTTTGGTTCTGGCCCGAATTGGCCCATGCCGGCGGCTTGGGGGACACCGGCCTGCAGTGGCCCGGTTGGCAAGAACTGCTGCGTGTGTTGACCTTGAGAGATTACAATACCCGTGTGGTCATCGTCGGCACCACCCTGCTCGGGCTGGCCGCCGGATTGAGCGGGACATTTTTGATTCTGCGCAAGCGCGCGTTGCTCAGCGACACCCTCAGCCATGCCACGCTGCCCGGGATCGCCCTTGCTTTCATCCTGATGACCGTCTTCTTCGGCGACGGCAAATCCCTCATCGGACTCATCGCCGGCGCCGCCGTATTCGCGGTGCTGGGGACCGGTTCGGTGCTGTTGATCGAGCGCTACTCGCGGCTGAAGGACGATGCGGCATTAGGGGTCGTGCTGAGCGTCTATTTCGGCCTGGGTATCGCCATCATGGGCATCGCCACGCGCATGGAGACAGGCAATTCAGCCGGACTCACCTCCTTCATCTACGGCAAAACCGCTTCCATGCTGTTATCCGACGCACTGCTCATCGCGGTGACGGCTTTTGTCGCGGCGCTGCTCTGCCTGCTGTTCTTCAAGGAGTTTTCCCTCGTCTGCTTCGATGCCGATTTTGCCCTTACTCAGGGATGGCCCGTGGCGCGCCTGGACTTCTTCATGATGTCCCTCGTAGTGGTGGTGACCGTGGTGGGGCTGCAGGCCGTGGGGCTCATTCTGGTGGTGGCCTTGTTGATCATACCGCCATCGACGGCTCGTTTCTGGAGTCGTCGGCTCTCGGTCATGCTCGTTTTGTCGGCCGTCTTCGGTGCGTTGAGCGGCATGATCGGCGCAGCGATCAGCGCCTTGATGGCCAATTTGCCTGCAGGCGCGGTGATTGTGATGACGGCCTCGTCCCTGTTTTTCTTCAGCCTGGTGTTTGGCACCAACGGCGGTTTGTTGCAAATGGCCCTTGACCGCTGGCGCCTCGGCAAAAAGGTGATGCACGAAAATTTGCTGCGTGAGCTGTATGAATGGCAGGAGATTGCGGCCCAACGGAGCGGCGCCGCTGCGGACGCAGCCCGGATCGACGGTCCCCGCCTGGAAGAATTACTGCCCAGACGTTCCTGGTCGTTCCACGACCTGCAAAAGGGGTTGCGTCAGCTGATCCGAAGGGGGTGGCTTCGTTTATCCCCGGAAGGACGGTACGTTTTCACGCCCGACGGCTTGTTGCAGGCGCGCGCGGTGGTCCGCAAGCATCGGCTATGGGAAGCCTACCTGATCGCCTACGCCGATACGGCGCCGGGCCAGGTGGACTGGGGGGCCGACACCATCGAACACGTTATCGACGAGCGGATCATCGCCGAGTTGGAAGCCGGTTTGCCCGATTGGACACCCAAAGCCGTGCCGGAGAGTCCGCACGAGCTGATCCGCAGTGGGGTATAAGCATATGGAATGGACCTTTATCGACAGCTGGATTATCGTCACGGGCATCCTCAGCGCCATGTCCTGCGCACTGCTGGGAAACTATCTCGTGCTGCGGCGCATGAGCATGATGGGCGATGCCATCAGCCATGCCGTGCTGCCCGGCCTGGCCATCGCATTTCTGGTCAGCGGCAGCCGGGACAGTCTGCCCATGCTCGTCGGCGCGGTAGGTGTGGGGGTCCTGACAGCGGTATTGATTCAAGCCATCGGCAAGCTCAGCGGATTGGACCAGGGTGCCTCCATGGGGGTGATTTTCACCACGCTTTTCGCTTTGGGATTGATTCTGATCCGCCAGGCCGCCGACCATGTGGATCTCGATCCGGGCTGTGTGCTCTATGGCGCCATCGAGCTCACCCCGCT
>Ga0209164_1001014_pt1 | contig 43804 bp, 35 predicted proteins | sample MTBNYHSulfiMetaG_FD_187458 | JGI IMG/M metagenome (GOLD analysis project Ga0209164, IMG submission 187458) | Enrichment culture microbial communities from rom New York Harbor, USA that are MTBE-degrading - MTBE-NYH (New York Harbor Sulfidogenic)... | ecosystem: Environmental > Aquatic > Marine >... | reverse complement strand
AAGTACGGCAACGACGACGACACGGTCGACCAGTTCGTGCGCCACTTCGCGCACCTGGTCGTGACCGAGCACGACAAGTACGACACGCTGACCGGCGGCAAGATGATGCCGTCCTGGTACCCCGTCTCCTCGAACGTGCCGCAGGGCATGACCGTCGCCGCCCTGCCCAGCGGTCGCCAGGCGGGCAAGCCGCTGGCGGACGGCGTCTCGCCGAACCAGGGCAGCGACAAGCTCGGACCGACGGCGGTGCTGCGCTCGGTCGGCAAGTTCCGCCACGAGGACATCGACGGCGGCACGCTGCTCAACGTCAAGTTCGAGCCCCAGGTCGTGGCCGGGGAGGAGGGCCTGCAGCGCCTCGCCGCCTACCTGCGCGGCTTCCTCGACCTGCCCATCTACCACATCCAGTTCAACGTGGTCGACGAGGAGACGCTGCGCTGCGCGCAGGCCCAGCCCGACGAGTACCGCTCGCTGCTCATCCGCGTCGCCGGCTACAGCGCCTTCTTCGTCGAGCTGCACGAGGCGATCCAGAACGACATCATCTCGCGCACGGCCAACTCGCGGATGGTGTGAGGCGGCGGTAGCGCGAGCGGGACGGTCGGCCGTGGGTGCACGGCCCGAGGTGCGGGGCCGGGTCTTCGACGTGCAGCGCTTCTCGCTGCACGACGGCCCCGGCATCCGCACGGTCGTCTTCCTCAAAGGGTGTCCGCTGCGCTGCGCCTGGTGCGCCAACCCGGAGTCGCAGCGCCTGGAGCCGGAGATCGCCTGGTTCGCCAGCCGTTGCATCGGGTGCGGGCGATGCGTCGAAGCGTGTCCCGAGGGGGCGATCCGCCTGGTGGAAGGGGTCGTCGAGACGGACCGGGAGCTGTGCGTGTCGTGCGGTCAGTGCGCCGCCGCGTGCGCCCGCGAGGCGCGGCGGCTCATGGGCCGCGAGATGACCGTCGACGAGGTCATGGCCGAGGTGCGTCGCGACGCCGTCTTCTACCGGCGGTCGGGCGGCGGTGTGACGTTCTCGGGCGGCGAGCCGTTCACCCAGCCCGAGTTCCTGGTCGAGGCGCTGCGGCGCAGCCGGCGCTGGGGCTACCACACCGCGGTCGAGACCTGCGGGCAGGCACGCTGGGAGGACCTCCGCGCGGTGGCCGCGCATACCGACCTCTTCCTCTACGACGTGAAGCAGCTCGACCCCGTGCGGCACCGCGAGCTCGTCGGCTGCGACAACGAGCTGATCCTCGCGAACCTCGAGAGGCTGCTCGCCCTGGGCGCGCGGGTCACCGTGCGGGTACCGGTGATCCCCGGCTGCAACGACGGGGCCGCCGACTTCGACGCGCTGGCGCGCTTCGCGGCGGCCCACCCCGCCCTGCAGTCCGTCGAGCTCCTGCCGCACCATCGGCTCGGCGACCACAAGTACGAGGCGCTGGGCCGCGAGCTGCCTTCGATCGCCGACGCCGTGTCGCTAGGACGGCTCGACGACGTCGCCGCGCGCATCTCAGAGCAGAGCGGTGTGCGCTGCGCGGTGACGCACGGCCTGAGCTGAGGCGCCGCCCCCCCGTGTCAGGCGTTGTGGCGGGCGATCACCTTGGGCAGCGCCAGCCACGCCAGGCCGAGGACGGCGAGCACCGTCCCTGCCGCAATCAGTGCGGCGGTGCGCGACGCGACGACGTCGAAGACCAGCAGGACGACGCCAGTGACCACGAGTCCGAGGAGGGTGTATCCGGCCTTGGCGATGCGATCGCCGGTCGTGACGGTCTCGGGCTTCAGGTGCCGGCGGAAGAGGAGGCGGTGCAGGCTCACCGGCGCCACCACCACGATGGCCGTGGCGACCGCGAGCAGCATCAGCACCAGGTAGGTGACCACCGCGTGGCTCCTGCAGGAGCTCGTTCGAGTTGCGGTCGCTCCGCTCCTCGAGCGTCTCCTGACGACTCGCACAGGGTTCGAGCGTGCGCTCGGACTTACGGTTCGGCGACGCCGCCCGTCGCCGTGCTCCCGCCGTCTTCACTCCCCGCTCGTTCGCCCACTGCCTGCAGCCTACGCCTGCAGGCGAGGGCCTGGCCACCCGGGCCCCGTGCCAGACCACCCGTCGAACTGCTCGAGATCCGGCGAGAAGGCGACGAGCGGCCGCGGGTCGTCACACGGCATCCCGGTGAGCATGTCGCGGTCGCCGATCGCGTCGGCGGTCTCGCCAGGGCCGGCGCCCTCGAGCAGGCGCTCCACCGCCTCGAGACAGCGGACGCTCTCGGTGACGGCCAGCTCGAAGATCTCCTCGAGCGTCTCGGTGCGCGGTTCGTTCGGCAGCTGCGGGTGGAACCAGCGTCTCCTCGTCTGCGCGAGGTCGACGACGGACGGGAGCGGGTCGTCGGCGTACAGCTGCGTGCGGTTCATCACACCGGCGCGGTCGATCACGGGCGCCATAGTGGTCAGCAGCCTCGTGAGGGGCGCGTGGGGGTCCGTCATGGCCGAGTAGACGAACGCCATGTCGCGGAAGGCCGCGCGCCCCTGTTCGGCCGGGAGCCGGACGCCGTGCACGTCACGGAGCACATGCTCGAACATGCGCGCGGCGACGGCGGTCTGCGCGCGCGTCATGTGCAGGAGCCGGGCGCGGCGAAGCCACGCCCGGTCGGCCGAGCGCCGGCGCGCCAGCATCACGTCTATCGAGCTCTCCACCACACCGTGACGTCGGAACGCCAGCGCGCGGTCCCGCGGATCGGCGCGGTCGGTGATGTCGCCGGTCCAGTACATGATCCATGGGTGGGCCTCGCCATCGAGACAGAGGTGCGCGGCGTAGCCGCCGGTGAATGCGAGGGCGGCCGCTCGCTCCTCCGCCGGCAGTCCGCCCGCGTGTTCGAAGAGGCCGCAGAAGACGTCACGCATCTTGTGCTGATGCACGTGGAGGGCGAGGTCTCTGCGGGTGCGCCGGCCGGACCAGACGCGTGAGTAGAAGAGGAAGTCCGGTCCCTGCGCCCCGACCTTGAAGGCGTCGGGCTGTGCGTCGAGCAGACGGGCCAGCGGGCCGGGAGGCAGGCGTGCCCGCGCCTTCTCCGCCACTTCCCAGTGCGCCAGCATATCGGGCATCGCCCACCCTCCTCGTCGGGCCACCACGCCTGGCCGCACGAACGCACTCTCGCCCGCCTGGCTGGCGCACGGTCGCTCGTACCCAGCAGGCGGCGGGTAGCGTATCATCGAGAGGTCCCCGGTGGGCCTATAGCTCAGCTGGTCAGAGCAGCCGACTCATAATCGGCCGGTCGCAGGTTCGAGTCCTGCTGGGCCCACCATCTCCCGCCAACTCCAAGTCTCGTCGCGATCTGCCTGCTGTCCGCGTTGGCCCACTTGGCCGACGCGCCTGTCCAACAAGCGCGAAAGCAGGCCATGGACCTTCCGGTCGACGCCTGCTTCGCGGCGCCACGGTACCCAGCGCGGGTGATTCGAGTCAAACGACACGACTGGTCGCAACGTCGTTTGTCTGAGAGGCCGGTCGCCGTCGCCGCGCCCGCCCGTGGACTGGCGCCGAGCCTTCCGCTAGGGTGACCTCCGGGGCTCGCTCAACCGCCCCAGCGCCGCGACGCCGCCATCACGTCACGTTCGGCCGACCTCCAAGGCTGCGTCCCGGCAGGAAAGGATGAGGTACGTGCACGAGAAGAATTCGGTCGAGGTCTGCTTCTCCCCGGCGCTGTTCGGGGACATCGTGACGACGGGCGAGTTCGTCGTGGTGCTGGTCGACATCCTGCGCGCGACGACCACCATCTGCACGGCGGTCGCCAACGGCGTGGAGGCGATCGTCCCCGTCGCGACGCTCGACGAGGCGCGACGGCTCAAGACCGAGGGGTTCCTGGTCGCCTCCGAGAAGGACGGCGTGCAGCTCGACTTCGCCGACTTCGGCAACTCGGCCACGAGCTTCACCAGAGAGGCGATCGAGGGGAAGACGCTCGTCTACTGCACGACGAACGGCACGCGGGCGCTCGAGATCGCGAAGGGCGCGAGCGGCATCGCGAAGGGCGCGAGCGGAGTGGCGAAGGGCGCGAGCGGAGTCGCGATCGGGGCCTTCATCAACATCTCCGCCTTGACCGAGTGGCTCGCGGCCCGGCGGCAGAACGTGGTCGTTCTCTGCTCGGGCTGGAAGAACAAGTTCTGCCTCGAGGACACCCTTTTCGCCGGTGCGCTGACCGGGAAGCTGCTGGCGACGGGCCTGTTCCGCACCGAGTGCGATTCGGCGCACGCGTCGATCGACCTGTGGAGCCTCGCCGAGGGTGACGTGCTGGGCTACATCGAGAAGGCCGCGCACCGCCACCGCCTGCGGAGACTGGGGTTGGACGACGTGCTCCCGTACTCGTTCGCGTGTGACCGGGTCGAAGTCGTGCCCGTGTTCGACGGGAGGACGATCACGGCGGACGCCGCGCGGTAGGGCGGCGGCCGCCGTGGCTCACGAGCACGCGCACGCGTCTGGCCTCTCGGCGGCGGGCCGCCACCGCCGCCCGCTCTTCATCGCCTTCGTGCTGACGCTGGTCTACGCGCTGGTCGAGGTCGTCAGCGGCTTCTTCCTCGGCTCGCTCGCGCTGCTCTCCGACGCCGGCCACATGCTGACCGACGTGGCCGGCCTCGGCATGGCTCTCGCCGCCGTCCAGCTCGCGAGCCAGGTGCGCGACCCGCGCCACACGTACGGCCTCTACCGGCTCGAGGTGCTCGCCGCGCTCGCCAACGCGGCGCTGCTCTTCGCGATCGCGGCCTACGTCCTCTACGAGGCGGCCGTCCGTTTCGCGGAGCCGCCCGACGTGCCCGGTTTGCCGCTGCTGCTCATCGCCTCTTTGGGACTGGCCGTCAACCTCGTCTCGTTCGCGTTGCTGCGCGCCGGGGCGAAGGAGAGCCTGAACGTGCGCGGCGCCTTCCTCGAGGTGTTCTCCGACATGCTCGGCTCGGCGGGCGTGATCGCCGCCGGCATCATCCTGATCACGACGGGATGGCCCTACGCCGACCCGATCATCGGCGTGGGCATCGGCCTCTTCATCCTGCCGCGCGCCTGGCGGCTCGGGCGCGACGCCCTGCGGATCCTGCTCGAGATCGCGCCCGCGGACGTGGACGTCACGGCCGCCCAGCGGGCGCTCGCCGGGGTGCCGGGAGTGCGCGACGTCCACGACCTGCACGTCTGGACCCTGACCTCGGGGATGAACATGGCGAGCGGGCACCTCAGCGTCGAGCACGCCGGCGACGTCGGCCCGGTGCTTCAGGCGGCGCACGCGCTGCTGGCGCAGGAGTACGACGTCGCCCACGCGACGCTGCAGGTCGAGCCGAGAAACGCCGGCCTCGAGTGCGCCGTCTGCCCGTCGGCGCCGGCCATGGAGGCCGAGGCCTCGTGCGAGGCGAAGACCGACGCGCCTTCCGGGACCAAGGCCGACGCGTCCTCCGGGACCAAGCCCGGCGCGCCTTCCGGGGCGAGCGCCGACGCGCCTTCGGGGCCCAAGGTCGACGGAGGACGGAGGGTCGAGCCCGAGGCGTGACCCCGGCGCTGCTATCATGCCGGAGTGTCGAGGGTCGGCGGCCGCGGCCGACGGGTCCGCCGCCGCATCGTCGGGCGTCGCAAGTCGAGGGCCGAGGGCCGCGGCTCGAACGTCGAGGGTCGAGGGCCGCGGCTCGAACGACGAGGGTCGAAGGACGAGCCGCGGCCTCTCGCGTCCATCGTGCAGGCAGGAGGGATGACCAGTGCGCTACCGCTTCTTCACCTGTGACGTCTTCACCGACACGCGCTTCGGCGGCAACCAGCTCGCCGTACATCCCGAGGCCGAAGGGCTGACCGCGGCGCAGATGCAGCGCGTCGCCCGCGAGTTCAACTTCTCGGAGACGACCTTCGTGCTGCCGCCCGAGCAGGGGCACGACCGCCGCGTGCGCATCTTCACGCCGACGCAGGAGGTGCCCTTCGCCGGGCATCCCAACATCGGGACGGCGTTCGTGCTGGCGACGACGGGCGCCCTCGGGCCGCTCGACGCGCCGCGCACCGTGACCTTCGAGGAGGACGCCGGGCTGGTCGCGGTCGCGATCGAGCCGCGCGGGGGCGGGCGGCTCACGTGCGAGCTCAGGGCGCCGCAGCGGCTGTCGCTGGGCGGGACGGCGCCGGCGGAGGCCGTGGCGGCGGCGATCGGCCTGACGGCCGACGACATCGTCGCCACGGCCCACGAGCCGCTCGTCGCCTCGGTGGGCCTGCCCTTCGTCATCGCCGAGCTTCGCGACCGCGAGGCGCTCGCGCGCGCGAAGCCCAGCATCGACGGCGCCGAGGCCCTGCTCGCCGCCGGCGCCGAGGTGCCCGACGTGCACGTCTACGTCAGGTCGCACGGCGAGCCCGCCGCCAGGGCGGATGGCGAGTCGGAGGCAAGGGCGGACGACGAGTTCGACGCAAGGTCGGGCGGCGAGTCGGGCGTGAGCTCGGGCGACGAGCTCGACGCAAGGTCGGGCGGCGAGTCGGGCGTGAGCTCGGGCGACGAGTTCGCGGTGCGGGCACGCATGTTCTCGCCGCTGGACGGCATCCCCGAGGACCCCGCCACCGGCAGCGCCAACTGCGCGCTGGCCGGCCTCTTGGGTCATCTCGAGCCGGCGCCCGACGGCGCCTTTGCCTGGCGCATCGCCCAAGGCGTCGAGATGGGGCGTCCGAGCGTCCTCGAGGCGCGCGTCGAGAAGCGCGGCGGCGAGGTCACCGATGTCTGGATCGGCGGCGAGAGCGTACTCGTGAGCGAGGGGACGATCGAGGTCGATTGAGCTCGCGCTGCGGCGCGTCGTCGCGGACGCGCCGGGCTGAATGGAGCGTGCCGGGTCGACGGGGACGCCGCCCTCGCCGGCGTCGTTCGGCTCCATTGCCGACCGGAGCACTCTGACGTACACTTCGTCAATAGATTGTACGTCAGGCGGCGCACCTCACGGGTGCGACGAGAGGAGCCTCCGTGCAAACGAAGCTCACACTGCGCCTCGATGACGCCCTCATCCGCAGCGCCAAACAGTACGCCGGCAGGTCTGGCAAGTCCGTTTCGCAGCTGGTGGCCGACTACTTCGCCCTGATCGACGCCAGCGAGGCGGCCTCGGGCGTCGAGCTCACGCCGCGTGTCCGTGCGCTGCTCGGGGCGCTGCCGGCGGCGGCCGACGAAGCGGAGTACCGGCGCCATCTCGAGCGCAAGCACCGGTGACCAGACTCCAAGTAGAACGCATCGTCGCCGGGAGGAGCATCGACGAGGCGAGTCTCGGCGAGGGCGGACTCGCATGAAGGTGCTCTTCGACACCAACGTCGTCCTCGACGTGCTGCTCGCGCGGGAGCCCTACGCCGGGGTGGCGGCGCGGCTCTTCGCGCTGGTCGACACCGGGCGGCTCGAGGGCGCCGTGTGCGCGAGCACGGTGACGACGGTCGACTACCTGGCGGCGAAGGCTCTGGGGCGCAGGCGGGTGCAGCCGCTCCTGCGCCAACTCCTCGACCTCTTCGCCCTCGCTCCCGTCGACCGCGAGGTGCTCGAGGCCGCCCTGCGCGCGGGCATCGCCGACTACGAGGACGCAGTCTGCCACGAGGCCGCGCGGGCGTGGGGTGCCGCCGGCATCGTGACGCGCGACGGCAAGCACTTCGCTCGCGCGACACTGCCCGTCTTCTCGCCCGACGAGCTGCTCTCGGCCATCGTTGCAGCGGAGTAGGCTGCTTCCTGCCCTGCGGCGCACGCCGGGCGCTCCGTTGACAGCGCCGGAGCCGCCCGCCTAGGCTCGAGCCACCGACGCCGAGGAGGGACCATGGGACGGTTCGACGGCAAGACCGTGCTGGTGACGGGAGGCTCGAGCGGGATCGGCCGCGCGACCGTGCGCGCCTTCGCGCGCGGAGGCGCGCACGTCTACGCGGCCGCGCGCCGCGTCGACCTGCTGCAGGAGCTCGCCTTCGAGGCGCTGGAGGGGTGCGGCGGCGGGTCTGCGGCCGACGCCGCGGAGTCCGCCGCGGACGTTCCCCCGGCCGCGGGCTCAGCCGCCGGTCGCATCGAGGCCGTCGAGCTCGACGTCCGCGACGTACCCGCCGTCAAGCAGGCGGTCGCCGACGTCGTTGCCACCGCCGGCCGCCTCGACGTGCTCGTGAACTGCGCCGGCATCAGCATCGGGCTGCCGGCGCTCGAGATCAGCGAAGAGGCCTGGGGCGACATGCTGGCCACCAACCTTACCGGCGCCTTCTTCGCCAGCCAGGAGGCGGCGCGCCACATGATTGCGGCCGGGGGCGGGGCCATCGTCAACGTTTCCTCAATCTGCGCCTACACGGCGGAGTCGCCGGAGGTGCCGTATTGCGCGACCAAGGCTGCCCTCCAGATGGTCACCCAGTGCATGGCGTACGAGCTCGGGCACCTCGGCGTGCGCGTCAACGCGGTGGGTCCCGGGCTCACCGACACCCCGATGCTCGAGGACGACCTGGAGCGGCCCGACCACTACGACCGCCTCATGCGGATGATCCCGCTGCGGCGGCCGGCCGCGCCGGAGGAGATCGCCGCCGCCATCCTCTTCCTCGCCTCGGACGAGGCCTCGTTCGTCACCGGCGAGATGCTCGTCGTCGACGGCGGTCAGACGCGCGGGTTCTGGTACTACGCCGAGGACGAGCCGCCGGCGCCTCCGCGGGCCTGAGCCGCCGGCGCCGCGGCGGACCCGGGCCGCCGGCGCCGCCCCGGGGGTGAGCCGCCGGTGCCCATCGGCGCGAACCCTCAGGTACGGCGTTGAGGCTGGCTCGACGGCCGGAGCCCTTGCACGGGCAGTCACCGAAAGCGCGATCGTCCACCTCGCGCGGCGCAGGTTTCCGCCGGTGCACAGCGTCGAGGTGGCGGAGTCCGAGGGAGAACGGGCCCATTGGCGCTGCGGAGCTGCATGAGCGCGCAAGGAATGCGGCCGCGCACGGACCTCGTCCTGCAGGGTGACGTGCGCGGGCAGCGGCATTCTTCTCGCTGCATCGAGCAGTCAGTCGCCCGCCGTCCTCCCTCCGCGCCCGAGGGTCGTACCCCCGCTCGCTCCGCCACCGAGGGTCCTCCCGCCGTCCTCCCTCCGCGACCGAGGGTCGTAGCCCCGCTCCCGCCGCGGCCGAAGGGCCCACCGTCGGCCTCCCTTCCGCATGGATATCGCCTGGTGGTTGCTGAGCGGTCCTCAGATCCACGCGATTCGAGCGCGGGACCGAGGCCGCATTGCAGCGGATCGCGTCGATGGGCGATCGCGAGGCGCCCGATATCGCGGGTCGCGAGGTGGACGCTCGCGCTTTCGATGAGGGTCCCCCACACCCCCTTGGGTCTCTGCACCCTTGCCGCGGCCCCAGCGGGCGGTCGATGCCTCGCGTCCGACACGGGAACTGTGCGCCGCCCGGCGGCGGCCGGCCGCCCGGCGGCGGCCGGCCGCCCGGCGGCGGCCGGCCTCGCGGGCGGCGTCCGGAATCGCGGGCGCCGGCCGGTCTCGCGGGCGCCGGCCGGCCTCCCGGGCGTCAGTCGTCGTGGTGTGGCAGGCGCCGCGGCAGCAGGAGGCCGGGCACGACGGAGACGAGGGCGAAGAGCGCGGCGACCGTGAACGGCCACTCGAAGGCGTCGGCGACCTCGTCCCAGAAGAGGCTCTCGATGCGGTCGGCGAGGGCGAGCAGCGTGAAGCCTTCGAGCCCGCTGGCCATGCCGGAGAGCGCCTCGGCGACTGGGTTCGCGATGCGACGGAGCTCGCTGAAGCCGACGGTCGGGTTGATGTCGCGCGCCTCGTCGAGGGCGTCCGTCAGCGTCTCCTCGACCTGGGGTGACAGCGCGGCCGCGGCCGCCATGGCCTGGCTCTGGTCGGCGGCCGAGTTGACGGCCGCGACCAGCGTGTGGGCGAAGATCGCCACGAGCAGCGCGACGCCGAGGAGGAATCCGAGCTGGCGCGCGGTGTTGAGCATGCCGGAGCCGACGCCGCGGGCCGCGGCCGGGACGGCCGACATGCCCGCGGCGGTGAAGGCGGGCAGCGAGAGGCCGAGCCCGAGGCCGACGAGAGCCGTGCGCCAGACGACGGCCTCGGTCGGGGCCGTGCGCAGCATGCGGCCGAGCAGGAAGAGGCCGGCGGCCGAGAGCAGGGCGCCGGCCACGGCCGGGGGTCGCGGCCCGATGCGGTCGACGAGGCGGCCGCCGAACGGTGCCAGCACGAAGGCAGCCGCCGGGACGGCGGTGACGACGAGCGCCGCGCGCAGCGTCGTGTAGCCCATCGCCGCCTCCATGTAGATGACGAGCATGAACATGCAGCCCATCATGGCGACGTCGACGGTCATGATGGCGGCGCTGGCCGCGGCGAAGGTGCGGTCGCGGAAGAGGTGCAGGTCGAAGACGGGGTGGGCGGCCGTCAGCTCGCGCCAGACGAAGAGCGCGAGGAGCACGACCGCCCCGGCGAAGAGCGCCAGGATCGCCGGCGAGGTCCATCCCCAGTCGTTGGCCTGGATGAGCGCGAGGGTGAGGCACACGAGCCCGGCGGAGGAGAGGCCGAGGCCGGGCAGGTCGACCGGCAGCGGGTTGGGGACGCGGACGCGGGGGAGGGCGGCCGCCGCGAGCGCGAGTCCGGCGATGCCGACCGGCAGGTTGAACCAGAAGATCGCCGGCCAGGACCAGCGGTCGATGAGTAGGCCCCCGAGGGTGGGGCCGAGTGCGGCGGCCAGCGTGCTGGCCATGCCGAAGAGGCCGGCCGCGAAGCCCTGACGGCCGGCCGGGAAGGCGGCCAGCAGCAGCGTCAGCGCCGTGGGCACGACCGCGGCGGCCCCGACCGCCTGCAGCACCCGGAAGGCGACGAGCGGCGTCAGGGTCTCCGAGTAGGCGCAGCCGATCGACGCGGCCGTGAACACCGCCAGCCCGACGAGGAAGAGGCGACGGTGGCCAAAGCGGTCGGCGAGCCGCCCCATGGGGAGGAACAGCACGGTGAGCACGAGGTTGTAGCCGTTCATCACCCACGAGACGCCGGTGACGGAAGCATCCAGCTCGCGGATGATCTTGGGGATGGCCACGCTCATGATCGTCGCGTCGGCGAGGGTCACGAAGATGCCGGGGAGGACGGCGAGGAAGACGAGCCAGCCCCGGCGGGAGGGAGAGCGCGGTGTGGCGTCGTACGCTGTCATGGTCCGAGTCTACGCTAGAATCCGGCGAAGCCGGCTTCCCGCGGGGCGTCAGGGTGGAGGGTCTCCGCGACGGCTCGGCTCGGCGCCGGGAGGTCCGGGCCGGGGCGGCGCGAAGTCGGACCGCACACGTCGAACGAGGAGCCTGTGATGCGCGTGCGCGACATCGTCGAACGGATCGACCGCCTGGCGCCTTTCGACCTGGCCGAGTCGTGGGACCACGTCGGCCTGCAGGTGGGCACGCCCGACGACGACGTGGAGGGCGTGCTCGTCGCCCTGGAGGCCGACGACGCGACCCTCGACGAAGCCGCACGTCGTGACTGCGGCCTCGTCTTCGCGCACCACCCGCTGATCTTCGAGCCGCTCGAGCGTTTGACCGACGCGGAGCCGAGCGCGCGCGTGGCCCTGCGTGCCGCGCGCGAGGGCCGCGCCGTGGTCGTCGCACACACGAACCTCGACAAGGCGCGTGGCGGGCTCGCCGACCTGATGGCCGAGGCGCTCGGCCTGCAGGGGGCGCAGCCCCTCGAGCCGAGCGCCGTCGACTGGCTCAAGCTCGTCGGCTTCGTGCCGCCCGACGACGCCGACCTCGTCCGCAAGGCCCTCTTCTCGGTCGGCGCCGGCGTGATCGGCGACTACGAGCACTGCTCGTGGAGCGTCGAGGGGCAGGGCTCGTTCTTCGCCACCGACATGGCCTCGCCGGTGCTCGGCGAGCGCGGGCGCGACGAAGCGGTGACCGAGGTGCGCCTCGAGGTCGTCTTCCCGCGGCGCCTGCGGCGCCGCGTCGTCGCCGCCTACGTCGCGGCGCACCCGTACGAGGAGCCCGCCTTCGACGTCGTGCCCGTCCAGAACGTGCTGCCGGGTCTCGGGCTCGGGCGTCTCGGCGCGCTGCCCGAGCCCGTCCCGCTCGCGCAGCTCGCGGCCGACGTCGCGGCGCTGGTCGGGCTGCCGTCGCCCCGCTACGCCGGCGACGGCGACCGTCTCGTCCGCCGCGTGGCCTGCCTGCCCGGCTCCGGCGCGGCGGCGATCGCCGGCGGCGTCGCCGCCGTCGCCGACGTCCTCGTGACCGGCGACGTCAAGTACCACGAGGTGCGCGAGGCCCTCGACGCCGGCCTCGCGCTGGTCGACGCGCCGCACGACCTGACCGAGGAGGAGCTCGTGCTGCGCTGGAGCGCCGCGCTCGCGGGGGCGCTCGGTGACGCCACGCGGCTCGAGACGTACCGCCGCCCGCGCGGCGCCTGGCAGAGGGGCGCGCCCGTCGTGCGTGCAGCGCCGGCGGTGGGCGCAACGGCCGCGGTGGGTGCAGCGCCCGCGGTGGGCGCAGCGGCCGCGGTGGGCGCCGCACCCACCGGCGAGGCGCCGCCGAGCGCTTCGCCTGCGGCGCCCCCGAGCGCTTCGCCTGCGGCGCCTCCCGTCGCGACGTCCATGCTCGACGCCCGTCGGCCCGCCGAGCACGTGGCTGACGTCCGTCAGCCCGCAGAACCCGCGGTCGGCGAGACCGCGGTCGCTGCGTCCTTCGACGGCCCGGCGGCGGGGGCCGCAGAGCCGGTCGATACCCCGGTCTCGTCCCCGATCGCGTCCCCGACTTCGTCGGGCGCAGAGGGTTCGCAGGCTTCCGCCTCCGCCGTCTTCCGCCTCTACACCGACGGCGGCGCGCGCGGCAACCCCGGTCCCGCGGCGATCGGCGTGCGCCTGCTGGCGCCGGACGGCGGCCTCGTCGCGGAGTTCGGCAAGACGATCGGTCCGGCGACCAACAACGTGGCCGAGTATCGGGCGCTGGTGAGCGGTCTCGAGCTGGCGCTCGAGCACGGGGTCCAGCGCCTCATCTGCCTCCTCGACAGCGAGCTCGTCGTCCGCCAGATCGAGGGTGCCTACAAGGTGAAGGAGGTGACGCTGCGGGTGTACCACACCGAGGCGCAGCGCCTTCTCGCCCGCTTCGCCGAGGTGGAGTTGCGCCACATCCGTCGTGAGGAGAACGCCGAGGCCGACCGCCTCGTCAACGAGGCGCTCGACGCGGCCGGCTGAGGCCGGGGCCGCGTCGCGCCCGGCGCAGCATGGGCCCGGCGCCGCGCCGCGCGTCGCGGCCGGTCGAGGGCCCAGAAGGGGGCAGAGATGGAGCTGACGGGAGCCATCGTCGCGGCCGCCGTGGTCGCGCCGCCGATCTACGTCGACCTCACGGCGGTGTTCCTCGCGGGGCTGACGGGCGCCGTCTTCGCCGTCCGGCGCCGGTTCGCGATCAGCGGCGTCCTCGCCATCGCCATCGTCACCGGTCTGGGCGGGGGGATGCTGCGCGACGTGCTGCTGAACACGTCCCCCGTCGCGCTCACCAACCCGCGTTACCTGCCGACGGTGGTGGCGGCCGCCGTCGTCGGCTTCTTCTTCGCCTCCGCCGTCCACCGCTGGCGGGCGATGCTCGACGTCCTCGACCCGATCTGGATGGGCCTCTTCGCGGTCATCGGCGCGCAGACGGCTCTGAACATGGGGCGGACCGCGTTCGCCGCCATCCTCGTCGGCTGCGTGACCGCCTTCGGCGGCGGTGTGCTGCGCGACGTGCTGGCCGGGGAGACCCCGCAGCTCGTCCTGCCGGGGCCCATCAACTACTTCGCCGCCATCATCGGCAGCTGTCTGTACGTTGGGCTCGTGTCGTGGTCGCCGGTCTCGGAGACGTGGGCCGAGATCATCACGATCGCGGTCGTGTTCGCAGTGCGCATGATCGCCCTGCGCTTCGGCCTGAGGACCCCGGAGCCCGTCGACGTCGGCGGCTACATCGTGCGCGGCGGCCGCCAGATCCTCTCCTTCGGGCACGCCGCGCACGGGGCGGCGGCCGCCGAGGACGCAGCGGTCCTCGAGGCCGAGTCGTCGCTCTGCCCGGCGAACGACACGGCGGCGCCGGCCGGCCCCGAGAGTCAGGCGTCGGCCGGCGAGCTCGCCGGTCCCCTGCCGTAGAGCGCGCCGGTCCGCTGCCGTAGAGCGCGCCGGTCCCCTGCCGTAGAGCTCGCCGGTCCCCTGCCGTAGAGCGCGCCGGCCCCCTGCCGTAGAGCGCGCCGGCCCTGCGGCCCAGGCGCGCTCCGTCGCCGAGCCGCAGAGCTCGGGAGGCCATCGCCGAGCCGCAGAGCTCGGGAGGCCATCACCCCGAAGGCGCCCTGCCGCTCGTCAGACCGGCGACTCGCCGGTGGCCGTGGGGGGCACGTCGCCGCTCAGAAGCTCCCCGTCGGGCGGGGTCGCCGGCGCCGCTCCCGCGCGCAGGACCCCGCCCGGCACGAGGAAGAGGACCGCGACGACGGCGACGAGCGAGGCCAGCGCGGCGACCTTGAGCGAGTTGCCCACGCCGAAGGCGAACGCGTCGCGCGCCGCGGCCAGGACCTTGTCGGCGGCGTCCTCCGGCAACTCCTTCAGGACCTGCTCGACCGACTTCGAGCCCGCGAGGCCGTCCTGCACGATCGACATCTGCTTCTCGGTGAGGCCGGCGCCGGCGACGTCCTCCTCGAAGCGGGGGAAGCCGAAGGCGCGGTAGAGGGCGGCGAAGACGGCGACGCCGAACGAGCCGCCGATCATGCTCGAGGTCTTGAAGAGGCCCGAGGCCGCGCCTGCCTGGTCCAGCGGGGCGAGACCCACAGCGACGTCGGAGAGCGGGGTGGAGAAGAGGCCGATGCCGGCGCCCTGGACGGCGAGGCCCAGACCGATCCACCAGTACACCGTCCCCGCGTCGAGGAAGCCGAGCATGAGCGTGCCGGCGCCCATCAGCGCCGTCCCCAGGGCGAGCGGCAGCCGCGGGCCGCGGTGGAGGCTCAGGCGTCCGCCGATCGGGATCAAGGCGAGCAGCGCGAACGTCGAGGGCAGCAGCAGGAGACCGGCCGTGAACGGGTCGTAGCCCTGGACGTTCTGGAAGTAGAGGGCGAGGACGTACATCGTGCCGCCCAGCGTGACGTTGTAGACGAAGTTGTCGATCAGCGCTCCGTCGAACGAGTGCCGGCGGAAGAGGCGCAGGTCGACGAGCGGATTGCGCACGACGCGCTCGGCGAGCACGCAGGCGACGAGCAGGACGACCGCCGCGATGAGGGCGGCGACGACGGCCGCCGAGCCCCACCCGCGCGTCGGTCCTTCGTTGAGGGCGTAGAGCAGGGCGACGAGGCCTCCGCTCAGCGTCGCGAGGCCGATGAAGTCGAGGCCGCGCGGCGCGCTCTCGTCGCGCGACTCCTGCGTCGAGAAGCGCAGGAGGAAGGCGGCGGCGAGGCAGAGCGGGAGGTTCATCCAGAAGATCCACGGCCAGCCGAGGGCCTGGGTGAGGCCGCCGCCGAAGACCGGCCCGAGGGCCTGGCCGGCGCCGGCCACCGCCATCCAGACGCTGAACGCGGTCACCTGCTCGTGACCCGAGAACTCGGCCGGGATGATCGCGAGCGTCGCCGGCAGGATGAAGGCCGCGCCGATCCCCATGACGGCGCGGCCGGCGATGAGCAGCTCCGGGCCGGGGGCGAGCGCGGCCAGCACCGAGCCGGCGGCGAGCACGACGAGGCCGGCCATGAGGAGCTTGCGGCGGCCGGCGAGGTCGCCGAGGCGGCCGCCGGCCGCGACCAGGGCCCCGCAGGCGAGCGTGAAGATCGTGTTCGCCCACTGCAGGGTAGTCGTCGAGGTGGCGAACTCCTTCGAGATCGCCGGCATGGCGATGGCGAAGTCGGAGGCCGCGATCCAGACGATGGCCGCAGCCAGGCTCAGGGCGCCGAGGCTGACCCAGCGCGCGCGCGGCGAGGTCATCGGCGGGACGAGGTGGGGCAGGGTCACGGCGTCACCCGCCCGCGCCGGTCCGCGGCGACGCGGCGGCCATGCCGGCCAGCGCCAGGGCCTCGGCGACGATGCAGTCCTCGAGCTCCTGCAGCGAGACGCTCTCGTCGGAGGAGTGGATCCGGCAGCGCGGCTCCTCGGGGCCGTAGAGGACGATCTCGGCCGCGGGGGCTGCCTGATGGAAGGTGACGATCAGAGGGATGGAGCCGCCCTGGCCGACGTGGACGACGTCGGCGCCGAAGGCCTGCCCGAGGGCGCCCTCGACCACCGCGTAGGCGGGGCCGTCGGTGGCGGCGAGGAAGGCCTCGCCGACGGCCCCCTCCGTGAACTCGGCCCGTACGTTCCACGGCACGACCGCCTCGAGGTGGCGCCGCAGGATGCGTTGCGCGTCCTTCGCGTCGCGCCCCGGGGGGACGCGGCAGCTCACGCGGGCCCGCGCGTGCGGCACGACGATGTTGGCGGCGCCGTCGACGGCGGGGGCGTCGAGCCCGATCACCGTGATCGAAGGCCGCGCCCAGAGCCGCTCGCCGAGCGTGCCGGTGCCGGCGAGGCCCGCGCCGTCGAGCACTCCGGCGTCGGCGCGGAAGTCGGCCTCCGGGTAGTCGCCGCCCTCCCACGGGTCGCCGCCGAGCCCGGGTACCGCCACGTCGCCACGCTCGTCGTGGAGCGTCGCGAGCATGCGCGTCAGGGCGACGAGGGCGTCGGGCGCCGGGCCGCCGAACATGCCGCTGTGGACGGGCGCGTGCAAGGTCGTGACCTCGACGTCGACGACGGCGAGGCCGCGCAGCGAGGTCGTCAGCGTCGGCACGCCGACCTTGGCGTTGCCGACGTCGCCGACGACGATCAGGTCGGCCTGCACGAGCTCCGGGTGGTCGGCCACCCAGGCCTCGAGCGAGCCGAGACCGGCCTCCTCCTCGCCTTCGATCAGCAGGGTCACGCCGACGTCGAGGTCGGCGCCGAGGGCGCGCAGAGCGGCGGCGTGCATGAGCACGCCGCCCTTGTCGTCGGCGGCGCCGCGCCCGTACAGCCGGCCGTCGCGGAGCGCGGGCGCGAAGGGCGGCGTGGTCCAGGCGCTCTCGTCGCCGCCCGGCTGCACGTCGTAGTGGCCGTAGAGGAGGACGGTGGGCCTGCCGGGCGGCGCCGGCCGCTGGGCGAACACGGCGTGGGGGCCGTTGGGCACGTCGATCAGCCGCGCGCCCTCGATGCCCCACCGCGTGAAGAGGTCGCAGACCGCCCGCGCCGCCTCGTCGACCGGCTCGCGCGGGAAGCCCTCGAAGGCCACGGACGGGATCGCGACGAGGCGCGACAGCTCCTCCCGGACCTCGGGCATGAGCGCGCGGACCCTCGCGCGCAGGTCATCGGTGCCGCTGCTCATGTCGCCCTCCTCCGTTCGCACCCTGCGCCACGGCCGCGTTACCGGTCGGCGCGCCGCCCGCGGCGGCCGTCTTGCGGCGCGCCGCCCGCGACCGCCGTCCTGCGGCGCGCCGCCCGCGACGGCCGTCCTGCGGCGCGCCGCCCGCGACGGCCGTCCTGCGGTGCCACGTCGGCTCCGAGCCCGGGCGTTGCGGGCGCCGTCTCCTCGCTCGGCGTGCGCGCGGGCCTCCTGCTCGTGCGGCCTGCGCGCGGGCCTCCTGCTCGTGCGGCCTGCGCGCCGCCTGCTGCTCGCTCGGCGTGCGCGCGGGCCTCCTGCTCGTGCGGCCCGCGGCCCGCCTGCTACTCCCGCAGCGTGCGTGCCGTCTTCAGGTCCTCGACGAACTCGCGGAACTCCTCGAGCTTCTCGGGGGCGTAGACCGAGAGCGCGATCTCCTCGGCGACGAACATGCGCCGGTCGAGGATCACGGGCCGCGTGGCGATGCCGCCGCTCGTGGCCAGGCGGTTCAGCAGGAGCGCGCGCACGAAGGCGTCGTTCGGGTCTTCGGCGAGGCGGCCGCCGTCGTCACCGAAGAGCGCGACCGCGATCTCGACCGCGCGCGCGTGGTCGCGCACGTCGAACCCCGCCTCCTCGAGCGCGGCGACGAACTGCACGGCCTTCTCGCGGGCCGCGGCCGACTCCTTCTCGGACTCGTAGGCCAGCAGACCGACCACGAGCAACGCGACGAGCACGATGCCGACGACCAGATAGACCCAGCGGTTGTCCGTGCGTCCCTGCCAGTCGTGACCGGACGCGCCGTCGTGACCCCGGGACGCGGCCGTCATCGTTCAGCCCCCCCGTCCGTCGGGGGCGCGCCCGCGGCGGGATCTCCCCCGCCGGTCGCCTCACCTGCGCCACCCACCGCAGCCGCCCCGCCGTTCGCCGCCGCCGTCTTCCAGCTGGGCTTGCGGGCCCAGTAGAAAGCGAGCGGGATGGCGAAGCCGATGAGGGCCACGCCGACCAGGATGAGCACCGCGTAGGCGACCGGGTCGCCGCCGCCGAACTGCGAGGGTGGCACGAAGCCGATGACGAAGGCGGCGATCGTCGCGGCGATGCCCACCCCGACCAGCACGGGCAGGAAGGGGGCGCGATAGCCGCGCGGGTGGTCGGGGGCGATCTTCCGCAGGCGCAGCGCGGCGACGAACATCAGCACGTACATGATCAGGTAGATCTGCGTCGTCCAGACCGAGAAGATCCAGTACACGCTCTGCACACTCGGGAGGAAGGCGAAGAGCAGGGCGATGACGGTCGTCACGACGCCCTGCGCCAGCAGGATCACGACCTGCACGTTGTTCTTGTTGACGCGCTGCAGGAACGGCGGCAGGTAGCCCTCCTGCTTGCCGACCAGCAGCAGGCCGCGGCTGGGGCCGGCGAGCCAGCACATCATGCCGCCGAGCGAGGCGGCGATGAGCATGATGGCGATCACCGGCGTGAGCCAAGTCACGTCGAAGTAGGCGAAGAAGGCGGCGAACGCCTGCATGACGCCGGCGGTCAGGCTCAACTCGCTGGAGGGGACGACCCACGAGATGGCCAGCGTCGGGAGCGTGAAGATGACGACGACGAGGCCGATGGCGAGGAACATCGCCCGCGGGAACTCCTTCGCCGGGTCGCGCAGGCTGGAGACGTGGACCGCGTTGACCTCCATGCCGGCGTAGGAGAGGAAGTTGCCGACGATCAGCACGAGGCTGGCGACCCCGGTCCACTCGGGCAGCAGGTGCGAGGCGTCCATCGGCGCGGCCGAGCTGTTGCCCTGCAGCAGGTAGACGATGCCGAGGACGAGAAGGCCGGCGGCGGGCACGAGCGTGCCGATGATCAGCCCGCCGCTGGCCAGCCCGGCGATCGCCCCGACGCCGCGCAGCGAGATCATCGTCGCCAGCCAGAACACGACGATGATCACCGCTGCCGTGTAGAAGCCGTTGCTCGCCAGCGCCGGGTCGATGACGTAGGCGAAGGTGCTCGCCACATAGGCGAGCAGGCTCGGGTAGTAGAAGATCGTCATCGCGAACTGGGTCCAGACCGCGAGGAAGCCCATCGGCGCCGAGATGCCCTGGCGGCACCAGTTGTAGACGCCGCCCTCCCAGCCGGAGGCGAGCTCCGCCGCCACCAGCGAGGTGGGCAGGAGGAAGACGATCGCCGGCAGCACGTAGAGGAAGACGGCGGTGAGGCCGTACATCGCCATGCTCGGCGTGTTGCGGATGCTGGCCACGGCGCTCACGGTCATGAGGCACATGGCCATCCAGGTGATGTACTGCCGCGCGGGCGCGGCCGCCCGCGCGGCTGCGGCCGTCTTCAGCTTCGGGACCGCCGCCGCGTCGCTCGCGTCCATGATCTGCCCCCAGTGGAAACCTGTGTGCCCGTGATTCTCCGCGACGCACACTACCACCAGCGTACGGGTTTGCAACGTGAGGCCGCCGGAGTCGCGGCGACACCACGAGAGGGCGCGCCGGCGCGACTCGCACGAGGCCACCGCCGAGAGCTCCGTCGGAACGTGCCGCGGCCATCGCAGACCCTGCGCCGGCAGTCCCCTCCGATCGTGTCCGATACGCACCTCGCTTGCGGTCGACCGCCGGTCGGCCGTGGCCGCGCCCGGCCTCCTTCGCGGCCCTTCGCCGATTCCGCGGGCGGTGCCTCCGATGCTTCGTCCGCCCGCGCGGCGCTTGCCGCCCGCACGCCGTTCGCTCCTGCCCACCTCGATTGCGCCGCCGTCGCAGGCTCATGTATCATCGCTGTCTGCTGCGGGTGTAGCTCAGTCGGCTAGAGCGTCTGCTTGCCATGCAGAAGGTCGAGGGTTCGAGTCCCTTCACCCGCTCCAGACCCTCCCCGAGGGCGCGGCAGAGGCAGCGGCGATGTGCCCTGTCGTCTGCCGTTCGTCGTTCGAGGGCTGGTGCGCCGGGGCGGCGTAGCCAAGTGGTAAGGCAGAGGTCTGCAAAACCTCCATCACCGGTTCGACTCCGGTCGCCGCCTCCAACTTCTTCCCTGCACCTGGCCATTTCCAGTCGTGCGTGTCCGCGCACAGAACTTCCGAATCGGCAGAACGGCCGACATTGTGCCGACGAGACCCATCACGTCAGGTGCGCACGGTCTAGCACGAGCCAGCAAGGCCTGGGCGACTGCGCCTCAGGCCGCTCTCCTCGCAGGCGTCTTCGACACCCTCCTACAATCGCGGTAGGGTCAGCGCAGGTGATCGTCGCCCGCTGGTGACTCGGCGACGTCCCACCCGCCTAGAACACTCGTCAGGAGGGCTGCGATGTCGGATGGCAAGGCGGGCGAGTCCGTAGTAGACCGAGTCTCGGCCCGCACAGTCGAGCTGCTGACATCTTCGGGGCAGTTCTCTGAAGCCGAGGCCGTGGGCGTCTGCGAGATCCTGTTTAGTGAGGGAGTCACCGGAGAACGACTTGCAGAGGCGGTCGAGGGTCTCGAGGACACCGATGCGAATCCATGAGCTCGAGATCACAGATCTTCGGGGCATCCGCCACCTGTTGCTAACACCGGCGGGCCAGAACCTCGTTATCTGCGGCCCCAACGGCTCCGGCAAGAGCGCCGTCGTCGATGCCGTCGAGTTCCTGCTGCAGGGACGCATCTCGCGCCTGGCCGGGGCCGGAACGGCTGGCATAAGCTTGGCGGCCCACGGACCGCACATCGATTGTGCTCCGGCCACGGCGGAGGTCAGAGCGGTCCTTGAGGTACCCGGGGTAGAGGGCACGTTCGAGGTCGGTCGGTGTCTCAGCGCTCCAAACGAACTCCACTGCCCTGACGAGGTGAGGAAAGAGATCGAGGTCGTCCTTGAGGCGGCATCTTCGGGTCAGTACGTTCTCGCGCGGCGCGAGATCCTCAACTTCGTTACCGCCACCGGCGGCGAACGCGCTGCCGCCGTCCAGAAACTCCTCAGGCTCGAGCAGCTCGAGGAGGCGCGAAAGGCGACGGTGCGCGCCGCCCATGCCGCGGCGAGGACCGCGAAGGGCAAGGAGACCGATCTGGCCACCGCCTACTCTACGTTGGCGGTGACTCTGGGTCTCACCAGCTACAGCGAGCAGGAGGCCCTTTCGAAGGTAAATGAGGTTCGGGCAGACCTCGGTGGCAGGCCCATTGACTCCCTCGACCCGGCTGCCGTTGTCTGCGATCTGCAGCGACCCGCTCCGGCCGAGAAGGACGTGCAGGCGTTAAGACTGACCGAGCTGGTCCCAGCCCTCAAGGGGTGCTGGACGGATGACGCCGCCGTGCTCCGCGAGGCGGCTCCCAACCTCAGCCGCGCGTTGACGAAGCTGTGCGAAGATCCCGTGCTGCTCGACCGTCTTGGCCGGCACGACTTGATCGAAGCAGGCATTGAGTTGGTACCCGAGGACGGCAGCTGCCCCCTCTGCGAGGCACCCTGGAGCCCCGGTGAGCTGCGCGCGAAGCTCAGCGGCGATCTCGCTTCGTTATCCGACGTGGCCGCGAAGAGGGATACGATCACCGAGCAGAGCGAGAGCCTTCGCAGGAAGGCTCAGAGCCTGGGCGATGCGCTCGACGAGGTGATCAAGCTCGCGGTCGCGCTCGAGCTTCTTCCGGAGGGCTCCTCGCTCGCAGCCTGGGCTGCTGGACTACACATGTACGCAGACGCACTCTCTGGCCTGCCTGTGCAGATCGATGCTCACTCTCCCGCTGACGCCGCGGTGCCAGCGATTCTCAACTCCGAAGCCGATGGATTGCTGCTCGACGGAATCCTTGAGAAGGCCAAGCAGCTGAACCCCGACGCGACGCCGGAGCAGAAAGCCGGCGAGCTCTTGGGGAGGATCTCGGAGAACGCGAAGTCTGTGAACACCGCACGGGCCGCGTCGGCAAGGGCCGGTACGCTGGCCGCTCGTCTCACGTGCCTGAACGAGTCGTTCACCGCTGCTGGCAACGAGGTCCTCAACGAGCTGTATGAGTCAGTGAGGGACAGGTTCGTTGCGCTCTACTCCAGCCTCCACGCCGACGACGGCGAAGAGAACTTCAACGCCGTGCTCGAGCGGGAGGACGCGGCCCTGCGCTTCGAAGTTGGCTTCTTCGATCGGGGCATGCATCCGCCGCATGCCCTCCATAGCGAGGGTCACCAGGACAGCATGGGCGTGTGCCTCTACCTAGCGTTGGCCGAGAGGGTGAATCAGGGCGTCATCAACCTGGTCGTCTTGGACGATGTCGTCATGTCCGTGGACTCAGGCCACAGGAAGCGGCTGGCGCGACTGATCGCCGATCAGTTCGAAGGCACGCAGTTCATCATTACGACCCACGAGCGTGCTTGGGCGCAGCAGCTCAAGTCCGAAGGACTCGTGGCCGGCTCGGGAATGATCCAGTTCTGTGGCTGGAGCGTTGAGGCCGGACCCCGGCAGAACGAAGCGGACGTCTGGGACAAGATCGAGGCTTGTCTCGCCGAGCAGGACGTTCGCGGCGCATCAGCTTACCTGCGAGGCTGGCTAGAGGAGTTCTTCGCCGAGACGTGCGAGAACCTCGAGGCGCAAGTCGTCTATCGGGGCACTGGAGGCTACACCCTGGGTGACTTCCTGCCCGCGGCGTGGTCTCGCTACGGAAAGCTTCTGAGGAAGGCAAAATCGGCTGCCAACTCCTGGGGCCATGATGATGAGGTGGAGCGGCTGAAGGAGACAGAGAGCGTCGCCACGCAGTGCTACAAGGCCACGAATGCGGAGGGTTGGGCAGTCAACAAAGGTGTCCACTACGATGCCTGGATCACACTGTCTGCCCAGGATTTGGCGGACGTTGTGGCTGCCTTTCATGACTTCTGCGAAGTCTTCGTCTGCGGCGCGTGTGGACGGCCACTGCGTGTTGCCCGTGTAGGCATGACAGAAGTGGGCGTTCAGTGTCGCTGCCGCAAGGTGGACTGGAGCCTCGAGCCGAAGCAGTGAGGTGAGGGAGTGCGCGCGCGAAGCCGCGAGCAGCCTGCTACCCCTCCGTTAGTACTAGCCCCGCAATCCGCTCCGCCGCCTCCTCCTGCAGCGCCGGGATTGCGTGCGAGTAAGTGTCGAGTGTGATGGATACCGTCGCGTGTCCGAGACGCTCGGAGACGACCTTTGGGTTGATGCCGGCGTGGAGCGCCAGGGTTGCGTGTGTATGCCGAAGGTCATGGAGACGGATCCTTGGCAGCTTGGCGGCCGCAATGGCTCGTTCGAAGGCCCGGGAGACGCTCTGAGGATGCAGGGGCTGTCCGTCGTCGCGTGTGAAGACGTAGCCCGAGTCAGTCCAGGCGACCTCAGCGTTGTCCTGGTCGGCGAGCTGCTGCTGCGCCTGCGCCTTGAAGGCTTCGACCGTGCCGGCATCGAGGGCGATCTGCCGCCGCCCCCGAGCCGTCTTCGGCTCACTTGAGATGACTGCGCCTTCATGGGGGATGAGGGCGCGACGTACCGAGAGTCTTCCCTTCTCGAGGTCCACGTCCTCCCACTTCAGTCCGCAGACCTCGCCTCTACGCATCCCGGTCATGGCGAGTAGGCGCCAGAGGGGGGCGAGACGATTATCCTTCGTGCACTCGAGGAACGCCCCGAGCTGCTTGGCGTCCCAGGTCCGCATCTCCTTCCTTGCCGTCCCGCGCGTGCTCGGCGGGTCGGCGGCATCGACGGGGTTCCTCGGCAAGCGTCCCCACCTGACCGCGTCCTTGCATGCCTTGTGGAGGCAGGTGTGGACGTGGTGGATGGTCAGGGGGGAGAGGCCGCTCTTGCCGTCCCGGGCGCCGGTCTCGGCGAGCTTCGCGTAGAGATGGTTCACCTGGCTTCCGGTCAGCTTCGCCAGCTTCACAGAGCCGATGTGGGGGGCGATGTGGCAGGTGACGTGCTGCTCGTAGGAGCGGTAGGTTGTCGGGCGGATCGTTGCCTTGACCGCCGGGAGCCACTCCTTGGTGAGGAACTCGCGGACGCTGGCTTTGGTCGGCGGCTGATAGACCTGCTCCTCGACCTTGACGAGGAGCTTGTTCATCGCCTGCTCGCACTCCTTCTGCGTTTCGAAGCCGGCCTTGGTCTCGCGGCGGCGCTCCTCGGTCTCGATGAGCTCGCCCTCGCACTTGGGACACGCCTTCAGGGGCCGGCGCTCGACCCAGAAGCGACGGTTGCAGGTTGTGCAGCGCTGGGCTGCGTGCAGGCCGACATCGACGATGTACTCCCACGAGCCGCCGCGCTCCTCGCCGCGGTGGCGCACGTGGCCCCTCATCTCTTCCTCCCGCCTCTGGGGCCGTGGCGTTTCTGGTAGAGGGCGGCGCAGCGTGAGCGTCCGGGGCGCGTCTTGCCGGTGCGCTTGTCCGTGTAGGTATAGTCCGCGGGGCAGAAGTGCTGGCGCTCATCGGTGACGATGAACGGCGTGCGGCAGGTCTCGAGCTCACAGAGGCGCACGCGCGCCCCCGGCGTGCCGGCCACGGCGGCGTTGCCCACGTGCCACCAGACGACCTCAAAGAGCGCCCGCTGGCCGAAGCCCACGCTGAGCTCGTAGGGCCCATGGGCGGGGGGTGCATAGAGGCGCCAGCGCAGCCCCGCCGTGTTGATGTTGACGAGCTCCTCGATCAGCACCGTGGCGAGCACCGGACGCAGCTTCTCCTCGGCGAGCTCACCCGGTCGTCGCGCTCGCAGAAGGAGCTTCTCAAGGTCGAGGGTCTTGCTCTCAAGCCCGTAGGCGAGCTCGACTGAGCGGGCGCTCACATGGCCCTCGTCGTCGAGACGCAGCGTGCCGTGACCCTCGCCGGTGCGTACTAGGGCCGCGGGCCCCTTGGGCAGCGCGGCGATCAGGTCGAGGACCAGGCGCACCGCGCGCGCCTGGGCGTAGAGCCAGGTGAGCGGGTCGCCGAAGCCGGGCTCGGTGGCGGCGCGCAGGCGGGCCACGGCCTGGCGGTCGAGCAAGGGGTCGCTGCCGATTCCGCGGCGCTCGCGGTTGGCGAGCTCGGCCTCGATCTCAAGCAGCGTCTCGCCGTAGCCCAGGAGTCCGAAGCGCCGGGCGAAGCGCAGGGCGCTGCGCTCGTCGGTGACCTTGGCCAGGGCGTTGGCGCTCTCGGGGTGGTCGTAGGGGTCGTAGTGGACGACGCCCTCAAGGAGCGCCGGGTCGATGGCTGTGGGTGCTCCCCAGTCCAGCAGGCGGTGGTCGGCGATGCGCGCCTTGGGGGCGGTGTGGGCGAGGGAGCGCTGGCGCGCCCGGGAGAGCCGCTCGAACTCCTGCGTGTTCACAATGGTCTCCTCAAACCGGAATCTTTTGAGAAGAATATCACGGTATCATCGGTACCAGCAAGCAGCATCTGAGATGAGAGGAGCCGATGCCCATGGAGACTGCCGCCCAATGGCTTGAGGGCCGCGCCACGATCTCGGTCGAGGAGGCGGCGATCCTCTTGGGCATCGGCCGCTCGACGGCGTATGCCGCCGCCCATGACGGCTCCCTGCCCACGATCCGCCTCTCCCATCGCTTGCTCGTGCCGACCGCCAAGCTGCTCGCCCTGCTGGGCCTCGAGCAAGCGGAGTGATCTCCCGATGAGGCCCGCCGCGCCGAGCATGAGCGACGCCTGCGTCGTCGCCTCGCGGGACGAGCAGGCCTGCCTCGGCGCCGCCCTCATCAACGACGAGGCGGCGGAGCTCGTCGCCGGCCTCCTGCACCGCGAGCAGTTCGCACACGCGGTCCATCGCCAGGTCCACGACGCCGTCGGGGCGCTCGTCGCTCGCGGTGCGGGCGTCGACGTGCTCACCGTGGCGGCCGAGGTCGAGCACATCACGGACTGGAGCGAGGGCGGCGACCGAGACTACCTCCACCTGCTCGCCGAGAGCGTGCCTGCGGCCACGCACGCGCGTCAGTACTGTGAGCGCGTCGCCGAGCTCGCCCGCCAGCGTGAGCTGCGCCGCCATCTCGAGGCGGCCGAGCTCGCTTGCTGCGCAGCGACGCTCTCGGAGGCCGGGCGCTCTACGCTGCGTCGCGAGCTCGAGGCTGCCGCTACCCTGCTTGACCGCGGGGCGTACGCTGGCGCCGAGCTGCCGCTCTACGACGGACCGGCGCTCGCGGGGCTGCAGGTCGCGGAACCGCAGGCGGTCTGTCCGGGGCTCATCTTCCGCGGCTGTTCGACCGATCTGGTCGCCGAGCCCAAGCGCGGCAAGACGACGCTCTTGCTCGATGTGGCCGCCGCGGTCGCCGCCGGGCGCACCTGGTGTGAGCGCGCCACCACGAAGAGCGGCGTGCTCTACTTGAGCGAGCAGTCGCCGCATTCTTTCGGCCCCCAGTGCGCTCGCGCCGGTCTGCTCGGCGAGAGGCGCTTCCTCACCCTCTTCCACCGCGACGCGCTCGCGCTCTCGTGGCCCGAGGTCGGCGAGCAGGCCGAGCGCATCGCCCGTGAGTGCGACCTCGGTCTCCTCATCATCGACAACCTGAGCCTCTGGGCGGGGATCTCCGGCGAGGAGGAGAACGACGCCGGCGTCGCCTTGGCGACCTTGCGCGTCATCGAGCGCCTCACCGGGGCGGGGCTCGCCGTCGTCGCCGTGCGCCACGCGCGCAAGGGCGGTGGGAGCATCAACGAGGTCGGTCGCGGCAGCTCGGCGCTCGCCGGGGGCTTCGACATTCTCGCTCTGCTCAAGGGCGAGCAGCGCCCGCGTCGGCGCATCCTCCAGACCACCGGTCGCATCTTCGCGGCAGAGCCGTCGCCGCTCACGATCGAGCTCGACGAGGAGGGCCGCTACCGTCTCCTCGGGGACGGTGAGGAGGTGCGTCGCGCCGATGCACGCGAGCGGCTCTTGGGCCTCTTGCCCGCTCTCGAGGAGGAGGCCCTTCCCGAGGCCGCGATCATCGCCGCCGCCAAGGAGGAGGATCTCGGCAAGTCGTCCGTGCAGGGGGCGCTGCGCAAGCTCGTCGGATCAGGCGACGCTCGCCGGGCACGCGGCGCCGGAGCGGCGGCTGCCAACGCCTACGGCTACTGGCGGGGCAGCGATGGCGGCTGACCTACCTGCCCTTAAGCATGGGGCCCGGGTAGGTAAGTCGGCCCCTGGTGCCCCGGAGAACGGCACCAGACGCCTCTCTGGCAGTCAGTGCTTCATCTACCTACCCGCCCCTCTCCCTTAAGGGCAGGCAGGTCGCTCCGCGACGATGAGGAGGACCATGACAACCATCAAGGATGCGCCTCTCGCGGTCGAGTCGTGGCCGATCGGCCGGCCGATCCCCTACGCGCGTAATCCCCGGATCGCCCCCGAGCCCGCGATCGCCAAGGTGGCCGCGAGCCTCAAGGAGTTCGGCTTTCGCCAACCGATCGTCGTCGATGGCGAGGGCGTCATCATCTGCGGCCACACGCGGCTCCTCGCCGCCCAGCGGCTGGGCTTGGGTGAGGTGCCGGTGCACGTCGCCACCGGGCTCAGCCCAGAGCAGGTGAAGGCGTACCGCCTTGCCGACAACCGCTCAGCCCAGGAGACGAGCTGGGACGTAGAGCTCTTGCCCTTGGAGCTCGAGGAGCTCCTTGCCGCTGAGGTCGACCTCGCGCTCACCGGCTTCGATGCCGAGGAGCTCGCGGCGCTCCTCGCCACCCCGACCGCGGGCCTGACCGACCCCGACCTCATCCCCGAGGTCCCGGCCGAGCCCGTGACCAGGCCCGGCGACCTCTACCTCTTGGGTGAGCACCGTCTGCTCTGTGGCGACTCCACGAGCGAGGACGACGTGTCTCGTCTCATGGCCGGCGAGCGGGCCGTCCTGATGGCGACCGATCCGCCCTACCTGGTCGACTACACCGGCGGTGAGCACCCGGCCTCGCAGGCCAACGGCGGCGCCGAGACCAAGGACAAGCACTGGGACACCTACATCGACCACGCCCACTCGGTCGAGTTCTACGCAGCCTTTCTGAAGACGGCGCTTGAGACGGCGCTCGCCCCCGACGTCGCGATCTACCAGTGCTACGGCATCATGCGCTCCGAGGTCGTCTGGCAGGCGTGGCGTGAGTGCGGGCTCCTGGCCCACCAGGTCGTGATCTGGCGAAAGACGAGGAGCGTCCTCACCTACTCCTGGTTCATGTGGGACTACGAGCCCATGCTCGTGGGCTGGCCAGAAGGCCATCAGCCGACGCGAAAGCCGCCCGCCGACTCAAAGGCCGTCTGGGAGATCTCCTCGCAGATCGAGGACTCACCCGGGAGCATCCACCCGACGATGAAGCCGGTCGAGCTCATCCGCCGCCCGATCACCTACCACACGAAGCCGGGCGAGCTCATCTACGAGCCCTTCTCGGGAAGCGGTACGGCACTGATCGCCGCCGAGAGCACGGGCCGGCGCTGCTACGCGATCGAGCAGTCAGCGGCCTTCTGTGACGTCACCGTCCGGCGCTTCGAGGCGTTCACGGGGCGGGAGGCCGTGCGTGCCTAGCGGCCCCGCCAAGCGCCCCACCAAGGCCGAGTACGACCAGCGCGTCGTCGAGGTCACCGAGCTCCTGCTCTCCCGCGTCTCGAAGCGCGCCATCGTGCGCTACGCCGCGGAGCGCTGGGGGGTACGCGAGCGCGCGACCGAGAAGTACATGGCCGAGGCCCGGGCGCGCATCCGCGCGCTCGCCTCCTACGACCTGCGGCAGGAGCTCGGCAAGGCGATCGGCGGCTATGAGCTCATCTTCGCCAAGCTCCTGGCCAAGGGCGATCTGCGGGGCGCCCGCGCGACCCTCGATCAGCTCGTCGAGCTCCTGGGCTTGGTGCAGAGCCGCGCCCGCGGCATCGAGCAGGCGGCCGAGGTCGACGCCTGGCTTACTCACCTCACCGGTGAGGACGAGGAGCGATGATCGCCCCGCTTTCGGGTCTCGCACAGAGGGCGGCGCGCAGCGACGCACACCGCCTTGTGATCTACGAGGGCAGCGTGCGCAGCGGGAAGACCGTGGCGAGTCTCCTCGGCTTCCTGCGCTTCGCGCGCGCGGGCCCCGCCGGCAACCTGCTCATGGCCGGTAAGACCGAGCGCACCCTGAAGCGCAACCTCATCGATCCCCTGACCGAGATGCTCGGGCCCGCACGCTGCCGCCACCTCGCGGGCAGCGGTGAGCTCCACCTCGTGGGGCGCCGTGTCTATCTGGCCGGCGCCAACGATGAGCGCGCCCAGGAGAAGATCCGCGGCCTCACCCTGGCCGGCGCCTACTGCGATGAGCTCTCGACCTTCCCCGAGTCGTTCTTCGCCATGCTGCTCTCACGGCTCTCGCTCGAGGGCGCACGCCTCTTCGCGACCACCAACCCCGACGCCCCGACGCACTGGCTGAAGGCGGGCTACCTAGACCGCGCCGCGCTCCACGCGAGCGCCGCGGGCGAACTCGAGGCCCCTGACGGTGAGACGCCCCTCGACCTCGCACGCTTCAGCTTCCGCCTCTCCGACAACCCCTACCTCTCGGAGGGATACGTACGGGCGATCTCGGCCGAGTACTCAGGGCTCTGGCGGCGGCGCTTCATCCTCGGTGAGTGGGTCGCCGCCGAGGGGGCGATCTACGACATGCTCGACTTGACCCCGGGCGCTCGCCACGTCTGTCGTGAGCTACCCGCCATCGAGGACTACTGGCTCTCCATCGACTACGGCACCACGAACCCCTTCTCGGCTCTGCTCATCGGTCTCGGCGTCGATGCCCGCCTCTACGTCGTGCGTGAGTGGCGCTGGGCGGCGCGCACGAAGCACCGTCAGCTCACCGACGCCGAGTACGCCGCGCGCCTCACGGCCTGGGTCGAGGGCGGCTGTGAGGGGGCAGAGCCGGCGACGCCTGACGCGCCGCTGCCCATCCGCGGCATCGTGATCGACCCCTCGGCGGCCTCGTTTCGCGCCCAGCTGCAGCGTGCGGGCTGGGGCTGGGCCACGCGCGCCGAGAACGAGGTCCTCGACGGCATCCGCTCGACGGCCTCGCTCCTTGCCGCCGGGCGCCTGCGCATCCACGAGAGCTGCACCGAGCTCCTGCGCGAGCTCGCGGGCTACGTCTGGGACGCACGGGCTGCCGAGCGCGGCGAGGATGCACCCCTGAAGCAAGACGATCACGGCCCCGACGCCCTGCGCTACTTCGTGGCGAGCGAGTCGCGACTCTGGCGGGGTTGGCTCGCACAGGCGCCGCCCGAGGCCGAGTGAGCGATACGTGGTCGCGTCGGCAGGGCAGCGGCGAGACGGCCGTGTGCAGGAGGTTGTGGCGGGGGAGAGGTTGGGGGGACCTGTCCTGGCGGTGGCGACCCCAGAATCTGTCGGCCTTCGTCACTAGGCTTAGAAGCGTAGCGAAGACGTGCTCGCCACGCTGCTCGGGCGTGCTCGGGGAGGAACAGGCACCGGGGACTAGGAACTACTAGCAGCGTGGTGGTGACCGTCCTTGCGGAAGCCGAGCCGGCGTCTGATCAAGAGGGGGATTGCCTGAATGGCGCCAACGTCATTCACGGTCGATGTTGAGCCAAGCGTGCTCATTTGGGCCCGGACGTCACTGAACCTGGCCCAGGATGACGCAGCTACGGCAGCCGGCGTCGACCCGAGCCAGCTGGCGGATTGGGAAGCCGGGGTCGCGTCGCCACGCATGACCGAGCTGCGCCGACTGACGCGCGCTCTGCACTGCAGTGTGGCCACCCTCCTGCTCTCAGAGCCTCCGCCTCGCCCGCGACAACCCCATGACTATCGGACGCTCCCGACGCGACACGAACATCCGCTCGGTGCGGCCACACTCCTCGCCATTCGCCGCGCCTATCGGGTCGCAGATCTGGCGAAGGACCTGGCGGACCAGATCTCCGCTCCCCTGGCACCGGCGCTGCCCAGCATCGATAGGGCAGGTGACGCTGAACACGATGCGGCCGGGATGCGACGCCACCTGGGGGTCACCGTCGATGATCAGATCAGAGCCGCGAAGAAGCACGACGCCTACCATCGCTGGCGCTTGTCGGTCGAGCGTCTCGGTGTGTTCGTGCTGGAAGCCGCAATGCCGCGGTCTGAGTGCCGTGGCTTCTCGGTCTTCGACGCACGCGCTCCGGTGATCGTCCTGACGAATCAGGACTACCCGTCGCCGCGCGCCTTCTCGCTTCTGCACGAGCTGGCACATCTCTCACTGCGAACGAGCGGACTCTGTGAGATCGAAGGCCCTGAGGGCGTCAGGCTGCCGAGCGTCGAGGTCTACTGCAACCACGTTGCTGGAGCAGTCTTGGTTCCGCGCGAAGAGCTGCTCTCCCACCCGCTCGTGAGCGAGCACGACTCTGACTCATGGGACGATGAGCGACTCGAGGGCATCGGAGCCTCGTTCAAGGCATCCAAGGAAGTTGTCCTGCGTCGACTTCTTCTGTTCGGAAGAACGACTGAGGAGTTCTATCAGAGCCGGCGTGAGCAGTGGATCGCCGATCACGAAGGGATGCCCGAGTACATCCCGCGGGTCAAGCAGGCCAGGAGGGCCTTCAATCGCAACGGCGTTGAGTTCACAGGTCTTGTCCTCGAAGCGCATCGCAACGGTGTCATCAGCTCCCACGAAGCGGCCGAGTTCCTGAACACGAAGCCCAAGTACTTGGATGCGATCGACCGCCACGTGTCTGAACGCCTCAGCCTGCAATGAACACCCAGCTCTGTCTCGAGGACTGCTTCTGCTTCGACACGTCGGCGCTCAGCAACATGTGGAACACGGAGTATCGCCCGGCGGCGTTCCCGTCGGTCTGGGAGGTTCTCTCTCAGGCCGTCGCCGCGAGGGCGGCGATCGCGCCGCGCGAGGTCTACCTTGAGCTCGAGCGCAGCCGTGATCCCCAGCTACTCGGATGGGTGAAGAAGCACAGAGCGATGTTCCGAGCCGATACTCGCGAGCTTGTTCAGGCCGTGATCGCCCTCGAGCGCGAGTTTCCCAATCTCGTCGAGTGCGACAAGGAGCCCTACGACGCCGATCCTTGGGTTGTTGCCCTGGCGGAAATCACAGGCGCTGCGGTGGTCACGGGCGAGAAGGACACCGGCGCTCGGGCCGGCGGCATGAACAAGCCGCGCGTGAAGATACCCGATGTGTGCCGCGCCCGAGGCATTCGACTCGCCTCTGTCTCCGACTTCATCGAAGCACGAGGCGAGGCACTCTGAGTCCAGCCTGCCTCTGGACGGTACCGTGCCGGCACATGCACGTTCGGGCAGCTGCCAGCTCGGCGCCTGCGCGACCTCAGCGTGCAACGCCGCGTCGGTGCCGAGGTGACTGACTGCGACAGGTTCCTGCGTGAGGTCCGGTTCCGGCGAATCGGCAGAGTAGTCAGCGCTGCCACCGGCAGCATGTCGAGGTTCGACGCTATCCTTCTCGCATGAGAAAGCGTCGAGGTCGATGCGCCATCTGCGGTGAGGTCAAGGATCTGACCTTCGAGCACATCCCGCCCCGGAGAGCGTACAACGACCGGACGGTGAGTGTTCTGCGAGGCGACAAGGCGTTGAACCGCCGTCTGGACGAGGTCGTACAGGGCCAGTTGCAGCAGCGCGGCTCAGGGGCCTGGATTACCTGCGCGGACTGCAATGCCAAGTCGGGGCGTTGGTACGTTCGTGAGTACGCGCAGTGGGTCGAACGCGGTGTTGACGTGCTCAGCAAGCTCGGCGACGCGGACGCCCAGGATGCCCGCACCGACCCCCGCATCATCGCGGTTCCTTTCGAGGGTGTGCGCCCGCTGCTCTTCCTCAAGCAAGTCGTGTACATGATTCTCGCCGTCAATGGCGCAGGCTTCTCAACGGCGCATCCCGACCTACGCCGGTTTGTGCTCAACCGCGACGCAACGGGCATGTCCGACGCCTGCCACTTCTACCTGGCGCTCACCTGGGGACCCGGTTCCCGGTTCGTCGGGATCACAGGCGCTGGCGGTCGAAATGGCGTCTCTCTGCTGAGTGAGGTTGCCTTTCCGCCCTTCTCATGCGTCATGTGCCTCGAGCAACCTTGGCACGGATTGCCGGTCTGCGACATCTCAGAGTTCGCGCGCTTCACATGTACTGAGACCACGGACATCGTGATGCCGCTCCTCCTCGGTTTCACACATCTCGTACTTCCGAGCGACTACCGAAGCAGGGCGAGCATCGAGGGTGCCGTCGAGATGAACCAGAGCAAGCGAGGAGTGTCCGAGCAGCAAGGCGAATGAGCTTCTCCTTCGCTGCAATCGCACCGTTTCGTGAGGTGCCACTCATGGGCGCTCTTGGTCCACGGCGTCTGCTGCCCGGGTAGACAGTCGATTCGTCCTTGCGGGCTGATACCATCTGGCCATGGGTGTTCCGTACGATGCATTCTGGGTCCCAGGACTGTCGCACGACATCGACCGCGACGAGAGCCTCCGCTGCGGGCTAGGCTGGCTTGCTGAGGCTGAGCAGACCTACAGACGCCGTGGCCGCATCGTCATGTATGCGAAGAAGATGGCGGGCAACGCAGCGCTCCTCAGGGAAGCCGAGCAACGCTGGGAGTTCGTCTCTCCACGGTCGAGACACTCCTACGACCATGGTCCCGTACTCGCCGTTTGGCCGCCCGATTCGCGCGTCATCGAGCTTGCCGAGGATCTGTCGCGGGGCTACGCCCTCTGCGTGATCGCAGGCCACTATGACCTCTGTGCCTGGATCACGAGGGCTCGCGCCACGTGCCTGCTCGCTGGGTTCGAAGAGCCGCCTTCAGGAGAGCTGGCCGCAGAAGTGCAGGAGAGCCTCGATCACATGCTCTTCTTCGACGGACACAACGGCTTCGTAGGGGCGGGCGGCAAGGAGGACGCGATCCGACGGCTGCAGTCGATCGCTGCACTGGCCAAGAGGCCGACGCCTCAGGACATCGAGGGCTACCTGCTGGCGAGCGGCGAGACCGACGCCGAAGGAGCCCAACGGGCGCGGCGCTGGTACGACGAGATTCTGGCCGGCAGAAGGCATCGTGACTACCGCGGGCGCGTCATCCGCTGAGGACGCTCTTCCTCCTCAAGCCCTCCTGCGCCTACGTCGTGCTTCCCAGACTGCGCAGGACTGCGCAGTCTCCACTCCCCCGTCACAACTCACGCCTCGGCGTTGAATCTGCAGAACGCTCGGCGACCCGGAAGCTAGACTACCGACCCCGGGGCGGGGAGACTTCAGCCCGGGCCCCGGACGGCGAAGGTACCTCAGACAGCAATGGAGCCTGTGGCCCCCGGTTTGAGCGGGCGACGCTCCCACCCAATCTGTGCCAAGGTCTCGACAGCGTCCTCGTCGATGACCTTCGTTCCCAGGTCCACCGCGACCGCTCCGTCTTCGTGATGGACCCCAGCCACGACGCAGTCGATCATGAGGCTCGTGCCGACGGTGACTGTCTCGCCGATTCGAGGCAGGTGAGGCCAGTCGACCTTGAGCAGGACGCGCTCGACCTGCGCGGGGCGCTCCGCGCGGTCGACACGTCGAATCGATAGCATGAACTCGGACAACGTGACTCCTCTCCGATGGTTCGGCCAGTGTAGGTGCAGCGTCGGACGGATGAGTCGTCGGCCACGCCCCGGTTGTTCACTCGGCTGCGTGGCCTCATCTTGCCCCTGACGTCGGCCCTCTGGCGGCAATCGTAGGAAGACGCTGCACGTGAGCGTCATCTTGGGACGTGGACGTCGTGTAGACCTCCAACACCTGGCCCGTGTTGCAGCACGTCATGCGTCGGGATCGCCCGCGTTCTCGTGCGAACGGACCCCTCAGTAGTGCCCGCGCCGGGTGCCTGCCAAGCTGCCCCTCCAAGGCGTCGCACCCTCTGACTAGAATAGGGAGGCCGTGGATGCCCTCGAAGCCTACCTCTCTGAGCTCTCCGCCAATCGCCTCGCCGGCGCGGTCCCTGAGACCTCGGGCTACGGAGCCCTCGCTGCCCTCCTGAACGAGGTCGGCCGGCACCTGAAGCCCAGAGTGCGCTGCGTGATCAACCCGGCGAACCGCGGCGCCGGTATCCCCGACGGCGGGTTCTTCACACAGAGCCAGTTCCAGAAGGGCGTCTCCGAACCGCTGCCGGGCCAGCTTCCTGCCCGGGGAGCACTCGAGGTGAAGCCGGTCGAGGCCGACGTGCGCACCGTCGCTGAGAGTGAGCAGGTGCGCCGCTACCTCAAGACCTACCGCCAGGTGTTGGTCACGAGCTACCGCGAATTCGTGCTCGTCGGCTACGACGCTGAGGGCGAAGCGCGTCTGCTCGAGAGCTGCTCGCTCGCCTCGAGCGACGTTGGTCTATGGACGCTCGCCACCATGCCGCGCAAGGCGGCCGCCGAGCACGGCGATCGCCTCGCTCAGTTCCTGCGGCGCTGCCTGCTGCGTCAAGCGCCGATCGCATCGCCACAGGAACTCGCCTGGTTTCTCGCCTCCTACGCCCGGGAGGCCCGCGCCCGCACGGAAGAGCGCGACCTGCCGGCGCTCGCCACCACGCGCGCCGCTCTCGAAGAGGCGCTCGGCGTGGACTTCGAAGGCGAGAAGGGCCAGCACTTCTTCCGCTCGACCCTTGTGCAGACGCTGTTCTACGGTCTCTTCGCCGCCTGGGTCTTCTGGGCCGAGCACCACGAGCACAGCGATACACAAGCGCGCTTCCGTTGGCGTGAGGCCGCCGGCTATCTGCACATCCCTATCCTGCAGAAGCTCTTCTACGACTTCGCGAACCCGGCGCAGCTTGGGCTTCTGCACCTCGACGAGGTCCTCGACTGGGCCGGTGAGGCTCTCAACCGTGTGGACCGCGAGAGCTTCTTCCGTGCCTTTGAGCGGCACCACGCCGTGCAGTACTTCTACGAGCCCTTCCTTGAGGCGTTCGACCCCGAGCTGCGCAAGGAGCTCGGGGTCTGGTACACACCGCCCGAGATCGTGACGTACATGGTCGAGCGCGTCGATCAGGTACTGCGAAGTGAGCTTGAGATTGCCGACGGGCTCGCCGACCCGCGGGTCGTTGTGCTCGACCCCTGCTGCGGCACCGGTGCCTACCTGGTTGAGGTGCTCGACCGGATCGCGCGCACCCTTCGCGAACGCGGCGACGATGCCCTTCTCGCTCATGACCTCAAGGAAGCCGCCAAGAGCCGCATCTACGGCTTTGAGATCCTGCCGGCCCCGTTTGTCATCAGTCACCTGCAAATCGGCATGCTCCTGCATCGGTTGGGAGCACCGCTCTCGGATGAGGCCGGTGAGCGTGCCGGCGTCTACCTGACGAATGCGCTCACCGGCTGGGAGCCGCCCACGGAACCCAAGCAGCATCTCCTCTTCACTGAGATGGAGGAGGAGCGCGACAGGGCTGAGGCGGTGAAGCAGCACGCGCCGATTCTCGTCATCCTTGGCAATCCGCCGTACAACGCCTTCGCCGGCATCAGTCCGAAGGAGGAGGGTGACCTGGTCGGGCCCTACAAGGTCGGGCTCGTCAAGCGGTGGGGCATCAAGAAGTTCAACCTGGACGAGCTCTACGTGCGTTTCATGCGGCTTGCTGAGCGCCGCATTGCCGAAGCGGGCGGTCGGGGAGTAGCGGCGTTCATCTCCAGCTTCTCGTACCTCGACGGTCCCTCCTTCGTCGTGCTCCGCTCACATCTCTTGGGTAGCTTCAACAAGGTCTGGATCGACAACCTGAATGGCGACAGTCGCGGGACCGGCAAGGTTGCGCCCGATGGACGTCCCGATCCCAGCGTCTTCTCGACGCCCCTCAGTCGAGAAGGCATCCAGGTCGGTACGGCCGTGTCGGTCTGGGTGCGCCAGCCTGGGCCTGTGGTGGACTCGCAGCCCGTCTATCGTGAGTTCTGGGGGCCTGACAAGCTTGCGGAGATTGCTGACTGCGCCAACGCGGCCAGTCAGACGAATCGACCCTACGAGGCGCTGCAGCCAACGGAGGCAAACCGCTTTCGCCTACGGCCGTCCAGCTCCAGCGTCGACTACGCCTCATGGCCGTCGGTGGTCGAACTGGCTGCTGAGGAGCCGTCGTTGGGCCTGTTGGAGAAGCGCGGGGGGACCTTGATCGACTGCGAGAGAGATGCTCTAGCGTCGCGCCTGCGGCTCTACTTCGACGCGAGTGTTCCCTCGGGGGGGCTGCCGCCATCGCTTTCTGGTCTCACGCGAGACTGGGCGGCCTTTGATGCCGAGGCGGCACGAACGCGACTAACTGCCAGCGGCGCCGAGGGGTTCCAGGAGAAGCATCTGCGGCCCTATCTCGTGCGGCCCTTCGACGTGCAGTGGGCCTACGTTGACGCCAAGTCCGGATTGTGGAATCGGAGCCGTCCCGCACTGGTGTCTGCGGCGGCCGGCGGCTCGGACTTCCTGCTGGCCCGTCGTCGGTCCCCGCGGCGCAACGACGGTGCGCCCTTCGCGTTCTGTTCGTGTCTCGGTGACGAGCATGCTCTGCACAAGGACGCCTATCTCTTTCCGGTCACGCTGGCACGCAAGAAGGGGGAACAGGAGTCGCTCCTTGACTCTGGTCGGGGCAGCGAGCCCAACTTGTCCGATCAGGCCTCAGGCTACCTCGACCTGCTTGCCATAGATGCTGATTCCGCTAGGGTCTTCGGCTCGAAAGGCATGTGGATGCATGTCCTCGCCATCGGCTTCTCGCCGATGTACCAGGCGGAGAATGACGATGGCATTCGTGCGGATTGGCCACGCATCCCGCTGCCGGCGACGCGCGATGGTCTCCTCGCCTCTGTGGAGTTGGGCACGAGGATGGCGACTCTGCTCGACATCGAGCAGGAGGCTGAAGCGGTCACGACGGGGTCGCTTCGCCGCGAGCTTCGCCCCATCGGCGTGCTCACCTCAGTGGAAGGAGACCAGTTGGACCCCTCAGCCGGCGACCTCGCTGTCACGGCCGGTTGGGGCCACGCGGGCCAGAACGGCGTGACCATGCCGGGTCGCGGGCGCATCGTCGAGCGCCCCTACACCGACACGGAACTTGCCGTCTTCCGCGAGGGTCTCTCCGATCTCAGCCTCAGCTACGACCAGCTCATGGCCTGCCTCGGCAGTGCCTGCTACGACGTCTTCCTGAACGACCGCGCCTACTGGCGCTGTGTACCGACCCGCGTCTGGGATTGCACCATCGGCGGCTTCCAGGTGATGAAGAAGTGGCTCTCCTACCGAGAGCGCAAGCTACTCGACCGCGACCTCAAGCCGGAGGAGGCGCGCTACGTCACCGAGGTGGCCCGTCGCATCGCCGCTATCCTCCTGCTCGAGCCGGCGCTCGACGAGAACTACGAGCGGGTGAAGGCGGACACGTACCCCTGGCCGGTCCCGCAATGACGCGCACCCAGCTCCTTGCACTGATCGCTGACTTGCAGGCGCACGTCAGTGAGCTTGATGACCTCGAGGTGAAGGAAGCTCGAGGTGGTACGCCGGCTCGTCTCTACGAGGACATCTCCGGGTTTGCCAACACACTTGGAGGGGTGCTGCTCTTCGGGCTCGATGAAGATGCCGGCTTTGCGCTCGTCGGTGTGGGCGACGCGCAGCAGCTGCAGGCGGACATCGCCAGCAACGCGGCGCAGCTCAGCCCGCAGCCTGAGGTGCAGATCTCGCGGCATGTGGTGGACGGGAGCGACATCGTCGTTGCCGAGGTCGATGCACTCCCGCCCCCGCAGCGGCCGGCGCACCTGAAGAGCAGGGACGAGACCTCCTCCTGGACCCGCGTCGGCAACTCGACGCAACGGATGTCGCCCTACCAGGTCTTCGGCTACTTGAGCGCCCGTTCCCAGCCACTCTTCGATGAGGCGGCCGTCGACGCGGCAGGTCTCGCGGATCTCGACTCTGACCGACTCACCGCCTTCGTCGAGCGGCTTCGGAGCGAGCGCCCGCGGGCGCGCTACCTGCGGGCGTCGTTCGAGGAGACGCTCGCGGCCCTCGGGATCGTGCGGGATGTTGAGGGCGTCCTGCGTCCGACGCTTGGGGGACTGCTCGCCTTCGGTCGCTACCCGCAGCAGCTCGAGCCCCAGCTCGTGATCACGTTCATGCAGTACGCCGGCGTCGATGAACAGCAGAAGGGTCCGCGTGGCGAGCGCTTCCTCGACAACCAGAAGTTCGACGGGCCGATCATCGACATGGTCGACGAGGCCGAGGCGCATGTCATGAGTCGCATCGCCACGGCGGCACGTATCGACGGGCTGCTGCGCACTGATGTCCCTGAGTACCCCCGCGCGGCGATTCGGGAGGCGCTGCTCAACGCGGTCGCGCACCGCGACTACAGCGGCTACGTGAGGGGCAGCCAGGTCCAGGTGAAGCTGTTCGCCGATCGCCTCGAGGTGCACAGTCCCGGAGGGCTCTACGGTGACGTCACGATCGACACCCTCGAAGAACGCCAGTCGACGCGCAATCGTCGCCTCATGCAGCTCCTCGAACAGCAGCGCCTCGTAGAGAACCGCGGCAGCGGCATCGACAGCATGATCGCCGAGATGCGCGAGGCACACATGGAGCCGCCGCGGTTTCGCGACGACCGCAGCACGTTCTCAGTCATCTTCTTCAACCACGCGCTGCTGCTCACCGCCGAGGGCATCGACTGGCTCAACGCGGTGGCCGTACATCTGGAGCTCAATGAGCGCCAGAAGCTGGCCCTGCTCTACATGCGCCACAACCACCGTCTCACGAACAGTGAGTACCGACGCCTGCACTACGGTCTCGACAGCCGCGAGGCGGGCCGTGAGCTGCGGGGTCTCGTGCGAGCTGGGGCGGCGGTCATGAGGGGCACCCGCGGCGGTGCCCACTATGCGCTGGCCCTACCGCCCGAGGTACCGGCAGTCGAGCGGCCGCTGCGCCCCGAGGAGATGATCATCGCCTTCGTGCGCACTCACGGCTCGATACAGGCGGGGGAGTGCTCGGCACTGCTGGACTGGCGAAGCTCTCAGCGAGCCGGCCGCTTCCTGCGCAGACTGGCATCACAGGGTGTCCTGCGCGCCGTCGGCGAGAAGCGGGGCCGGCGCTACGTGCTCCCATGAGCGGCGATTAGGCCATCCTGCGGCCGATATGGGCCGATAGGTGGCCGATATGGGCCGAAAGGGACGTCGGCTTGGGGTCGGCGGTCGATGTGATTGGCCAGCTTGTGGCGCAGTTTCTTGACGCTCGCACGTCTTCTTAACCTGTGACGGCTGCCACTCCTGAAATGGCGATGTGGACTCTCGTAATGGAGGGTCTGAGCAACCGGAGCCATCGACCGGTGGCGCGCGGCGCCGGCGCTTCGCCCATGACCCTACATCGCCCTGCTGGGCTCGGGGACGGAGCGACCGGCGTCCTAGCGGCGTTGGCGAAGGCTTCCTGGCGGCCGCCATCACCGTGTGGCGCATCTCCTTGACAGAGCTCACGCCCTCTGTGCATATCGCCTCTTGAGGGCCGTGGGCCGACCCTCAAGGGGCAGACCGACGACTGGGGCAGTCATGGGCCACGTCGTTCAGTTCGGGCATGTTCGCTTCCGCATGCTCATCGCGTGCTGTCTCCCCGACAGGCCCTTTCGTGAGGCCCCTGAGCACCTGACACTGCGTGGTCGCCTGTGGTGATGATGCACCCCACGCGCGCGCTTAGCGCAGCCGTATCGGCAACGAAACCAGGGAGTGGCCAGATGAACCGTGCCCGCCGTCTCGTCTCCAGCGCCGGTCGTGGCGTGACCGTGCTCATCGTGCTCATCACGCTGCTGGCGCTCGCAGGCCCAGCCTCAGCCGCGCCGCCAGACCCCACGCTCGGCCTCGATGGGCTGCGTTCACGGCTCGAGGGCGGGTCCATGAGCGGCTACCTGAAGACGACGATGAGCGGCTACACGGTCGAGGAGATCCCGGTCACCGTGCACGCGCTCATCGAGGACGCCTGGGGCAGCCTCATCCTCTTCGAGGCCACGGGACCGCAGATCGAGCGCATCGGCGGGATCGCACTCGGCATGAGCGGGAGCCCGGTCTATGTGGACGACGACGGCGCGATGAAGCTCGTCGGCGCGGCCTCCTACGGCGACAGTTTCACCTTGGGCGGTATGGGCCTCGCCACCCCGATCGAGTACATGACAGACCTGCAGGCCACCTACGTGAAGGAGCCGGCCTCGATCGCCGGCGCCTATCAGCTCGACGAGCCGGTACAGACCGACGAGGGCCGCCTCTCGAGCGTCGTCATCGCGCCGTCGGTCGAAGCCGGCGAGCGTCTCGAGGCCAGCGCCAGCCAGAGCATCATGGCCCCGCTCGCCCTCGTCCAGATCGGCGGTCTGCGCCCGCAGAGCCGAGCCTATCAGGCGCTCGCCGCGCGGCTCGAGAAGAACGGTCTCACGGTGCGCCCCGCGAGCGGCACCGGCACCTGGGACGGACCGCCCGCACCGCCTCTTGAGGCCGGCTCTCCCTGTGTCGCCATGTACTCGACGGGAACGGTCTGGTTCGGCGGCGCCGGCACCGTGACCTACGTCGACGGCGACACCGCGCTCATGTTCGGACACCCGCTGTGGTGGACCGGTCCGACCGAGGCGGCGCTGCACGCCGGCTACGTCTCGGCGGTCTGGCCGAGCCTCGCGGCCCCCTACAAGCTGATCGCGCCGCGGGACGAGAAGGGCACCGTCACGCAAGACCGCTACTGGGGCGTCGTCGCGCGCCTCGACCAGGAGCCCGACATGGTCCCGGTCACGACGCGGGCGCTCTACCCTGGCGAGGGCATCGAGGTCAGCGACCGCTCGAGCGTCTCGCAGTGGCTGCTCACCGAGCCCTACTACTTCGAGGCCGCGCCCCTGGTCACCATGTACGCCCTGACCGCGGCCAACGACATCGAGTACTACCCCGGCAGCGCCGAGACGACGACAAGGGTCGTGGTCTCCGACGAGACCGGAAGCTACACGATGGAGCGCGCCAACCTCTGGGACACCGAGGACGACGTCGCCTGGGAGGCCTCCTACGACGTCTACTCCTTGCTCGCAGCGCTCGCCTACGAGGAGGACGGCGTCCTTGCGCCGCGCGTCGAGTCGATCGAGCTCGACGCCACGATCTCACCCGAGCGCCGCTCGGCGCGCATCGCCGGCGTCGTCCTGCCCAAAGGTCTCGTGACCGGCGATAACCCGGTCGTCGTCAAGTACTACCGCCACGGCTCCAGCGCGCTCGCCGAGGTGGAGGGCACGCTGACCCTGCCCAAGGGCGTCACACGAGACGGCTCGCTCTACGTCATGCCCGCCTCCTGGGGTGGCTACTACGACGACGACTACTACTGGGGAGAGGTCTTCACGGCAGCGCCGCCACGGACGCTCGCCGAGCTCGTCGATGAGGTGAACTCAAGCCCCCCGAACAGCGACCTGCTCGTCGTCTTCGAGCCCGAGTACGCTGACGAGCCCGTCGCCGTCGAGGCACGCATCGCGACGCCGTGCGTCTTCGGCAACGAGTTCTATGGGGAGATCGCCCGCCTCGTCCTCCAGGCCGACCGCACCACCGTACCCTTCCGCGGCGCCGTCCAGCTCTCGGGCGCGGTCCTCGGCGTCGAGGGTGAGGTCAAGCTCGACATCCTGCGCCTCGATGCCGGTCGCACGGAGGAGACCTTCGTGCGCACGATCAGCGCGCGCGCCAGCCGCGGTACGGCGCTCTTCTCGACGACCGTGAGCGATCTGCGGCGCAACACCAAGCTGATCGTGCGCACGCACCCGACGGCCGAGTACCTGACCGCCGCACGGGCGGTCAACGTCAAAGTGAGGGCCAAGGTCGGTCTGAGCGCCAGGCGTCTCGCGGACGGCGCGCGGCTCACCGTGGCGGTCGCCCCGGCGGCGGCGAACGGGAGCGTGAGTCTGCAGAAGCTCATCGGCGGGCGCTGGGTGACCCTGGCGACCAAGCCGCGCCTCGCCGGTGAGAGCCTCACCTTCAAGGTGGGGCGCGGCACGCACGTCCTGCGCGCGCGCTTCTTCGACGGTGACATCTGTGCACCGGGGGTCTCACCGAGCGTGACGCTCCGTCTGCGGTGAGGGACCAGGCGCTCCTTGTGCGCTCGCCAGAGATTCTGGCGTTAGCGTCCCGGGACGTGGTGTACGAGAAGCTTGAGAGCGCCGGGGCGGCGGCCCGGTTGAGAGCAAGGGACCACCGAGGTCATCCTGAGGGGTGCCAGAACCCCGATTCGCCGTCTGACCAGTGACCTGACCCCATTGATTGGCCCACTTCGCATGGAAGGGCAGCACTGCTTCGGACGCCGGCACCCCGTCGGCGCGCCCTGAAGAGTCGCTGCACCTTGCCTGGTTTCGACACGTCGGCACGACAAGCACACCTGTGCCCTCCGCACCACGGCCAGCGCCGTCTGCGTGCCGAGCAGCGGCCTGAGAAGCCGGGGGGACGGGTGTGACCGTGCCCGCGATGGCGCGCTCGACCTCGTCCACGAGGGCCGTCTGAGGAGAGGGGCTCAGGGGTCGATCGCGGCGTCCCTGCGCGCACCGCCCTGCATCTTGCGCACCACCGGACCGTCGACCACATGGTGGTCGACGGTCCACCTCTTGACAGCCCCCGGTGTCCCCTGAGCATATTCCGACGCAGAAGGTCAATGGGCCGACCTTCACTGGGCCGACGACTGGGGGCAGTCATGGGTCACCGCGCGCGCCTGCGCAACCACCTTCCTCTGCTTGTTCTCCTCTGTGCTATCGCCGCGCTCCTTCTTGCCGCCCTCCTCGGCAGTGCGGCACGCGCCGAGGAGCCCGCCGCGAAGGACGCACCGGCGGTCGTTCGTGAACTCACCGAGCGACGCACCGCCTACGCCACCTGCTATCTCCTCGACAGCGGCCAGTA
>Ga0209164_1001013_pt1 | contig 43806 bp, 45 predicted proteins | sample MTBNYHSulfiMetaG_FD_187458 | JGI IMG/M metagenome (GOLD analysis project Ga0209164, IMG submission 187458) | Enrichment culture microbial communities from rom New York Harbor, USA that are MTBE-degrading - MTBE-NYH (New York Harbor Sulfidogenic)... | ecosystem: Environmental > Aquatic > Marine >... | reverse complement strand
CCCAAAAGGCATCGGAAACTTCCCATGATTGAATCTTTGTCATATATCCTCCGCATTAAAAGATTATCATGCGGAAAATATAAAGTAAACTTGATAGAAAAGCAATTATTATTTACGGATAAGTTCTTAATAAAGTTTTAAACAAACCATACACTAAGGTGCGAACGATGATCAATATCAAAATGAATGAAAATTCCGTACCTTCCAAGCAACTCAAACTATGGGACAATATAGTTGCCGATCCCGGACCTTCCTTAAAAGCCGCCATGAATGAGACTTTGAAGGGGTCTCCATTATCCAGGGAACAAGTCGTTGACGACATGAATCGTATGGCTTTGATTGCCGGGATCACCTGCGGCGGGCGCGGCCGGAAGGTGATCACACTCCCCCTTCTGAACAAGTGGCTTGCTCCGGGTGCGACTGCACATCACATCCCGATCCGGCTGCTTTCGATCTTTTGCCGGGCGGTTCAAAACATCCTTCCCCTTCAAGTTTACGCCTCATTTTTCCAGGATACGCACGTTGTTTCCAACGATGATTTAAAGAAACTGCAATGGGCTGAATCGGAGATCGAAGCCCGCAAAAACAGAAAGAAAGCAAGCCGCTTGGCACAGGAGGTAGGGTTATGAATAACGCTATTAATATAAAGGTTTGGCTGATCAGAAACGGCATAAAACAAAACCAGATCGCCCGGGAAGCCGGGGTGTCGCCACCGACGGTGAACTTTATTGTTCACGGGAAAAGCAATAATAAGGCTGTGATTGAAACCTTTGTGAAACACGGCTGCCCGAGAGAATACTTTGAACCGGCAAACGCACAATAGGAGGGTTTTTTAATGAAAACTTATCACCGGATCAGGGCGGTTCAGAAAGCCTGTGAAATCATCAGATTCATATCCGATAACCGGGAACCGGCTTCAGTCTATGACATCGTTGATTTTACCGGGATGTCTTACAGCGCCGTCATGCAGTATCTTACGACACTCGAAGACCAGGGCTTTGTCATCTCGGACGGCGATAAGTGGAATATCGGGCCTTTTATGGCAATAGTTTTCGTTCGATTTAAAAAAGAACTCAACAGCCATTTGGATACGGTCAACGCACTAATAAAAATCTTAAATATTTAAGACCATCGAGAGGGGATATGGAAAACGACATAAAAATTGCGGGCTCCATAATGGAGACGGAAAGCAGGAAAGCCAATGAACGCACTGCAAGGATGCAGGCTGAAATGGAATCCTTCGGCGTAGACGCCAGGGCATCCGGCATTTTGCAAAAGATTGAGTACGACAATGCCCACAGCGAACTGGTCAAATACGCGGTTCTTTACCAGGTGAGGAAGGATAAGGAATATAGAAAAACGGGCAAGACCTGGGAGGAATTTTGCGAATCAAACGGAATGAACGTGAGAAACACAAATCGGATACTGAGCGATTTAAAGCCGATTTATGATAATTTTCAGGCCAAATTGTCCCAAATTGCAGGGGTGCCATTAAATAAAATCAGATACTTGGGCAAGTCAATTCAGGACAAAATGACCTGTTTTGATGAAAACGACCTAATCATCGACGGCGCCCGAATCCCCCTTCTTCCCGAAAACAAAGGCGACATAGAAGCCTTTATCGACCAACTCAAAGAGACCCACCGGCGCGAGAAAGAGACCCTGGAAACCAGGGTGAAAAAGGCAGAGAAAAAGGTTGACGATCAAGTTGCGGCCAAGACCGAGAACCTTCAAGCGCAATTAGACGCGATGGTTAAAGAAAACAAGCGACTGGAGGCATTTGAGCCCGTAAAGGTGGACATTGAGACCTATGAGAAGCAGATGAAAGATATTCAAGACCTGGCAATTAAGCTCAACACCGCAGTGCAAAAATTTATGAGTAGCCGCTGTGATGAAATCAGAGAAGACGTACCGGCGCAGGCGCGAATCGAGAGCTACCAGGATCTGGCATATAAAAGCTTAGCGATGCTGAGAAGAGAATGGGACACAGAAATTGCAGTGAGTTTGGATTGATGGGCCTGTCTTCTGAAACAATAAACCTAATCAGGGCGGATTGGGAAGCCGCGCAATACGGTGGTAAAAGCGATATCATCAAAAAGTGGGCGAAATCGCTCGGACTCTCATGCTGCATGATTTACGGCAAGCTTGGTATCGGCAGGCAGAGACAGGCGGGTAAGAGAAAGATTGATAATATCGAAGATATTGCCAATACCGTGGCCATGATCAAAAAAAAGCCGCCCGAGCGAGTCGGAGAAATCGCAACCGACCAGGCGATTTGTATCGCAATAGATAACGGGCTTATTCCAGAAAGCATGAACAACAAGGTATCCACAATCAACAGGATCAACCGTGAAAACGGGCTGAATAAAAGACAGCGCCGTATTCAGCGTTTTCAGGCAGAGCGTCCGAACGAACTGCATCACATAGATGCCTCATCTTCGAAGTCTTTTTATATCCACAGAGAGACGGATGACGGGGACTATATCTTAAGGCTTCACGTCGGAGAACAGGGCTATAAGAACAAGCCGGTTCCGATTCGAAAGCGTCCCTGGGTGTACGGACTTACGGATGATCATTCCGGCTTTGTTGTGGCCAGGTATATTGCGGCGGACGGTGAAAACGCAAATGACAACCTGGAATTTCTTGAATGGGCTTGGGCCAAAAACGATGACAAAGTTCTTTTTGGGCTTCCGGATAAGATCAAGGGCGACCTTGGCCCGATGATGAGAGGCCATGAATTTAAAGACTTTGTGGCCAGGCTTGGGGTTGAAATCGATCCGAGCGAACCAGGGAACAAAGAGGCGCATGGTAAAATCGAACGGACATGGCGGACGCAATGGGATCGTTTTGAAAGATCGTATTTTGTTCAAGCCGACTGGAAAAAATTTGAGATTTCATTGAGTGAACTCAATCGGCAGTTTTTAAATTACCTGGAAGAATATAACGACCGGTCACACAGATATGAAACAGAGATTTCACGGCGCCAGGCATGGCAGCGGATAAGCTTGCTGGGGGGCGCTGTCGAGATACCGGAAAACGCTTTAAAAACGATTGCCGAGCGGCATAAAAGGGTGGTGGGCGCGGACGGCTGTTTTTCGCTAAACGGCGTCACGTATGAGGTCAAGGGGCTGCATGACGCCAGGGTGGTTGTATATAAAGGGGTGTTTGAAGACAAGCTGATCGTTCAGGACCAAAGAACCGGAATCAAGTATGAAGTGGAGGACTTTGCGCCGAACCCGCTGGGCAAATTCACGGCCCACGAGGAAACCCCCCATCAGATAGCCGCAAAGGAGGCGCAGGCGCTTGAAGTTACAAGCAGGCTGTATGAATCGCCGAAGGATCGGGGCAACGTCGCGCAGCTTCCGACACGCACAAAGGAAGTCCGGCAGATTGAAAACCCACTGGACGTTGATGCGTATCCTTCGATCGATGAGGCTATGCGCGACTTTATAATTTTTAGCGGCGTGAGGTTGGATAAAGAGAACCGGGAAGCCGTAAAACAGCGCATTATTGAAATCGGTCTTTCCCGTCACAAGGTGAGGAATTTAGCGTTAAAAGTTCAAGCCGCATGGGAAAAAAGGAGGTGCGCCAATGAATAGTCTATCGACACTTGAGACGCTTGATTATTTCGGGTTTAAAGAAAATCCTTTTAAAAAGATCGCCCTAAAAACCGCTGAAGAAACACGGCTTCAGCGTATCATAAAGATGGCTGTTCAAGGCCATGAAGTAGTGTCGGTCGTCGGAGAAAGGGGATGTGGGAAAAGCAGAACGGTAAACGAGGTCCTTAGAAAAATGCTGCGGATACAGAGAATATTTGTCAAATCCGCCGATAAATCCCGCCTTTTAATCAGCGACATCGAGCAAGCAATCATCCTGAATTTAAGCGACGAAAAGCCGAAACGGGGCAGGGAAATCCGGGCTTATCAACTTTGCCGGATAATCGGAGAAGCGTCACGCAAATATGAGCCTGTGCTGGTGATCGAAGAAAGCCACATGCTGCACGGAATGACCCTGAAGGCGCTTAAATCGCTTCGGGAAATGGAATGGATGGGAGATGCGGAGTTGTTCACCGTGATCCTTATCGGTCAGTCAGACCCCTTAAACAAAGCCGGAATGAGCGAACTGAGACTGAGGACAAATACCGTTTGGATGGAGGGATTGAGCGACGCTGAAATACTGGAATACATTAAACGCACGGTAGGGGGTGTTTTTAATGCAAAAGCTCAAGAATATATTTCAAACATGTCGGATGCAAAAAACTACCTGGGGCTGCAAAAGATATTGATAACGTTGATGGCTGAAGCTTTGTTTGCCGGGGCTGAAATGGTTTCAAGGGAACTTGTTGAAGAAATTTACGGCTCGCTTCCGGGCGCTGCGTCGGCAGATCCAGACGGAAATGACGCTATCAGGGACGTTTTGGGCCAGGATGACGGAACCGCCGCCGATAAGAAATTCAAGGTTGCTTGATGGGAGTTAAGGAAGTGGCACGCAGGCGTCATGCTCATTCGAATCCGCGTTGGCGTGAACTCGCAAAGAATCACATTTTTAAAAAGCAGCTTGGCCTTGACGATGCCACTTACAGGGAAATGCTTTTCAACGTTGCCGGTGTGCGGAGCGCGGCGGATCTGGATGAACGCGGACGGCATGAGGTTCTAAAGCATATGAAGGCTTGCGGGCTTCGACCGGTTCATAAATCGGCAAAGGCATCCGGCATGCACATCCCTGCGGCACCGGACAGAGCGCCTTTATTATCAAAGATCGGCGCCTTGCTTGCAGACATGCGGCTTCCCTGGGCTTATGCGGACGGCATCGCAAAACAAATGTACGGGGTTGATCTGGTTCGATGGCTTTATCCGGATCAGGTCCGGGGCGTCGTAGCGGCTTTGATTAAACGGCAGCAAAAAATCAAGACGAAGGGGGAGGCAATACACAACTAAGAGGATTTTGCACCGGCTAAGTTGGCCGCTGAAAAGGCGTTATCTCGGACGCCCTGCCGGTGCATCGTAAATATCCGAGGCGGGCAGCGGGCGAGGGGCTGTCAATCCGGGAGGGTTTGGTTTTCGGGCTTCCGGGTTTTCAGCCTCTCTGTTTTGAATATGTGAAAATAGACTGAAAGGGGGAGATCGATGAAAAAACCAACAAAATACCTGAAAAACACCGATGACATTATAATCGAGCTTTCTTGTTTAAGGGGCATGTTCGCGATCATGCAATATCTTATTGAAGAGGCAGCCAATAAAACGCTCGGAAACATTCAGGGAGATTTTATCGACTGGTTTCATGGCGTTGAAATGCGTTTATGTGAAATCATCGAGAAAATTGCATTGGGATTTGACGAAAAGGAAGGTGATGCATGAGCAAGATAGAAGCAATTGACCGTATGAATTGGGCAGTGAACAGAATTGAATTTATGATCACCATGTTTAGGGCCGCCAATCAGGCCGAGCTTGCGTTTAATGAAAATGGCCTGTGCGGAATGTGTGAAGCACTAAGAGACATATCGGATCTTATAAACGATGCCTCTATAATCCTGCAAAAAAAGAGCCCCCGCTAAGTTGAGCGCCAAGCGGAGGCCCCGGGCATGGATCAGGGCTGATCCACAAACCAAATATATTCTAATGTGTTTTAAGTTAAGAGTCAATTTCAATATTGAAATAAGGAAGGAGGGCTAAATATTGATAGAATTTAAAGGGTTTGACGATTGGGTGCCGATCTTTAGGGGGGGGCAACAGATAGACAGCCAGGGACGGGTTCAAGACGGCGACGCGCTGATCGACAGGGCCATTGCATCGTTCGACCCGGCGAAACACGAGCCCCCGTTGACCATCGGGCATCCAAAGGATAATTCGCCGGCTTATGGCTGGGTGTCGGCGCTGAAAAAGATTGGGAATACACTTTATGCAAAATTCAAAAGCGTTTCTTCAGAGTTTGAAGATTTTGTCAAAAAGGGTTTTTACAAAAAACGATCGGCTTGTTTTTATGGGGACGGCACATTAAGGCACGTGGCTTTTCTGGGGGGCATGACTCCGGCCGTCAAGGGGCTTGCCGATATGGGGTTTAACGATGGAGGCGTCATGACTTTCGAGTTTACAGAAAAAACCGACCCGGGTGAGTTTTTGCATCAAAAAGTTCTGGAATTGCTTCGCGGAGAGCTGGAGTTTAGCGACTCCGGCGTAAAGCTGGAAAAACATATGACCTACAGCGAAGCCTTTACAATCATTCAAACAAGGTATCCTGAGATGACGCAGAGATACATGGAGGAAAAATGAGAAACCGAGATCTTCTAATCAAAAACCGAGAAAAGAACAACGAGGTGCGGCAGGAGTTTCTGGATAAAAGCTCTAAAATAGAGGCGATAGCCGTCGATGGAATCAAAAAAAGGCATTCTGAGATTGAGGACAGGATTAAAGAGCTGCAAGAAGAAAAACAGAAACTATTGGATATTCCCGCTACAAAGAAGGAGGTTTTACAAAGCGCCAGAGAGAGACTCAAGGCAAGAAGGGATGAAGTTATTTTGCATTTTTTAGTTCCACATCTGCTGGGATGCCAAGAGAGGAATGTTGAAATGTTCGGGGGGCATAGCATATTGCCTGAATTTCGTGACCGCTTGGTTATATGGCTTGCCTTGACAGAAAAAGACATTGAAATGGCAATGGAGATGCTCCCGGAGGCGGGTATTGATGAAAAGAAAAGGCTTGCCGAAGTAAGGCGCATAGACAATGAGATATCGGGTCTTCTAAAAATCCTTTCCGACGAGCTTGAAAAACAAGGCAGTAAATAAAGAGTTGGGGGAATGGTTGAGGGGGTGGCGGGCGCCCTGTGCATAATGCCCCCTGGCGGACCTCCTTCCGCTTCATGCCATTATGCACACATCGCCCGCATCAAATTATTATATGCAACATAGTCCATGCAAAAATTGTGAGCTTCTTGATGAGGATAAAAACAATCCTGTTTGCGAGAACTGCGAAAAACGTATTGAATACGTGTCGGCGCTGGGGGGCATGGATAGCAGTGTTCCCGTCGAATTGGCAGATTTAGCCGCACGAAGGGAGGTTGAAATGCAAGTGGATAAGCAAGATCCGCAAGATCCGCCCCCGACCACTTCCCCAGATCATAAAAGACTTTGCGAGGCGTGCGGCGAGAAGGAAACTATCCATCCAAACAGCAAATTGTGCGCGAGCTGCATGGCGAAAAAATCTCATAGGGGCAAAAAACCCCATGATGCCGTTGGGGCTGGTAAAATTGAAAATCCAAGTACTGATAAGGATAAGCTGCTAATCGCCCCTCAAGGGACATCTGGTGGGATTGTCATTGAATTTAAAAATCACATCCAAATTTTAAAAGAGGTTGAGAAGCTGGCAGAACAAGAAATGCGCCCCTTAGATTGCCAAATCCTATATATGTTAAAAAAATACATGGATGCCAAAGAGGGATATCATGGCCAGAATGAAACCGAATCCGAACGAGGTTCTGCTTGTTCTCAGCGCGCTTTCTAAGGATCAAGTCGATCGGATTAGAAAAGACAACCCCTTTCGTAATGAACGAGACGATATGATTATAGAATTGATCAGGCGTGGCGTCAAGGGGGCCATAATCGCCGAAATTTCCGGCCTTAACGACACCACGATAACCAGGATTGGAAGACGATACCAGGCGTATTATAAAAAGGCGAAAAACGCGGGATTAATTTGATCTTAATCTCATTTTGTAATTAACAAAATTTTTTGTTATTGACAAACTTGAAAAACAACCCACTTATCGTGCGTATTGCATAAAACTTATCGTGCGTTTTTACAGAGAATTAATTCCGAATTATTCAATAAACGCGAAATAATTCTCGCTACTCATTAGTTAGGACTTGCTATGTTTGATTTCTTTAAGCGCAAAGAGCCGGATGTTGCCGATGCTCTGACCAACCAAGCCATTGGCGGCCAATCGGTTCTGTATCGGCTGTTCCGAGAGGCCATCAGCTGCGACGATTCAACCATTCGCAGACTGGAACTTACCTATTTCGCGGCCGCCGTAATGACGTATGTTTACCTGCGATTCGGCAAACAGCCCAAGCGCGACGAAATTCTTGATCGCTTTACACGAAACATCCTTACGAAAAGCATCCCATCGTCAAAGGAGACCATTTCCTTCAGCGAAGCGGTGAAGGAATATCAAAGCCGGTACGCCGAATACAGCGGCCTGCTGAACTTGCTGTTTAGTCCGAGCGAGTCAAGTAGCGGAAATCCGTCCGCCACATTGCTAATGCATGCCGTCGAGTGTGTTACACAGTCAAGTGCTCGTGAGCACATGATTCATATTGTTGCCGCATCGGGCTTGATTCAAGAATTTGTTCTCGACCACATTGATTTTGTCAAAGAGAAACTGTGAAAAACCGTCCTAACCCGGCAGTCCACCGGACGCTGCGCGATAAAGCCGCGCAGCGCCGGTGACTTCTACGATGGCGCGGACGCTTCGCGCCGCGCCATCGGACCCCGCAGATTGCCATCCGCATGCTGACTGGCGCTTCGCGCCGGCCATCACGCGGCTGCAGCGGACAGTCGTCCACGCGAGCAAGCTCGCGCGTCCGCCTGCCGCTGATCCGCGGGGTCCGTTAGCCGATAAAGAACATAGATCGCCTTGATAAAATACGCCAAAGGCGTATAATACAATTATGATATTCATCGAAACTTCCATTTTTACCAAGGAAATTCAACACTTTCTCCCGGACGATAATTATCGGATGCTGCAAACCGCATTGATGCTCCGGCCGGATGCCGGAAGCTTGATCAGGGGAAGTGGAGGTTTACGGAAAATTCGCTGGAATCTCCCTGGTACAGGAAAAAGAGGGGCATTACGTGTCATTTATTACTGGAGTCCTCCTGATACGATTTTTATGCTTTTTCCATACAGGAAGGCCGAGCAAGAGGATTTGACGCCGGATCAGCTCAAACTTGTCCGGCGAATGGTAAAGGAGTTGTTGTCATGAAAAAGGAACATTTTGAAAAACTAGTTGCCAGTATTGAAGAAGCTGGTGAAATCAAGGCTGGGCATAAGTCACCAAGCCGTGTTTACGAAATCAAGCCGCCTGAAATAAGGAACGTACGCGAGAAACTCAATGTTTCACAGAATGAATTCGCTCTTCTGATTGGAGTCAGTGTTCGAACCTTACAGAATTGGGAACAAGGTAGAAGGAAGCCAGAAGGGCCGGCGAAGGCATTATTGCGCATTGCATCGAGGAATCCGCGAGCTGTTCTTGATGCCTTACATGCGGAATAAAGTCGGCCAACAACTGAATTCACTCGGATGTGGGTTACGCTGTCGCTCCACCCACACCGGTGGTTCAGAGCGATGGCGCGGACGCTTCGCGCCGCGCCATCGGACCCCGCAGATTGCCATCCGCATGCTGACTGGCGCTTCGCGCCGGCCATCACGCGGCTGCAGCGGACAGTCGTCCACGCGAGCAAGCTCGCGCGTCCGCCTGCCGCTGATCCGCGGGGTCCGTTATCTGATCGAAGGCAATAAGGGAGGGCATTGGATATGAATTCCATAATACCATTCATTGCGGGGCTTGTAATTCTATTGTGCGTCATTGTTGCACCGATATATTGCGTGGTAAAATTGGCTGAATTCAAAAAAAGGAGCACGACTGGGTGGGGACTCTTCGCCGTCTTAGGTATGGCTCCATCTTTCATCCTGGTCTCCCTTTTGCCATCCCTCCGGACAGAGGATGAGAAAAAGTCATATGCGCATAAGTTCACTCGTGGACATGACAAAGCCGGTTACGTTCTTTGGGCTGTGATCTCCGGCTTGCTAATAGGCTTATTTGGGTTTAGGTATGCTTATAATCCAACATCTCCTATTCTACATGGTGCTTGGCTTCATATCCATTTCGTATTGTTGTCCATAGCTTTTTCAGCCACCATTACGGCATCTGTGTTTTCGTTAATGAGGTTGCGCGAAAACGTCGGTTTCCCCGCAATCATCTTGGTGCTTCAGAACGTAAACGTGATACTATTATTTTCAAGTATTATTGCTGGCAGTATATGGGCCAACTATGCATTCGGAAGATCCTGGGGGTGGGACCCAAAAGAAACTTGGTCGATTATTCTGTTTTCAACAGGCATCATCGCATACACACACACTGCACTTCGTACTCCTGGCGTAGTGTTACAAATTATCATATCCACTGTCTATTTAGCTCTTTTTGTTTTTGGTGTTTTTGTCGTTCCTTATACCTTACCAGGGCTATGGCCTGGCTTCTTGTTGAGCAGATAACGAACAAGGATAGATCGTGTGAGTGAAGCGAACCACGATCTTATCCGGTAGTTGAACAAGCCCGGTCATATATGAAAATATCTTTTTTCAGGAGCAGGCAAAGAAAGGCATTGTGGGGGCGTTTGATTTTTACGGGGCGCACGAGGCCGTTAACCTGTAAACAGGCCTCCAAAAGACACATTTTCCCATGAAATCAGCTTCCTCCTGTATTGAATTTGCCGCGGTTTCAGCCGTATCAACGTTTTATCCGGGGTTCCATGCTGTGTAACGAAATTCCAGGATAATCATCGGGGTTTTGCAGCACGGGCATTTAAAAGCAGGCCTTGGGCGGTGGGTTATGGCGTTGAGTCCGACGTGTAAAATCAATTGTACCAGTTTCAGCAGTTTTTTCGTGTTGCCGTGAAGAAATCCAAAGTCGCGGACCCTTCGAAATCCTTTAGGGAGAACATGCTGCAGGATGAGCTGCAGGAAGTCTTCGCCGTTGAGGGTGCGGCAACCTGTTTTGCCGGTTTTGCTTTCCGTATACATGAACGTAACCCTGCCATCTTGATTAGCGATGATATTCTTTTCACTGATGACGCCGCGGTATAAATATCGGGACAAATATTGCAGAACGGTGGTTCCTTTTCCAACGCGGTCGCAATCAACGACCCATTTTGAAGGCGTTTCGGAAGGGATGGAAAGCCCGGCATCTTTTAAGGCTGCTAAAAACCGGGCGCGAAAAACCCTGACCATTGCATATTCACTGAATAGATACGTTCCTTTTTTCTTTTTCCATTGGCGCCGGCGATCATCAATTCCGCCGCCGGGCGCCACAACATGGATATGGGGGTGAAAATCAAGCCTTCGATTATGCGTATGCAAGACCATGGTCATGCCGATTCGGGTGCCGAGATGCTTCGGATTCAGGCCGAAGTCTTTCAGCGTGCTCGAAACACACATAAAAAATAAGGAATATACCTGGCGTTGATGGCGCCAGGTCAATGACCTTAATTCATACGGCAGGGTGAAGGTTACCAAATAATACAGAACCGGCAGCAATTTGTCTGTTTGCCGATCGATCCATCGACTGGTGTCGAAATTCTGGCATGCCGGGCAACTGCGGTGTCCGCAGGATGATGGTCACCATTCGGCGTGCCCGCAGTCGGGGCACTGCACATAAAGTTCACCGGAATCCGGTGTTCGGCAACGACAAATGGCATCCATTGCCTTCAGGTGTCCCGGCAGGACGGTATTGCCGTATTTTTTCATAAATGCATCGCGATATTGATGGATAATAGGGGCCAGATTCATGATTACACCCTCCTGAAATCCACATGGAGGGTATTGATCAGCGCATTAATGGTGGTCAGGCTGTCTTTTTCGGCGACATCAGTAAGGTGGGTGTAACGCGCGGTTGTCGTCGGGCTGGCATGGCCGAGCAGCGCCTGGATATGACGGAGGCTCAGGCCGCGTTCAAGGAGATGCGTGGCAAAGCTGTGCCGAAGGGAGTGAATGGACACTTTTTTTTAATGCCGCATTCGGCCACCACTATTTTCATGGCGTTTTGGGCGCCGCCTCTGTCCATATGGGTTGTGGATTGTTGAATGGTTTCCAGAGAGCCGTTGGCATTGGGAAATAAGAAATACGGATGCCGATGCCTGCGCCAGAGTTCACGCAAGCCCTGTAATGTGAGATCCGGCAATGGGATCAGTCGGTCTTTATGGCCCTTGCCCCGGCGGACATGAACCTTTTTTCGCCCGGCATCAATATCGCCAACCTGAAGAGACAGGGCCTCTTCCAGGCGGAGCCCCAGGGAATAGGTGGTCAACAAAAAGACACGATAGCGAAGCTTGCGGGTTTTACCGATGATCTGTTCGATTTCGGCCGGGGTAAAAATATCCGGGATGGCGTGAATTTTCGGCGGTTTTATAATTTGAATCCAATCCCAGTCGCGCTGGAGCACGTGCCGCCAGAAAAATTGCAGGCCGTTTCGATCGATCTTGACGGTGCTCCAGGAGTGGGTCTCCACCAGTTGACCGAAATAAGTTTCCAGTTGTTCCGGAGTTAAGTGGTCGGGGCAGCAGTCAAAATGATCCCGGATACGGCGGACGGCCCGGGAATAGGCATCGATGGTTTTTTGACTTTTGCCCTGAAGCTTGAGCAAGCCCAGGTGACGTTGATAAAGCTTGTTAAATCGGTTTACCTCTAATCGCTTCATGGTATACTCCTTTCGTTTAGGGTGCCCGGAATTGGACACGCATGAAAAGGAGTTTACACTATTTTCTGATTTTCCGCCGCGTAGCGGCTTCGTTCAACCACTCGTTGCAGGCCGACCGCCCTGACGGGCGGAGGCCTGAACTCGAACGTTATCCCGCCACATCCCGCTTTTGTCGCCATTTATCTTGTTTTCAATAGAAAAAGTCCCAAATCGGTCCCACATTACGAAAAAAAGGGATTGCGCATAGTGCGCTAACCCCTTGATATTCTTTGGTACGCCCGGCCCGATTCGAACGGGCGACCTACGGATTCGAAGTCCGGCGCTCTATCCAGCTGAGCTACGGGCGCGAAAATGGGGTGGATGAAGGGACTTGAACCCTCGACAACCGGGGCCACAACCCGGTGCTCTACCAACTGAGCTACACCCACCATACGGTCGTTGCGCATCCGGACCGACGCAGCCGGATGGCAGATCGTTTAAAAAAATATTATACCCTTTATTTTTTCGGATTTCAATAGATTTTAGAATCGCCTCCCAAAAGTTCATTATTCTAATTCACCTGCGGCGGACAGGGGTTCAAGGGGTCCGGGATTCAAGTGAAATGGGGAAAAAATTTCCCGAAAACCTTGCTATTGACCGGACAGGCGAGGCAGGGTACATAAGACAAAAAGCACCGGCTGCGGTGGTTCGGCCCCGCGTCGCCTTTACAGGAGGTATTCGCCCGTGAACAGGTTGCAGGTTTTTGTCATCCGGGTCATTCTCGGTATCGCATTCGCCGTTTTTTTGATCCGTTTTTTTTATCCGGAGGCAACCGTCGCGCATATTGCAGGGCTTGCGGTTCTGATGGTGGGACTTGCCTACGTTTTGGAACTTTTCAGAAAGAAAAATACCGGATAAAGGATGGTTCGAGAAAAACAGATCATACTCGGTACGGCGGGGCATATCGATCACGGGAAAACCAGTCTCATCAAGGCGGTTACCGGGATCGATACGGATCGGCTCAAGGAGGAAAAACTCAGAGGGATCACGATCGAGCTCGGATTTGCCTTTCTGGATCTGCCGAGCGGACAGCACATCGGCATCGTCGATGTGCCCGGCCACGAAAAATTCGTGAAAAACATGGTGGCGGGCGCGACCGGCATCGATATCGTGGCCATGGTGATCGCCGCCGATGAAGGGGTGATGCCGCAGACCCGGGAGCATCTCGACATCTGCACGCTGCTTGGAGTTTCCTACGGTTTTGTCGTTCTCACCAAAATCGACATGGTGGATGAAGAATGGCGGGAACTGGTGATCGAAGACATCAAGGATTTTGTTCAGGGAACCTTTCTTGAAGGCCGGCCGATCGTTCCCGTATCCGCCGTCACCGGCGAGGGGATTCAGGATTTTATCGACACCTTAGACCGGCTCAGCGCCGAGGTTCCGGATCCCCCCGCCTCCAGCCTGTTTCGGCTTCCGGTGGATCGGGTTTTCACCATGAAGGGGTTCGGCACCGTCATCACGGGGACGCTTATATCCGGTAAAATCCGGGTCGGCGATACCGTCATGATATACCCTTCTCAAATTACTTCCAAGGTCCGGGGACTTCAGGTTCATAACGAAAGCGTGGGCGAAGCCGCCGCCGGTATGCGAACCGCCATCAATTTTCAAGGCCTCGATAAGGCGTCCGTCAACCGGGGGGACATCGTTTCCACGCCAGGGGCGCTCATTCCGAGCTACATGGTCGATGCGCACCTGTATTACCTGAAAAACAACAAAAAGCCCGTCAAGAACCGAACTACGATACGGTTTCACTCGGGGACCAGCGAAGTCCTGGGCAACCTGATTTTGCTCGGGCAGGCGGAGCTTGCCGCCGGAGAAGAAGATCAGGTGCAAATTCGACTCGATTCTTCCGTAACGCTAGTAAAAGACGACCGGTTCGTCATCCGAAGCTATTCTCCGGTTCGCACCATCGGCGGCGGAAGAATTTTGAACCCGATTCCCGGAAAGCACAAGCGTTTCAAACCGGAGGTCATCGCCGGGCTAAAGACCATTTTGCAACAATCCCCGACGGAACTCGTCGCCTATCACGCCGAGGAAACGGGCTACAAGGGGGTTTCTTATGTCGAGCTGAAAGTCATGACGAACCTGGTGGAAAAAGAGCTTCAGGGAGCGGTGCAGGACCTTTTATCCAGACATGTGATCCTTCTGGTCGACAGGGAAAACCAGGTCTTTCTTCACCGAAAACACTTTGAGCAGCTCCAGGGGGAAACATCGACCCTCCTGGGGGATTATCACCGGCGCTACCCGCTGAAAATCGGGATGCCCAAGGAAGAACTCAAATCCAAATTGCCGTCCTTTTTAAATTCAAAACTTTTCAGTCTCGTACTGGGCCAGTTGATCAAGCACGGCGAGATCGTCCAGGATGAAGACACGGTAAGACTCTCTTCCCATGCCGTATCCCTCGGAGTGGACCAGAAAAAGATCAGGGAGAAGATACTCAAGGCGTATCAAACCAGCGGTCTGACCCCACCGTATTTCAAAGAGCTCGGCAAAGACCTCAATATTCTCCCGGAAGCCGCGAAAGACGTGCTGAACCTGCTCGTCAGCGAAGGGTTGGTTGTCAAAATAAAAGAGGACCTTTACTTTTTTGGTGATGCGGTTCAAGGCCTTCAGCGCAATCTGATCGATTTTCTCAAAACGCACGGAGAAATCTCCACCCCCCAGTTTAAAGACCTGGCTGGTGTTTCCCGTAAATATTTGATCCCTCTCATCGAATATTTCGATGCGGTGAACGTGACGATCCGAATCGGAGACATCCGAAAGCTCAGAACCCTATCCAAATGAAACCGTAAATGGTTGAGGAGAAGTTATGGCAGAATTTATACATGCAACCGAAGGGCCTGTCAGACATGCGGAATTCAGGCGCTACGCCCTCAAACGCATAGCGGCCGGGGTTCTTCTTTCGGTCGTGGCAATCTCGATACTCGGCCTTTCTCTCGGATTTTTCGGACGTTCGGGGTCCGAGCAGCCCGCTCTGGAAGATCGGGATTCGCCTTTGCCTTCCCGGGTTGAAGATCTCCACGCGGTCCAGCCGGGTGTTGAAACCGGAGAGGCGACCGCCCACAAAGAGCCGTCGCAGGCCCATCCGGCTCAGCCGCATCCCGGAACCTTCGCCAAGGATGCCGGAATACGCGAGCACGCCGCTCAACCCTCAGGCAGCGGCGGTCAGAAAGTCAGGGGGACGGCTTTTGTCCGGGCTTCCATCGTTCCCCTCGATTATGAGCTCAATAAAAGATTCTATGGATGGCGGCCCAATGATATCGTCCAATTCACCGACAACGTGAACAACTTTCAGCTGGGCGTCCTTGAGGTCACACGGCGTACGGCGGTGATACTGGCCGAGAGGCTTTCTAGAACCGGGAGCACGGCTTCGTTTGATATCCATTTGGAGCGGGCCATGAACTGGTTTATGATCAAGGCCGATCAATACTGGTTCCCTTCCGCCGAATCCAGGTATCAGGACGGGCTGGACGAGATGAAGAGGTATCTGGAAAAGCTGGAAAAGGGAGAAGCTTCCTTTTTCACCCGGGCGGACAATATCATTCCGCTGCTTGCCGCTTACGAGGATCTTCTTGGCAGTTGTGACGAAAACCTTGTCAAGGCGGAAGAGGATGATGGCAGTCCCGTCAGTTTTTTCAAGGCGGACGACTACTTCTTCTATTCCCGGGGGGTAGCCGCTGCAATGGGGACGGTTCTCGAAGCGGTGCTCGAGGATTTCGGCGCGACCCTCGATCCTCGTCACGGCGATGAGATTCTCCACCACGCCATAGAGTCCTGTCACAGGGCCAAGGAAATCAACCCCTGGATCGTCACCGAGGCGAGCTTGAGCGGGATACTCGCAAATCATCGGGCCAACATGGCTGCGCCCATCAGCCATGCGCGGTTTTATCTCGGCGTTCTCATCAAGACCCTTTCCACCTAGTAGCCCGGTTCATACGTACAATGACGTATTTCTTGGGACTCTCTCCCTACAGAGGCATCGAGATCACAGAGAAAAATTTCTATGTTAGAAAGAGAAAATAAATCCTTTTGTACTCTCCGTCCCTTATGGATTACTTGGCTGGTATCGATCCGTATGTGAGGAGCAATCGTCTGATTCCTGTTTCCCGGCGGTTCAGTCGATTTCCATTTCACGGCCGATCAGCATCGATGCGACGGTATCGAGAATGAGCATCCCTTTTCCGGTGAGCCGACAGCGTTCGGACGAAACGTCGAGGTGGCCGGAATTTTTGAAACAGTCGAGCGTGCGCATAAACCTCTCGTGAAACCGAATGCCGAATTTGTGTTCAAACCACGGCACATCGATGCCGTCCGCCTGCCGCAGTCCCAGATAGAGCGCTTCAATCATCAAGTCTTTTTTTCTCAGAATCTCTTCTCCGCCAATCGGCCGCCTTCCGGCATCGAGTGCTTCCATGTATAATGAAACATCTGAAATATTCCAGTATCTTACAGGTTCAATACAGGAATGTGCCGAAGGGCCGAGCCCGATATACGGCGCAAAAGACCAGTATTTGCGGTTGTGCCGGGAACGATGATCCGCAAAAGATTTCCCGGGGCATCGTGCATAGTTGGAGATTTCATACTGCGCGTATCCATGATCGCCCAGAAAGTCTTGTGCCGCCGCGAACATTTCCGCGACATCGCGGTCCTTGAGCGGGCGGATCAGCCCCTGTTGAAGCGCCTTTCCCATGGGAGTGCCGGCTTCATAGGTCAGTGAGTAACAGGAAATATGTTCGGGTTCGAAACCGACCGCCCGCCGAAGGTCTTCGATCCAGTCCACCCGGGTTTGGCCGGGAATGCCGAATATCAAATCGATCCCGATCTCCTCAAACCCTGCCGTACGGGCCTGCTCGATCGTCTTTTCGGCATCGCTTCCGCTATGGATGCGGCCCAGAAAGTTAAGTGCCGCATTTCGGAAAGATTGAACCCCCACCAGGAGACGGTTGACCCCGGCGCGGCAAAAGCCGGCAAGCAGACCCAGGGTCGCAGTGCCGGGATTGACTTCGATCGTGATTTCGGGATCCTGCGATAGGGAAAAGTGCGCCGATGCTTCGTAGATGATGCGGGCCACGTTCCTTTCTCCCAGCAGCGAAGGCGTGCCGCCGCCGATGTACAGTGTGTCGAAGACAAGCCCGGATTTCGGGGCCATGGCCATCTCCTTGCACAGCGACCGGATGTAGTTCTGCCTCAGAGAAAGGGCCGTCGTCGAGTAAAAGTCGCAATACGGGCACTTGCGTACGCAGAAGGGCACGTGCACATAAAGGCCTGCGGGAGTCCTTTGGATAGACACGGTATTCACAGAGTCGCGGGGTCCTGCCGACAAAGGTTGAATCTTATTGCGTTTAGCAGTATAAGGCATCATAAAAAAGAATGAAATCAAAAAAACAGGATTCGTTGAACCCTTACTCCCTGGAATCCTTGCCCCTTTCTCCCAACCAATTGGGAGAAGAATCGGAAAGCAGAGGTGCGACTCGCCATGGGAAAACCGAAAAAACAGGTTCGCATCGACAGGCAGTGGTGCAAAGGGTGCGGCATTTGCGTGGCCTTTTGCCCGAAGGGCGTACTCATATTGGATGAAGAAGGCATCGCCAAATGGGCGTATCCGGAAAAGTGCATCAACTGCTTTCTCTGTGAAATGCGATGTCCGGATCTCGCCATCGAACTCGCATAGAGGAGGAACCCGTGAAAGGCAAGCAGGTGTTCATGCAGGGCAACCAGGCTGTTGTAGAGGGTGCACTTTATGCCGGCCTTCGCTTTTATGCCGGCTATCCTATTACTCCTTCCACCGAGATTGCCGAGACCCTCTCCGAAAGGCTTCCGGATATCGGAGGCATCTTCATTCAGATGGAAGATGAGATCGCCTCGATGTGTGCGATCATCGGGGCGTCGCTCACCGGTCTTAAGGTCATGACCGCTACCAGCGGTCCGGGATTTTCCCTCATGCAGGAAGCCATCGGGTACGCCATTATGGCGGAAGTGCCGGTCGTGGTGGTGGATGTCCAAAGGGGCGGACCGAGCACCGGGTTGCCCACATCGGTATCCCAGGGTGACGTGATGCAGGCCCGCTGGGGCACCCACGGAGAGCACTCGATCATTACTTTGACCGCATCGGATCTGCAACAGGTTTTTTTCATGACGGTCGAAGCCTTTAATCTGGCCGAAACCTACCGCACGCCGGTCATTGTGCTTTTGGATGAAGTGGTCGGGCATATGAGAGAAAAATTCGTGATACCGGAGTCCGGGGCGATCGAAGTGCTGGATCGGCTCTACACCTCGCTTCCCCGGGACGTGGATTACCATCCGTATCTGCCACGGGAAGACGGTCGGCTGCCGATGAGCGACTTCGGGGGAGTGCATCGGTACAACGTGACGGGCCTGTTCCATGATATGTGGGGGTTTCCTACAAATGATCCCAAAATCGCCTACGGGCTTCTGCATCACCTGGTGGATAAACTGGAGAATCGAGCGGACTTGATCGCCCGTTACAGGGAATATCATACGGAACACGCTGAAATCCTACTTATTTCTTATGGCAGTTCAGCCCGAAGCGCGCTTCACCTGATCGAGGAACGGGTAAAGAGAGGAACCCGGATCGGCCTGCTCGAACTTCAGAGCCTATGGCCGTTTCCCAAACAGATCGTCCATAATCTATGCCGGGGCAGGAGCCATATTCTGGTCGTGGAGATGAACATGGGCCAGATTTATCAGGAAGTGAAAAAAGTTGCACCGGATCCCAGCAGGGTTTTTCTGTCGAACCGATTCGACGGGGTCTTCATAACACCGGACGACATCATGCATGTATTATCCGTAGTTACCGGGAAAGGGGTGTAGCATGCCGGTAAAGGACTATTTGAGGCGGCGGTATTTTCCCCATTTGTGGTGTGCCGGATGCGGTCACGGGATTGTCATGGGCAACCTGATTCGTGCCATCGAACAACTGGGGCTGGAAAAAAACGAAGTCGTTATGGTCTCGGGCATCGGGTGTTCCTCCCGTTTGCCGGGTTATGTGGATTTTCATACGCTTCACACCCTGCACGGCAGAGCCCTGGCCTTTGCGGTCGGCATCAAGATGGGACGGCCGCACCTGAAAGTTATCGTCCCCATGGGAGATGGAGATGCCCTGTCCATCGGCGGGAACCATTTTATCCATGCGGCGCGTCGGAACATCAATATGACCGCGATAATCATGAACAACTGCATATACGGGATGACCGGCGGGCAGTTTTCCCCCCTGACGCCCTTCGGCAAGATGGCCACTACGGCAACCAGAGGCACCATCGATCATGCCTTTGACACGGTAGAACTGGCCAAAGGGGCGGGAGCTTCCTTTGTGGCGAGAACAACGACCTATCATGTCAAAGAAATGGTCCTCATTTTCAAAGAAGCGATCCAGCACAAGGGATTCGCCGTAGTGGAGGTGTTGTCCCAATGCCCCACGTATTACGGCCGCAAAAACCGGCTGGGAAGCGCCGTGGAAATGATGGCATGGTTCAAGGAAAATACGATTTCTGTGGGATCGAAGAAAAAAAAAGAGAATCCGGAACTGATAGAACGGGGCATTTTTGTCCGGGAAGAGCGTTTTGAATACACCTCGAATTATGAAGCGCTCATCGAACGGCACCAGTCCTGAGAGCAAGCGGGGGGTGCGGGCAGACCCGGGCATGTCTTGCGTATTAAAAAACGAAACGGGGGAAGGGAAGATGAATTCGACGCGAATCGTTCTCAGCGGGTACGGAGGCCAGGGCATCATCACGGCATCCATCCTCCTGGCGGAAGCGGCCGCCCTCTATGAGCAGCTCAATGCGGTTCAGTCCCAATCCTACGGACCTGAGGCCAGGGGGGGGGCGACACGCGCGGACGTGATCATCTCCGATCAGCCGATCCGTTTCCCGAAGGTGATGAATCCCCACATTCTCGTGTGCCTGTCCCAGGAAGCCTATAACCGATTCTGGGGGATCATCCGGCCGGGCGGGCTTCTCCTCGTGGATAAAAAGTTCGTCCATGTAGACCAGAAGGTGGAAGCCCGACAGCAGGTTGTGGACATGTATCAAAGCGTGTTGAAAGAGATCGGAAATCCGATTGTTTTCAATATCTGCATGCTCGGTGCGCTGGTCGGGATGACCGGGCTGGTAAGAGCCGAGTCGATAAAAGAACTCCTGCAGGCCAAAGTTCCTCCGGAATTCGTCGGTATAAACCTTATGGCCCTGGATATCGGCCTGAAGCTGGCTCAAAGTCTCTGAAGGTCGGTTTGCCTGGATTTTCGCCCCACAGGACCCTGACATCTATTAAGCCGTCGGCATTGCTGTTTTTCATTTAATCTTGCTCAATCTCGGTAAGCCGAAAACCCTGAGATGTGGCCCCGGTATGTTCACGGCACGCGGCGTTATATCTTCCAGCGCTTCATACGGCAACCTATAATCCGGCGGTCCCTTTTTGAAAAATAGCTTATCCGCTTCTAATTTGACAAATGATTATCAATAGTCAGGAGGGCTCGTACGATATTTTTTATCTCCAGAAGGCTGAATGGTTTTTCGATACAGGCCGTGGCCCCACTTTCGAGCAGGTCATTTACGGGCCCGTTGCCGGTGACGATAAGGATGGGGGTAGAACCATATTTCGACCTTATCCGTTTTGTGAGCTCAAGGCCATCCATTTTAGGCATCATGTAATCCGAGATAACCAGGTCATAGGGTTTAATTTCCATGTGGCTGATCGCCTCTACGCCGTTTTCCACAACGTCTATCTCGTAATCGCCTTTATTCAGGGCGCTCATGAGAAGAAGCCCTAAAGCCCTTTCGTCATCTGCGATAAGAATCCTTTTCTTTTCCATAAATCCCTCCTTTATCACCCCTATACCGTTCTATCCTCTTATGCGAACCATGGGCTTTCCCAGGGGAAAACGGAAATCATATACAACCATAAAGAGTAAAAATCAACAAAAAAATACAACCAACAGTACATAGACATCCCTGATTTATATGTGATAGAAACTTTTCAATTTTCACACCCTTCAACATTGCCAATTATTTGTTTATCTTAGAAATAAAAATCATTTTGCATTTCGGATAACAGATTGCGGGGTTTAAGAGGTGGGAAACCTGGGAAAGCTTATTTAAATGGGGAATATGGATATATTTTGGTTGAATGGATAAGGGATTGTTTGAAAAAAAAATTGGACTAAAGATAAAACAGTTCAGGAAGCGCTGGGGACTTTCACAGATTGAACTGGCAGAAAGAATAGGGATCTCCTTTCAACAAATCCAAAAATATGAGAAAGGATTGACCCGGATCTCTGTCATGCGTTTACAGCAGATATCGGATGTGCTCGGCATTAACATTACCGTATTTTTTAAGGAAGAGGAAACACCCTTAAAAGTTACCGACGTCTCATTAGAATACATGCCCGGACAAGATCGTCTTGAAGCCTTCCAGCCTGCAGGCCGGGAAGAAATAATCCTTTTAAAATTATTTCGGAAGGTAAAAAACAAAAAGGTTAAAGATGGCATCATAAAGCAATTGCGAGGCATTGTTGAACTGGAAGAGGGCAAAGCGGACCAATTCCCTTGAAGACATCCATGCTTTCTTGTAGCGTTCACTGCGTATTCCGGTGATGGCGAACAGGGATTCCGAAGGAAGCCGTTCACTGGAAATAACTTGAAAAGTCCTTGAAACACATAAAAGATATACCGGATTTTGACAGACCCCGGGAGAAACTGGCTGCCAAGGGACCGGAAGCCCTTTCGGATCTTGAGCTCCTCGCCGTTCTCCTGGGAAGCGGAATCAAGGGAAAAGACGTCTTCCAGGTGGCCAATGCCATCCTCAAAGAGCTTGACAAAAACAAGGAAAGGACGGATTTGAAGGCCCTTATCTCTATAGAGGGCGTTGGTTTTGCGAAGGCATGCCAGATTGTGGCCGCTTTTGAGCTGGCAAGGAGGAAATTTTTAAAGGAGAGCATCGTTATTCAACGCACGGAAGATGTACTCCCCCTGATTTTATATATCGCCCACAAAAAGCAGGAACATTTTCTTTGTCTGTCTTTAAATGGAGCAAACGAGGTGATCGGAAACAGGGTGGTGACCGTGGGCCTCGTTAATGCGAACCAGGTTCACCCCCGGGAGGTTTTCGTAGATGCCATCTCCGATCGTGCCGCCTCCATCATTCTTGCTCATAACCATCCCTCAGGCGTACTCAAACCAAGTCCAGATGACATCGCCACAACAAAACAGTTGGTGGCGGCCGGAAAAATTCTAGGAATATCTGTTTTGGATCATATCATTATCTCAAAAAAGGGGTATATCTCGTTGAAAGAAAAGGGATTTATATAAGTCCTTCCAACCCAGACCCTCCAGGTGCCTTTCATTCAGGTCGCCAAAGACCTTTCTTTGTTGCTAATGTTTTTAACGGCTTCAGCCCCTTTTTGATAGGATAAGTGCTTGAAAAACAAAGCGCTTTTCCTTAGAAGGGTTTTCAGCGCAAAAACCTGACAGAAAGAATATTCGACAAACAGGCCGGGTTGGATGAAATGCGCAGCTATGGGGCCATTGAAGAAGCCTATAACCGGTTTTGGGGGATCATCATTTTTCTCAGCACATACGGCATGATGCCGCCGTGTATATAATAGGCCACATCAATATCCGTATCGAGCCGGGCCGTTACGTCGAAGCGGATTTCATCGCCGGTTTGGCCGACCGCCGTGACCCGGAGTGTTGCCCGGGGTCGTATAGCGTCGATTCCCCGGATGAAAAACCTTTCCGATCCTCTCAGGCCGAGTTTTTCTATGCCGTCACCCGGTTTGAACATGAGCGGAAGAACACCCATGCCGACGAGATTGCTCCGGTGGATACGTTCGTAGGACTCGGCGATCACCGCCCGGACGCCGAGCAGACGGGTTCCCTTTGCAGCCCAGTCCCGGGAAGAGCCGGATCCGTATTCCTTTCCTGCAAGCACGACAAGCGGGATTCCTTCGGCCTGGTACCGCATGGCGGCTTCGTAGATGGACATTATTTCTTCCGAGGGAAATTTGAGCGTAAAACCCCCTTCTGTCGGAGCCACCAGCTTGTTTTTGATTCGAATATTGCCGAAGGTCCCCCGCATCATCACCTCATGGTTCCCCCTTCGGGAACCATAGGAATTAAAATCCTCGAAAGATACGCCTTCCCCTGCCAGGTATCGGCCCGCGGGATATTCGTGCGGAATCGCGCCGGCCGGTGAGATGTGGTCGGTCGTCACGGAGTCTCCGAGCAGCAGCAGCGCCCGTGCATCGGTAATGTCGGTCGGTTTTTGTTCTGCAAGTTCAAATCCGTCAAAATACGGTGGTTTTTTTATATAAGTGGAATGCTTGTCCCATGGGTACGTGGCGCTTTCCCGATCGGGAAGGGACTTCCAAAAATCATCCCCCTCAAAAATTCGGCTGTACTCCGAGGCGTAAAATTCTTTTCGTACATGGTTTCGTATCAATACTTCGATTTCCGTGGATTCGGGCCAGATGTCCGTAAGATAAACACTCTCTCCGTTGGGATCGATCCCTACGGGTTCGGTCGCAAGGTCTATATCCATACGGCCGGCCAGGGCGAAAGCAATGACCAGCATGGGGGATGCCAGGAAATTGGATTGAATACGCTGGTGGATCCTGGCCTCGAAATTGCGGTTTCCCGAAAGTACGGATGCTGCGTTCAGGTCGTTTCCGACGATCGTTTTTTCTATCTGGGGATGAAGAGGACCGCTGTTGCCGATGCATGTCGTGCACCCGAAGGCCGTCAGGTGGAAGCCGAGGGCTTCGAGGTAGGGCATGAGCCCGGCATCTGTCATGTACCGGGCGACGATCTTTGAGCCGGGTGCAAAGGAAGTCTTGACATGAGCGGGGACTTTCAGTCCCTTCTCAACGGCCTTTTTCGCGAGAAGTCCTGCGCCCAGCAGGACATAAGGATTGGAGGTGTTTGTGCAGGAAGTTACCGCCGCAACTACGATGCTGCCGTCTCCTATTTTTTCTTCTTTTCCGTAAAGGGAAACCGTCAAGTTTTTTCTGTCTCCAGAGTCAAAGCCTAACGATTCAGGGCGCCCGGGGAAATCTGTAGCTCGTGCATTTGTTGCCGGGGGTCGTTTGAAGATATCGATGCAGCGTTTCTTTAAGTCTTTTATAGAAATGCGGTCCTGGGGTCTGGAAGGGCCGGCCACCGAAAGCCCTACGGTGGAAAGATCCAGCTCGAGGACCGTTGAATAGTCGGGCTGCTCGCCGTCCATATAGAACAGCCCCAATGCCCGGGCGGCGGGCTCGACGATTTCGGCCTGGCTCTTCCTGTCGGTCGTTTTCAGATACTCGATGGTCTTTTCATCCACCGGGAAAAAACCCATGGTGGCGCCGTATTCGGGCGACATATTGGCGATGGTGGCCCGGTCCGGCACGGAGAGGTTTCTGATCCCGGGTCCGAAAAACTCTACAAATTTTTCCACTACCCCATGGGCCCTGAGCATTTCGGTGATTCTCAGGACAAGGTCTGCGGCGGTGGCTCCCCTTTCGAGTTTGCCCGTCACGCGGACCCCAACGACCTGGGGAATTGTCATATAATACGGCTGACCGAGCATGACCGCTTCGGCCTCGATGCCGCCGACCCCCCACCCCATCACCCCGATTCCGTTGATCATCGTGGTATGCGAATCGAGTCCGACGAGTGTGTCCGGATAGGCCAGGATCCGGCCTCCGACGTCTTCGGTGATCATAACGCGTCCGAGATATTCCAGGTTCACCTGATGGCAGATGCCTGAATTGGGCGGAACGACCTTGAACTTATCAAAGCTTTTTTGCGCCCATTTTAACAGTGCATAGCGTTCCGTGTTCCTTTCATACTCTTTTTCGACGTTTTTCCGGATTGCCTCCGAGGTGCCGTAATAATCCACCTGCACGGAATGATCGACGATCAATTCCACCGGGATGAGAGGGTTGATGTGTCGGGGGGCTTTGCCCAGACCGGTTATCGCATCCCGCATGGCGGCCAGATCGACTACGGCGGGTACCCCGGTGAAATCCTGCATCAGGACTCTGGCGGGATGGTAGGGAATTTCCACGGGCGTCTCGCAGCTTTTACGCCACCCGGCGATGTTGAGGACGTCCTCTTCCCGCACCACCCGATGGTCGAGTTTACGCAGCAGATTTTCCACAAGAATCTTAATCGAAAAGGGAAGCCGCCGGATCTCCGCGATTCCCGACTCTTCGAGCCGGTGGATGTCAAACACGCTCACGGCGCCGCCGTTGATCTCGATCTGTTTCAAGTATTCCGTTCGGTTCATGACTCCTTAACCTTCTGGCAACAGTTTTGAAAGAATTGATTCTATGACGACCGGCCGGCTGTTTTTCAAAACCAAACTATTATACCTTCTTCATGTTTTCTATCATTGCCTCCGCAAATCCGGAACACGATACCTCCCGGGCGCCTTCCATCTGCCGGGCAAGGTCATAGGTGACCCGTTTTTGCGCCACGGTGGCTTTCAGGCTTTTTCGGACGATGGCTGCGGCTTTTTCCCAGCCCATATAGTCCAGCATCATGGCCCCGGAGAGAATGAGCGAGCCTGGATTGACCTTGTCTTTTCCCGCATATTTGGGGGCGGTGCCGTGGGTGGCCTCGAACAGGGCGATATCGTCACCGATATTGGCGCCGGGAGCCATGCCCAGACCGCCGACCATTGCCGCCAGGGCATCGGACATATAATCGCCGTTCAGGTTGGGCATGGCCAGGACATCGTACTCCTGCGGGCGCAGGAGAATTTGCTGGAACATGGCATCGGCGATCCGGTCCTTGATAACCACTTTCCCTTCCGGCGGGTCTCCGCCGGTATCATCAAAGGCCGGGTCTTCTGCTGCAGTAAGATCGCCGAACTCCTCCCGGGCCACTTCATATGCCCAGCGTCGAAATGCGCCTTCGGTGTATTTCATGATGTTGCCCTTATGCACGATAGTCACGCTTTTTCGATGCGTATTCAGGGCATACCGGAGCGCCATGCGGACAAGGCGTCGGGTGCAGAACCGGCTGATGGGCTTTATGCCCACGCCCGAATCGATCCGGATGTCCACGCCTTCGAGTTCTTTGACCAGATCGATGACCCTGCGGGCCATGGACGAACCGGCTTCCCATTCAAGACCCATGTACACGTCCTCGGTGTTTTCCCGGAATACGACCATATCGACATGCCAGGGGTTTTTCATGGGGCTGGGGATGCCATCGATATATTTGACGGGCCTCACACATCCATAAAGATCCAGTTCCTGTCGCAGGGCGACGTTGATGCTTCGGACGCCTTCTCCGATCGGCGTGGTCAGCGGTCCCTTGACGGCGACCCGGTGTCTTCGAATCCTTTCCACAGTTTCGTCCGGCAGCCATGCACCGGTTTTTTTAAATGCCTTTTCCCCCGCCAGTATTTCGATCCAGCGGATTTTTCGCTTGCCGCCGAATGCCTGAAAAACAGATTCATCCAGCACGAGCCTGGCGGCCTGCCAGATGTCGGGACCGGTCCCATCGCCTTCAATAAAAGGGAGTTCGGGATAGTCGGGCACATTCAATCCGCCTTCGGGTAAAACGGTTATGATGGAATTTTCCATGACCATTGCGAGTTCCTTATATAAATCGTTTCATGAGTTCCGATAGGGTGCGGTCGACATTTTCAGGCGTAATCCGCAATTGCTGACAAACGTTCTCCGCCCTGGCCCGTCTCACGGGGCTTTGCATATCGGTGAGACGGGAAAAAAAACCGGCCCGTCGCCCCACCTGATAGATGCACTGCTCGCGGGGATCCATTGCAAGAAAGGTCTTCAATACCTCGATCATGCGCTCCTTGTCGTCCGGAAGATTGCCCTCGATCTCTTCAAAAAGGTTCAAAATATGATCGCTTTTGATCGTACTTGCAATGCCGTTCAGGGCCTCGACAAAAAGAAGTATTTCTTCGGCCATATCCAGGTCCGTGCATTTGTTGAATCGGCCTTTCGTCCAGTCCTCGAAGAGCGGGATGCCGTCAGGGATCGCCAGGGATCGAAGCCGGATGAAATCCGGGTCGATACGGTTCAGGGCGTCGGCGGTTTCTATGGCATGGCTACGGGATAAGTCTTTTCCTCCGAGCCCCGGCATTACGTATTCGGATAGCTCCATGCCGGCCTTTTTCACTTTGATGCCGGCCTCGACATGTTGCTTTTTCGAGGCCCCCTTTTTGACCCTCTTTAGGACCTGGTCGGACCCGGATTCGAGACCGATATGAATTCTATCCAGGCCGGCTTCTCGAATCGCCCTGAGGTCTTCCTCCGGTATCCGGGCGACCGTATGCGATCTCGCGTACGAGGTGATCCGCTCCACCCAGGGAAATCTCCGTTTCAAGTGGGAAAGCAGATCGATCAAATCGACCGGTTTAAGGATGAGGCTGTTGGCGTCCTGAAGGAAGATGGACCGCATGCCCCCGGAAAACCAGTGGAGCGCGGCCTGAAAAACGGGCATTTCGTGGCAATCGACCGTTTCTGCAACCAGCTGAATCCGGCTTCGATCGATTCGCCCGGATTCATCGGAGAGGCCGCAAAGCGTGTCGACATATTTGCAAACGAGATCGATATCCTGTTTGACGTGAGCAACCGGTCGAAAAGAAAACTTTTTGCCTTTATAAATGGGGCAAAAGGTGCATTGATTCCAGGGGCAGTTTCGGGTTATCCGGATCAGAAGGCTATAGGCTTCCGACGGCGGCCGGACCGGTCCCTGTTCGAATCCGCTATACCCTCCGGGGCGGTCAATATGTTCGAATGTAAGATCCAAGGAGCTGCCTTTCCCGTTGTTTGACGACCGAATCGAAAATATACACACCGGACATAAAAATCAAGACATGCCTGTGGATCGACCTGAGGCGGAAGCTTCAACCCGAACTTGCATGAACCCATAAGTTGTGATTTAATTTATTTATGAAGGATATCATAAAAAAATTTTCCATTCCTACGATCTTACAAAAAGGTCGAGCTCATTTTTTAAAGATTGTCTCCAGAGGTTTCAGCATACTGCCTGTTGCCTGGAACGCAAGGCTCATTTCCGTCGCTTTTTGGACGTATGCCGCCGTTGCAGCCGTGTTTTTGGACCTTCTTCTTTATGCGGAACATTCGAACGGCGTCCACGGAGGCGACAAGTTCGTCATTATCTCTGCCGGACAGAGTTTTACCGAAATTACAACGAGCCTGAATTATGCCGGTCTTGTTGACCGGCCGTTTAAATTTAAATTGCTGGCCCGTCTTTCCGGAAAGGACAAGCGGGTTAAGGTCGGGGAATATCTGCTGTCGCCCGGCATGACGCCGAACCGGTTGCTCGATATCCTGGTGGATGGAAAGGTGTACCTGCACCGGCTTACGATACCCGAAGGATACACCATGTTTCAAATCGCCGATGCCGTGCAGCAGGCCGGCGTGAGCCGCGCCGTCGACTTTTTGCGGGCTGCTAAGGACCGCGATTTGATGAAAAAGACGGGGATTGAGGGAGCGGGCTTCGAAGGGTATCTTTTTCCGGATACCTATTATTTCCCGGCGGGCCACGCGCCTGAGAAGATTATCGCCGTAATGACCAAACGCTTCTGGTCGGTATTTTCGCCCCAGTGGCGGGAACAGGCCGCCCGGCTGGGGCTGCCGGTTCATCAGATCGTCATACTCGCTTCGATTATCGAAAAGGAAACCGGCGTGGAAAGTGAAAGACCTCTCGTCAGTTCCGTATTTCACAATCGATTGAAAAGAGGGATGCGGCTTGAAAGTGACCCCACGGTCATTTACGCCATAAAAAATTTCGACGGCAATCTCACCCGAAACCACCTGTCTACACCGACTCCATACAACACCTATCAAATAAAGGGGCTTCCCGTCGGACCGATAGCCAGCCCCGGTGCTGCAGCATTGAAGGCCGCCCTGTATCCGGCAGATACCGATTTTCTCTATTTTGTGTCTAAAAACGACAAGACCCACCAGTTTTCGAAAACCATCGAGGACCACAATTTGGCGGTGAAAAAATATCAATTGCGATGCGTTTGCTCCAAATCCAAGTGCCGGGACAGATGATGGCTTAAGGCCCGCTAAGGCGCGCAAACAGTGAGCCTTTCTCCGAAAAAGCAGCCGGCCGGTCGTCATGAGAACCAATTTTTTCGAAGAACTGAACTGTAACCGAAAATTCAGGGATGGAGAATGCGCATTTGCGAACGTACCGATGAGCATGTGGCGGGCCAGCGTCTGATGGTCGGTTTTGACGGAACCGCCTGGAGCCCGGATCTCGGGTACCTGATCGACAAGCTGAAAATCGGCGGGGTCGTTCTTTTCTCCAGAAACCTGTCCGATCCGGAGCAGATCAAGGATCTCTGTACATCGATCCAGGACCACGCGAAAATATGCGGCGTGCCGCCGCTCTTCATCGCCATCGACCAGGAGGGGGGGCAGGTGGCGCGGCTCAAGGCGCCTTTTACCCGGTTCCCCGGAAATCCTTACATAAAAGGCATTGAAGATGCGGCTTATTTTGCCGAAGTGACGGCGAAGGAGCTCGGATGGGTCGGCATCAACATGAATCTGGCACCGGTGCTCGACGTGGCTCCCAGAGACGTTTCCAGCGTGATGATCGAAAGATCCTTCGGTTATGATCCGAAGCGCGTTTCTACACTGGGCGCGGCCGTCATCGAGGGACTGCAGCAAGCCGGGATCATGGCGGTGGCAAAACATTTCCCTGGCATTGGCCGGACGACTTCGGATTCGCACGTAGAGATGCCGGCACTCAACGTGGATATGGCCGATCTGGAGTCGATCGACTTGATTCCCTTTAAAAGCGCCATCAGATGCAAGGTTTCAGGAATCATGCTGTCCCATATTCTCTATGCCGGAATCGATCCTCTGTGGCCAGCGAGCCTTTCTCCCGTGATTGCCAAAACCCTTTTGCGCCAGGGGCTGGGATTTAACGGCCTGGTTCTTACCGACGATCTCGACATGGGTGCCATCGAGAAAAACTATGCGCTTTGGACCGTCGTCAAACAGATCCTTTCGGCGGAAATCGACCTTGCCCTTGTTTGCCATCGAACGAAAAAAATAGAACAGACGGTTGAACATATCCTGAAAACGATCGCCGATTCCGCGGAGGCGAGACGACGAGCCGGTTCTTCCTGGGAAAGAATCATGCGTATGAAAAAAATGTTTATTGTGCCATTCGGGGACCGGGATAAAAGCCGTCGGCTTTAGCTGATGGTGGTTGATTGTGCGGGCGACCGGGAATATACGTCATCAGCCATTTTTGAAAAATCTCCCCTGATAAGCCGGTGGTATCCCGCCGCAGCGATCATGGCGGCGTTGTCCCCGCAAAGGGCCGGGTCGGGGATATGCACGAGAATTTCCTGCAGGGCGGCATCGGATGTCACTTTTTCCCTCAGCCTGCGGTTCGCCGCCACACCCCCTACCAGCGCAAGATGGGAACATCCTCTTTCCTGTGCAGCGCGGATCACTTTGTAAGAAAGAACTTCTACGACAGACTCCTGAAAGCCGGCCGCGATATCCGGGATTTGCCGGAGATATTCTTCCGGGTGCGTCTGAATGTATCGTTTTACCGCCGTTTTGATGCCGCTGAAACTGAAATCATATTGGGATTTGTCCAGATACGCTCTCGGGAAAATGATTTTCCGGGGATTCCCGCTTCGGGCGGTCTTTTCGATAACGGCGCCGCCCGGGTATCCGAGCCCGAGCATTTTCGCCACCTTGTCGAAGGCTTCTCCTGCGGCATCGTCCAGGGTCTGCCCCAGGGTGCGCATGACCGTATAGGATTCTACATGGTAAAGGCAGGTGTGTCCACCGGAGGCCAGAAGTGCGATAAACGGAAAGGGCGGGGGATCGGGCTCCAAAAACACCGCATGGATATGCCCTTCCAGGTGATCGACCCCTGTCCAGGGGATATCGAGCGCAAAAGCCACGGCTTTCGCATAGGAGAAGCCGACCAAAAGAGATCCGACCAGGCCGGGCCCTCGGGTCACCGCAATCGCGTCGATCCGTTTCAGCGGGATGCCTGCGTCGTGGATCGCCTGATTCACGACAGGGACAATCGCTTCGATGTGCTTTCTTGATGCGAGTTCCGGCACGACGCCGCCGTAAGGATGATGCACATCGATTTGAGACGACACCACCGAAGCCATGGTATGGCAACCGTCGACGACAACTGCCGCAGCGGTCTCATCGCAGGACGTTTCGATGCCGAGAACAATCATTTCCGCAGGTCAACGTGTTTATTTCACCGCGCTTTTTTTAACCGGCCCGGTTGCGTTCGTTTTGACCGCTCAGGTTTTGCACGACGGCGCTTTCTCCATTCCCCGGGCGATCCATTCCATGAGCTTCAAAAATCGATGATAGAGAGGAGTGAACAAAGGCACAAACCGGTTTTTTTTTCGCAAGCGGGTCATGATACCCAACCGATGCGGGATGCCGATGCCTTGCGCTCGGCGATTTCTCCGATCACGTAAGCCTTTTCCTTCGAAGCCCGCAAGCGCTCGAGAACCTCCTGGGCTGCCTTTTCCGGTACCACTGCGATGAGCCCGATGCCGTTATTGAAGGTTCGAAACATTTCTTTTTGAGATATGTTGCCGGCTTTCTGCAACCAGGGAAAGATCGGCGGCACCTCCCAGCTGTCTCTTTTCAAAACCACCTGACAGGCCTTGGGAACAACGCGCAGGATATTTTCCGGAATTCCGCCGCCTGTGACATGGACGAGGCCATGTACGGGCAGGTCCCTGATCAGGTGCCTTATGGTTTCGGAGTAAATTATGCTCGGCCGCAAAAGTTCTTCTCCGAGTGTGCAGCCGAACTCCGGGATATGACTGTCTACTTTCAGTTTCAGCACATCAAAGCAGATTTTTCGAACCAGCGAGTACCCGTTGCTGTGAAGACCGCTGGATGCGATTCCGATGATCTTTTGGCCGACATGAATTTCCGAGCCGTCGACGATCTTGTCGTTATCCACAATCCCGACAGCAAATCCCGCCAGATCGTATTCATTCGGCTTATAAAATCCGGGCATCTCGGCGGTTTCTCCCCCCAAAAGGGCGCACCTGGCCTGTTTGCACCCCTCACCGATCCCCTTTATGATATCGATTGCTGTTTTGGTATTCAGTTTATCCGTTGAAAGATAATCCAGAAAAAAAAGCGGTTTGGCACCCTGAACCGCAATATCGTTGACGCACATGGCAACCAGATCGATGCCGACGGTGTCGTGTTTGCCCGTCAGGAAGGCGATTTTCAGTTTGGTTCCCACACCGTCGGTTGAGGAGACCAGAACGGGCTTGTCGTAGCTTTCGACATTGAGCGAAAAGAGACCGCCGAATCCGCCGATTTCTCCAATAACACCGGTTCTTGGGGTATCGGAGGCGATTTGCTTTATCATGTTGATGAATTTGTTTGCTTTCTGAATATCAACACCCGCGTCCGCATAGGTTAGTGACTTTTTCATTTTCCAGCTCCGCAAATCCTTCCAAAGTCAAAGCTTCCACCGAACATCGACACCAAGAAAAGGAATCGATGGATTCCTCTATATACGCCTTCTGTTTCGGATACAAAAGGCAGCCGTTTTCTCATAGCGTGCCGTGTTTCCTAATATATTAAAAATTTTAAAAAAGCTAAACTTATTGGATACAAAAGTCAAAACAATTTTTTTTGACAATCCAGCGTTTTTTGGTGTAGTGAAAAAGCCTGATTTACTAGATATGTTACGCATTCATTACCATCCGGAAAGGTAACGATCATGACGAAATTTGCAAGGCTGGATCGACTTCCCCCCTATGTATTTGCAACCGTTAACGAAATTAAAATGGAAGCCAGGCGTGCCGGGGTCGATATCGTGGATTTGGGCATGGGGAATCCGGATTTGTCAACCCCGCCGCATATCGTCGAAAAGCTCATCGAGGCCGCACAAAAACCCCACAACCACCGCTATTCGGCTTCGATGGGGATCACCAAGCTGAGAAAGGCGATTGCGAGCTGGTATCGCAGACGGTTCGACGTGGATATCGATCCGGATACCGAAACCATTGTCACCATCGGCGTGAAGGAAGGGCTTTCCCATTTGATTCTGGTAACCATCAGGCCGGGAGACGTTGTATTCACTCCTACGCCGACATATCCGATTCATCCCTATTCGGCGATCATCGCGGGCGGCGACGTGAGAGGCATTCCCCTGAATCCGGAAACCGATTTTTTTGAAAACCTCATGCATGCGACCAAGCAGACGTGGCCCAAGCCCAAGGTGTTGATTCTGAGCTATCCCCACAACCCGACGACCGAGGTGGTACCTCTTGAATTTTTTGATAAAATCGTTGATTATGCCCGGCAGCACAACATCATGGTCGTTCATGATTTTGCCTATGCGGATCTGGTTTTTGACGGTTATAAGGCACCCAGTTTTCTGCAGGCAAAGGGTGCCAAGGATGTCGGGGTGGAATTTTTTTCCTTGTCCAAAAGTTACAGCATGCCGGGATGGCGGGTCGGCTTCTGCGTCGGCAACAAGGAAATAGTCTTTGCACTGCGGAGGATAAAAAGTTATCTCGACTACGGAATTTTCCAACCGGTGCAGATCGCCGCCATCATCGCTTTGAGCGGTGAAAACGAAGAGGATGACAGAAACAATCTGAGAGACCAGCAGGACTGCGTCAAGCAGATCGTCGAGACCTACCAAAGCCGGAGGGACCACCTGGTGACGGGATTGAGTCGAATCGGCTGGGAAATAAAGCCACCCAAGGGGACCATGTTCGTGTGGGGGAAAATACCGGAAAAATATCAAAAAATGGGCTCAGTGGAATTTTCGAAGTTTTTAATACGAGAAGCCCAGGTGGCCGTGTCGCCGGGAATAGGATTCGGTGAGTACGGCGATGACTACGTGCGCTTCGCACTCATTGAAAACAACATGCGCATCAATCAGGCGGTCAGGGGCATTCGAAAAATCCTGTAGCCGGATTCCAATGCCCTGCGAACCCAAATCGGTGCACTATGAAAAAAATTAACATCGGCTTGCTCGGATGCGGCACGGTGGGAACGGGTGTCGCCAGAATTTTGACGGAAAAAAAGGATCTTCTTTGCGCCCGGGTCGGCGCGGACCTGGTGCTGCGACGGGTTGCCGATATTGATATTCAGAGGAATCGCGGCCTTCGGTTCGATGACGGGGTCTTGATTGCGGATGCCTTTCAGGTTGTGGACGATCCGGGGATCGATATCGTCATTGAATTGATCGGCGGTCAGGGTGTGGCGAAAGATCTCATCTTGAAAGCGATTCAAAGCGGCAAGCAGGTCGTCACGGCAAACAAAGCGCTTATCGCCCATCAGGGAGCGGTCCTTTTCAGGGCTGCGGGGGACAAGGGCGTAGACCTTGCATTTGAAGCCAGTGTGGGCGGATGCATGCCCGTGGTCAAAACGCTGCGGGAGTCGCTGGCCGGCAACGTCATCACATCGATGACCGGGATTTTAAACGGCACCTGCAATTACATCCTGACAAAGATTACGGAGGAAGGCTCACCGTTTGAAGCAGCCCTTCAGGAGGCTCAGGCAAACGGATTTGCGGAGGCCGATCCCACCCTGGATGTGGAGGGATTCGACACGGCCCACAAACTGGCGATTCTGGCATCACTGGCATACGGCACCGAGATCCATCTTGGCGATATCTATGTCGAAGGAATATCCAGAATCGCCCCCATTGATATTGAATTTTCCGCCCAGTTCGGATATAAAATCAAATTGTTCGCCATCAGTAAAAATCACGGGGATGCCATTGAAGCCAGGGTTCACCCCACGATGGTTCCCTTCGACAACCTGCTGTCGAATGTCAATGGGCCGCTGAATGCCGTCACGATTTCGGGCGACGCGGTGGGGGACATGCTTCTTTACGGGTACGGAGCGGGGATGATGCCCACGGCCAGTGCCGTGATCAGCGACGTGGTCGACATCGCTCGAAACCTGCTGAACGGATCAACCGGCCGCGTTCCTCTGCTGTCCTATCAGATGGAGCGTGTTCGGACCATTCCGGTTTTGCCCATAGAAGACATATCCACCCATTATTATTTTCGATTTTCCGCGATGGACAGGCCCGGTGTACTTTCAAAGATATCGGGCATTCTGGGAGAATACGGTATCAGTATCAAGTCTGTGCACCAGAAAGGCCGCCAGACAAAGGGCGCGGTGCCCATCGTGATGCAGACACATCTGGCCAAAGAGGCGAATGTAAGAAAGGCCCTGTCGGAAATCTCCGCACTCGATATCGTCTCGGATATACCGGCTCTGATCCGCATCGAGGATGAAGACGCCCCGGAATAGGCGGATCGGCGATTTTTCCTGCAATGGGATGCCCTTGCCCATTGGGAAATACTCCTGATTTTTTTTTCCGAAGAGGGTCGAACATCAGGCGCTTTTGACCGGATGATCTGACAGAATGACTTATCCATAGAGTGAGGCGGCATGCATATCGTATGTACAGACTTGGAAGGGATACTCGTTCCGGAGGTCTGGATCCATGTGGCTGAAAAAACAGGCATTGATGAGCTCAAACTGACTACCCGTGATGTTCCGGATTACGATGAGTTGATGAGAAAACGCCTGGCCATTCTCGACGAAAAGGGCATAAAATTAAAAGACATCACCGAGGTGATTCGCCGTATGGAACCACTGGAAGGGGCTACGGCGTTTGTCGAGTGGCTTCGGTCCCGCACCCAGCTCATCGTCGTGTCGGACACGTATGAGGAATTCGCCAGACCCTTGATGAAAAAACTCGGCTGGCCGACCCTGTTCTGCCACAATTTGACGGTAAGCGCCGACGGCGCCGTCATCGGCTATAATCTGCGACAAAGAGACAGCAAACGGAAAGCCGTGATCGCCCTGAAAAGCCTTTGCTACATGGTGATTGCCGTTGGTGATTCATATAACGATATCAGTATGTTGCAAGAGTCCGATACGGGCATTCTTTTCCGGCCGCCGGACAGGGTAAAAGAAGAGTTTGCGACATTGCCGGTATGCTACGGATATGAAGAGTTAAAGCAGGTCATTGAGGAGAAGCTCGCGCAATATGCCTAACCCGCTGCCCCTTCCCTTTCTATCATGACACTGGATCTATCCACATTCGGCGAGCGCCGTATTCTAGTCGTGGGAGACCTGATGATCGATGAATACGTGTGGGGAAATGTCGATCGGATATCTCCGGAAGCGCCTGTTCAGATTGTTTCGGTCAACCATGAGGAATTTACACTGGGCGGTGCGGGCAATGTCATCAACAACCTTGTCGCCCTCGGTGCCCGCGTATCTGCGGTGGGGGTGATCGGAGCAGGCAAAGAAGGAGAGAGGTTGCTCGGGATGTGTCGGCGGCTCGGGGTCGATACGACCGGCATCATTCAGGAACCCGGCCGATCCACCACCCGGAAAACCAGAATAATCGCAGAAAACCAGCACGTATTAAGAATCGACAGGGAAACCCGGTCGGAGATTTCGAATGAGACGTTCGACCGTTTGGGACTGCTCATCGAAACGCAGGTTCCCCTTGCCGATATCATTTTGATTTCCGATTACGGCAAGGGTATGATCACGCCGGATCTTCTCTCTGCGTTGATCGCTTCGGCGGTAAGACATGCCAGGGCGACGATCGTGGATCCGAAGGGGGATGACTTTAAAAAATATTCGGGGGTCACCCTGCTTACTCCCAACAAAAAAGAAGCGGCGGCCGCCTCAGGGATCGACATCGTCGATGAGAAGTCCCTCGTTCTGGCCGGTACCAGGCTTCAGGCATCCACCGGAATCGAAAAGATCCTGATCACCTGCGGCAAGGAGGGGATGGTCCTTTTCGACGGGAGCGGCGGACCTTGCAAGATAAGGGCCGAGGCCAGACAGGTCTATGACGTGTCCGGCGCCGGCGACACGGTTTTGGCCGTTCTCGGCCTGGCCGTCGCATCGGGCGCTTCCCTTTTGGAAGCCGCCACGCTGGCCAATACGGCAGCGGGCATCGTGGTGGGAAAAGTCGGTACCGCAACAGTTTCGATCGGCGAACTCGAAGCGGCCACGCAGGCGTTTTCGAGTGATGTGGCATTGAAACAAAAATCGCCGGCGGATATGCCCGCGCTGGTCGATGCGCTTCGAAAAAAAAATAAACGCATTGTTTTTACCAACGGGTGTTTCGACCTGCTGCACGCCGGCCATATCATGCTTTTTTCGGCTTCCAGGCAGCTCGGTGATGTGCTCATTGTCGCGGTCGATGACGATGAATCGGTGCGGGCCGTCAAGGGCCCCGGCAGGCCTGTCCTTCGAGCAAATGAGCGCGTCCGGATACTCTGCGCTCTTGAAAGTGTGGATTACGTCGTGGTTTTTTCCGGCCGCGAGCTGCTGAAACTCATCGATAGTATCCGGCCGGATGTCCTGACCAAGGGAGACAATTACGATTCCGGACAAGTCATCGGCCGGGAGGTCGTCGAGGCTCACGGCGGGCAGGTGGTGCGTCTGCCGATAAGGGAAGATATTTCCGCTTCCGGTATCATCGAGCGGATTCGAAATGAAATATAAGAAAATCAACAAGTTGGTTGACAAATTCAAGGTTCGGGGTTGCCTTGTTTTGCAAGGATGAATCTACTGCTCTTTTGAGTAACTTTTCTGCGAACCTGTGGACCAGTAAAACCTCTGAACCCTGAAACTATGAAACTCAGAGGCGTTAGGCCTGCGGCCCGATCCACCATGATCCCTTTGGAAGAACATCCCCGCGGACTCATACTCAAACTGTTTGTTCAGCCGAGGTCATCCAAAAATTGCCTGGCCGGTCTCCACGGGGATGCCTTGAAAATCAGGTTGACGGCTCCACCCGTCGATGGCGCGGCCAACGCGTCGTGTATCGACTATCTGGCGAAATTATTGAACGTGCCGAAATCATCGATGGAAATTATTTCAGGCCGCTCCGGTCGAGCCAAAAGAATGCTGATCGACTGCACCTGGAAGGAGGATGTTGAAAAGGAACGCAGGCGTATCCAAAATATCCTTGCGTCGTTGATATCCGGTTGAAAAATAATGAAAAAAATCGTTCCATCGATCGATTGAAATTAATCTTGACATTTTTATCTAATTTGTTTATATATAAACTCTTTAATTGCTGCGGGGTGGAGCAGTCCGGTAGCTCGTCGGGCTCATAACCCGAAGGTCAGAGGTTCAAATCCTCTCCCCGCTACCACCAATAAAAACAATGGTTTAGATGATAATTCATCTAAGCCATTTTAATTTGGATTTTATATTTTCACCCCTCCAAGGGAAAAATCAAGCATTAGCGCTCATTTCCAGCCATCTCCGTGATCCTTTTGACGATTAGTGTTTTTGCGGTGGACAAGTGGCCCATTCCTGTTGTTTTCGATTAAATGGTTTCAAGTTTAATACCTGCTTTTGGCGGCTGACGGGTTATTTATCTATGAATTCATCTGAACGCAAAAGCATGCTTTTTCCCGAAAAAATCCACGGAAACCGATCCCGGCGGCAAGGGGTCTGTTTTAGAATAGGGTGGTAGGGGATGTTGTCACTTGAAATTGGACACCACCGAATTCCAAACAGCCAGATGGCCGGTCCGGTTCGTTTTTCCGGCTTGTAATCTCCTAAAACGAGAAGTTCCGGCAATTCGATTTGAAGCCGGGGGATGACGGCTTCCCACTGGCGGTCTTTGTCCGGCCAAAGGATGCAGGCCGGAGCCGCCTGGACTTCCGGATTGGATATGGCGGCATCGCGCAGGTGAATTTTTAATTTCTCAATGGTCAGCATTGGCCATTCCAGAATGATAATCTTAAAACGTTGTTAGAGATTATAAATCTTTGAAAGATTACCGATGACTTCGTCCAAAGTGGCGCTGCGTATACCCAGGATTTTTAAATCAGGAGGTTCCTCCGATACATTTTTCAGAAAGACCCTCATGTCATCTTCAATTAATTTGGGCAGTTTAACGTTTAAGTCTACAGTCAGGATCTGATAAAGCCTGAAAACGTCGTTTTTATGTTTTTTGATATCTCTGCTGTCAATGGCTGCTCCGGCATCTTTACGATCCGTTAATTCCAAGAAGGCTTTCGCTTTTAAGGGAATTAAATATATTTCAGAAATAACCGGCAGATCGTCTGAAATCATTTTTCCCTTTTGAATAAACTCGTAGTATTGATCGTCCATTAAAATTGCCGATAAGCTTGACGCTTCATCGTCGATGGATATCGGGGTTAAATGACTTTTTGGAGACAATCTGATGGCATCCGGTTTTCGGGAAAATAATTCCAGCATATATGGGAACTCTGCTTTTGCCGGCTCATAAAAGCGATAAAATTCCGTCTTATCTGTAGTTTTCTGCCTGTGCTGATACCCTCCTTCTTCGATAAAAGACCACAAAAGGTTGACGAAGTCCGTGGTCAGTGCCTCTATGATAAGGACGATATCAAGATCTTTAGTCGCCCTAAAATCCAGATCCATTCGGCTCATCGCCAAATCACACGCGGTACCGCCGATCAGAATATACTTGTCCGAATGGGCCTTGAAATAATTTCGGAAAAGATCAAGCCCCCTTACCACTGTATTTTCTCCATCATCTCTTCGATCGCAGACTCAATCCGTTCGTCTTTAACATCTCTTAGGCTTAAATACAGAGAAAAAGGATCAACCGTTTGATCTTTAGCAAATAACCTCGGATCGTAACGCCAGACTTCAAACTCTCCTTCTGCTTCATCAGGGAATTTCGAGATTTCAAAGGAATAATTCTGCTTCAGATTTCTCCATTCTTGGTCTCTAATTGCGTAGACCGGCTGTTTGGGTTCAGTCATCATTGAATAATGCGCCAGCGCCATCATGCCCGCTTCACATAATTTCCACTGATTGCTTACAGATTTTACCCAAACTATTTCTTTTACGGGTGTTTTTAAATATGGAAGCGCCTTATTCCATAAATTTCGCCTATTTTTTTCAAATCGAACCAATCGGTTTTTTCCTTTGATAACCACTTCGGCAAGTTCTGCCGCTTCAATCTCATCAATAGACCGGGACATGGTCATCTTTGAATACCCCAGTTTTTCCGCCAATTCTTTTGGGGTAGTCGCGCCAGGTATCTGTTGAGTAAGAGCGTAAAGGACAACCGCTTGGGTAGATGGGCCAAAAGCAGCGGCTCTTGATCTCATTTTAACAAAATGCTCTCTTAAATCTATTGCCATTTCAGATAGATACATCTGATTATGCGGTATGATAAAAGGGACTTTTTGCTCAATCAGGCGCCTTCGGTTAAAGGAAGAAATGCGGGTTTGTAAAAAAATAGCCTTTAAATTCAATTTTTTTTCAACAATATCGATATGCTTTCGAATGGTCGCAGGCGTCGGCCCTTCCTCGTTCTTAGGAACCAGGGCAATATAATTTTGTTGCTTCAGGCTGAGGTTAAAGAAATCGTATATGTCTTGAAGGAAAAAAGGGATAGACACTGGTTTGGCATATTTGGAAAAATGGGCGTTGATGCCAAGCGTATCCAATAAATATCTTTTGCATTGATTGGCAATATCCGGCATCTGATCACCTCTAAACAGTAACTTTTTTTTGCACAATAACATATGTTTAGTTACTATGCAATATTTATGTTACGATTTATTGATCTTAAAAAGTTTTATCGTTTGATCAACGAGTTTTTGGGTCCGTAACTCGATATTTTCCACCGTCCATTTTTTGTATTTTACCAAATCTTTGTTGAGGTTTAAGCCATTTTTATATCCGACACGACGCCCTTTTCGGTCTTTCCTATTTTTTTTCTCTTCAAAACTTTTATTCCCAAGGGTGCTATTGAACCCGGAAATGGTCAGATTCCCAAGTTTATGGACATGTAATTCTTGGTATTCCTTTGCTTTATTTTTCTCTCCATTGGCGATCATATCGACCCAGGCTTTAGGAATATCTGCGCCTTGGGGGAAAATATGTTCGATCGTCCAGACAAATTGTCTATTTTCAAATCGCCACAAATCAACAAAAGTCTCTTTAGTCATTCCCTGCTCAGCTAACGCGCAGAGGATGAATCGGGTAACGCCGACATTTTCTTCATAGATCGGGCCTGCAAGCTTCTGACGAAATTCTTTATCTGAGGCAGATTCGCTGACTAAATATTTCCGAATGAGATCGATAACGGATTTTCCCGTTTTTTGAGAAAGTTTATTGGTTATATTCATAAACATTCTTGTCAGGTCCCGTGTCGGTGGCGTATCGGTAAGATTACGTCGGACAAAAAAGCATACCAGCAGCCAGATTGCCTCAGATATTTGGGAAGTCGTTAATTTTAGTGATTTTCGTTTTACTAACAGAAAGAGTAAAAGCAGATAAGAAGGAGCGCCCTGGATACGCTCCAAATCTTGAAAAAGCTTTTCAAGTCCGTTTAGGGATTCATCCTCCTGGTTTCTGCCTAACATTAATGCATAAAGACGTCCTGCTTCAAAAATCTTTTGAAGAAAACCTTTTTCGTCCTTGTTTATAAGCTTTTCATAAATCTGGATGAGATTTGAGCGCGTTGCAACCGGGACTTGATGGACCTTTTTTAGCTCTTCTTTAAATGCATTGTAATACTGCCGAAAGAAGCGTTCCTGAACTCCATAATCATCTCCCAAATATTCAAGAAGCTTATTCCAATTCGCAAAATAGAGATCTATTTTACCAGGATCAACGGATTCGAGGCGTGCCAGAAGCTTGTTTTTAATGAGATCGATAGCAGTCAGTGGCATCCCGCGATTGTTTAAGGACTCAAATAAGATATAAGCATCCGCATGATTATCCACCTCGATCTTGACCAAAGAGGTATTGCTGACTTTATTTAGAAACTCCAAGATCCCTTGAACGGTATTTTTTTTGCCATTTGAGAGTTGCCGGATGCGCTCCTGGAAATAACGAAATGACTTGAAAATTTTTCGATTACCGGCATGTGACGGCTGGTCATAGCTGCTTATCACACCAGTCTTTGCCAAAACAGCTTTGTAGTCATCACAATTGCAATTCTGGATTTGAGGGATGACCCGGATTTGATCAGTCCCCTTTTTAAGTACCAATTTTCGTTTGAGGTTAAAAACTTCGGCATTCTGTTCTTCATTCAGTTCTACATTTTGATTTTTGAAAGCGTCATAAATTGCAGCAAACAACAGCGACAGCGTCGCGAGCCGTTGCTGGCCGTCAACAACTTCCAGTTTTTGTAATGCGTGCGTGTCCTTTGATTGATTGATACAGATAATGGACCCTAAAAAATAACCGGCATCATTTTCAAGGATATCATCGAATAGATTTTCCCATTGTGTTTTACTCCAAGTATATTCCCGTTGATATTTGGGAATGACATAAACAATATCCAATTCGATATCAAATAGCTGTGAAATGGGATAATTGTTAACAGATTTGATCATGTTTTAGCCCCTCCTGTATTTTGTTTTTCAGCCAAGGTCAGGTGGTGGTTATTAATTCGGTCGCCTTTAAATAGATGATACCAGGGGGCGGATTTCACGTCTTTACCCCGGTCTTTATTCCAGTTGATATTAGGTTTGTCACGAAGTACGCCGGCACCGCGTTTGCCGACATCGGGAACGCTCATAAAGGGGCGGATATTTAAGCGAACCCCGTCGTTTAAGTCCGGATTCCAGCCGATGGGTTGCTTATCGATGGGTTTCCAGCGGATAAAAATGTCGTAGGGGGCTTCGCCCTCCAGGATGAGTTCCAGGCTTTTTTTGAGGTTTTCAGCGACCGCCAGTTTTTCCTGAGCGCCGTCAACCCCTCTGGCAATGTCTTGTTTCTGCCTGCTGATCCAATCTCCCAGGTAGGTGTAGATCAGGGTTTCAAGTTTTTTATAATCGAGCTTATGGTAATTAACCAACACCGCAAATCCATCCCGCAGACCGTCCCAGATGTGCCAGATGAAGGGCCGATGATGGAAGAGTTTGCAGTGTTGGGCAAATAACTTTTCCCGCAGCCAGGTTTCCAGAGTTTTGTCCGCATGATCTGCATTTTTTAGAAGCTGAGCCAATGTGTCATTGTTCCAGGCGTCGCCGTATGAGGCAGCAAGGAGATTCAGAAGGCGGTTTGTACCTGAGCTCTCGCCACGTACCGACGGAATGCAGACGATACCGTCTTTGTCGGCATAGGCCAGTAAATCCTCACAGCGCTTTACCCATTTGAGCTGTTCATTAGAAGCCATCTCAAAAAAATCGAAGCAGTATTATAGCGCAACCGAGCTGGACCATACCGAGGAAGTTATCGACATGGTATTCATAGCGAACAACGAGGCGTCTGAAGTTTTGAAGCCAGGCAAAAA